>ENA-UEQP01001986-UEQP01001986.1-human-gut-metagenome-genome-assembly--contig:-NODE-1986-length-16744-cov-2.974081_pt1 | contig 16744 bp, 19 predicted proteins | sample MGYA00242951_ERZ507951 | MGnify/ENA primary metagenome ERZ507951 (study PRJEB26167, sample SAMN06115539) | human gut metagenome | host: Homo sapiens | place: China:Shanxi | collected 2015-11-18...
CCCTTGCTGGTGATGCAGATCACGTCCTGCGTCAGCTCGCTGATGCGCTCGGACTGACCGGAGCGCACCAGCCCGATGACGTAGCGCACATGCTGGTCGGTGATGTTCTCGCCCTTGCCCGACAGCGTCAGCAGCGCCTGCACCGCCTTTACCGCCAGCATGACGTTCTCCGGCTCGCCGGAGACGACGATCTCACCGCCCCGGGTCACCGCCTGGACCTGAAATGCTGCCTCTAAAAGGCGGATGTTCTCGTCAAAGGAGCCGAACAGGTTCACGGCCTCCTCCATGCGTTCAATTCCGATACGTTGTTCCATATTCCGGGTTTACCTCCCTGTATCGTTGGTTATTGTCAGCGGCGCGTCCACGCCGATCTGTTCCTCACATTCCGCCCGCAGCGTCACCATAAGGTACGCGCCCTGCCGCCGGGTGGACACGTCCGTTTGCAGGATGGCGCCGTCCTCCCCGATGGTCTGCCGCAGCTGCGCCAGCAGCTGGCGCTGACCCTCGGCGCGGGCGTCGTCCTCTGCCCGCTGGCCGTCGTACACGGTGTGCGTCACGGTCTTCTCCACCGCCAGCGTCACCGGCAGCCGCAGGCCGAAGGGCAGACGCAGACCGCGGTATTCTGTTATTTTATCACAATCCACCGGCAATACGCTACCCCCTGCGTATAATTTTATTCTCTGCCGCCCGATATCCACCGCCACGCGGGTGACGGCACCCTCCTCGCCGGTCTTTTCGCACACGTCCAGCGGCACGGGCACCGTCCAGCAGTACCACGTCCGCGCCCGGATGCGCCCGTGGGCGCGCATATACCGGCAGCCGCGGGGCGAATCCGCCACGCCGCCCAGCAGCACCTGCCCGGCCTGCACCGTGTCGCCCACCTGTACGCAGGTGACGCCGTCCAGCGCCTCGATCTTTGTGATCAGGCCGTCCCTGGCGGCCAACACGTTCTGCACGTCGCTGTCCCGGTACAGATGGGGCGGGCGGGTGCGCTCCACCACCTGCACGTGGGCGGTGCAGCCCCGGACGTTCACCGCCAGATACACCACGTCCGGCAGCAGCGGCAGCACCCGGTTGCGCAGGTCGTCCTGATCCAGCCCCACGCCCCGCGTCCCCACCCGCACGCCGCAGCGCTCCAGCGCCTGCAATATCTCCTCCGTGGGCACGGTGTCGTTGCCGCTGACGGCAAAATCCCATATAAACGCGCTGCCCAGCGCCAGCAGCAGCGGCAGCACCAGCGCTGCCGCCAGCAGCACATAGCGCCTCCGGCACCGCCGCCACAGCTCCGGCGCGCCCGTCTTGCGCAGCAGCCGGATGTCCGCGTCCGTGTCCGCTGTTACCTCCCGCAGCCGGCGCAGGCCGGGCAGGGTGGTGGTCACGCGGAAGCACCGCTCCGTCCGCCAGTCCACATCCCAGAAGGGGATGCCGTGGGCGGCGCACAGATTCACCACCCGCTCCGGTGCGGAGGAGGTGATCTCCACCACCGCCTGTCCCCGGAGATAGTTCACCGCTTTTCGATACATATTCGCTCACTCCACCAGCTCGATGCCCGCTATCTTTCCCGTCAGGCGCAGCTCCTGCTCCGTCATCACCAGCAGCTGCAGCTCCTCGCCCCGGATGCGCACCACCACGCCGCCGCCGTTGACGTCCACCTCCTCCGTGCTGTAGGCCAGCACGCCCCGGTGCCGATCCATATACAGCTCCCGGTTGCCCAGCAGCTCGATCCGCGCCACGTCCGCGGCAATATTCACCGGCAGCTCCAGCCGCTCCAGCGCGTCCTGCCCCACCTGCGACAGCTTCCTTTTCAGCCCGGCCACACCGTCACCTCCCGTGCGATACAGGAGCCTATGCGCCCGGCGGGGCAAACTTGCCTGTCCGGCGGTGCGGCATTTCGGCGGCATCGGGCGCATAGGCTGGGTGCGGTGATGGCGATGAGGGGACGATGGATTTGGGCGCTGGCCGCCGCGGGGCTGGCCGTGGGGCTGCTGGTGCAGGCGCAGACGGCGGCGGACGCCGTGCGGGAGGGGATAGACCTGTGTCTGCGGGCGGTGATCCCGTCCCTGTTCCCGTTTTTCGCCGTGTCGTCGCTGCTGGTGTCCCTGGGCGCGGCGGACGGGGCGGGGCGCGTGCTGGCGCGCCCCTTCAGGCGGCTGTTCCGCTGCGGCGGCGCGGGTTGCGCCGCGCTGCTGCTGGGGCTGATCGGCGGCTACCCCGTGGGGGCGCGGACGGCGGCGGCGCTGGTGCGGCAGGGCGCGCTGACGCCCCAGGAGGGCGGGCGGCTGCTGACGTTCTGCAACAACGCGGGCCCCGCCTTTGCTGTGGGCGTGGCGGGGGTGACGGTGTTCTCCAGCGGCCGGATAGGGGTGTATCTCTACCTCATCCATGTGACGGCGGCGCTGGCGGCGGGATTGCTGCTGTGCCGCCGGGGAAGCCCCTCCGCCGCTGCGCCGCCGCCCGCTCCGGTGCGGACGGGTCTGGCGCAGCGGTTCCTGTCGGCGGTAACGGACGCGGCGGCGGCCATGGGGCGGGTATGCGCCTTCGTGGTGTTCTTTCTGGTGCTGCTGCGCCTGGCGGAGACAGCCACCGGCCCGTGGAGCGCCCCCGCCGCCGGCTTCATGGAGCTGACCAACGGCATCCTGCGGCTGACACCCGACCGCCGGGGCTTCGTCACGGCGGCGGCGCTGCTGGGCTGGGGCGGGCTGAGTGTCCACTGCCAGACGGCGGCGGTGACGGCGGGCAGCGGCATCCCCATGGGGCGGTATCTGCCCGCCAAGGCGGTGCAGGCGGCGCTGTCGGCAGGGCTGGCGTGGCTGGCCGCGCCGCATCTGCTGCCGTAGGGCACCCAACGTCCCCCTCCTGCGTAGAATGAGGACGGAGAGAAGTCTCCCATCATTCCCGACAGGAGGTCACACAGGATATGAGCATTGAGCTCCGTCATGCCGCCGCCTGCTACCAATCCGCCGACGGCGAGGTAGAGGCGGTGCGGGACGTGTCCTTTGCCGTCACGGAGGGCGCGTTCGTCAGTCTGGTGGGTCCCTCCGGATGCGGCAAGTCCACGCTGCTGAGCGCCATCGCCGGGCTGGAGCCCCTCAGCGGCGGCTCCATCCGGATCGACGGTCAGCCGGTGGAGGGCACGTCGCCCAAGGTGGGGTTCATGCCCCAGAGGGATCAGCTGTTTGAGTGGCGGAATATCTGGGACAACGTGACGCTGGGTCTGACCGTCCGCGGCGAGAAGGACGCGGCGGCCTATGCGCATGTGTCCGAGCTGCTGGAACGGTACGGCCTTGCCGCCTTTGCCAAAAAGAAGCCGTGCCAGCTGTCCGGCGGCATGCGCCAGCGCTGCGCGCTGATCCGCACGCTGGCCACCCAGCCGGAGATCCTGCTGCTGGATGAGCCGTTTTCCGCGCTGGATTACCAGACACGGCTGGCGGTGTCGGCGGATATCTGGCGCATCCTGCGGCAGGAGGGCAAGACCGCCCTGCTGGTGACCCACGACATCGCCGAGGCGGTGAGCATGTCCGACCGGGTGATCGTGCTGTCCCGCCGTCCCGCCGTGGTGAAGGCGGAGCTGGACATGGGCGCTCTGCGGCCGCTGCCGCCCATGGAGCGGCGGGACACACCGGAGTTTCACCGGTATTTCAATACGATATGGAAGGAGCTGGATGTCCATGCCTGACAAGGATCTTTCTCCCCGGCGGGAGGCGTATCTCCTGCGTCTCCGGCGGGAGAACCGGCGGGTGCGGATATGGCAGATCGCGCTGGTGGCGGGGCTGTTCATCCTGTGGGAGCTCAGCTGCCGCGTGGGGTTGTCCGACGGCTTTCTGGTCAGCTGCCCCAGCCGCATGGCGCGGACGCTGTGGACGCTGTGCCGCTCCGGTGAGCTGTGGCGGCATATAGCCGTGTCCTGCGGCGAGACGGTGCTGGGCTTCACCGCCGGCACCCTGCTGGGCACCGCCGCGGCGGTGGGTATGTGGTGGTCGGACACTGCCGCCCGCATCCTCGACCCGTACCTGGTGGTGCTCAACGCCCTGCCCAAAACGGCGCTGGGGCCCATCTTCATCGTGTGGATGGGCGCGGGCATGGGAGCCATCGTCACCATGACGCTGGCCATCTCCCTGATCGTCACCATCCTGAGCATGTACGCCGGCTTCCGCACCACCGACCCGGAGAAGCTCCGGCTGATGCGGACGCTGGGCGCCAGCAAGCGGCAGATCCTGTGGCTGCTGGTGTTCCCGGCCAACTGTCCCACACTGTTCTCCACCCTGAAGGTGAACGTGGGGCTGTCGTGGGTGGGCGTTATCATGGGCGAGTTTCTGGTGTCCCGCGCCGGGCTGGGCTATCTCATCGTCTACGGGTCGCAGGTGTTCAACATGGATCTGGTCATGGCCAGCGTGCTGGCACTGGGCGCGGCGGCGGTGGGCATGTACCTGCTGGTGCTGCGGGCGGAAAAATTCCTGAATTCTGTATGGGGGGTTCGCGTATGAAAAAGCGTATTATCTGCATTTGTATGGCCGCGCTGCTGTCGCTGTCGCTTCTGGCAGGCTGCGGCGCGGAAGGAAACACGGACACGGAGCGGGACGCGGCGGCGCAGACCGTCACCGTCCGGCTCAGCGAGGTGACGCACTCGGTGTTCTATGCGCCGCAGTATGTGGCCATGAGCCAGGGCTTCTTTGCCGACGAGGGGCTGGACATCGACCTGAGCAACGGCGGCGGCGCCGACAAGGTCATGACTGCCGTCGTCTCCGGCGGCGCGGATATCGGACTGGCGGGGCCGGAGAGCTGCATCTATATCCACGGGCAGGGCAAGGACGATCTGCCGGTCATCTTTGCCCAGCTGACCAAGCGGGACGGCTCGTTCCTGGTGGGGCGGACGGACGAGGACTTCGACTGGTCGAACCTGAAGGGCAAGACCATCATCGGCGGACGCAAGGGCGGCGTGCCGGAGATGACGCTGGAGTACGTCATGCGGCACAACGGCGTGGAGCCGCAGGAGGACGCGGTGGTGGACACCTCCGTGCAGTTCAACATGATGGCCGGGGCGTTCACCGGTGGGCAGGGGGATTATGTGACACTGTTTGAGCCTACCGCCACCGAGGTGGAGCGCGCCGGGCACGGGTATATCCTCTGCTCCATCGGCGAGGAATCCGGCGAGATACCCTACACCGCCTACTTTGCCGCCCGGAGCTATATGGACGCCCATCCGGAGGTGATCCAGGGCTTCGCCAATGCCATTGCCCGCGCCCAGCAGTGGATCGTGGAGCACACCGACCGGGAGGTGGCGCAGGCCATCATCGACCAGTTCCCGGACACCGATCTGGATACGCTGGAGGCCGTCACCGCCCGTCACCGGCAGATCGACGCGTGGAACGCCGCGCCCATGATGGCGCGCTCAGCGCTGGAGCGGCTGGAAACGGTGATGACTGAGGCCGGCGAGCTGACGAAGTCCCAGTGGGTGGACTTTGACGCGCTGGTGGACAACAGCTTCGCGGAAAAGACCATGGAGAGCATGAAATAGCAAAAAAGAAAGCCCGCAAGGGCTTTCTTTTTTGCGCTTATTTCTGCAGGGCATCTTTATCCAGCACGAAAGCGTACCGCATGGCCAGCGCCTGAAACAGCGTCTCCATCACCTGCTGGGAGATGGCGCGGATATCCATGCCGCTGATGAAGGCACGCACCTGTCCGATCTCCTCCTCCGGGACCTTATAGCCCCGCAGACTCATCGTCAGGAAGACGTCCAGCTTCTTTTCCAACGGGAAATACCGGTCGCAGCTGCGCGCCATATAGCCCCGCATCAGACCGGCGGAGCCAAGCTCGCAGGCGTAGAAATCCTCCACGGTCAGCTCGGGCTGATATGTGCCGAATATCCGGTGTAGCTCTCTGGCCGTCTGGCGGTGGATGTACTCCGCCGCCTCCTCGTGGGTGTAGGCTTCGATATAGATCTCCCGCAGATTCTCGTTCAGCTCCGTCAGCGTCAGCTGTATGCATGTCTCCACCGCGTACACATACAGCGGGGACAGCTGCCCGTCGGTGGTGCGCCGCGCCATATCGAACTGCGTTTCGAACATGAACGCCACCAGCTCCGTCAGCACACCGTCCTTCGCCCGGAAGATATTCTGAAAGCTGCTGTTGGACACGTCGGCTTTCTGCACGATCTCCGCCACGGTGGTTTTCTTATACCCCTGCTCCAAAAAGAGCTTTACGCATACCGCCAGTATCCGGCGCTTTGCCGGAAGGCTTGCGTTTGTCAGTGCCATGAGGCAACTCCTCCTTTCACTGCGGCCTCTCTGCCGCCGTTGTGTTAAGCATCGCTGTCTGCGGATCGCTTTCGGCGCGGCATAATTCCTGCGCCTTGCGCTCCTCCTCGTGGTACAGCGTCGGGAACATGGCGCGCAGCAGGTTGTATGTCCGGTTGTGACTCTCCACCCAGTCGCCGTGCTCCGCCGCCAGCTTCTCCTTGTCGCCGCACAGCTCCAGCGCGTGGCAGGTGTCCACATAGGCCTTCTGCATCTGGCGCATCCGGGCGCTCATGTGCTGCAAAAGGCTCATGATCTTGGCGGGCTTTTCCCGGAAATAGGCGCTGAAGTTGTCGTAGGTGATCTCGCTGACGATGGTGTTTTCCAGCGCCACCGCCGTGGTGTTCCGCTGCCGGGATTCCAGAAAGCTGATGACGTTGAAGAAATCGCCCTCCCGCAGCGTGACCACATCCACCTGCTCCGGCGTGCCGTAGTCGAAATAGATCCCCACGCTGCCGTAGAGGATGTTGTACATGCTCATGACCATCTCCTTGGGACGGCAGATGATCTCGCCCTTCTTGAACCGTTTTTCCGTATTCGGCATACCGCGCCTCCTGCACACAAATTCCTCTAAATTATATCATGTTCTGCCGCCGATGTCGATACTTTTTCTTGCCAAATCCCTTCGGAGGTGGCATACTAAAGCAGAAAAGGAAGTGGAAGTATGAACTATTTTGAACCGCACCTGACGCCCGACGAGCTTCGCGCCATCAGCGCCATCGGTCTGGCGCACATGGGGGATGCCGTCTACGAGACGCTGGTGCGCACATGGCTGTGCGTTCACGGCAAGGCCACCGGCAAGGAGCTGCACCGCGCCACCATTGCGCTGGTCTGCGCCCAGAAGCAGGCGGAGCTGGCGCAGCGGGTGCTGCCGCAGCTGACGGAGGAGGAGCTGGCCGTCTACAAGCGCGGCCGCAACGCCAATGTACACGCCATGCCCCGCAGCGCCACGCCCGCCCAGTACCACGCTGCCACCGGTCTGGAGTGTCTGATGGGCTGGCTGTATCTGCAGGGGGACAAGGAGCGCGCGGAGCAGCTGTTCCGCGCCATGATGGAGGAGGAGTAACATGCCGCTGGATGCCGTATGCCTGCAGGCTGTGGTGGCGGAGCTGGCGCCCCAGATCACCGGCAGCCGTATTGAGAAGATCCAGCAGCCCGCCAGGGATCAGGTGGTGCTGCTGCTCCGGGGAAACCGCCGGCTGCTGCTGTCCGCCGGCGGCGGACAGCCCCGCCTGCACCTGACGGAGCTGCTGCGGGACAATCCCGCCCAGCCGCCCATGTTCTGTATGCTGCTGCGCAAGTACCTCAGCGGCGGCATTATTGAGAGCATTCAGCAGGCGCCGCTGGAGCGGGTGGTCACGCTGACCGTCTCCGCCGCCGATGAGCTGGGCGAGCGCAGCCAATTTTCCCTGATTTTAGAGGCCGTTGCCCGCCGCGCCAACCTGATACTGGCGGACAAGGACGGACACATCATCGACTGTCTGCGCCGCATCGACTTTGAGATAAACCCCGACCGGCAGGTGCTGCCGGGGCTGTTTTATCACCTGCCCACGCCGCCTGACAAGGTATCTCCCTTCACAGTGACAGAGGAGGAATTCGCGGCTCTCGCCGCCGCAGCGGGGGAGGGCGCGCCCGCGGATCAGTGGCTGGTGCGTACGGTCAACGGCCTGTCGCCGCTGGTGGCGCGGGAACTGACTTTCCGCGCCTGCGGCAGCACGGATGCCCCGGTCACGGGGCATACTGCGGCGCTGTGGAGCGCTTTTGCCGCGTGGCGGGATACTGTGAACGAAAAGCGCTTTACACCTGCGATGCTGAAGCGCTCCGGCGTACCCATGGACTTCACCTACCTGCATGTGGGGCAGTACGGCGGCGCGGCGGAGGAGGAGACGTACACCAGCTTCTCCCGCCTGCTGGACGACTTCTATGAAAAGCGGGAGCAGGCCGAGCGCGTGAAGCAAAAGGGGCAGGATCTGGTAAAAACCGCCTCCAACGGCGCTGCCCGGCTCCGCCGCAAGATCGCCGCCCAGGAGCAGGAGCTGGCCGAGAGCAAAAACCGCGACAAATGGCGCGTGTACGGCGAGCTGATCACCGCCAACCTGTACCGCATGGAGCGGGGCATGAGCCGCCTGACGGCGCAGAACTACTACGACCCCGACTGCGCCGACGTGGACATCCCGCTGGATGTGCGGCTGTCGCCGCAGGAGAACGCGGCGAAGTATTTCAAAAAATACACCAAGGCAAAAACGGCGGAGAAGTACATCACGGCGCAGCTGGAAAAGGCGCGGGTGGAGCTGACCTATCTGGAAAGTGTCCTTCAGGAGCTGACACTGGCTGAGTCCGAGCAGGACTTCAACGACATCCGCGCCGAGCTGACCGACGGCGGCTACCTCCGGGCAAAGGGCAGAAAGCAGCCCCAGCGTCCCAGCAAGCCGCGGGAATTCCGCTCCACGGCGGGGCTGCGCATCCTTGTGGGGCGCAACAACCGGCAAAACGACCGCCTGACCGCCAAGGACGCGGAAAAGTGGGACATCTGGCTCCACACCCAGAGAATACACGGCTCCCACGTGATACTGTGCACCGGCGGTGCACAGCCGGACGAGCAGAGCCTGCTGGAAGCGGCATCGCTGGCGGCGTATTTCTCCCAGGCGCAGGACAGCGCCAAGGTGCCGGTGGACTTCACCCAGGTGAAGTATGTGAAGAAGCCCGCCGGTTCGCCGCCGGGATTCGTGAATTACACCAATTACAAAACCATCCTGGCTGACCCCAGTGAAGAGCTGGTGAAGCGGCTGGCGGCACGGTGAAAGGGAGGTATACGCATGCTGGCATACGCGATACTGATGTGGGGGATAGCGGCGTTGTTTCTGCTGCTGGGCATCCTGGTTTATCGTGGAAAGACAGAACTGATCCACGAGTACCACCGGAAAAAGGTGAAGCCCGAGGACGAAAAAGCTTACGGACAGGCTTTTGCCAAGGGACTGTTTGTGATTTCCGCAGCGCTTATTGTCAGCGGTATGATCGCCCTATTTGCATCTTCCGGAATGACGGCTGCGCTGGTCGTCCTCTTTGCCGGGCTGTTCGCCGCGTTTTTTGTTCTTTGGCGAGTCCAGCGGCGCTACAACGGCGGGGTATTTTGACTGTCAACGGGGAAAGCGTTGATGGGACGGAGGTGTTATGGGGGGCAAGAGGGAGAAACGGATCCTGTGAACCGAAAACTCTGAAAAAGACCGCCTTTCGGCGGTCTTTTCGTTATCCTCACGCCTCGGCGGGCGCATCGCGGAACAGAATGGTGATGCACCACAGACCGGCAAGCCCCACCAGCGCGTAGACGACGCGGCTGATGGACGCGGCCTGGCCGCCGAAGATGGCCGCCACGCAGTCGAAGCGGAACAGGCCCACGGCGCCCCAGTTCAGGGCACCGATGATGACCAGCGCCAGCGCGATGCGATCGAGTACTTTCATATATACATGACCTCCATTCGTTTGAGACTGCTTCTTACCGTAGCATTTCCCAGGGAAGTGGAGGATATGCACAAAAAATTTTTGAGATTACCTGAATAAAATTGGAAAAGCGATTGCAAATCCCACGTTAATTTGGTATTATCAGCACAGAACAATTTGTACACGACCATGTACACACACTAAGGAGGAGACTATGAACAAGAAGTTTGACAAGCTGGGCTTTTATCCCGCCGACATCCTGCTGCCCAAGGATCAGGACATGACCAAGTGGGCGGTCGTCGCCTGCGATCAGTTCACCTCTGAGCCGGAGTACTGGCAGGCGGTGGAGGAGAAGGTGGGCGACGCGCCCTCCACCCTGCGTCTGATCCTGCCGGAGGCCAACCTGAAGGCTCCCAACGTGGACGAGTACATCGAGAATATCAACGACTCCATGAAGAAGTACCTGGCCGACGGCGTGTTCGAGACGCTGCCCAACTCCCTGATCTACATCGAGCGCCAGCAGTCCGACGGCAAGATCCGCCACGGCCTGATCGGTATGGTGGATCTGGATGCCTATGATTTCACCCCCGGCTCCGGCGCCCTGATCCGCGCCACCGAGGGCACCGTGCTGGATCGCATCCCGCCCCGCGCCAAGGTGCGCCGCAACGCGCCCATCGAGCTGCCCCACGTCATGCTGCTGATCGACGATCCCGACAAGACCGTTATCGAGCCGCTGACCGCCGCAGCCGACACCATGGAAAAGGTCTACGACTTCGACCTGATGCAGAACGGCGGCCACATCCGCGGCTTCAAACTGTCCGACAAGCAGATCGACGCCGTGGCCGACGCGCTGGAGGGTCTGACCACCGACGCGGCTATGGAGAAGAAGTACAACGTCTCCGGCGTGGCGCCCCTGCTGTTCGCCGTGGGCGACGGCAACCACTCTCTGGCCACCGCCAAGGCCTGCTATGAGGAGCAGAAGAAGGGCAAGACCCCCGAGGAGTATCTGGCTCTGCCCGCCCGCTACGCGCTGGTAGAGGTGGTCAACAACCACGACGATGCCCTGCAGTTCGAGCCCATCCACCGCGTGCTGTTCGGCGTGGATCACCAGAAGTTCATGGACGCCTTCCGCGCCGCCTATCCCAACGCCTACGAGGGCAAGGGCGACGGTCACACCATCGAGTTCGTGTGGAACGGCGAGAGCCACTTCATCACTGTGCCTGATCCCAAGGTGCAGCTGGCTGTGGGCACGCTCCAGAGCGTCATCGACCAGTACCTGAAGGACAACGGCGGCGAGGTGGACTACATCCACGGCGACGACGTGACCCGCGAGCTGGGCAGCAAGCCCGGCAACATGGGCTTCCTGCTGCCCGCCATGGGCAAGGAGCAGCTGTTCAAGACCGTTATGGCTGACGGCGTGCTGCCCCGCAAGACCTTCTCCATGGGTCACGCCCAGGACAAGCGCTACTACATCGAGGCGCGCAAGATCGTCAAGTAAGACTGGCGCAGTCTGCACCGGTATGCTATAATAGTGCTGCGGCATTGCCGCAGCACTATTTTTTGCGAGGAACGGCCATGAGATGCACGGAACGGGCGTATGCCAAGATAAATCTGACGCTGGACGTGGGCGCGAAGCGGGCGGACGGGTATCATGAGATCACCTCCGTTATGCAGCGCATCAGCCTGTGGGATACCGTGACGGTGGAGCGCGGTACGGGGTGTGATTCCCTGCTTTGCAGCGTACCGGTGACGGAGGACGTCAATGACAACCTATGTATGAAGGCACTGCGGGTGTTCTTTACGGAGACGGCGATGGAAAGCGGCGGTGTGTCCATCACGCTGGAGAAGCATATCCCCACCCAGGCGGGACTGGGCGGCGGCAGCAGCGACGCGGCGGCGGTGCTGCTGGCGCTGCGGACGTTGTACGCGCCGCGTATGACAGACATGCGGCTGGAGAGACTGGCGGAAAAGCTGGGCAGCGACGTGCCCTTCTTTATCCGCGGCGGCACACAGCTGGCCATCGGGCGGGGGGAGATCGTCACGCCGCTGCCGCCGCTGACAGCGGGCTGGTTTGTGGTGGTGAAGCCGGAGGAGAGCTATTCCACGGCGGAGATGTACCGGCGGCTGGACGCCTGCGGCGGGATGACCGCAGAGGACAGCCGCATGGAGGACGCCGTGGCCGGGAACAACGTCCACGCGATAGCGGCAGAGCTGCGCAACAGCTTTGAGCGTGCTGTGCCGGAGGACAGCCGCCTCTGGGATATCAAAGCGGCGCTGCGGGCGCAGGGGGCGCTGGGTACGCTGCTCAGCGGCAGCGGCAGCGCTGTGTTCGGAGTGTTCGATGACCGGAAGGAGGCGGCGGCGGCCGCGATGACGCTGCGGCGGACGTGGCCGCAGGTTTTTTTGACCCAGCCGGTATAAAACAGAAAAGCACCGTCCACAATGTAGGAAAATCAGCAAGGGACGGTGCTTTTTATGCGTACATATATAAAGAAGTGGAAGCCGGTGGAGCTGGCGCTGCTGGCGGCGCTGGCGCTGGCTCTTGTCAGCGGCGCGGCGTCACTGGGACGGCAGGATGCCCTGCAGGAGAAGATGATCCGCCTGCATGTGATCGCCAACTCGGACAGCGCCTCGGATCAGGCCATGAAGCTGCGGGCGCGGGACGCCGTGCTCTCCCGCGCCGAGGATATACTGCGCCAGGCGGCGGACAGGCCGGACGCACAGGCGCGGCTGCGCACAGCCCTGCCGGAGCTGGAGCAGGCGGCCTTCGACGCCTGCGGCGGGTCATACCCCGTGCGGGCGGAGCTGACCATGACGGAATTCCCACTGAAGGAGTACGACGGCTTCGCACTGCCGGCGGGGGAGTATCTGGCGCTGCGGGTCATCATCGGCGAGGGCGCCGGGCGGAACTGGTGGTGCGTGGTGTACCCGCCGCTGTGTACGGCGGCCTGCACTGACCTGGAGGACGTGGCAGTGCAGGCCGGCATGGATGAATCGGACATGAAGCTCATCACCGGGCAGGAGGGCTATGTGCTGAAATTCCGTGCGGTGGAGCTGTGGGAGCGCCTGCGCCAGTGGCTGGGGAAATAAAACTTTGAAAAGTCTGGCGAAAAAACTGTTGACAAATCCGGGAAAACATGTATAATAGTTTTTGTTCGCCAGGACACAGCGGGATTGTGTAAAGGTAGCACAGCGGACTCTGACTCCGTATGTGAGGGTTCGAATCCTTCTCCCGCTGCCAGCAAGAGGTCTGAAACCAATGGGTTTCAGACCTCTTTTCTTGTGTCTGACCCTTTATTTGATCCTTTAACCGTTTTGGGTCTTTCCATAGACAGTGCCCCGCATATAGGCTTCCATGCGGTTTCCGCTGTCTTGTTTCATTTTTTCAGAGACATGGCCATATATGTTGTTCCGCGTTCCCTCTTTGGAACAGCACGCAAAGCAGCACCACCAAACGGTGGTGCTGCTTTGCGTTTTCTACAGCCTTGCGGCGCGTGCTGTCAGCGAAGCTTCTGCTGCTTCATCCACACGTCCATGACCAGGCTGTGAGGCAGTATTTTGGCCAGCCCCGCCTGTGCGCGGGCGATAAAGCCGTATTTGCACACGTCCTTGCCCCGCTTGGCGTCCCGCCACGTCCGGGTGACGATATCCTCCACGTCATACATGGCCACGTACTTTTTCACGATGGGCTGTTCGCCCTCCCGGATGGCGCGGTCGAAGAAGGCGGTCTTTGTCCAGAAGGGGCACACCGCCATCACGCCGATGCCGCGGCTGCGTAGCTCCCGGTTCAGGGCGCGGCTGAAGCTGAGGACAAAGGCTTTCGTGGCGCCATAGATGTCGATATAGGGGATAGGCTGGAACGCCGCCACCGATGCGATGTTGATGATCTGGCTGCCGGAGGGCATGTAGGGCGCCGTCAGCTGGCACATGGCCACCACCGCCTGACAGTTCAGGTCGGTCATGTTCAGGTTCACCGCCAGCGGGGTGTCCAGCACGGCGCTGAACTTGCCGTAGCCGCTGCAATTCATCAGCAGCCCCACCTGCACCGGCTCCTCCGCCAGTGCCGCCGCGTATGTGCCGAAGCTGGTGCGGTCGGTCAGATCCAGCGCCAGCACGCGGATAGGGAAGGGGACGGTCGCCTTCAGCGCTACCAGCTGCGCCTGATGCCGGGCGATGACCCACACCTCGTCGAAGCGGCCATATCGATCCACCGTTTCCGCGAAGCGCCTGCCCATGCCGCTGGACGCGCCGGTGATGACTGCGATCTTTTTCATAGAGGGCTCCTCCGTTCGGATTTTTCTATAAGCAGTACCGCATGCGGTGCTGCCTATACTGTACCGTATTTTGCCCCGCCCGTCAAGCGAACAAAAAAAGAAGCACCCGGAGGTGCTTCTCTTCGTATGATACTCCTGTTACGCGGCGGCGTGAGCGGTCTTGTGCGTGGCCTTCTCCTCGCGGCGGCCTTCCAGAAGCAGCGCGCGGGTGGCGGAGACGGTGAACACCAGTGCCCAGCCCAGAGTCAGGTAGTTGGCCAGTACGCGGATCTCCCAGTCGGCAGCCGTCATCAAAAAGGCGGAAGCTACGACCAGAACCAGGGAAACGACGGCGATAGCAACGTGAATAGAAATGTTTTTCATGGTAACATCCTCCTTGAAAAAATTTTGTATTTTTGTTGATGTTATTTTTTGGTTTCAGGCTCTTGCCTTCCTGTTGATGCTATAGTAGAATATTTCACAGGAAAAGTAAAGCTGCACTTCATTATAATGGATGTAAGTTATACTAACAGCTGGAAAAGGAGGAAATATCATGGAAACAGCCCGCTGCCGCGCCTTTCTCGCCGCTGCCGAAACAGGCAGCTTCTCCCGCGCCGCCGAGGTGCTGCGCTACACGCCCTCCGGCGTGAACCAGCTGGTCTCCGCGCTGGAGAAGGAGGTGGGATTCTCCCTGTTCAGCCGCAGCACCAAGGGCGTGGCGCTGACCGCCAACGGGCAGCTGCTGCTGCCGGTGATCCGGGAGATACTCCATCAGGAGGATCGCCTGTTTGAGCTGTCCGCCCAGATGAACGGGCTGCTGATCGGCACCGTGACCATCGCGGCCTATTCCAGCATCGCTACCCACTGGCTGCCGGCGGTCATCCGGGCGTTCCAGCAGGACTATCCCCACGTGGAGATCAAGCTGATGGAGGGAATATGGCAGGAGGTGTCCCAGTGGCTGGAGGAGCGCACGGCGGATATCGGCTTTTTCAGCTATCAGGAGAACATGCCCTTTGAGTGGATCCCGCTGGCGGAGGATCCCATGGTGGCGCTGCTGCCCCGCAGCCACCCGCTGGCGGAGGCATCGTGCTATCCGCTGGAAAACTGCGAGCAGGACAGCTTTATCATGCCGGCGCTGGGCTGCGACGACGATGTGGAGGCGCTTTTCGCCCGCAGCCATGTGCGCCCCAATATCCGGTATACCACCATCGAGAACTTTTCCGCCATGTCCATGGTGGAGCAGGGGCTGGGCGTCAGCGTCATGAACCGGCTCATCACGGAAAAGCGCATCTGCGACGTGGCCATGATCCCCATCGACCCGCCGGCCAGCATCACGCTGGGCGCGGCGCTCCACTCCCATACCGAGGCGTCTCCGGCGGTGAAGATGTTCCTGAAATACGCCGTGCGGATGCTGACGCGGACGGAGGCGTGCGCTAACGGAAAAGCTGATAGCCTATGATAAATTCCCGCTTGCGGCGGGAACAGACTGCGGGTATAATTGCTTTAAATAACAAAAGAAGGAGAGCCCTGTCTGGGGCGGAAATCACTATGGATAAGCGTGTACTGGTCATCAATCCCGGCTCTACCTCCACGAAGCTCGCGCTGTTCTGCGGTACGGAGAAGGTATTCGACAAGACGCTGCGCCACAGCAGGGAGGACTTGCAGCCCTTCGCGTGGGTCATGGAGCAGGCGGACTTCCGCCAGAAGGCCATCGAACAGGCGCTGGCGGAGCAGCAGGTGGATCTGAACAGCCTGGACGCGGTCTGCGCCCGGGGTGGGCAGCTGCCCTACTGTGCGGCGGGCACCTATCAGGTGGATCAGGACATGGTGGACTTTATGTACACCGTGCGGGACGCGGCGCACGCGTCTAATCTGGGCTGCGTGCTGGCGCTGCGGATCGCCCGGCCTCTCGGCATCCCCGCCTTTATCTGCGACCCGGTCACGGTGGACGAGATGACCGATGAGGCGCGGATGTCCGGCCTGCCGGAGCTGCCCCGGATGATGACGGGACATGCGCTGAACTGCCGCGCCATGGCCATGCGCTGCGCCAGCGAGGTGCTGCACAAGCCGCTGGCTGACTGCCGGCTCATCGTGCTGCATCTGGGCGGCGGCGGCTCTGCCCGGCTGTTTATCGGCGGGAAGATGGTGGACGGCGTCCGGGACGATGAGTGGATGTTCGCGCCGGAGCGCATGGGCGGCGTGAGTTTGCAGCCGCTGGTGGCTATGTGCTTTTCCGGGGAATATACGAAGCAGGACATCATGAGCTTCATCCGCGGCAAGGGCGGGCTGGTGGCGCATCTGGGCACCGCCGATGCCATCGAGGTGGAGCGGCGCATCCGGGAGGGCGACCGGCACGCCAAGCTGGTGTACGATGGGATGCTGTACAGCTGCGCCCGCGCTCTGGGCGGGCTGGCGGCCGCCGCAGACGGACGGGTGGATCGGGTGATCCTCACCGGCGGACTGGCGCACTCCCGGTATGTGGTGGAGTACCTGACGCGGAAGCTGTCCTTCATCGCACCGGTGGAGGTCATGGCCGGCGAGTTTGAGCTGGAGGCGCTGGCGGCCGGCGCCTGCCGTGTGCTCAACGGCGAGGAGCAGCCCCGCCGCTTCGCGGATATCCCGAAAGCATAAACTCGTCAGACTGTCAAAAAACCCACCCGGTCGCAAATATCGGAGGGAGGGTTAGTGTGAAAGGGAACCGTCAGGGTTCCCTTTCGCGTCCAATCACCCGCCGCAGCGACCAAAATCGCAAAATAAAAT
>ENA-UEQP01001993-UEQP01001993.1-human-gut-metagenome-genome-assembly--contig:-NODE-1993-length-16706-cov-5.245775_pt1 | contig 16706 bp, 18 predicted proteins | sample MGYA00242951_ERZ507951 | MGnify/ENA primary metagenome ERZ507951 (study PRJEB26167, sample SAMN06115539) | human gut metagenome | host: Homo sapiens | place: China:Shanxi | collected 2015-11-18...
GCGGAACAACGCATCAGCATCTTTGAGGTCATTGACAAACGTTTCAAAGGTAACAGTGATGCCTTTGTCGATGCTTGGAAATGATATCTTTCGGCTGGGATAAGAAAAACGATTATTCCGCCGTTATAAAGTCCAAAAAAGGCTTGCAGACACGCTTTGAGCTTTATCATAAGGGCGAGTTTGTCAGAGAACTTACTATCCACGTTCCGGGCGACCATAACGTCATGAACGCCCTTGCAGCCATTGCTGCCGCAAGATATTCAGGCGTTTCATGGGAGGGTATCGAAAAGGGACTCGATACTTTCTTCGGTGCAATAAGACGTTTCGAGAAGATAGCCGAGGTCAAGGGCGTTACTATCGTTGACGATTACGCTCACCACCCAAAGGAGATCGAGTGTACACTGAAAGCCGCAAAGGGTCTTGATTTCAACAGAGTGTGGGCAGTTTTCCAGCCTTTCACCTATTCAAGGACAAAGATACTCATGAACGATTTTGTGAAAGCGCTTTCTATTGCAGATATTGCCGTTATCACGGATATCATGGGAAGCCGTGAGAAAAATACCGACGGCGTTTATGCTGAACAGCTTGCAGAGAAGATACCGAATGCAGTTTGGTTCAAGACCGACCACGAGCTTGTTGACAAGCAGACTGCACAGCAGAAGGAATATAACTTCTCACAGTGTATCGACTATATAAAGAAAAACTGCAAAGAGGGCGACCTTGTTATAACTCTTGGCTGCGGAGATGTCTATAAGCTTGCAAAAAGGCTTGCAAAAGAGCTTTAGGTTTAGAAGATAAAGATTTATTGATATAACAGAAAGGACGGAGCTATGAGAAAAGTAACCGAGAACGAGAAAATGGTATTCGAGTTCATAAAGGATCGCATAGAAGAGGGCTATCCGCCCACAGTTAGGGAGATTTGTGCAGAGTTTGGCTTTAAGTCTACCTCAACAGCCCATAGATATATAAATAATCTCACCGCAAAAGGTCTTCTTGAAAAGGGAAATAACCAGAACAGAGCCATAAGGCTCACAGGCGGCAACGGCATGAAGATCCCCCTTGTGGGAACTGTCACCGCAGGTATCCCTATCACTGCCATTGAGGAGATAACAGACTATATAAGCTTCCAGCCTGCAAGGCATTACAGCAATCCGCTCTTCGCCCTAAAGGTAAGGGGAGAGTCCATGATAAACGCCGCTATCCTTGACGGAGATATGGTAGTTATAGAGCAGACCCCATATGCAGAAAACGGCGATATAGTTTGCGCACTTGTTGACAACGAGTCGGCTACAATAAAGACTTTCTATAAAGAGGACGGCCATTACAGACTGCAGCCTGAAAATGATACCATGGATCCTATCATTGTTGACGAGGTAAAAATATTAGGAAAAGTCGTTGGCGTTGTAAGATATCTGTAAATATAGATAAAGAAGATCTTTAGTGGCGAACAGCGTTTGCCTGTGTCATTAAAGAAAACGGGCGGATAGTCCAACATAGATATAGAAAAAAACTTCGACAAGCAAAACAGTTTTAAGTGTGTAAAGGATTGGTAATAATGAGCAGACATTGTACATTCTGCGGTTCTAAGCTGGAGGACGGAGCTAAGATATGCACCAACTGCGGAAAAATGGTACCTATCGCCTCATCGACCCAAAGACGTGGCGAGCAGGAGTTTATAGACCGTTCAAGGATACAGGGCATACCGAAGCGTGTTTACGAACACCCGAAAAGAGCCGAAGCAGAGGAAAGAATGCGCCGTGAGCAGGAAGCTCGTAAGGCAAAGCGTGTAAGAGAGACAGACAGAAACAGAGAAATGAGTGCGGCAGACTATAGGCGCACCCCAACTGAACATTCAAGCAGCGGCAAAGAGGATTATGGTAAGGGCAAAAAGATACTAAAGACTCTGCTTAAGATCACAGTGGTAATACTGGTGATATATTTTGTGATCGCCTTTGTGAGAATATTCAGCGTAAGACATTCCACCTACGATTTCGATACCGAAATGAAATTGGCAAGCGAAAATTACGGTGAAGCCGTTGACGCATATTTCAAAGACGGCAAGTGGAAATATAACATCTTTAAAAATCAGGTGTCCTATGAGGGAACTTCCGAAAGCGGCGACGATTATGTTATGATATTCGGCAAGAATGACGGTCAGACTGTCGTAAGGCAAATGACAAAGAACAGCAAGAAGGTCGCTTCTGACAGTATAATGAACGATGTCATGGGAATGTTCATGTTCGAGAAAAAGGTCACAGGATAAAAAAATAAGCGCATAATTATGTAGTTATTTGTAGTGGCGAACAGTGTTCGCCCGCATTTTGACACGCATTATAAAACGAAACGGACGAAGTAAAAAAGCTTCGTCCGTTTATTGTTTTATAGGGGATCGTCCCACTTTTTTGCTGTTTGTGTTTTTTAACAGCCTAATTTACACTATTGTCACGCTTTTTGTCAAACATTCTGTAATACTGCACAGTTTCATACTCGTTCATCGTATCCTTGTATTTGTCAGCCACATCATTTATAGAATACCATTCTCCGTCAGCCGTTTTGTAGCCGTAAGAGCTTATTATCGGAATGTCACAGCGTATCTTGTCAAGCTCCTGCTGATATCTTGACTTTGGAAGTCCGGCCGCTTCCATGACCTTGTTTGAAAGATAGTTAAGGCTTATATCGTCTATCTTCTCTGCATCAACGCCCTTGTTGCTCCAAATAAGGAAAGGAGTCTGTCGAAGTTTTGAGTAATCCTCCGTTGAAAGTAAAGCCACGTCCTTGCCATAGAGATATTCCGTGAAGTCTATGATATGCGGATAATGGTCGCCAAACATTACGATTATGACCTCTTCCTGCTTGTGTCGGAAATAGTTTATAAGATCTCCCAAAGCTTTGTCAGATTGATAGATAAGATTTAGATATTCTTGTGCCGCAGGATTGTTGTAGTCCTCAAAGGTTATCTCATGAGGAACAGCCTCCGGATGATCGTACGGCGCATGGTTCTGCATGGTCGCTGTCCATACAAAATAAGGAGTGCCTGCGTGGCTTTCATATTGCTCTTCAATATATCTGAAAATCGTTTCATCTGTAATATTTCCGTTGAAATATTGGATCCCGCTCATTCTGTCCTGACAATTGTATATCCTGTCTTTGAATTGAAGCTGTTCATAGGCGTTGCCTATATCCCATAGTCCCTCAGAGCAAGGCGAGATAGCCTGCGTTGTGTAGCCAAGCTCGTTTAGCCAGCTTACAAGACCATTTTGTTTGTCATTGAGATATTGGGTGAATACCGCACTTCCCGACGGCAAAAAGCCAAGAGTGTTGCCGGTGAGAAATTCATACTCAGAGTTGCAGGAATAACCGCCATATGCCGAAACGGAAACATATCCGCTTATGCTTTCCTCCTGCAATTTGTGGTAGTTGGGCAGATAGTCTTTGTTAGTCTTGAACTGAGCGATATGCTCAAAGTCTGCAAAGGATTCGTTCATGATAGCAATGATAGCAGGCTTTTTGTCAGCCTTTTGTACCTCATACTGAGTTATGATATCCTCCGCCTTTTGAGCGGAGTAGCCGTCAGGCTTTGTCACACGGTTAAACATTCCGTCGAAGCAGAACATAAGGTCGTAGCCTACGCACCTGTATGTGTCTGCATTTTCCGCACCTGAAAAGTTCAGCCTGATGTATCTGTTTTTTATGCCAAGGTCATAGGCAAACCTGCCACTGTATACGAATAGGAAACACCCTGCGATAACAGCCACACCCGATATTATCCTGCTGCGTATTTTTATCTTCCTTACTTTTGTCGTCACCGTTACAGCGATAATAAGAATAAGATCACAAAGCACAAACATCACGTTGCTGTCTAAAAACAGTGAGTACATTCCGTTTATCTCACTGGCTGACTTTATGTTGGCAAGGTCGGCAAACTGAACAGGATTTCCTCTGAACTCCGTTACATAATACTGCGCCAAAGCATATATGGCAAATATGACGTTCACTCCGCAAAACCAGGCGTGGGGCTTCGGGAATATCACCGCTCCTATAAGATATAAAAGCCAGCAGAGCGATATTCCAAGGAGAATGTAAAGCACATTGCTCTTTGGAAAATATGACTTCATTACAAAGTCAGGCAAAAAATATGAATTGAGTGCAAGCATAAACGCCGCCGTAAAAGGGTCGATGCAGCCTTTTGTTTCGCTCTTTTTCAGCTTCTTTTGCATTGAGAAAAATTTCGCAATAATAAATATCAGTGCTAGCTCAACGGCGCAAGCCCCTATAAGCGCATAATTTCGCTCTTTCGGCAGGAAGTTGTCTTTGTCCATGTATATGCCTAACAAAGCACAGATGACTCCTACCAGTATAACTGCCGCTATGGCACTTATAAATCGTAGTGTTTGCATTCCGTCAGGCGACGCAAACCATGCTCCTATTTTTTTCAGCAAGCCTTTTTTCTCCTTTGCCTGCTGTGTTTGAATGTTTTGTTGTTCTTCCATTACAATATACTCTTTTCTGTTGATTTACACGCATTTTACAATACCTATTCATTATAGCATAGCTATTAGCAAATTACAACAGCTAAAATCAACAAATATTGTCCTGCTTGATGTCAGGTGTTCACAATTAATTTACCCCATGCTTCAAAGAGTGTGTAAATTGCTCTTGAAAAAGGGACGGCAACGTGTTATAATATTTATGTATTTCAAAAAACATAAGGAAAAGAGGTAAATATATGTCACATGAGAAGATACTGGTGCTTGACTTTGGCGGACAGTACAATCAGCTTATCGCAAGACGTGTGAGAGATCACCACGTTTATGCAGAGATAAAAAGCTTTGAAACTCCACTTGAAGAAATAAAAGCAGCAGGCTATAAGGGCATAATCTTCACAGGCGGACCAAACTCCGTTTATGATATGACTTCCCCGCATTATGACAAGGCTATACTTGACCTTGGCATACCAGTCCTCGGCATCTGCTACGGCTGTCAGCTTATTTCATGGATGAGCGGTGGAAAGGTAGAAAGCTGTAAAAAGAGTGAGTATGGCAAGATAGAGATAACAGCCTCCGCAGAGAGCAAGCTTTTCAAGGACGTTCCTGATAAGAATATCGTATGGATGAGCCATACCGACTATGTCAGCGAAGCACCTGAGGGCTTTGTTATCACTTCCCATTCAGATGATTGCCCATGTGCGTCAATGGAGAATGCAGAGAAGAAGATATATGCCGTTCAGTTCCACCCTGAGGTAACTCACAGTGAGTATGGTAACGTCATTTTGAAAAACTTCCTTTACGAGGTCTGCGGCTGTAAAGGCGATTGGGTAATGGATAACTTTATCGAGAACACAGTTGCCAAGCTTAAAGAGCAGATAGGCGATAAGAAAGTAGTTTTGGGACTTTCAGGCGGAGTTGACTCATCAGTTGCCGCAGGACTTATCAGCCGTGCAGTGGGCAAACAGCTCACCTGCGTGTTCGTAGATCAGGGCCTTATGAGAAAAGACGAGGGCGACTTTGTTGAGGAAACTTTCACAAGACTTTTCGATATGAGATTTGTAAGAGTAAACTGTCAGAAGCAGTTCCTTGAAAAGCTCAAAGGCATAACAGATCCAGAGGAAAAGAGAAAGACTATCGGAACAGAGTTCTATAAGGTATTCTGGGATAAGATCAGAGAAGAAGCAGACGGCGGATTTTTCGCACAGGGTACTATCTACCCTGACCGAATCGAAAGCGGAAAGGGCGACGCTGCCACAATAAAAACTCACCACAATCAGGTGAAAATGCCTGAGGACATCAACTTTGACGGCGTTATAGAGCCGCTTGGCGATCTTTTCAAAGACGAGGTAAGAAAAGTCGGTGAAAAGCTCGGCATACCAAAGGAGCTTGTATGGCGTCAGCCGTTCCCAGGCCCAGGACTTGGCGTAAGAATAATCGGTGAGATAACAGAGGATAAGATAAAGGTGTTGCAGGAAGCAGACGCCGTTTTCCGTGACGAGATCAAGAAAAGCGGAATTGAAAGCAGCCTGAGCCAGTTCTTTGCAGTTCTCCCGAACGTCCAGACAGTAGGCGTAATGGGCGACCACAGAACCTATGACCACCTTATAGCTATCAGAGCTGTAACAACAGACGACTTCATGACAGCCGATTGGGCAAAGATACCATACGATGTTCTTGCAAGAATATCCAACAGGATAACAAACGAAGTAGACCATGTAAACAGAGTAGTTTACGATATAACCTCAAAGCCACCTGGAACGGTGGAGTGGGAATAAAAAACAAGACTTCAAAAATGCCGAATTTACGCCATTTTTAAAGCCTTAAAATCTCAGTGATAACAATTTGATAACAGGAAGTAAAACTGAAATGTTCTGCATTTCAGGCGGTTTACAGGTCACGCCACTCTTTCGAGGGTTCATGTTTACCGCAGTCATCGGTCGTTTTCGGCCAGTTAAGCTTCCATTCTGTATATTCGGCCTTGCTGATCTTACCGTCAGCAAGGTCTTTTTTTCGTCTCTGCCACTCCGCAAAGAAGTCGTTCAAAAGAATAGAGCCGAAAATAATGCCCTTACGTTTGTTTCCGTCCTCATCTGTACAGTCCTCAACGCTGATCGGGTAATGTTCGTCCAGTTCAAAGAGCATCATCATAACGCCCTCCGCTCCGAGAATTTCATCATCAGCAAGGAAACGAGGGTTTATATCAAGCACCTCGGCAAGCCGTTCCACAAGTGCTTGTTTTGGTGTACGAGTGCCTGATTCGTACTGTGCGATGCGGACATCGGCAGACTTCTCGTCAAAGCCGACTGCCATACCAAGCTGTTTCTGCGTCATTCCTCTGAAATCACGAATGCGGTGTATCTTATCTCCGATAATGCTCATGGTGGTTCACTCCTTATAATACAAGTTCTGTATGCAAGCTCATTATAACATATTTGTTTAGGATAGTCAATAGATACTAAACAAAAAAATTTAGATAAAATTCGATTTAGGGGTTGACAAAAGCAAAAATGTTTAGTATAATAAGACTAAGCAAAAATGTTTAGATAGAGAATTTTGCTTATCGGATACGCAAATGCGCCCGATACCACACGAAACAATATTTTAAGAAAGGGTTGACTACTATGTCAGAAAAGTTTATCCGTGCAGAGGAACTCGCAGAGATCATGGAGATCTCTGTTCCGTATGCATACAAGATCATCAAGCAGCTCAATGAGGAGCTTGACGCCAAGGGCTACATCACCATCACAGGCAGAGTGAACCGTGAGTATTTCAACGAGAGAATGTACTCGGCGGAACGCCCGGTGAAAGCACCTGAAAAGAAAGAGGGTGAGGACTGATGCCCGTATATAAGGACAAAAACGGCACTTGGTACGTTATGACACGCTGTGATGACTGGCAGGGACAGCGCAAGCAGAAGTGCAAGCGTGGATTCAAGACAAAGCGTGAGGCTCAGGATTGGGAGCGCAGATTTCTTCTCCAGCAGGGCGGCGACCTCGATATGCTGTTCAAGGACTTCTACAAGCTGTATGAGCAGGACATGAAAGCACGTTTGAAGCAGAACACCTGGGAGCATAAGGCTTGTGTCATCAAGTCGAAGATCCTGCCCTATTTCGGAGAGAAGTCCATGAAGGACATCCAGGCAAGGGACGTGCTGACATGGCAGAACGAGCTGCTGCGTCACCATGACAAGAACGGCAAGCCCTATCGGAAACCTACCTGAAAAATCTGCACAATCAGCTCTCTTGTATCTTCAATCACGCTGTCCGCTACTATGACCTGAGTACCAATCCAGCCGCAAAAGCGGGGAGTATCGGCGTGAAGAATGCCAAGGAGATGAACTTCTGGACGAAAGATGAGTATATGCAGTTCTCCGAGGTCATGATGGATAAGCCGATCTCGTTCTATGCCTTTGAGATGCTTTACTGGTGCGGTATCCGTCTCGGTGAGCTGCTGGCTCTCACGACTGCGGACTTCGATTTCAAGAACAGAAAGCTCCGCATCAACAAGTCCTATCAGCGTCTCAAGGGGCAGGACGTCATCACAGAGCCGAAAACCAAGAAAAGCAACCGCACCATTGAAATGCCCGATTTTCCCTGTGAGGAGATGCAGGAGTATTTCAGTATGCTGTACGACCAGAAGCCCGACGAGCGTATTTTCCCCATATCCAAGAGCTATCTTCATCATGAGATGGACAGGGGCGTGAAAGCGACAGGCTTGAAGCGTATCCGTATCCACGATCTGCGTCACAGCCACGTTTCGCTCCTGATCGAGCTTGGCTTCTCTGCTGTGGCTATTGCTGACCGTGTGGGACATGAGAACATAGAGATCACTTACCTCTATGCGCATCTGTTCCCGTCCAAGCAGGCTGAGATGGCGAATAGGCTCGGTGAGCTGAAGAAGGGAGGTGATTTTAATGTCAGCAAGGGAAGATTCAGGGCGAGGACGATCAGTTTCCGTGTATCCCCAGAAGAAGACAAGCTGATCAACTCGGCTGTGGCGCTTTCGGGGCTGACCAAGCAGGATTACATCGTGAAGCGGCTGCTTTGCCGTGATGTGGTCGTGCAGGGCAATCCGAGAGTATACAAGGCTCTGAAAAATCAGCTTGCCGAAGTCCTCAGCGAGCTGAAAAGAATCAAGAACGGCTCTGCCGTGAACGATGAGCTGCTGTCCACGATACAGCTCATTACAACAACTCTGAATGGTCTGAAAGGAGATAGAGAATGACCGAAGAAAGAGAAATGACCGCCCCTATGACCTCTGTTGGCACAGAGGTCGGGCAGTCACCAAATGTTACTACTGATATTATACCAGATTACGGGGAGAATTTCAACCCCACAGCCGAGGAAATGTTCGAGGCTCAGATGCAGTATGAACAGGAAATGCAGGCACAGACAAAAGAATGAAGCTAAAAGGAGTCATTGTTTATTTTAATCCTACAAAATTTACAATGGTTATTACCGAAGATATGAAACCTATCAAACCAAAAAAGAATGATATAATTTTTAACTTTTTATCCTTTTTCATCTTATTTTTTAATTTTACCAGTACCTCATCAACCACATCAACATATTTATTTTGTTTTAATAAATTATTTCTAAAATCTATTAAAGAATAACGCAATATTCTCAATTCTTCATTATTTAATTCTAGCTTTTTCTTTTTTTCAAACATTATAATCTCCCCTCAAAAATTACTATTTGAGAAGATTATATCATATCATTTAATTATTGTCTTATGTATAAACAGAAAAAGAGAGATTAATTTTGTATTTTTATATTAACCTCTCTTAAATTAAACTATTCTTGTTTATTCTTATTATGATTACGAATAACTATATAAGTAATTCCTAATAAAGATAATATAATTGCTCCAGCAAATAATTTAATTTTGCTTTCATCTCCTGTTTTAGGAACTTCTATTTTTTTATTTTCAAAAGTAAATTCTATTGTGCTATCTTTTTCTTCTACTTGTTCATTATCTACGAATATTCCTTTATCATTGATTTCAACTTTTGCTACTCCGCTAGATAATTCATAATCTTTTGGTGCTTTTATTTCTTTGATGTAATATGTGCCATATCTTAATTCTTCAAATAAGGCTGTTCCATTTTCTTTGTCAGATTTTACTTCTTTAATTAGCTTTGTACATTCTGAATCTTCATAAATACCAAAAATAAATTTATCTTTTATAGTTTCTTTAGTTTCAGAATCTACTTTAACTACTTTTACATTCTTTAATATTGGCATATCTTTCATTTCAATTTTTTGTGTATTTTTTTCTGATGTTACAACAAATTTTATTTCTTCTGTAATTTCGTAGCCATAAGGTGCTGTTGTTTCTTTTAATACATATGTTTTACCTTCTTCAAGACCTTTTACTTGATGTGGTTCTTTTGCAGATGTCCATTTATCTATTGTATCTCCATTTTCATCAATTACTTCTAATTCTGCTCCTTCTAATTCATTTCCATTAGTTAAGTCTGTTTTTGTAACTTCAACTACTTTATTTATTAGCTCTATGCGTTGATCTTTCTTTTCATCAGTTACTTTAAAGGTAACATCTGTAGCTTTTACAAATCCATTAGGAGCTGTTTCTTCATGTAAAGTATAAGTTTCATTTTCGATTAGATTTTTAATCTTATGTTCTTCTTTAGTAGAAATCCACTCATCAACAATATTTCCATCTTTATCTATAGCCCATCCCTGTTCAACTCTCCATCCAATATCTGCTTGTTGCTTTGCAAACTGCTCATCTAATTTTTTCATGTTACCAATTTCTTTTATGTACTCATCTTCTAAGTCTGAATCATTTACCATTTTTGTTAAAAACTGAGGAGAAATCGCTACATTCGTGGTAGTTGATTTACCATATTTCATCCCCGGACTATAATTTGCTGATACAAAACTATAATTGTCAAATTTTTTAGAAAGATAGGAAAGTTCATCCGCTGCAGTTTTTCGGGTTGTCCCTGTCTTTACATCTTCTGTTTGCTCCACAACCTGCTTTTCTGTGGTTTCCTTAGCATTATTTTTCCGTATATTACCGGTATAAGCATTTGTGTAAATATTAGAGTAATTGTTTACACCTGTAACTGCCATACTAACATCCCTTTCGTATTACAAAGCTTTCATTACCTTTTATTAGCATAATAATCCCAAATACCATTAAGCATTTTCCGATTACCATCTGATACATTCAGATTTAGCCTTAAATCTTTCCGATCACCCGAATACTGCTGCGATAATTTCTGGTTATCCGACTGGATGGCGGATAAAAATGCCTGATATGCCGAATTTTTGATACCCCCCTTTTCTTTAGATTTTGCAGTATTCTCCTGGTTCTCACCTATGTTCTGTTCATTTGCTGTCTGTCCACTTCCTTTATGGTAAACTACCGATGGGGTAAAATCCTGTAATTCTGACCAGATTTCTGTTGAAGTTGCCATAAAATTACTGTGATTTTCATATGCCTGATTCAGCATATCCAGTTCTTTTTCTTTGGTTAATTCCTCAATTTTGCCCGATTCTGTCACATAATACTCCGGCTCATAATCTTGTTCCGCATATTTTTCTTCAATGCTGTTTTTCATTTTGTTATATGCTTCTGCCATTCTGTTTACATGATGTTCAAAGGAATCAGTTTTTACACTCTCTGTATCTTCTTTGACAAATATATCCGTTACTTCCTTCTCAAAACGGTTCTGATAATCCATAGAACTGACAGAAGATAAATGTCGAAAGCTCTCCTGCCCTGTTTTGGAAATGGAAAGTGTATCTGTATACTGTGTCATTTTCTTTTCTAAATCTGCCGGAACATTTTGCTTTGTATTTTTCCTGCTGTTATGTTCGATTGCAGAATATGTAATATTTGTATTATTGTAAATCTTCATAGCTGTTTCCTTCCCAGATAAATACCATTAGACTCTAATATCAATCGGCACATACCTTTTAATTGTGTCTGTTTGTACCATTTCTGCTGCCTCTAAACTATCTGTAGCAAGCTGCTCCTGCAAAACCTCGTCTGGAAGTTCTTCCATATTCTCCACAGTTTTTTCCGTCATCTGCTCTGTCATTTCTTCGGTTGTCTCCGAAAGTTCGTCCATGATTTCAGACATCATGCCCTTGTTTTCCTCTGTTCCAAGAGCTTCATCCACCATTTCTTCCTTTCGTTCTTCTTCTGTTTTAGGCTTATTCCTCTCAGCAGCTTCCGCAATCTTTTCGCCATGTTCTTCTGCCTCGTCCATGACATGAAACATCTGTGAATTATTATACTCCTGATTTGCTGCCGCAATTTCATCCTCATAATTATGAAACATTTCCAGCTTTTCAGAGATTTCTTCCAAACTGTCAGCCTTTCGGTTTTTCAAATTTTCTTTTTGTGCTTCAAAAAAAGCCACCTTATTATCCCGTTCCTGCTGTCGCTGCAATTTTTCCTGTGTACTTTTCAACATATTAGAACTATTAAATCTATTTATCAATAAACCTCCACCGGATAAATTGACTGTAAAACTCATCTGGTTCCTCCTTCCCGACAAATTAATACAAAAGATTTTTCTTCTTGTCATTTAGGCTTAACATACTATACTTCCTTATCTATCTTACTTGACGTTAGAGAGGAATCCTTTTTAGAATATGTACCATTGTTTGTATAAGTCGCACTTGCGCGGTTCGCAGCATTTGATATACCAGTTGCTTTCTGGGCTGTTTTGCCTGCAAAGGAATTGTAACCTTTAAAAACCGTTTTCAATGAACTGATATCTGCTTTCTTCAATTCATCTTCATCCAGCTCCAGCTTATTCCCCTTTCCTATGGTAATACCTATTTTAGAAAGTAAATGACTGGTTTTGTCTGTCATGCCTGTCATCCATGAAGCATTTCTAAGGACATCTTTTGTATTGGATTCTCCTGCCTCCTTAACAACATCATTATAATCATCAATAAAAGATTTCACTTTTTTGGTAATTGCATCCCAGTCATAATCCTCTACCTCTGTTTCTTCCCCGGTCTTTTCATCCTTCTTTTTTATTTTCTTTTTTTCCCAGAGTGACGCATCGTTTAGTGCATCTGCTGATTTTTTCAGGGAATCCGCACTTGTTTTCATCAGTGTAAGCTTCTGTGAAGTATCGCCTTTACCCGATAATTTTTCTGCATCCTGCTTTGCATAATATGCTTTCATAAGTTTTCCATAGCTTCCGTTTTTAATCGCAGCATAATCAGAAAGCATATTGGTGTTTCCTACGGATGAACTGTCGGAAGTTCCTCCAAATAATGCGGAATAATCTACATTGCTGTTATATTTACTTGTGTAATCACTAAAACTCTTAATCTCTGACATAATACCATTCTCCTTTACCAACTATAAACGAATATCAATCGGTGTATATGTCGCCTGTGTTTCCCCTTTGATATCCGTATTCTTTACGCTGTCTGTCTCCTCTGCCGCAGCCCCCGCAGATTCCTGTGTTTTCTCGGATTTATCAGTATTGTTCTTTGTTGCAGTGTCTTCTGTATTGCTGTTCTCCGCTTTTGCAGCTTCTTCTACTGATTTATTTGCATCTGCAAGTGTAGACATCTGTGCTGCTGTCGCAGACTGTGCCTTTGCCTGCAGCTCTGCCAGTTCTTCTTCCTTCTTCTCAGTATTTCCTTTTCCGGCATCCTGTTTGATTTCAGATTCAAGCACACTGGCACGTCCCTGTATCTGTGTTGCCATACTTCCCTGCACCTTTGCCTGTTTCATGGAAGAATCTGCACAGATCATCGCCTGCATACTTGCCTGTGACAATCCGGTGTCTTTCTTTTTAGAAGTGTTACTTGTTCCAGCCACCATATCATCCATAGATGACGAATTTTTACTCTGCTGCTTACTTCTCTGCTCGATCTGGTGCTGTCTTAACTGCTGATTGAGATTGTTAATCTCCTGCTGTATCTCCTGACGCTTTTTCATCTTATCCTCTAATGACATTTCTTCATTCGATGATAAATCCTGTAGCTTCTGCTGTGCATTTGCAATCTGATTCTGAATATTTTTACTTACAGAATCATTCCCCTGTGTCATTCCCATTGTTCCTGTCTGCGTATTTGTCCCACTAAATCCATTGATTCTCATCGTATTGTCCTCCTTGAGCTTAAATTCTGAAATCCGTTTCCTAAAAAATCTGTACAACATGATTTCTCTTTACTGATTTTTTCGGCATATCTTTCTTCACAATAAACAGCGATGTTGTGAACCGCCCTTTTTTTGTTGTGAAGCAAATAAAAAACACTAAATATTCTGATGTTTCACAGATTACTTAATGCTTTTTGTCCTTATTCTACCTGTAACATAATACTTAGAACCACTTCCTGATTCTCCTGCTCTAAAGATATATCTCCCATATACATCCTTGCAACCCTCCGGATATTATGCAGTCCAATTCCATGCTCCTTCCCGGATTTCGTTGTTTCCGGCAGATCACTGTCCTTATAATTTAACTCTCCCTCATATCTGTTCTTTATGGTTATCATAAAAATACTGTTTTTCCGAAAAGAAGAGATACTGATATAAGGATTTTCTCCACTTACATTTTCCATACAATTATCCAGTGCATTGTTTAAGATCACGCTTAAATCAAATGCATTTAATTTCGTATCCCCCGGATAATGAAAATCTGATATAAAACGAATCTGCTTTTCCTTTGCTTCTCTTAACTTTTCCATCAGAATCACATCAATGACAGGACTCCCCGTTTTTATCTCAGGAGATATTTCATTCCACTCCTTTTTCAAATGCTCCATATATTCTGCTGCATCATCCATATGATTCTCTGCCACAAGATGTTCCAGCATCTGTATATGATTCCCCATGTCATGACGCAGGCTGCGGATATCCTGATACAGCTTTTCCACTTCCCCGATATGCTTTTTCATGTCGCTGACTTGATTTAATACCAGCTCCTGCCCTGTCTGTTCTTCCTGCGCCACCTTCCAGTTTTGAAACATCGTTGTCATAACAAGAATTGCTATGATAGAGATAAAATAATGCACAAAGCTTAAAGCTCCATAAAATCCATAGGTATCTGTCAGGCTCTTTCCTGTATCTTTTTCATAAATATTCAGATAATATTGCAGAATGCCATATCCTGTAACTCCCACAAGAGAAGGTATGATGAGCATTACCAGCTCTTTAACGTTCATTTCATCATTTTTGTATACATATGCTTTATTGATCAGACCGATTGCAACTGCAAGGAAAACGATACAAAGCACAATATCCAGAATTCTCGTTCCCGCATAAAGTACATATTGCAGCCATTGTCTTCCTGCAATCGTATTTCCAAAAACCAGAGCTTTTGTGATAAAATCATCCATTCTGCCTGCCATTGCAACCGCAAGCCAACGGATAGAAAAAAATGTCACTGCAAGAAATATTTTCTGATAAATGTTTCTTCTGTCCTGTACATACATCACAAGAAATGCAGCCACAACTCCCAGCATATATGCAGAAAAATTGCCAATCTGCTGCGGTATCAGATACAGCACAGACATAATTCCAATATAAACAATACTGACCAGAGCAGCTTCCCTTTTCTTTTTCATATATGGATATACAAAAACACCAAAACAGATTCCTGTAATAATCAAAATTGCAATAACAGAAAACTTCGATGTGATCATCCAGCATCTTTCCACTAAACTCATCTGACTTCATTTCCTTTCCTCTGGTTATACTTCAGATATTGCTTCACGAACTCCGGATAATTCTTTTTTGCAATCAATGCAGTTCCATTTTTCATAGTTACACAAGTTGCATCATATTTTTCTACATATTTAAAATGTACAAGATAGGCTCTGTGTGTTCGGAAAAAATCTGTTCCTGCCATATCACTTAATTCCTGTAATTTACCATAGTATTCAATATCCGTACTTCGTGTATGGATAATAACTTTCCGGTTATACACCTCGGCATACACAATATCACGCAGAAAAATTTTTATATGACTTCCGGCGGTCTGTACCATAATATACTTTTCGTCTTTTTCAAGTCTGGAACTCCTTTTTATGTTATGGACTGCCTTTGTCACAACCTCTTTCAATTTCTCATCGGAAAATGGCTTAACCAGATAATGAAATGCTCCGACATCAAATGCCTGAAAAACATACTCCTCTGCTGCTGTCACAAAAATGAGTATCATATCCTCATTGTCATGACGAAGCATCTTTGCCGTTTCCATCCCATCCATTCCCGGCATCTGAATATCCAGAAAAAGAATATCCGGCTTACTGCCACTTGCAATCAGTTCATCACCTGATAAATATTTCTCTATAACCGCATCTGGCAATAGCTTTTTTATTTTTTCCTCCAGTATCTGAACCATAGATACTTCATCATCACAGATAGCTATTTGCATATTGTCACTTCCTTGCTTACATATATTTATAGCTATTATATCGGATAAGTTCATGCAATATCTATCTGGAATGTTGTGAAATGACCTTTTTTTGTTGTGAAAAGGGCAGCAAACCATTATTGGTTCACTGCCCTGTCTTCTAGTCATGTCTGCACTATTAAAGAAATGAAACAAACTTATTCATTGGTATACGCTGGGATTCATGTCTATTTGCATCTGCTTTATCTTTTAACTTATCGGAATACTACTTTTATCTAGAGTAGTAGTAATTTATGAACTCAATGCTGCTACCAGCGACGAATATCTTTCCGTTTTTTATCTACTATTTGCTAAAACGCAATCGACAATCTAAATTTGCAAATCAATAGTATTGCCTTCATTATTATTCTTTTCCTTTGATCTCTCTGCGGATATATCTACCTTTATTTTGCTATAAGAAACATTTCCTTTCGCTTTTTCGCCATACTCTTCCTTCAAACGAGCTAACTCATCATTATAAATTGATGTAAACACTCTTGCTCTTGCAAATTCTTCATCTGTACTTATAGCTTTCCAGTTTCTTGACTCTGGATTATAAGAAAGCGTTTTATTACCTTTTGAATCCCAAAACATACATGCAGCATTCATTTTGCCACCAGTTTTTTTCATGCTTGATTCATATATAGCCTTTCTATCAGGAGATACTGTTTCTCCATGCTGCATACACAATTTTCGATAAGCATCATCATCCCTTTTTCCAGTAGCAAACTCTTTTCTTGCAATTTCTTTTTCATCATCTAATACTAAAATATTCATTTTCTTCCTCATTTCTGTTTCAATATTTTATCATATTT
>ENA-UEQP01002005-UEQP01002005.1-human-gut-metagenome-genome-assembly--contig:-NODE-2005-length-16637-cov-5.238225_pt1 | contig 16637 bp, 9 predicted proteins | sample MGYA00242951_ERZ507951 | MGnify/ENA primary metagenome ERZ507951 (study PRJEB26167, sample SAMN06115539) | human gut metagenome | host: Homo sapiens | place: China:Shanxi | collected 2015-11-18...
ACTATTTTCCGCACTGCGACACAAATTATAAATCCCATACCCCATACGAGCCACGCATAACACTATTAGTAAAGCAACTACCCATTCCTGCCAATCCCAGGTCATAAAAACAATCCTCCTATCTGATAAACAGCAAAAGTCAATACCCATGCCAATACAGTGGTATACCCCGCCGTGAAAAATGCCCATTTCCAACTTCCCGACTCCTGTTTTATAGCTGCAAATGTAGCAATACATGGAAAATATATCAACACAAACAACATATAACAGAAAGCGACAAACGGAGTTATCGGAATCCGCTCTCCTAAAGTGGTATCATCCACATTAGCATCATTTGTATAAAGCACACCGAGCGTACTAACCACCAATTCTTTCGCACCAACTCCGGAAATCAGACCAATGCCCAACTTCCAATCAAATCCCATAGGTTCGATTATCGGCTCGATTGCTTTTCCGATCTGCCCTATATAAGAGCTCTCTTGCTGTTCGGCAACCGTCTCATAAGCATCATGATTGGGATAATACCCCAAGAACCAGATAATGACAGATGCAATCATTATAATTCCTCCCATCTTACGAAGATACTGTTCACCTTTATCCCACGTATGACGGAAAATAGCTTTCATTGTAGGCATACGATAAGGCGGCAGTTCCATTACAAACGGAGTATCATCACCCTTAACCAAAAACTTGCTGAACAAACGAGCCAACAGCACTGCCAGCAAAATACCGATACAGTAAATAGAAAACAATACCAATCCTGCATTGTTCGGGAAGAAAGCGCCTACCAACAACAAATAAATCGGAAGACGGGCGCTACAGGACATCAACGGATTGACAAGCATCGTTACAAGACGGCTTTTCCTGTTTTCTATGGTACGGGAAGCCATGATAGCGGGAACATTACATCCGAATCCCATAATAAGAGGAATAAACGATTTGCCGTGAAGTCCCATCTTATGCATTATTTTATCCATGATAAAAGCTGCACGAGCCATATATCCGGAATCTTCCATAAGGGAAATAAAGAAATAAAGGATCAAGATGTTAGGCAAAAAGACGATCACCCCGCCTACTCCACCAATAATGCCATCTATCAACATATCTTTCAACGGCCCCTCGCCCATATGATTATTGATCAGACTCCCTAACGCCTCTACCAACCATTCAATTCCCATCATCGGATACTCCCCAAGCACAAAAGTACCTTCAAACATGATATACATGAAAAGGAAAAAGATGGGATATCCCCACACACGATGTGTCACGATGGCATCAAGGACCTTCGTCATCTGCGCCTTCTCCTGATGATTGTCAATAAATGTCTCTTTTAATGCACCACTAATAAAACCATATTTTGCATCGGTAATAGCAGATTCGCTATCTTCATTCAATGCAACCATGATACGTTTCGCTGCCTTATCGCGTATCCGGATAATTTCTTCCGAATTGGGAAACGTACGAATAATACGTTCAACATCAGGATCGTTTTCTAAAAGTTTTATCGCAAGAAAACGAGTGGAATATTTAGAGCGGATGGCTTCATTTTTCGAGATTTCCTCTTTTACCGCATCAATGGCTTTCTCCAAATCAGGGCCATGGTTGATGTGAATATGACGGAACACGCGTTCCCCCGATTTATGAGGATGAACATAATCTTCCAAATGTTCTTCGTGATGAGTTTCGTCTACGTGGGTACGATGCCAGTCTTGCAGTTCTTTTGCAACTTCCGGATTTATATTTCCATTTTTATCAAAGAAATCACCCCCTTCATAAAGATTGATGATAACATGGAACAGATGGTCGATACCTAAATTCTTTTTACAAACAGTAGGAACCATAGGCACGCCGAAAAGTCTGCTCAGCAATCGATAATCGAGAGTATTGCCACTGGACTCAAGTTCGTCATACATATTAAGGGCAATAACCATGCGGACGTTCATATCGATAAGCTGAGTCGTAAGATAGAGATTACGCTCCAGATTGGAAGAATCCACAACGTTAATGATCACATCCGGAGTTTCATCAATGATATGCCGGCGCACATAAATTTCTTCGGGTGTATAGGCCGAAAGAGAGTAAGTACCGGGGAGATCGACTATCTTAAAATGATAACCTTCAAAGTCAAAATACCCTTCTTTAGCATCGACAGTCACTCCGCTATAATTACCCACATGCTCGTGAGCACCGGATGCGAGATTAAACAAAGAAGTCTTTCCACAATTCGGATTACCAACCAAAGCTACATTAATAGTTCTTCTCTTCCCAAGTGCCAACCGCTTCAACTCTTCCTCACCCGGATAAACATTTTCGCTTATGCCTTGATGATAGTCCTGATGCTGATGCACCTGTTCTGCCGCTTCTTGTTCACTGATGATTTCTATCATGTCGGCCTCCTGCCGGCGAAGCGAAATCTCATAACCTAATACTTTGTATTTAATGGGGTCTTTAAGGGGGGCGTTGAGTAATACTTCTACGGTCTTACCTTTGATAAAACCCATCTCGACAATACGCTTACGGAAGCCTCCGTGGCCGAGTACCTTAACAATAACACCCTTCTCTCCTGTTCTTAATTCGGACAAACGCATACTTTGTTCTATTAATTTTCTGCAAAGATAACGGATAAGTTTCTACGATACAAATTATTTAGAATGTTTTTAAATAGAGATACTTTTCACACGAAACGACACGCCAAATGTTACAACAATCAGACCGGTTTAATTTTATTATTCGAATCATTTTATAAATTATTTATAATATGTTTATCTTTGCAACATGATACGTAAAAAGGTTGCACAATATATTGATAACGAGCATTTATTTTCTTCAAAAGCCCACATTATCGTAGCATTGAGCGGTGGTGCCGATTCGGTGGCATTGCTACACATTCTTCATACATTGGGATATAATTGCGAAGCCGCACACTGCAACTTCCATCTACGGAAGGAAGAATCAGACAGGGATGAACGGTTCGTTCGGGATTTATGTGCGACAATGAAAATACCCTTGCATATTGTGCATTTCGAGACAGAACAATATGCAACCGAGAATAAAATATCGATTGAAATGGCAGCGCGTGAATTGCGTTATCGCTGGTTTGCAGAGATAAAAAAACAGACAAATGCCGATGTCATCGCCGTGGCTCACCATCAAGATGACAGCGTAGAGACGGTATTGCTTAATCTTATACGTGGGACAGGAATAAACGGATTATTGGGAATACGGCCTAAAAACGGAGATATCGTGCGGCCGCTTTTATGTATCGACCGAAAAGAAATTATTGATTACCTGCAAAGCACCGGTCAGCAATACGTGACGGACAGTACAAATCTGCAAGACGAATACACCCGCAACAAAATACGTCTGAACCTGTTGCCACTTATGCAGGAAATTAATCCGGCAGCAAAAGAACATATTATCGATACCAGTAATTATCTGAACGATGTAGTGCGTATATATAATAAAGGTATAGATGAAGGGAAACAACGGATAATGGAAAAAGGCAATATCCGTATCACTGCATTGCTAAACGAACCCGCCCCGGAAACACTGCTATTCGAAATACTCTATCCGTTGGGATTCAACCCGGCACAAACTAAAAACATTCTGACTGCATTAAATAAACAAGCAGGCAAACAATTTATAAGCAAAGAAGGTTGGAGAATAACGAAAGACAGAGAATATCTGCTGATAGACAAAAAGGAAGAAAAAGAATACCCTCCTTTCAAACTAATCAGAGAAGAAAGAGAATACACAAGGGATTTTATTATTTCCCGCGACAAACACATTGCCTACTTTGATGCTGACAAATTAGTCGAAAAACTCAGCTTAAGAAAATGGCAGACGGGAGATACCTTTATCCCTTTTGGAATGAAAGGAAAGAAAAAAGTAAGCGACTACCTGACAGACAGAAAATTCTCCGTCATCCGGAAAGAACAACAATGGATTCTATGCTGCGGGGACAAAATAGCTTGGGTAATAGGAGAACGGACCGACAATCGTTTTCGAATAGACGGGAACACAAAAAGAGTAATCATCCTAAAGATTAACGAGGAATAATGTGCCAATTCCTCTTCCGCTTGCTTTCCGTTATTCGGTTTCAGCGTGCGAAAGAGGATTTTTATTGATAGACTATAAGATTGTTTTCGGATCTTTCTGCCGGGTAAAACACTGCGAAAGCAACACAGCAAACGGAGTATCATACACTCTCGCCTGTTGCGTACATGATTTAACACAAGCACAACACTTAATACACTTTTCTACATCCGTTTGTGTTTCATTACCTTTCAATATGGCGCCTGTCGGACAATGACGTACACATGCACCACAATGCGTACAAAGACTTTCGTCTTCCAACCACGGTGTACGCGGCAAAGGCACACCGCTCTTACGTAGTTTTATCACCTTACGCAAAAAGCGAAATAACGGAAAAAAAGGTTGTCGCGGCCGGGGAATAGCCCGGACATCAATCGGATAAAGAGTTTCCAGGCTGGAAGCTGCTTCTACTTTGGCTTTCAATTTCTTGCCGAATTCCACTGCTAATTCCAAATCATTAGAGTCAGGACGCCCTGCCGCAATCGGATATTTCGCACTGCTATAAGAGTGTTCACCTATAAAAGTCGCCCCGGCAATTACCTTAAATCCATTCAGTAAAACAAAGGCATCCAGTTCCGTCAAAGCTTTCTCATAAGCACGATTACCATAAACCACCACCAATGCTATCGGAGTATCGTTACCCCGGATACTTTCCAGACGCTCCATTGCCAACGGAGCTACATGTCCGCCATATACAGGAACTACCACAACAGCCAATGCAGAAGTCGGAAGCTCCATTTCTTCAACCGGTTTTAAGGTTAAATCGGTCGTTGAAAAATTAGTTATTCCTATTCCGTGAACAATTGCTTCACCTACTTGTTTAGATGTGTGGGTAGGCGAAAAATAAATAAGATGAGCTTCAGTAACTATCATAATGTTCAATTTTAAGTAACAAAGATACACTTTTAAATGAAAAAAATGATGATTTATTTATGAAACCAGAATTATTTATTATCTTTGCGCCGTTGAAACACTCTGCTATTTCTCACCAGAGGGAAACAACCAGATATCCAATTCAACAGAAATATCCCAGATTCATAATTTAAAGCATATGTTCACATGACCAGTGACAAGTGAAGTCCTGTTGTGTTGTTCATATTTCAGCTGAACAGAAAAATATTAATAACTTACTATACTGTATGTATAACATTATCCAATTGAACGACAAAAATTTGTCGGAACTACAAACTATTGCCCACGAACTGGGTATAAAAAAGACAGACTCACTAAAAAAAGAAGAACTTGTTTACAAAATCCTTGATGAACAAGCTATCGCCGGCGCTACTAAGAAAGTTGCGGCAGATAAATTGAAAGAGGAAAGAAACGAAGACAAGAAAAAACGGTCACGCGTAGCAGTGAAGAAAGAAAACAAAGTATTTTCTGCTACCAAAAACGGTGAGATAACCAAGGCAGAAACAACTGCACCGGCTCCGGCAACTAAAGCACAAGCACAAGAAGCCGCTACTGTAAAACAAGAAACCGCTACTCCCGCAACAGAGACTCCTGCAGCCGCTCCGAAAAAGAAAGTAGGACGTCCACGCAAAAATCCAGTAGTAAACAAACCGGTAGAAGAACAGCCTGCCGCTAAAGAAGAAAAAGAAGTGGTGGTAACGGAAACCAAGAAAGCGGAAGAAGAAAAGAAAACGGAAGCGAAACCGGCTTCCAAACCAATCTCTAAGCCTGCTTCTAAACCGATTTCCAAACCGATTATCAAGCCCAAAGCTCCGGCCGTTGTTGATGAAGAAAGTAAAATCCTGTCGGAAAGCTCTGATGACGACTTCATTCCTATAGAAGATCTTCCATCTGAAAAAGTAGAATTACCAACTGAATTATTCGGTAAATTCGAATCGACCAAGGCTGAAACAATCACCCTTCCTGCCCCTGAACAAGCGCAAAACCAACCGCGCCCCCGTGTTATACGTCCACGTGACAATAATAATAACAGCAATAATAACGCTCCAAGAAATAACAACAATCCCCGTCTGCCTATGCAAAGACCTGCGCAACAACAAAATGCAGGTGAAAATGTACCGGCACCGGAACGTAAAGTCATAGAGCGTGAAAAGCCTTATGAATTCGATGACATCCTGACCGGTACAGGCGTATTGGAAATCATGCAGGATGGTTATGGATTCCTACGTTCTTCGGACTATAATTACCTTTCATCTCCGGATGATATTTATGTATCCCAATCACAAATCAAGCTATTTGGTCTGAAAACAGGAGATGTAGTAGAAGGTGTAATTCGTCCGCCCAAAGAAGGCGAAAAATATTTTCCATTAGTAAAGGTATCGAAAATAGACGGACGTGATGCAGCATTTGTACGCGACCGCGTTCCTTTCGATCACCTGACTCCCCTTTTCCCGGACGAAAAGTTCAGACTTTGCAAAGGGGGATATTCCGATTCTATGTCTGCACGTGTAGTAGACCTGTTTTCTCCGATCGGTAAAGGCCAACGTGCACTGATCGTAGCACAGCCTAAAACAGGTAAGACATTACTTATGAAGGATATTGCCAACGCAATCGCCGCCAACCATCCGGAAGTATACATGATAATGTTGCTTATCGATGAGCGCCCGGAAGAAGTAACGGACATGGCACGTAGCGTAAACGCAGAAGTTATTGCATCGACTTTCGACGAACCTGCAGAGCGCCACGTAAAAATTGCAGGCATCGTACTTGAAAAAGCCAAAAGACTGGTAGAGTGCGGACACGATGTTGTCATCTTCTTAGACTCCATCACTCGCCTTGCACGCGCTTACAATACTGTTTCACCGGCATCCGGAAAAGTACTTTCGGGTGGTGTGGATGCCAATGCACTGCATAAACCCAAACGCTTCTTCGGTGCGGCCCGTAATATCGAAAACGGAGGTTCGCTGACCATTATCGCAACCGCATTGATCGATACCGGTTCGAAAATGGATGAGGTTATCTTTGAAGAATTTAAAGGTACCGGTAATATGGAACTTCAACTCGACCGTAACTTATCTAACAAACGTATCTTCCCGGCTGTTAATATTGTGGCTTCAAGTACACGTCGTGATGATTTGCTGCTTGATAAGACTACACTCGACCGTATGTGGATATTACGTAAGTATCTGGCGGACATGAACCCGATAGAAGCGATGGATTTCGTAAAAGACCGTCTTGAAAAGACTAAAGACAATGACGAATTCCTGATGAGCATGAATAGCTAAAAGATGATTATCATAACTTCAGAGCAGACACGGATAAACACCGGAAAAACATACCCCCGGATATCCCAATCATAAAGACACCGGAGTACGGAATACCGTCAATAGAAAATAAATAAATAAAAAGAGCGGAGATTTATAAAATCTTCGCTCTTTTTATTTATTTTTGCAGCAATACATCACAAACAGTATACCAGGTAGTGAGAAGTCATATCTATTACTATATATTAGGAATGCTGGCCGGACTTCTATGTTCCCTGCCGGCATATCCTGTTGATAACACTTCCAAATACCTGGAAAAGTTACAGATTCTTATCGATCATAACCTGCCTTATGATAGGGAAATGTCTTCCGACAGTATTATTTTATTGGAAAAAGAACTCGAACCGAAATTGGAAGCCGACAAACGATATGATCTTCTTTTTTATCTGAAGCAACTGGTAGCAAGGGCATATGCGAATCGTGGCGATATTACCGTAGCTGTAGATAAAGCCCACATCATGTATCAAAAGGCCAAAGAGATGGAATATGACAAAGGGATAGCTCTTTCACTCCGCGCCATAGGCGATGTTTACCTGGCATCCAACATACAGCAACAAGCCATCGACTCATACGAAGAAGCCATACGGATATTGGATAAATCAGATGATGAGGATTTGATAAAAATACATATCCTGCCTAATCTTATCTTAAGTCTGCTTAAAATAGAAAAAATCGACGAAGCCCATGCATATCTAAAGCAACTCGAAAGCCTGTTCGACAAGTTTCCAACATCATCCAATCTGTTTTATACCTCCATATGCCGTGCATATTATCTGATAATGACCCATCAGCCCGACAAAGCCCAAGCATACCTCACCGAAGCAACACGTGCAAATGCAGAAAACAATTTCTTTCATATGAACTTTATGCTGGATTACATGCATGCCAGCTATTACGAACTGACAGAACAATATGACCGGGCATTGGAGCAATACGGTAAAATCATCAGCGAACTCCGTCCGTCTTATGCCCCGTATCAACACGTACAACTGAATATCCAATGCGCACGGCTTCTGGCGAAACAAGGGCAAACCGACAAAGCTTGTTTTATCTATCAGAGGACAAGTGCATTACAAGACTCATTGGACAACCTCAGCTATGTCCGCCAAATTAATGAATTACGTACCATTTACCAAATAGACCAACTGGAAATTAAAAACCAGCAAGAACGTAACAGAACAATCTTATGGGGAATTCTTGCAGTACTCTCCATGTTAGGCCTCATCCTCCTCCTCATTTTCCTTATTAAAAAAGGGAACAAACGACTATTCCTGTCAAAAGAGAAATTGGAAAAAGCCCAGCAATATGCAGAGAACTCAACAAGAACCAAAAGTCTCTTTCTATCGAACATGAGCCATGAAATACGCACTCCCCTGAACGCTCTTTCGGGTTTCTCCGCCATTCTCACGGATGACTCCATCGACAATGACACACGCCAGCAATGCAACGAGATTATACAACAAAACTCAGAACTTCTCCTTAAACTTATCAATGACGTTATCGACCTTTCAAGTGTAGATGTAGGAAAACTGACATTCAATTTGAAAGAAAGCGATGCAGTGGTCATCTGCCGTAACGTGGTAGAAACTGTAGAGAAAGTGAAACAGACACAAGCCGAAGTACGTTTTGTTACCACATTAGAGTCACTTCCTCTTGTAACAGACGACTCCCGTTTGCAGCAACTGCTCATCAATTTACTTATCAACGCCACCAAATTCACGACAGAGGGTGTTATCACTCTCGAGGTCGAGAAAGAATCGGATACGGTCGCGCTCTTTTCCGTCACCGACACCGGCTGCGGTATCCCGTTGGAAAAACAAAAGCAGATATTCAACCGCTTTGAAAAATTAAATGAAGGTGCACAGGGCACAGGATTGGGACTTTCCATCTGCCAACTTATCATCGAACAAGTCGGTGGCCGGATATGGATAGATCATGAATATACCGAGGGGGCCCGTTTTATGTTCACCCACCCCATAATCCCGGTAGTCAACAGAAAGGAGAATACCCAATGAAACAATTGATATTTACCCTTATTCTGAGTTGCCATTTTTTAACAGGTATGCCTACGGCTACTCCATCCTCGGCAAAAAGAGACAGTCTGGAAAGACTGCTGACAAGCATGCCGCACGACTCTGCACGCCTGCAAATGATACAGGATATCACGCGGATGGAGCAAACCAATCCCAACTGTATCCGCTACTCGGATATGCTGTTGCAAGAAGCTATCGCACAGAATAATCCCAAATATGCCGGAACCGCCCTTTATTTCCAGATTATCTATTACTACAACCAGAACGAACTGGACAGCGTAATACAAAAGATCGAAAAGATGGAGCCTTTTGTCCGCGAAGGCAATCTGTGGGATTATTATTTCGACGCACAAAGATGCCAGATAGATCTTTATTCTTATAGAGAGCAGATCGAATTTGCCATCAATAAATCACTCGAGATGTACCAAAAGGCACAGGAAGCCAACAATGTGCGTGGATTAATCGGTGCCAAACAATGTCTGGCAAATGCTTACATGGGTACCGGACGTTGGGAAGAAGGGAAAAAAGCATTGGAAGAGGCCCATATGCTACTCCCCAAACTGGATAACGTAATTGTACACAACTCCGTACTTTGCCAACTCGTTTCACTCAGTAAAGCCAAAGATGACTTTGAAAACCTGAAGAAATATCTCGATGAACAGAAAAGTATCCTTGAAGACTACATAAGAAAGAATCCCACCATGGAAGAGGCTTTTCAGGATCCGTTGATCTTCAATGAACTCTATTATGCTTATTATTATTTAGAGATGAATCAGCCTCACCCTGCTTTTGAACATTTACAAAAAGGAGCCAAGTATCTCACACCACATACCTATTTTATGTATCGTGTGCTCTATTACGATGCATACGCTTTGTACTACCGGCGCTGTAAAGAGTATGACAAGGCCCTTAGCCAGTTGGATTCCACAATCGTCTTATTACAGGAAGCGTTCAGTTCCGACTACGTCAACCAATTGTCTGCCAAAGCGGACATACTCGTGGAAGCCGGCCGCAGCCAAGAAGCGCTGCCCATCTATGAAAAGGTACTGCAAATGAAAGACTCACTGGTCACCGAGCTTTCCGACAAACAAATGAAACTGATACAAAGCAACTATCACATCAATAAAATAGCCCTCGAAGAGGAACAATTGAAAAACAAAATACAACTTATTGTACTTATCGTTATCGGCACGACATTAATCGTATTGGTATTTTTCATGTTACGCATCTTCCGGGTACGTAAAGCCCTGAAAATAGCAGAAAGCGAAACCCGCAAAGCTACCCGGATAGCCGAAAAAGCCAATGAGACTAAGAATCATTTCCTTGCCAACATGAGCTATAATATTCGCATTCCACTGAACGGAGTCGTAGGATTTTCCCAACTGATAGCATCAGAACCGAATATGGACGAGGACACAAGAAAAGAATTCTCTGCCATCATCCAGAAAAATACCGAAGAATTGATGCAACTGGTTAATGACGTACTGGACTTGTCGCGTCTGGAAGCCAACATGATGAAGTTCCAAATACAGGAATATGATGCTGTGGCACTCTGTAATGACGCTATCTATATGGCCCGCATGCGCAATGAAGAAACCATAGAAATATATTTCGATACCCATATCGAGACGCAACCCATCACAACCGATACCGGAAGGCTCATTCAAGCATTGGTCAGCACTCTGACTTATCCGCAGAAAAACACGACACACAGAGAAATCACTTTCACTCTGACTCGTGACGATTCCGGCAAACAGATATGTTTCCGCATCAGCAACAGCCCACTGGCCGATCCGGAATTCAATTCCCAGGAAGTAAGCATACGTCATGATATCAATCGCCTTTTGTTGCAGCATTTCGGAGGCAGCTACAACATAACGGCCGATGAACAGGAACGACCTGTCATTAATTTTACTTATCCTCTCGATATCATATCCGAATAAAAGAGCTATCTTTGCAAATTGCAAACCTAAACGCCGATTTATGTATACCAACAAACAGATTTGGAGTGTCAGCTACCCGATACTCCTCAGTTTATTAGCACAAAATGTCATTAATGTCACTGATACGGCCTTTCTCGGAAGAGTCGGAGAAGTAGCCCTCGGAGGCTCTGCAATGGGCGGGCTTTTCTATATATGCGTCTTTACGATCGCTTTCGGATTTAGTACTGGTTCACAAATCGTCATTGCCCGCCGCAATGGAGAAGGACGCTACGCGGACGTGGGCCCCGTAATGATGCAGGGCGTTATGTTCCTGTTGGTCATGGCCCTGTTACTGTTTGGCTTCACCAAAGCTTTCGGAAGCAACATCATGCGCATGCTGGTATCCTCCGAATCGATATTCGATGCCACGATGGAGTTTCTGGACTGGCGCACCTACGGTTTCTTCTTCTCATTTGTCAATGTAATGTTCCGCGCATTATACATCGGCATTACCCGTACCAAAGTGCTAACGATTAATGCCATTGTCATGGCCATTGTCAACGTGATTCTGGATTACGCCATGATATTCGGACACTTCGGATTTCCGGAAATGGGCATCAAGGGAGCCGCTATCGCTTCTGTGATAGCCGAAGCCAGTTCCATCCTGTTTTTCCTTATTTACACGTACATTACTGTCGATCTGAAAAAATACGGCTTGAACCGGTTCCGTTCCTTCGATCCCCAGTTGCTGATGCGCATACTCAGCATCTCATGCTTCACCATGTTACAGTACTTCCTGTCAATGGCTACGTGGTTCGTATTCTTCATTGCCGTAGAGAGGTTAGGACAACGCGAACTTGCCATTGCCAATATCGTACGTAGCATCTATATCGTGATGCTGATTCCGGTCAATGCACTGGCCACGACAACCAACAGTCTGGTAAGTAATGCAATCGGTGCAGGCGGCATACAACACGTCATGCCGCTCATCAATAAGATAGCCCGTTTTTCATTCTTCATTATGCTGGCACTGGTTATTGTCACTGCAATATTTCCGCAGGCGATGCTTTCGATCTATACCAACGAAGCCGCACTGATAACGGAGTCTGTCCCTTCAGTGTACGTCATCTGCTGTGCCATGCTGATCGCTTCGGTTGCCAATGTCGTATTCAACGGAATATCGGGAACAGGCAATACACAAGCCGCCCTCCTGCTGGAAACCATTACGATCCTCATCTACGGTTCGTATATAATCTTTATCGGAATGTGGCTGAAAGCGCCTATCGAATGGTGTTTTACCATTGAGATAGTGTATTATACATTATTGTTCATAACAAGCTATATTTATCTCAAAAAAGCAAAATGGCAGAATAAAAAGATATAAATACAAGAGATTTTAGTACATTTGCACCCTAATTCGTAATTAATATAACCATGTTCGATAATTTAAGCGAGAGACTTGAGAGGTCGTTTAAGATTTTGAAAGGTGAAGGTAAGATCACCGAAATCAATGTAGCAGAAACACTGAAAGACGTACGCAAAGCCTTGTTGGACGCCGACGTTAACTATAAAGTGGCAAAAACCTTTACTGACACGGTAAAAGAAAAGGCATTAGGACAGAACGTTCTTACCGCCGTAAAACCGAGTCAGTTGATGGTGAAAATCGTTCACGACGAACTGACCCAATTGATGGGTGGAGAAACCGTTGAAATCGACACCAAAGGCCAGCCTGCCATTATCCTGATGTCCGGTCTGCAGGGTTCGGGTAAAACTACTTTCTCCGGGAAACTGGCCCGGATGCTCAAAACAAAGAAAAACCGTAAACCGTTACTCGTAGCCTGTGACGTATATCGTCCCGCTGCCATCGAACAGCTCCGCGTACTGGCCGAACAGATCGATGTTCCGATGTATTCCGAACCGGATAGCAAGAATCCTGTGGAGATTGCCCAGAACGCTATCAAAGAGGCCAGGGCCAAAGGTTATGATCTCGTCATCGTCGATACAGCCGGACGTCTGGCCGTAGACGAAGAAATGATGAAGGAGATTGCAGCGATCAAAGAAGCCATCCAGCCGAATGAAATTCTCTTTGTAGTCGACTCCATGACCGGACAGGATGCTGTAAATACAGCCAAAGAGTTCAACGACCGTCTCGACTTCAACGGTGTAGTGCTGACTAAACTCGACGGTGATACCCGTGGCGGTGCAGCCCTTTCTATCCGTTCGGTTGTAAATAAACCTATCAAATTCGTAGGAACAGGTGAAAAGTTAGATGCTATCGACCAGTTCCATCCGGCACGTATGGCAGACCGTATCCTCGGTATGGGTGATATCGTTTCGCTGGTAGAACGCGCCCAGGAACAATACGATGAAGAAGAAGCCAAACGTTTACAGAAAAAGATTGCCAAGAATCAGTTTGACTTCAACGACTTCCTCAGCCAGATTGCACAGATCAAGAAGATGGGTAACCTTAAGGAACTCGCATCCATGATTCCGGGTGTAGGCAAAGCCATCAAAGACATCGATATCGACGATAACGCATTCAAAAGCATTGAAGCCATTATCTACTCCATGACGCCGGAAGAACGTTCCAACCCCGAAATACTTAATGGCTCACGCCGCACACGTATTGCCAAAGGTAGCGGAACGACTATTCAGGAAGTAAATCGCCTGCTGAAACAATTCGACCAGACCCGTAAGATGATGAAGATGGTAACAGGCAGCAAGATGGGTAAGATGATGCCTAAAATGAAACGCTGATAATTTCCGGCTAAAAGCTTGATTATTGTATTCTGATTTCGTATCTTTACAGACGTAATCATAAAGTATATTCAGTTAAAACACCTATGAAGGAGAGAGCTTCGGCTTTCTCCTTTTCTTTTTTAAATCACTTGCCAAAGGCTCCGGGATGGGTGCTTACGGCACTTCCGAACAATACTTATACAAAATAACAAGGCATGTCACGGTACATAACAAGTAATGTCACGATGCATTTCATTATTAGTTGCGATACAAATGTAACCGGATTACAATGCGGCACACATTTTCTTGCGAAGCGCCGGCTATTTTGTTAAGAATACGTAAATCAGCTCTTGACAAAAACAAGCTCCTTTCTTTCTTTTCCTTTGACTTGGAGAGTTCGGCAAATTATTCTACTTTTGCCCATCACCAAAATACTATTGAACATGACCCTTATAGATGGAAAAGCCATTTCCGAACAAGTAAAGCAAGAAATTGCCGATGAAGTGGCAGAAATTGTGGCTAATGGAGGTAAACGTCCCCACTTGGCCGCTATCCTTGTAGGACACGACGGAGGTAGCGAAACATACGTAGCTGCAAAAGTAAAAGCCTGTGAAGTATGCGGTTTCAAATCGTCCCTTATCCGTTATGAAAGCGATGTGACCGAAGACGAACTGCTGGCCAAAGTACGCGAACTTAACGAAGATACCGACGTGGACGGCTTCATCGTACAGCTCCCGTTGCCCAAGCACATCTCCGAACAGAAAGTAATCGAAACCATCGACTATCGCAAAGACGTAGACGGTTTCCATCCCATTAACGTAGGACGCATGTCTATCGGACTGCCCTGTTACGTATCTGCCACTCCGAACGGCATACTCGAACTGCTGAAGCGTTATAAAATCGAAACATCGGGTAAAAAGTGCGTAGTATTGGGACGCAGTAACATTGTCGGTAAACCGATGGCTGCCCTCATGATGCAGAAAGCCTACCCGGGAGACGCAACAGTCACCGTTTGCCATAGCCGCTCACGTGACCTGGTAAAAGAATGTCAGGAAGCCGATATCATTATCGCTGCCTTAGGACAGCCTAATTTCGTGAAAGCCGATATGGTGAAAGAAGGTGCGGTTATTATCGATGTAGGTACCACCCGCGTACCCGATGCCAGCAAAAAATCCGGTTTCAAACTGACGGGCGACGTAAAGTTTGATGAGGTTGCTCCCAAGTGTTCATACATCACCCCCGTGCCGGGAGGTGTAGGCCCTATGACCATTGTTTCGTTGATGAAGAACACGCTGTTGGCCGGTAAAAAAGCCATTTATAAATGAGATATTTCTCATTCATAATTCTCTTACTTCTCTCCTTTTCCTGCACATCTGTGTCGCAGGAAAAGGGAGATACAGTCAAGGTTGTTTCAGATACGATCATATCCAATGCGAATGACAGCCTTCTTCCCCACCGCATCACACTCCTTTTTGCCGGTGACCTGATGCAACACCAAGGACAAATCAATGCCGCCCGTACTCCTGCCGGATACGATTACTCCGATTGTTTCAAATTCGTCAAAGAAGAAATCAGCCGGGCGGATATTGCCGTCGCCAATCTGGAAGTAACCCTCGGCGGAAAACCATATCGTGGTTATCCTGCTTTCAGTGCACCGGACGAATATCTTTCCGCCATCCGTGAAGCGGGTTTCAACGTATTGATAACAGCCAACAACCATTGTCTGGATCGGGGTAAAAAAGGTCTGGAACGAACCATTCTCATGCTCGACTCCCTCCGCATCCCATATGCAGGTACATACACCAATGCTGAAACACGCGAACAGCGATATCCGCTCATGATAGAAAAGAACGGTTTCCGCATCGTACTTCTCAACTATACGTATGGTACAAACGGTCTCAAAGCAACTTCTCCCAACATTGTGAATTACATTGACAAAGAGACGATGGCACTGGACATCCGGAAAGCGAAAGCACTCCAACCCGATGTTCTCATTGCCTGTATACATTGGGGTGAAGAATACCAATCGCTCCCTAACCGGGAACAGACCTCTCTCGCAGACTGGTTATTGCAGCAAGGTGTAACTCATATCATCGGTTCTCATCCCCATGTAGTACAGCCAATGGAACTTCGCACGGACAGCACGGCAGGTAGCCGACATGCGGTAGTCTATTCTTTAGGAAATTTCATTTCCAATATGTCTGCCCGCCGGACAGACGGAGGAATTTTGTTTAAATTAGAACTTGAAAAGGACAGCATTACCCGCGTCACCAATTGCGAATACGGTTTAGTATGGACTTCTCGGCCGGTATTATCGCGAAAGAAGAATTACATATTATATCCGATCAATTATCCGACAGACTCACTATCCGTTACAGAACGTAACCACTTGAAAATCTTTACTAAGGATACCCGCTCCCTATTCAACAAACATAATAAGGGAATAAAAGAGTACATTTTTTATTAAAAAAAGTCCTTCTAATATTTGCAGATTAAAAGATTATATCTATCTTTGCACCGCGTTAGAGAAACGCAAACATGGTGGATGTAGTTCAGTTGGTTAGAGCGTCAGATTGTGGTTCTGAATGTCGCCGGTTCGAGTCCGGTCTTCC
>ENA-UEQP01002007-UEQP01002007.1-human-gut-metagenome-genome-assembly--contig:-NODE-2007-length-16615-cov-5.514149_pt1 | contig 16615 bp, 15 predicted proteins | sample MGYA00242951_ERZ507951 | MGnify/ENA primary metagenome ERZ507951 (study PRJEB26167, sample SAMN06115539) | human gut metagenome | host: Homo sapiens | place: China:Shanxi | collected 2015-11-18...
GTATCTTGCTGCGGATGTTTTGTTTGCTCTTTGCAATGTCAGAAATATAAGCTGCAAAATTTATCCGGATGAAAGCGAATGGTCCGTCAGCAAAGAATCCGTTCCAGTGGACAATGGCGTGGATAAAGTCCTGCTGACGCAGAAGCCAACAAATTCCGCAAGAAAACTTCTGGTGTTTCGTACACAAGATAAGCAGCCAATTTTGATTGGATATGAACTCGAAACGGATGACCACGGAAAAGATAGGATTATCCCGACAGAACAGCACTATCTTTATGTTTTCTTCCAGACAGCAGTAGAAACGCATCAGACATTTTACATTCATGTTCCGTTCTCAACGACACCTGCGCGAGACAATGTCAGGCACAATGAAGTGAATCAGCTCCTTGCTGAAAAACTTGCAGCACTTTTTGCCGATAGCATCCGCTGGTTGTTGAAAAATGGTTATGTGACACTTGACTTTTTGAACGAAGTATACCCAATCTTGGATACCTGTAAGGAAGAAAATCTTCGAGGCATCCATGAAATGGGACTTGCACTTTTAAGGGACGGTCTTGCCCTTCTGCCGACCGAAGAAGGCGGCTATTGTTCGATCCAAAATGCAATGTTGCCTTATGCTAAAAATATAGCAGATAATATCACACAGTCCATCTTACAGAGAGAATATGGTGACACAGCCTGTTGGGTAAAAGCAGATGTCTGCCTTGGAGTCAACGAACATCTGATGATGTATCTGACCCATCATTTTGGTCTGCCGGTATTACGCTGGAGGGATGTCCTCCTGCGCCTGACCGCAGAAATTCTGGAAGAACAGACGGATGAGTGGCTTCTGAATCTGTTTGATACGATTTATTCAACCTGTACTGGTGTCTTCCGTTCCAAAGAAAAAGTAGATGCCAAAGGAATCCCCTTTGTCCGGCTTCAGGATGGTTCGCACATCCGCTGCCAGTACGATGGTATGGCACAGGTCTACCTTAATAATCCGATGTCCTGCAAAAATAAAATAAGCGCAGCAATCCTTCAGGATCAGCGCGGCAGAAATTTTTATGTTGATGCACTCGGCATTGAGGAATATAATGCCATTCGGGAACTGAAAGATGATGTGTTGTGCTTTTATGGTGAAGATTCAGATGATACGGATATCCAGTTTGAGGATAATCTGGAACACTTTGAACTGATCGAGCGTGCATTAAAGGAGAATGCAGCGGAGGTGCAACGTATTCTGGCAAATGTCCCAATCGTTTGGGATGGACAGCAATGGAAGAAGCCGGGGGACTGTTATATTCCGTTTGCATTTCTCGATCATTCAGACCTTACAGGACAGGCGGTGCTGAGCCAGCTGAATGTGCCATGGGTGTCGGAAGATTACTATGGGAAAATCCCGGCGGAAGTGTTTGAAAAAATCGGCTGTAACATCGGAATTAAAGATATACTGGTGGATTGTTGTACATATGACGATAGGCTGCAAAGAGCAGATGCCAGTTTCTTTGAAATGCTACAGAAGCGTGTCCTTTACAAGAGATGTCAAAGAGTAGACTACCCGGAAACATGGGATATGTACCATTCTATCGACCATTTACAGGATATCTTGTGTAGTAATTCCGTTGAAATGTCAGTTAAAGCGGTGGATCTTATAAATGAAAAAGTGAAGAAACACCCATTATACGGAAAAATGACCGGTTCTCATAGTAAGGCGTTTAACACCACGACAACTGACAGCGTGAATCATATTCCTTCAATGCTGGCGTTGGAGCTTAGCGGTACAAAATGGTTGTACGATAAGACTGGAACACTTCAAAGTCCCGCTGACATAAAAAAGTCAGACCTAGCTGTGCAGTATTCAGGTCACGGAGCAGAGATATTTGCACAACTTCCCTTTAAGGCAGAAAGCGAAGCTGTCGAGACTGTAATCCAAAGCGTAGAGGAACCATACCAGGCTTTTATCAGTGCTATGCTGAAAAGACCTGATGAACTGCGTCTAATGTGCGAAACATACCAGAAACTTCAGAAAAAGCGACAGAAAGAGACTGACAAAACACAATCTTTAACGGAGTTGCTTGAGAAGCAGAGCAGTGCGCAGACCGAGGTAGAGACAGAGCCAGCTCCAGATGATGAGACATTGGGCGAGTACGGTGCTGTGCGGAACCTGAAACATCGCGAAAAAAAGTTGGAAGAAAACTTCCAAGAGGGACTTGAAGGCCAAAAAACAGTTGCGCCGCGACTGCGGTATACCTGTTCTGAAAGCAACCACGAAGAAAAGGCTTTTTTGCGAGCGCAATATTTTGGTAAGTGCCAGATTTGCGGCAAGCAGATTATCCGATATGATGGAAAACCATACTTCGAGGCGTGCAATATTCTGCCGACGGATTCGATTCCGACAGCGTACAAGCAGAGCATATCAGAGGGATGGAACTCGCTTTGCCTTTGCCCGAACTGTGCAGCAGAATTCAGATATGGAAAGAAAAATCTTTCTGAACTTGTCCGAATGATTCAAACATACAACGTTGAGGAAGAAGATGAAAACCTGATCGTTTGCGATATCGAGATGCAGGGAGAGAAGCGATCAATCAAGTATACTGGAAAACATTTTCTGGCACTGCAAAAGGCAATCGGATTTTATGATGACTATATTAAGAAAAAAACTGATACAGTGAAAGATGAATCCGATGGTTGAGATAACTCTGGCAAGCAGTGCATTCGTGCGCACAAATGCAAATTTTGCGTTGCAAAATGCTTGTTGGGAAATCCCAAACCCTTTCTGATCTGCACCGTTCCGGTGCAGGCTGCGCGTTCTTTCCGAACGCTATTGAATGTGTCAATGCACACTCTCTCCGAAAATCCGGAGCGCTTTTTGGTGCAAGCGTCAATGGCATAATTCCTAAGTTCATGATAGAATAGGTGCGTTGTGTGCCTGACACATGAAAACGGAAAGGACGATGCAGAAATGGAGCAGCTTTATCTGATGCCCGGTGAGGAACGCTACACAAAGTTTCGGGATGAGAACGGTGTGCCCAAAATCCGTTACACCTACTGCTCCCTGCACGGCAAGCTGTTCAACTGCACCTGCCGAACGAAAGATGAAGCTCAGCAATTGTGTGAAGATTGGCTCGTAACGCAGGATCGCTGCTACATAAACTAAAAAAGTCGCCGAGGATTCCGCCCCATGAAAGGGTTAGAATCCTCGGCGACTTTCGTTTATCGGGTCTGCTGCTTTTCCTGTGTGTCTTTTTCTTCTGCGAAGAACAATTCAATATTTTTCTGTGCCTTTACCAACTCCTGCATTTCTTCTCGTGCCTTGCGATAGTCCGGGTAGGCTGCTTTCTTTTGGGTCAGAAGATCGGAATACTCTGCATTCAGTGCTTTGACCTTCGGCAGCTTTTTTAAGCCTGTTTCATCGAAAGCAGCCTTGGCTGCTTTGTGCAGTGTGATTTCTTCCCGGTGAGTATCCAGAAACTTTTTGCTATATCCCGCTTTCCGGTAGGCATCGTAGACTGGGTGGGTCTTGGCGTAATTGACGATGTGCGTTTTCAGCACAGCAATTTCCGCCATCCGTGTTTCGGCGGCTTTGATGGAATCTCCCAGCTGGTGATATTTTTCTGTTGCCGCCGCTGTGCGTTCATTCAGTTCATCTGCGCTGCCAATTTTGTGCTCCTGCAAGAAAATCAGCGTCTTGGACATTTCTTTCAGATTATATTTTTTCGCCCATCGTGCATAGCCTTCGCTTTTTCCCTCGGCCAGCTTTGCCTGAATGTCAACCAGAAATTGGAACGGCGGCTCTTGGAGCGGCTGTATTTGACGTGGATGGTGTTCAGTTTTTCCCGCAATCACCGCTTGCAGTTCATCCTCGCTGTACCCAGCCCCCAGTGTTTTGAAGCGTATGAACCGTTTTTGCCGTGCGCCCTTGACGGAGGTGTATTTTCCACGCTTGACCTCATAACCTTGCTGTTCCAGTTTTTGCAGAAAATCTTCGTAATCCTTGGGCTTTTCTGCAAGGATGCTGTCGATGATGCCACACAGCCTATCACGATTGCTTTCTTTGGGTGGATAGAGGGTACGTTTCTGCCGTTTTCGGTAGGGCTTTATTTCAATGACAGAGAGCTGATGCTCCAGACAGATCAAGTCGCTCAACCGCTGCACTGCCAACGCCGAAAAGAAAAAGTCCCGGAACTTTCTGGTGCCATCCAATGCTGTGGAGTTGAAGATCACATGGTTGTGGATGTGCTGCCGGTCCGTGTGCGTTGCCACCACAAAGGCGTGTTTGCCCTTGGTAAAGCGCATGGCCAGTTCGTAGCCCACCTTGTTAGCCTCCTCTGCGGTGATTTCCCCCGGACAAAAGGACTGCCGAATCTGGTAGGCGATGATGTCACTTTTCTGTCTGCGCCCGGTAGCAAGTTCATACTGCCGCTTGGTAAGCATAAATTCCTCATCGACCGTCAAGGGGCTGCACTCGTAACTGCTGACCAGTTCGCCCTGCTCAGTCTTGTCGGGATTCTGTACATAGTCTGTGCGGCTTTTCAGACAGGCCGCAACCGATTTGCCCTTGTTTTTGTGCAGCGCGATCAGCCGTGTTGCGGCCATCCTGAATCACCCCCATAAAAGAAAAATGCCGCCCGAAGGCGGCAAAAGATTGAAAATATTTCTTACAGTTCGGAAAGCCACTCACTGAACCGCCCGATGCCCTCGGTGATGGCAGTTGCGCCGAAAAAGAGGACAAAGCAGAGGAATTCGGCTACCAGCAAGATAAGGAACTGATTCCAAGTCTGACGGTAAGCAGTGTAGATGCCGCAGCCGAAGATGTAGAGCATCAGCGGAGCAACTACATAACTGGACAGGGTTAGCAGCCACCTTGCCATCAGAGCCAGAAACGCCACAAAGAGAGAAATCGGGAAAAGAACAATTTTCTTCAGCATAGACATCATATCAAGCACTTCCTTTCTGTTCGCCCTTATTATAAAGGTATCGACTACTACGTTGCAAGGATGTCAAGCATTATATGTACACCCGCAGTCCTCCAACTGCGGGAATTTTTATAGCTCTGCCAGCTTGGAAAGAATTTGCTTGCCAATGTCAATCAATTCATCCAGACGCTGCCGCAGATCTTCCATGTCGGCGGCGTAGACCTTGCCGCACTCGTTGGCACGCTTGGCGTACTGGTTCAGATTGTTGCTGCACATCTGCAAGAGGTATGCCATGCGTTGCAGTTCTTTCAAGTCGAGGTGCAGGCAATAGCCGTCCAGTGCCATCTTGCGGATATAGGCACTCAGGTTGCGGATGCCCATGCTGAGCATCTTTTCATAGATACGGTTCTTTTCTGTTTTGCTCAAGCGCAGGATGATGGTTTCATCCCGCTTTTCTTTCATCGTGCATCACCATCCTTATCATAATAGCTGCGGAACGGTTTGACAGGTTCCGGCTGATTGGTCTTTTCCCCCAGTGCAGCCAGCACAGACGGACGAGTTGCAGGTGTTTCGGTTTCCTCGGTTTCTTCGGGAGCATCCTGCGAGGAACTGCGGTCACGGTCGATGTTCAGCAAGGCGTTCAATTCAGCAAGGCGGGCAGACTTTTCGGCCAGTTCTTCCTCCTGCGCAAAGGGCTTTGCCACTTCGACCTCTGCGGCCTGCTTCTGCTGTTCAAGGTTTTGCAGAGCATTTTCGGCATCTGCAATACGGTCAGCGAAATTGTCGATGGCATTGTCCAGACGAGTGATATTGCCGCGCGCATCATCGCCCAGCGACACCGGGTAGCTTAATTCTGCCCGGAGAACGGCCTGATGCTCATTTTTGAAGCTGTCGAATCGAATGTTCAGTTCAAAGCCACGGTAGGTGCCCAGCAGCATCATATCAGCATTGGGCATCTCCTGCCGAGCCAGCAGCAGCCGTTCGCCTGCAGCCTTTTTGTCATCGTACACCATGCCCTTGATGGTCATGCCGCAGAAGTTTTCTTTGTCCTGCGGGTGTGCTGCTGCAATCTGTGAATCCTGTTGTAAAGCAGCAATGCGGGTTTTCTGTTTCTGGATTTCTTCTGGGAATGTTTTGAGCAGCTTATCTTCCAGACGATATTTCTGATTCTGGAAGTCACCGCGCAGAACTTTCAATTTTGCCACCTGCACGTCCAAATCCATCTTTTCCCGGATGCGCGGGTCACCAGCACACAGAGCCTTGATTTCAGCGTAAGACAGAGCCTGCTCATCAATATCATCGCAGGAGCGCATAGGCGACTTGCTCGTCATGATCTGCGAAATGAACTTCTGCTTATTCTCTAAGGTCTGATCGGGTAAGAGGATGGCATTACTGCCAGCCCCTCCCCTAAGAACCGTACGTGAGAGTTTCCCCTCATACGGCTCAAGCCTTTCAGAAAGTTCCCGTTAGGGAACCCGGCGCAACAAAACAAGCATCGTTTTTGTGCAATACGGTATGGCATTCGGGATGCACCATTTCCAGCCATGGTGACTTTCCATGTCGGAACACCTTGTGAACCTTGAAACCTGTGTCAGAAGTTATCGGTTCTCCACACACAGGGCAGCAGCGGTGCTGATTTCTCCATACTTTCAAGAGCTTTTCGCGTCCGTTGGTGCTGTTCAGCATTTTCTCACCATCACGCTCTTCATAATAACCATTCCACCGCTCATCGAACGGATTTGCTTCGGCAACGATTTTCTTAAAGCGGATGATTTTGGTGTCCGTTGCATATTCGAGGGCAAAATAGGAAAGCTCTTTGTTTCTCTTCTTGGAGCGTTCTTCTGCGGCAAAAGTCCAGTTCCGAGAGCCGATGCAGTGCCAATATTTCTTGGCAATCCACCGTCTGCTCTTTTTCTTGTGCCTGCGCTTTGCCCATTGCCAGAGACAATTATAAATCTGATAGTCGATTTTGCTGAATGCTTCAGCGGACACAACAAATCGCTGGTTATTGACCCAGCCACGGATAACCGGGTTGAGCTGGCGAATCAGGGAATCCTGCTTTGCCGATTTGTTGCTCTTGACGATTTCGCGCACCTTTTTCAGCAGAGAACTGACCGATTGCTTCGAGGGTTTGATAAGGAGTTTTCCGTTGTATTTTCGAATATTCTTGCCCAAGAAGTCAAATCCATCTTCGATGTGGGTGATAACCGTCTTTTCTTCGGACAACTGCAATCCACGTTCAGCCATAAACTCTCTAATAATAGGAAGGACTTCTTCGCGCAGAAATTCCGGGCTTTCTCCGGTTACGATAAAGTCGTCAGCATAGCGCACAAAGTTCATCTTATTAAAGTGAGTTTTCCCATTGAAGTACTGTTTGGTCGGCAGTCGTTCCTTTAAGAGCCGTTCCAGCCCATCCAGTGTCATATTCATCAGAGTGGGCGAGATAGTCCCGCCCTGCGGCGTACCCTCTTCGGTGGGGAACAGCTGTTTCGTATCGACAAATCCACACTTTAGCCATTTCTGTAAAACCTGTGTGTCCATCGGAATGTTTTCCATGAGCCATTCGTGGCTGATATGGTCGAAGCATCCCTTGATGTCACCTTCGAGAATCCATTCGGGTGATTTTCCTTTGTTCAGGTCGGTAAAGCACTGCTCGATTGCATCGTGCGTACTTCTGCCGATTCGGAATCCATAGGAGTTCGGGTCACCGTAGGTTTCAGCAAGCGGTTCCAGTGCAAACATGTACAAAGTCTGCATGGCTCGGTCTGTCATTGTCGGAATACTCAATGGCCGCAGTTTGCCGTTTTTCTTCGGAATATAAACACGTTTCAGAGGCTGAGGACGGTATCCTCGCCGTTTCAGTTTATTGATTGCCTTGAATTTTGCCTCTGGGGTCAGCCACAGTTCATGGTCAACCCCAGCCGTATTTTTACCACGATTGCTTGTTACTCGCTTCACTGCCAAGGCTTTGGCGTAAAACGAGTGAGTTAACAGCCATTGCAGCGTTTTCACTTTGCTGTAATGACCTTCTTGTTGAGCCTTTACGATACGCATTTGCAGCTTTTTAACATAAGCGCGAGCCTTGTTCCAGTCGATGCTGGCCCAATCTTCCACTTTGCAAGTCGGTGCACACGATTTCTCGTTCATTTGCAATTCCTCCATTTTGAAAAGTTCTGTAAATTCTCTCGTAAAGAAAGACCATGGATGGAAGTCTGCCTGCTTTCGCATGAGGTAATGTTGCAACCTCTATCCGTCCCCATTACAGGGTCGGCATTCGCTTTTTCCATCTTTCTTCTACCCGCATTTCATAAAGTCTCCTTACGGTTTCCGTCCGATTGCTCGGAGAAATACGGGCTTACCACGTTCCGCTTATTCAACAGTATGGGTTAGGTCTCACTTCTCCGCCGGCAGCTTTGTGTCCATGTATTCCCACTATACAGGGGAATAACCAGCTGCATTACCATTTTGGTTCAGGCTTGTCAGCAACTTTAGCCTGTTCGGCCTTAACGACGTTTATCAGTGATTCACGTTACATTAACCATACCATACAAGTCAGGCTCCCCAACCGCATTGTTGCTTGCAGCTTATCGCTTTCACCTCGCAGTTTCAGCTTGAACCCTTTCGGGTGGGGCTACCCTTGTCCTGTCACGCTTCCTCACAGCCGTTACCAGCCGCTTTGTTGACAGTAGACTACTGCTAATGGAATAACAGGTCCGGTCATTGCCAGACAGTTGAATTAAGCGACTTCGTGTCGCACATAGAGGTAGGCGTCAAATGTTGATTCAGTGACGTAATTATAGACGTACACTTGTTTATTTTGATTACCTTGACGGATGATTCTGCCGTTACGCTGGGTCATATCAGACGGACGCCAGCCCACGTCCAGATGATGCACTGCCACAAGAAGCGTCTGGACGTTGGTCCCTGCTCCCATTTTGGCAGTGCTGCCCAGCAGTACACGCACCTGTCCGCTGCGTACCTTGGAGAAAAGTTCTGCTTTCTTGTTCTCCGTATCTGCGTTGTGGATGAACTCGATCTCCTGTTCGGGCACACCGGCGTTGAGCAGCTTGGTGCGAATATCATCATAGACGTTGAACGAACCGTCCCCCTTGGGAGTAGACATATCGCAGAAAATCAACTGGGTCAGCTTCTGCTCCTTGGTGTCGTTCCAGATGCGCAGGACGTTGTTGACGCAGGCATTTAACTTGCTGTTGGGGTCATCGGGCAGAGCGGAATTCATCAACCGCTGGTCAAGACCGATTTTGCGGCCATCCGACGTGATTTTCAACATATTATCCACAGAAGGGGCAACAGAACCGCTGTGGACTTCGGCTGCACGTTCGCTCAACGCCTGCACCATGTCCTGTTGGATTTCCGAAGGTTTGACCACCACCGTCTCAAATTTTGCATCAGGCACCGGGAGATGAAGCTGGTCGCTGGTCTTGATATCTGCTGCTTCTTTGAACATCGCCATCAGTTCAGGCAAGTTGAAGAACTTCGCAAAACGAGTGCGTGCACGGTATCCGGTGCCTTCGGGCGCAAGTTCGATGGCAGTAGTAGTTTCACCAAAAGTAGAAGCCCACGCATCAAAATGGGTCAACCCTTTCTGCTGCAAGGTGTTGTACTGAAGGTAGCGCATGAGGGTGTACATCTCGGTCATGCTGTTGCTCAGGGGTGTACCCGTTGCAAAAATCACGCCACGGCCACCGGTGATTTCATCCAGATAGCGACACTTGCCGAACATATCGCTGGATTTTTGTGCCTCGCTCGTACTCAAACCTGCGACATTACGCATTTTCATGTACAAGTAGAGGTTCTTAAACGCCTGACTTTCATCTACAAACAACCTGTCTACGCCCAATTGTTTAAACGTAACCACATCATCTTTACGGTCTGTGCCTTGCAGCTTTTCCAATTTCTGTTTCAAAGACTTGCGCAGCTTTTCCAGCTGCTTTACCGTGAAATGCTCGCCAACCTGCGCTTTCGCTTCTTCGATGGCCTCCTCGATTTCATCCATCTGTTCCTGAATCAGACGCTCCTGTCGTTCTGCGGACAAGGGTATCTTTTCAAACTGGCTGTGTCCGATGATAACTGCATCGTAGTCGCCGGTCGCAATTCGCGCACAGAATTTTTTTCGATTACCGGGTTCAAAATCTTTCTTGCTGGTGACCAGCAGCTTTGCATTGGGGTACAGGCGTAAAAACTCGCTGGCCCATTGTTCCGTCAAATGGTTTGGCACGACAAAAAGACTTTTCTGACACAAGCCCAGACGTTTCAGTTCCATAGCGGAAGCCGCCATCTCAAAACTCTTGCCAGCACCGACTTCGTGCGCCAAAAGGGTGTTGTACCCATACAGCACATGGGCAACCGCATTGCGCTGATGCTCTCGCAAATTGATCTCCGGGTTCATGCCCACAAAATGAATGTGACTACCGTCATACTCACGGGGGCGGGTGCTGTTAAAAAGCTCGTTGTACTTTTTTACCAGTAGGGCGCGTCGCTGTGGATCTTTCCAGACCCAGCCAGCAAATGCGTCCTTGATGGCCTGCTGTTTCTGCTGGGCGAGGGTGGTTTCGTTTTGATTCAGCACACGCTTTTCTTTCCCATCCTCCTCGATGGTATCATAAACGCGGCTGTCACGCAAATTCAAGGTGTCTTCCAAAATCTTGTAAGCGTTGGCCCTGCGGGTACCGTAGGTTTCGGTGGCCATAATGTCACCAAAGCCAGTAGCAGATTTATTGCTGATTCGCCATTCGGGTCTGTTACCACATAGGAGCTGTGACATTGTAAAAGGTTGGGCTTGAGCCAAAACCGCGTCTTGCCGCTGCCGGAGCCGCCCACCACCAGCACGTTTTTGTTCCGGGCATTTTTCGGGTCCGGCGGACGGTTGGACATCATCAGCCGTTCCGTTTTGGTCAGGATGATGTTGTCGGCAAACTTGGGAGCCATGAACGGCTCAATGTCCTTGGGCGTCCCCCATCGGGCGGAGCCGTACTCCATGCCGTGGCGGTACTTTTTTGCGTTTTTGCCACGCAGATAGACCGCCAGCCGCAGCCCTGCGCCGCAGCACAAGCCCACCAGCAGATCCAGCGGATGCAAGCTGGGCAGCGGGTTCGCAAATGCCAGCGGGATAGTGCCCATCATGGACATGATCTTATCGCCCAGTTCTTTGCCCTCCGCAAGCCGCCACGCTTCGCCGAAGTTCGTTGTCGCCAGTCCCAGCAAAATATAGGGCAGATACAGCGCCAGCAGCTTTGTCAGCTTTTTCGTGGTCACAGTCCACGCTCCTGTTCCTTGTGCCGGACTTTGCCGGGGAGTTCTGCCGCCGCCTGCACCAGTTCATGCAATCGTGCCAGCACCGAGGGGCGTTTGTCCTTGTTGAGCAAAGATGCCGAATACTCTTTGAACGCCGAGTTGAAGGCTTCTGCGTCCGGGGCTTTGAAAAAGACCAGATACCGGGGCGGCACCTCGGAGGTGTCCTTGCGGATGGCATAGTCGATGCCGTACTTTTTGGCATAGCGTTCCAGCCCACGGATGCCGGTCTTGCTGATCTCCACGCTGGACACACCCCGGTTCTGCCGCAGAAGAGTGCGGACACTTTGCTTACCTTGGGATGTCTTGGACTGGTACAGCCGAAACGCCGCCTTTACCGCCCGCAGGACAGTCCGGGCAGACAGCTTTGTGGTGGAGATCATAATGTTGAATGACTTCTGTTCGATTTCTTCCTGCAATGCCATCACCTCCCGTGCAGCAGGGTGATTTTAGCGGTCATGCTCTGCCGGGGGCTTGGTGCGGGGCTTTTCTGCGGGAGGTTCATCAGGCACCGGCAGCACCAACAGACGGTTGCCTAGCTTCAGAAAGGCTTCCGGCTGATGGAAAAGCTGCTCGTGCTTCTGCGCCAGTTCTGGGGTCAGGGATGCAAAATCCTCCTCGCCCAATCCCACCACTAGAAAGTCTCCGGCAATGGCATCATACATTTCTCCGTTTTCATCCCGAAGAGCACGGTTCAGGGGCAGACCCATGAGCTTACCATCGTCATTGCAGATGATAGCCACTGGGTCTGCAAAGGGGTAAACAGCAGCAATCGTGCCGCCCACCGCCTCCTGCAAGGCTTTCAGGTTGTTGTCAATCTCGACCTGCTGCGGATACTGTCCCGGTGCAATTTTCAGCACCGACAAGGTGTTCTCGTTCTGTTCCATTATCGTCCTCCTCGAATTTGATAGAGATCTCCTGCCAGGCATGGGCGGCGTTCAACAGAGCTGCCACGAAGAAGCCGAAAAAAGCGCCGGCTTCAAAAAATGCGAAACCGATAAAAAAGTTCAGCATGGCACACCTCACTCCATGCAGATGCAGGGCAACTTCTGGTCATCTGCCATCAGGGTGATGCTGTGGCTTGCCAGATACTTCTGGAACAGGTAGACCTCATCAATGGTCAGCGAGATGACCTCGCCATCCATGTTGGTGCGAACAAGAATCACCGGGCCGGTCAGGTAGTGCTTTCCGCCCATCTTCAGCACCTGCGCCGGGTTGTAGCAGAGCAGCAGCGAGGTGTTGGGAAGGTTCAGGCAGGCATCATCCTCCTCAAAGCAGGGCAGGATGCCGGGAGCCTCGTCCAGCGTGATGATGGTCAGCTCCATATCCGGGGCAATGGCAGCGAGATAGACTTCACCAGGCTTTTTTCTGCCGTTCAGAATCGTGTAGATGCGAGTATCAATGGTGACTTTCTCGGAACGGATGTGAGTGGTAGTAAAGTTCATAGACGTTTCCTCCAAAATTTTTGCAAAATAAAAGACCCGGAACTGGGTCTTTTGGTTCAGTCTGCGATCAGCGCGCTTCTTCCTGCTTCTTCTGTTTTGCCTGTTGCTTTTTTAGTTGCCACTGGTCGAGCAGCTTGATGATGATGCTTTCCATCTGCCGGGGCGTGTAATTGCGTGGAAAGTATTTCCGCAGGGTTTCGTTTTTGATGGTCACGGTGTCTAGTTCGCTTTTCTTTTCCTCATTCATAATGTTGTAGACTGCATCATAGTCAAACTCACCCTGCTGCGCCAGCTTTTTTATCCGAATGGCTTGTGAAAGAGATGGTGCGTTCTGGGAAGCATCCATTGCTTCTAAAAAATCCTGTTGCTGTTTTTCGTCCAGATAGGACAGTTCTACCGCAGGGTTAAAAGAGATTTTTTTCTCGTCCACCATGTCGAGCAATTCAGGGACAAGGTTCGTCAGACGCACAAAACGCTGGACTTGATTGCGACTTTCGCCTGAATCTTTTGCTACTTTTTCATCGGCTCTCAACTTTGTCCCAACTTGGGACGAAGTTAAATCTGACCTAGCACCTTGATTTTTTATTGCATCCAGCTTCATCTTGTACGCAAATGCCCGCTCGCTGGGCAGGATGTGTTCTCTCTGCAAATTGGAATCGACCATCAATATCGTGGCGGCATCATCCTCCATATTTCGCACAATGACAGGCACGGTGTCCAGATTTGCAAGCTCTGCGGCGTGTTTCCGACGGTGCCCGGAGATGATTTCATAGCCACCCTCCGGGCGTGGGCGGGCGATCAGCGGAGACAACACGCCGTACTGCTCTACGCTTTCCACCGTGCGCTGCATGGACTCGTCATCCAAGACCTTAAAGGGATGGTCTTTGAAGGGGAACAGTTCTCCGATGGGAATCTGCTGCACCTGCTCCCGCTGCTGTTCCTGCCGGGATTCCTCGGTGGAGAAAATGTCATCTGCCCCTTTCAGCGACACGTTTAAGCTGTTTTTCGGCATCGGCCAACACCTCCCTCACTAAAGATTAGTAGGCTTCTGCCACCTTGCCCTTGGGGTCATAGGCAAAGATGCTTTTGCCTGCCGCACTGGTTTCTGCTGCTCGGACGGACCGTGGGATGGTCTGCTCGAACACCTTCAGGTGCTTTCCGTATGCCTGCCGGATCAGATTGCTAATCCACTTTCCGTAGTTGGTGCGGTTGTCGGTCATGGTCAGCAAAATACCCTCGATTTTTAGCTTGGGGTTGATCTGCCGCCGGACCTTTTGGACGGTCTGCAAAAGCTGTTCCAGACCTTTTGCGGAAAGGTACTGTGCCTGCACCGGAATCAAGGCAGCGTCTGCCGCCGCCAGCGCGTTGATGGTGAGCATTCCCAGCGAAGGCATACAGTCCAGCAGTATAAAATCGTACTCCCGCTTGGCACTGTCCAGCACCTGTTTCAGCATCTTTTCCCGGTTCATGCTGTTTACCAGAGCCACTTCCAGCCCTGCCAGTTCGATATTGGCAGGGATCAGGTCAACGCCCTCTGCATGGTGCAGAATGCCCTCGCCGGGCTGGATGGGCTGGTCGTTCATGGCTTTCTGCATCAGGGTGGAAAGGGTGGTAGGCAGTTCATCGGGCTGCTGCCAGCCCATGCTGATGGTCAAGCTGCCCTGTGGGTCGGTGTCCACCAGCAGGACTTTTTTGCCCTCCATTGCCAGCCCGATGCCTAGATTTTCACAGGTGGTGCTTTTCCCTACACCGCCTTTTTGATTGGTGACTGCGATAATCGTAGCTTTCTTTGCGATAACATCACCTCCCCGGAGAACCGCGCGCAAAGTCGTGGTTCGTTTTGTTCTGATAGTAGAGGTTCATGGTGGTGGGCGCATTGTAGAGCATTGCCAGCAGATACTGCTTCATGTTCCGCACCGGGGCGGTGTTTTCTGCCAGAGAATCCAGCACGAAGCGGATGTGGTCGGCATTCAGCTTTTTCAGCCGACTGCGTACTACCTCAGTAGGCTTGTCATCTCCGGCAATCCGCAACATCTTGCGTTTGATGGAACAGGTGTCCACAAGTAGGTCTACGATCTGATAGATGGTATCCTCCTCGTCCGGGCAGAGCCGGAGCAGAAGGTCTACCTCCAAAGACTGATAAAAATAATCCTCAAGCTGCTCCCGGATGCCCCCGGAATAGATAGGGTCAGGATCGTTCCACTCTGTTTTATTCTTATCAGTCTTATTTGCTTGCGGTTTTGGCTGCACCAGAATTGCGCTTTCGGCAGCACCAGAATTGCTGTTTGGGCAATTCTGTACTTGCGCTTTTGGCAAGCCGGAGGAAAAGTCCTTGACGTAGATCAGGCTAGGTCTGCCCAAACCACGGCGTTTGCGCTCGATGAGGTCGATGTCCTCCAACTCCCGGAACAGTTTGACCGCCTTGTGTTCGGCACAGCAGAGGGATTCCTGCACTTCCCGGACGGTGTAGATGATATACACCCGCCCTTGCTCGTCCAACCAGCCGTTCTTTGCGGACAGGCTCATGCGGTCCAGCAGGATGCCGTACAGTGTCCGGGCATCCGTGGAGATCTGCCGGAAGCGGTGGTCTTGGAACAGTGCTTTCGGGATACGGAAGTAGGAGAACAACTCGCCCGACTGACCATAGAAGTAGTCGTAGCTCATAGTATTAACGGATCATCAACTCACGGTCTGCGGCACCTTTCATATACATAGCTTCTGCGATGTCACATTCTGCCAGTATGACTGCGGATTCCAAATCAAGGTACTTGCGTTTCTGCTCATCGTTCAGCATCCGAAAGAACTCCCGTTCGATTGCGTCACGCTTACTTGCTGCCGGTTGGTAGCGCGGTGTTTTCAGCAGTTCCTCCCATTCAGGCTGTACGGCTTTGTTAAAATAGTTCAGCATAAAGTCTTTATCCATAGGCATCCTCCATTTGAAATGTGTTGTGGGCAAAAATAAAAGCGCAGATTCAATACTTTCTTGTTGAATCGCACTTAATTTGTGATATAATTTGTATATTACAATCGTCTTGTACGCAGAAATGTCGTAGCTAGAGAAAAAAGAGAGTTGCTATCTGAGGAGATGCGGTGCCATGAAATTTGATATGGTGACAATTAAGAATTTCCGAAATTTTGAAAACATATCGGTAGCGTTGACAAATAAAAATGTTCTTTTTGGCATGAATGATGTTGGAAAAACCAATTTCTTATATGCATTAAGATTTGTTTTTGATAAGGACATTAGGCGACAGAACTTTAATGATACAGATTATTACAAGAAACATATAGGATCTCCGATTGAAATTATTGTGACGATTGATATTAGCGATCAAGGTGATTCGGACAGTCAGAAACTCCGGGCAAAGCTAAAAGGTGCACTTCTTTCAGGGCAAAATAAAGTCTATATTAAAGTAGAAGCCTCCTACGATGAAAAAGAAATGGTTGGCGTACCTATTCTATATTGGGGTGGCGACTTGAATGAACTTGAGGAAATGAAAGTTCATGGAACTTTTTTTGAAATAGATTATGTATTCAATGTTATTTACATAGATGCATATGTGGATTTGTATGCTCTTTTCAAGAAAAATGCTAATACGCTTCTTGCAAACAATGACGAGCAAGATAGAAGTACCCTAGAAGATATTCAGCAAACTTGTAACAGTTTAAATGCACAGATTTCCAGTTTGTCTGGAATAAAAAGTTTTGAAGAAAAAATTGCTCCAGAATATAGAAAGTTTAGACATGAAGCTGTAACGGTATCTGTAAAGTCTGAAATTGCTGTAAAAGGTCTTTATTCCAATATTGTTCCCTACATCAAACAAGATGCGGATGATTCTCTATATCCCACCTCAGGTGAAGGACGCAAGAAATTATTAGTGTATTCTATTTTTGATTTGCTTTCTAAAGAGGAAGAAGATAAGAAAATCAATTTGTTTTTAATAGAAGAGCCTGAAAACC
>ENA-UEQP01002013-UEQP01002013.1-human-gut-metagenome-genome-assembly--contig:-NODE-2013-length-16572-cov-4.214610_pt1 | contig 16572 bp, 10 predicted proteins | sample MGYA00242951_ERZ507951 | MGnify/ENA primary metagenome ERZ507951 (study PRJEB26167, sample SAMN06115539) | human gut metagenome | host: Homo sapiens | place: China:Shanxi | collected 2015-11-18...
AATATTTGTTACTTTTCAAGGGTAGGAATTTTCTGAACTGAAAAATCCGTATGATACCGTTGTGGTCGCGGATTTTGCCGATTTATTAGTGGATTACCTTCGGTGTCGGGAAGTATTCGAAGAATACCTTTGCAACCATCTTGTCTCTGGAAATGTAGTGATTCTGCCAGTAGCGGGCATCCAGAGAATAATTTCGGTTGTCGCCCATCATAAAGTAGCAGTTTTCCGGAACTTCAAAATGGTAAGTTTCATGCTGGTTCATCGGTTCTGCCAGATACGGCTCGTCGAGCGGAGTGTCGGAACCGTTCAGATAGACCTTATCGTCGATGATATCGATGACATCACCCGGCATACCGATCACACGCTTTACATAGTAGATCGTATGACCATGTTTTCCGACTTCGGAACCGCAGGCCGGGCAGGTATCCTGCTTGTCGCCTTCGATGATGGCGTTGCATTCCGGGCATTGCCAGCCAAAGACGAAGATCGCGACATCTCCGCGTTCCGGATCTGCGAATTTGTAGTGCAGCCTGGAGCCGATGACGCGGCTTCCTGCCATGATGGTGTTTTCCATGGAACCGGTCGGGATCTCACTGTTTGCGATGACAAAAGTCGTGAGAACGAAGGCAATGACGGCGGCGGATACAAGAACCTGGACCCAGCTGATCAGCTCCGCTACCCAGCCTGTTTTTTCTTTCTTTTCTTTTCCGTTATTTTCCATATAAAGATGATAACCTCGTTTGACTAATATACTCAAAAACATTCCTGTTTTTGGCAGATCCCAGATTCAAAAATCTTCCTGCAGGCAAGCCGGCATCGGATTTCCGGACTTTTGACCCTGGCATCACAACATACAATAAAGAGTTTATGATAAATTGTCAAGTTTCGCAAGAGAATTTCGAAAAAGGTAAGGAATTTTTTAATGGGAAAATATGCGGGAGCGCCATGCGGATGGAAAAACGGATATTTGCCGATACTGCCACTTGTATCAGAGAGATGATGATGTTAAAATATTGTTAAGAAAAAATGGCTTCGGACATCAGGAAACAGATATCCGCAGCCGCAGAAAATTCCAGAAATGGACAGGTCTTTGTGGACCATGCCGGAAAACGGCATTGGAACACGACAGGGAGAGTGCTTATGGAAAAAATCTTATATGATCTGATGGACTGGGCCGGGATCGAGGAACTCGTATATTCTGAGGCGAGCGATCCGGGACGGCTTTTAGGGGAACATGTGATAAAGGAAGGCCTTCTGATCCAGGCTTTTCTTCCGAACGCTGAGAAGATGTCCGTAAAAATCGGCGGGGAATTGTTCCCAATGGAGATGGCAGACGAGAATGGCTTCTTTGCGGTGCTTTTAGAAGACCGAAAAGAACTGGTTCCGTACCATTTCTGTATTACGTACACAGACGGGGACAGCGAGGAGATCGTTGACCCATACAGCTACCAGTTCCACACCGCATTTACAGAGGAAGAAGTGCGGAAATTCGGTGCGGGAATTTATTATGATTCCTATGAGAAGTTTGGAGCGCATCCGGCCGTGGAAGCCGGGATTACGGGTGTTCACTTTGCAGTCTGGGCACCCGATGCAATGCGCGTCAGCGTTGTAGGGGATTTCAATTTCTGGGACGGAAGACGTCACCAGATGAAAAAACGTGGCCCTTCCGGCATCTACGAGATCTTTATTCCGGGACTGAAGCCCGGTGCGATCTATAAATATGAGATCAAGACAAAGGCGGGACTTCCGATGCTGAAGGCGGATCCCTACGGAAATTTCGCGGAGCTCCGTCCGAATACGGCTTCTGTTGTATGGGATATGTCCGGATATCAATGGAATGATGGTGCGTGGATCAAAGAGCGGGAAGCAGCGAAAGACCGCTTAAAAGACTCTCCGATGTCCATTTATGAGGTTCATCTTGGCTCATGGATGCAAAAACCGGTGGCGCAGGATGAGAACGGCGTGGATATCAACGGCAGCCAGTTCTACAACTACCGGGAGACTGCTGAGAAGCTGGCAGCCTATGTAAAAGAGATGGGATATACCCATGTGGAGCTGCTTCCAGTGATGGAACATCCATTGGATGAGTCCTGGGGATATCAGGTCACCGGATACTATGCGCCGACGAGCCGTTTCGGAACACCGGATGATTTCAAGGCGTTTATGGATCATATGCATAACGAAGGGATCGGTGTGATCCTGGACTGGGTTCCTGCTCATTTTCCGCGGGATGCCCATGGGCTGGCCACTTTTGATGGAACATGCCTCTATGAACATCAGGACCCGCGTCGGGGATCCCATCCGCACTGGGGAACCCTGATCTACAACTATGGCCGTCCGCAGGTATCGAACTTCCTGATCTCAAACGCACTGTACTGGGCGAAAGAGTTCCATGCCGACGGGATCCGGATGGATGCGGTTGCCTCCATGCTGTATCTGGACTATGGAAAGAACGCAGGGGAGTGGGTTGCAAATATTTACGGCGGAAACGAGAATCTGGAAGCGGTGGAGTTCCTGAAACACTTAAATTCCATCTTCGCGAGAGATACAAAAGGCGCGGTCCTGATCGCGGAGGAATCCACAGCGTGGCCGAAAGTCTCCGGGGACGAGAACGACGGCGGACTGGGCTTTGACTTCAAATGGAACATGGGCTGGATGAATGATTTTCTGGATTACATGCAGTGTGATCCGTATTTCCGCCATGACCACTACGGGGAGCTGACCTTCAGCATGCTCTATGCCTACAGCGAGAAGTTCGTCCTGGTATTTTCCCACGACGAGGTGGTCCACGGAAAAGGTTCCCTGGCAGGTAAGATGCCGGGGGATACCCAGGAGAAGAAGTTCGCGAACCTCCGCACCGCCTACGGCTTTATGATGGGTCATCCGGGAAAGAAACTTTTGTTTATGGGACAGGATTTCGGCCAGATGGACGAGTGGAACGAAAAAACGAGTCTGGAGTGGGGACTCTTGAAATATGATATCCACAGCCAGATGAAGGATTATGTGAAAGCGCTGAACCACCTATACCGCACACAGCCGGCGCTCTACAGGATGGATTACGAGCCGGAGGGCTTTGAGTGGATCAACTGCACATACAACGATGAAAATATCGTTATATTTGAGAGAAAAACGGAAAAGCCGGAAGAGACTCTGCTCTTTGTCTGCAATTTCGCTCCGGTGGAGCATGAGAAGTTCCGCCTCGGCGTTCCGTTTGCCGGAAAGTACAAGGAGATCTTAAACAGCGATGCGAAGCAGTTTGGCGGCAGCGGTATGGTAAACCCGAGAGTCAAGATGTCGAAGAAAGAGGAGTGGGATACGAGAAAGAACTCGATTGCCATCAACCTTGCTCCGATGTCCACAGTAATATTTTCCTGCACTCCGTATGAGGAGGAGCCGGTGACGGAGAAAAAGAAACCGGCGGAGAAGAGAAAGCGCCCGGCACGGCAGCCGTCGGTAAAGCTGCCGGCGAGTCCGTTGGATGTGATCTCCGAGAAGGTTGGGCAGATCATAAAGACGGCGAAGGAGAGTCAGACAAAGAGAGGGCATTAAAAATATCCGGGAAGCAACAGGTGAAATGACATGAAAGAACATACATTGGATATTCTCACCGCGGCGCTCATCAAATACGGAACCAGAGTCTTCTGGGCGGCGGTCATCGTATTTGTGGGACTGCGGATTATCAGGATCGCCCGCAAGGCAGCCGGTCAGATCATGGACCGCGCCGGGGTGGAGATCACGTTAAAAAAGTTTCTGGACATGCTGCTTCATGCAGTTCTCTTCGGCATTATGGTATTCATGGCGGCGGATCAGTTAGGGATCAAGACGACCTCCTTCGTGGCGGTCATCGGTACCGTCACTCTGGCCTTCAGCCTTGCAATGCAGAATACGCTTTCGAACTTCGCGGGCGGAACCCTGATCCTGCTCCTGAAACCGTTTAAGGTGGGCGATTATATCAGCACGAGCTCCGGTGAAGGAACCGTTGAGTCCATCGGCCTTGTATACACGACGCTCCTGACAACGGATAACCGGGTCATCACGATCCCGAACAGCTCTGTGTCCAGCGCGCCGCTCATAAACCTAACAAGGACCGGAAAACGCCGCCTGATCATTAATGTGGGAATTGGATATTCTTCTGATCTTTTAAAGGCGAAGAACGTCCTGAAAAAGATCTTTGAGGAGAACCCGGGGATCATGAAGGATCAGCCGGTTCTGGTCGTCGTGGATGCGCTGGGAGACAGCAGTGTTGTTTTAAGCGCCAGAGGCTGGACGACCTGTGAGGATTACTGGACAGCGAAGTGGTCCATCACAGAGGCGATCAAGCTCACGTTTGACAAAGAGGGGATCGAGATCCCGTACCAGTATATGAATGTGATGATGACAAAGGAATCATAGTGCGGACCGGGCATAGTTTCGGGATAACGCGGATCATAAAGGAAAGAGAGTCCGGACAGGGGAAAGACTACCGGGCTCTTTTTTCGTACATTGTTACAAAAAATGCTTGATTTTTTGTGAAAATCTGATAGAATCAATTTTAAATTGTTTCTGCGTTGCGGACAAATGTTTGTGGAAAAGAGACTGGGCTTTTTGCGCAAAAAATGCTGACAGGTCGCACGATTCCGGAAAGAGTGAAACATGCAGAGGCTAAAAGCAAAAAAAGGAGGATTGAATATGAAAGAACATATGGCAGATTGGCGTATCCATGCACTTGCTTTCGTACTCACCGTAATTGCCGAATTTATCGGCACAAAAAAATTCAGTTTCGGGCCTTTGTCCTTCTCACTGTTTCCGATGCTGTATGTACTGATCCTTGGAGCAATCCTTGGAATCGCGAAAATGATTCCACAGAAGATGATGACAGAAGCATCACCGTATATTGGAATCAGCGTTATGATGCTGACAGCAAAGATCGCATCCACGATCGGACCGAACCTCGGCGCGGTTGTCAAAGCCGGACCGGCGCTGATCCTTCAGGAATTCGGAAATCTGGGAACTGCGGTTTTAGCGCTCCCGATCGCCGTATTTGTATTCCATATGGGACGCGCGGCAATCGGAACCTCCTTCTCTATTTCAAGAGAGAGCTCCCTTGCGGTCGTTGCCGATAAATACGGTCTTGATTCAGATGAAGGAATCGGTGTTATGGGTGGATATATCACAGGTACTGTATTCGGAACCATGTTCAACGGTATCTTTGTTTCCCTCCTCTGCTCCTTAAATATCTTCCATCCGTACGCGCTTGGAATGGCGTGTGGAACAGGTTCCGCATCCATGCTTTCTGCCAGCCTTGCGGCAGTCGTTGAGGCATATCCGGATATGGAAGCGGAGATCACTGCTTACGCGGCGACCTCAAATATGCTGAGCAGTGTGGATGGCCTTTATATGAGTCTTTTCATCGCACTTCCAATGTGTGAATTCATGTACAAGCTGTTCACAAAGAACAACAGGCATTATAAAGACGGACTCCCGATCGGCGCTAAGGTAAAAGTTAAAGCAGCCGGGGAAGAATAGGAGGGATCCATATGGACGCAGCAGTATGGTTTAAAAGAATCAAATGTCTTGTCCTTGTATGCATCTTCGCATCCATCGGCAATTTTATCAGTACATCAAAGGCCGGAAACCCGGTAACCCCGCTTGAGGCAGTGCCCGGGCTCGTGCTTCTTCTTTTATGCACGCTGGTGGGCTGTATCATTTATGAGCTGATCAATAAGGTTTCACCGAAGAATCTTCCGGCGATCGCCTATATCTCATTTATTGCGATCTTGATCACGATCCCGGGTGTCAGCCCGATCGCGGATTACGCGATCGAACAGATCGGAAAGATCGGACTTCTTCCGCTTTGCACTCCGATCCTTGCATATGCCGGAATCTCCATCGGAAAAGATGTGGATACATTTAAGAAACAGGGATTTGCGATCGTAGTCGTAGCGATCTTCACGTTCGCGGGAACATTCATCGGTTCTACGATCATTGCCCAGATCATCTTAAAAATGACAGGCGTGATCTGATGATCAGATATGAAAAATGGGAATAGGTTGTAAAAACAGCGCACTCATGTTATCATTATAACACTGGTGCCGCCGCATGAAACAGAGCCGCGGACGTCCAAACATAACGATAATGGAGTGAAGTTTCCATGTACCATGATCTTACAAAAGGGAGCATCTCACGCTCCCTTCTTTTATTTGCCCTGCCGATGATGGCAGGAAATCTTTTGCAGCAGTTTTACAACATCGCGGACACCTTGATCGTCGGCCGTGTCCTTGGAAAAAATGCTCTGGCGGCGGTGGGATCTTCCTACACGCTGATGACATTCCTGACCTCGATCTTTCTGGGGCTCAGCATGGGCTCCGGCGCACTGTTTTCCATTTACAGGGGAAAAGGAGATGAGAGGGCACTGAAGTCCTCCATCGCCCACGCCTGCGGCCTGATCCTCGCTGTAACGCTTGTTTTGAACGCAGTTGTCTATATTTTCATTGATCCGATCTTAAGCTTCTTACGGGTCCCTGAGGAGGTCTGGGGCGGTATGAGAGAGTATCTGCTGATCATTTTCGCGGGTCTGCTCGCCACGTCCCTCTATAATTTCTTCTCCTGCTTGTTAAGAGCGCTGGGAAACTCTACGGTTCCGCTGGTGTTTCTTGCGGTATCCGCGATCTTAAACATCGCGTGGGATCTTTTATTTGTGGCGGTCTTTCATTGGGGGATCGCCGGTGCGGCCTATGCGACGATTTTTGCCCAGTATGTATCCGGGATCGGTATTTTGCTCTACATTCTTTTCCGATGCAGAAGCCTTTTTCCGGAGAGAAAGGATCTTTGCCTTGACGGCGGAATCTTAAAGGAGATCGCAGGCCTTTCCTCCCTGACCTGCCTGCAGCAGTCGGTTATGAACTTCGGAATCCTCATGGTGCAGGGGCTTGTAAACAGCTTTGGCGCCACCACCATGGCGGCTTTCGCGGCGGCAGTAAAGATCGACACCTTCGCATATCTTCCGGTTCAGGACTTTGGAAACGCCTATTCGACCTTCATCGCCCAGAACTACGGTGCGGGAAATAAAGAACGGATCCGCCGCGGCACAAAGGAATCCTTTGCCATCAGCACAGCATTCAGCCTTGTGATCTCAGCGCTGGTCTTTGCCTTCGCGGCACCGCTCATGCAGATCTTCGTGAGCTCCGCAGAGACGGCGGTCATCGCCTCCGGCGTCCGTTATCTCAGGATCGAGGGTGCGTTCTATTTTGGAATCGGCTGCCTGTTCCTGCTTTACGGATATTACAGGGCGATCAAGAGGGCGGAGATGTCTGTGGTGCTTACAGTGATCTCCCTCGGAATCCGTGTGTTACTTGCCTACGTGCTCTCTGCCACATTCCTCGGTGAGACAGGAATCTGGATGGCGATCCCGATCGGCTGGATACTGGCAGATCTCACAGGACTTTTATACATGAGGAAGACCTGGTAAAAAGGAACTTTTGCAAAATAAGAATTAAAAAATGTTGAATCTAAAAAATACGCTGTACAGGAGAATGAACCCCATGTACAGCGTATTTTGTTGCCGCGTGCCCAGATCTGGCGTTTGATCTGCGCTATCCTGCGGTCAGCGCAGCAGACATATTTAGACTAACTTACTCAACAGCTTATCTTTTCTCTCGATCATCTCGTCGATCCTCTCGATATAGGAAGCCACATCTTTTACATTCTCCGCACGCTCCAGCCGGTTTTCTGCCGGGAAGGTGACTTTCGTGGTGGTTCCGGCACCGCAGGCCACGATGGTCTGCTTTTCTTCCATAATAAGTATATTGTAAATTCCGGCTTTGTCAACCTCTGCATAACCAACATTCTCGAAGTTTCCGGCCATATTTTTCTGACGGTACAGGTAATACGGCTCCAGACCCATCTCGCGGGCGTACTTTGCGGTGAGATCGATCATCTCCTGGGTATTCTGGATCTTTAAGTTCGCGTAGCGCTCCTTAAAGATATTAAGTCTCGCCGCACGCTTGATGGCGAGAGAGTGGACCGTCACGCTGTCCGGGGCAAGCTCTCTGACCTGCTCCATGGTGCTGCGGACGTCATCGATATCTTCCTCCGGAAGTCCGATGATGAGGTCCATATTGATATTGTCAAAGCCAAGCTCTCTTGCCATGCGGAATTTTTCCTTCACCATATCCACGGTGTGGTGGCGTCCGATCAGATCCAGAGTTGCCTGCTTCATCGTCTGCGGATTGATGGAGATCCTGGAGATATTGTGGGCACGGAGAACTTTGAACTTGTCTTCGGTGATGCTGTCCGGGCGTCCGGCTTCCACAGTGAATTCCTGCACCTTTGAGAGGTCAAAGGTGTTCTCAATCTTTGTGAGCAGAGCGTCCAGCTCCTCTGCCTTTAAGGACGTCGGAGTTCCGCCGCCAAAGTAGATCGTATCCAGTGTGCGGCCTTTCATCTTCTCCGCCACATAATCCAGCTCTTTAAACAGCGCCTTCAAATAGAGATGAACCTTCTTCTCCCACGCTCCGATCGGGTAGGAGGTGAAGGAACAGTAGAGGCAGGTGGTCGGGCAGAACGGAATTCCCACATAGAGGCTGTATCCGTTTTCATAGTCGATATGGCTTAAGAGCTCCCGCTCCCGCTTCGCGACCTCGACACTTAAGTCGATCTTCTCTTCACTTGTCAGGTACATGTCCCGCATGAAGGAACGGATGCTTTCCTCATCCTCACCCTGATCAAGTCTTGTCATGGCGATCTTTGTCGGGCGGATACCGGTCAGGGTCCCCCAGGGGAGTTCTTTTCCCGTTCGCTTTTTTAACATGCCGTAAAGCTCTTTCTTGATCGTTGTCTTTGCGTTTAAGCGAACATCGTAGTCGATCGGAAATACGGTCTCATCTGAGACAGTGCCTGTCGGATCCGTGATCTTCAAGCCAAATTTCGTCTCATCCGCATTCTGCGAGCAGGTTCCCTCCACGTAAAAATCCACATCGTCCTGTTTCTCATGGACAAAAGTCTCACCCGGATAAAACGCCATCAAAAGCTCCCGGATATCCTGCTCATAAGCAGTATCGTTCAATAAAATTCCAATCATCCCATTGCCCCCGAAAGAGGATTATACTTCTTTTCAAAACCGATGGTAGTCGTGTCCATATGCCCCGGATAGACCATGGTGTCGTCCGGCAGTGTGGAGAGCAGACGTCTTACAGACTCGGCGATCTGGCGTCCGCTTCCCGTCGGGAAATCTGTGCGGCCGTAGGAGCCTGCAAACAGGGTATCTCCGGAGAAGAGAACAGATTCTTTTTCGATATAGTAACAGCAGGAACCGATGGTGTGTCCCGGTGTTTCAAATACTTTCCATGTAAATCCGGCGATGGAAAGCTCGTCACCCTCCTTCACGGTGACATCCGGTGTGATCGTATACGGTTCTCTGAAATAGCCTGCCACGAGACTCTTTTGACCATCCGTCAGGACATCGATCTCCTTTTCGCATGCGTAGATCGGTACATTCCAGGTCTCCTTCAGTTCCTTTGCCGCCATGATATGGTCGAAGTGACCGTGGGTCAGAAGGATCGCTTCCGGCTTTAACCCCAGGGATACCGCCATATTGGCGATCTGACCGGCGCCATCGCCCGGATCGATAACGGCAGCTCGTTTTGTCTCATGATCATAGACCAGATAGCAGTTGGTTCCAACCATGCCGACTACCAGAGTCTTGATGCGGATCTCGCTCATAGTTTACTTTCCTCCATTTTCAACAGCATAAAGAGAAGTGCTTCGCCTTTATGCCGGTACAGTTTTCTGCTGTGGTTCTCAAACATTCGTGTATAAAAAGGCCTGCCGTCCGTAGTACCTCCGGCAGACCTTTATCACCGCACTCACGGCGCACTTTCACACACCTGAATGCAGAGTTATCTAAATTTTTATCAGCCTGTGGTTCTCTCAATATCCAGCACGCCGTCTATCTGGCGCAGCTTTGCCATCAGGTTGTTTAATTCTTCGATTCCATGGATATCGAAGCTCATGGTGATCGTCGCTTTGCCCTGCTTGTTCACGCGGGAGCTCATGGCCTTGATATCGATCTCGCGTTCTGTGAAGATCTTGGAGATATCCACGAACATGCCGATCCGGTTGTTCGCGAAGATCGAGATCTCTGTGGAGTAGGTCGCGGCACTGTTGTCCTCCTCAACGCCCTGCCACTCCGCGTCGATCAGGCGGCTTCTCTCAATCTCCGGGAGATTTAAGACGTTGATGCAGTCTGTTCTGTGGATCGTAATTCCGCGGCCTCTCGTCACGAAACCAACGATCTCGTCGCCCGGAACCGGGCTGCAGCACTTGGAGAAACGAACCGCAAGGTCATGGATGCCTTTTACGATGATGCCGCTCTTTGACTTGCTGCCTCTGATCGGAACTACCGCCGGTTTGTTATTCTCGCCGATGGCATCAAGGATCGTCGCGTCGGTTACTTCGCGTTTCAGCTTCTTTGTGCGCTCCTCGATCATCTTGTTGATGACCTGACCTTCTTTTAATCCGCCGTGTCCGACGGATGCCAGAACAGAATCCCAGTCCTGGAACGCGTAGCGTTTTAAAACCTTATCTACGAACTCCGGCTTATTGATATCGGAGAAATTGATCCCCTTTGCCTTACAGTAGCGGTCGATCATTTCGCGGCCCTTTAAGATATTGTCCGCCTTCCGCTCCTGCTTGAACCAGGCGTTGATCTTGTTTCTCGCCTGACTGCTCTTGATGATATTTAACCAGTCACGGCTCGGTCCTTTGGAATTCTGGGACGTCATGACCTCGATCCGGTCACCGTTCTGGATCACATAGTCAATATTTACGAGTTTTCCGTTGACTCTCGCGCCCACCATCTTGTTTCCGACAGCCGTGTGGATCGAGTAAGCGAAGTCGATCGGCGTGGAGCCGCTAGGCAGTGCCTTTACGTCTCCGGTCGGTGTAAAACAGTACACGCTGTCGGAGAACATATCGAGGTCACTCTTGATGGCGTTTAAGAATTCCTTGTTGTCGGACATATCCTGCTGCCACTCAAGGATCTGGCGCAGCCAGCTTAACTTCTTCGCCTCATCACCGGCAGCAACCTGTCCGCTTCCGCTCTCTTTATATTTCCAGTGGGCGGCAATACCATATTCCGCTGTGCGGTGCATCTCGAAGGTACGGATCTGGATCTCAAAGGGCTGTCCGTTCGTGCCGATCAGTGTCGTATGTAAGGACTGATACATATTCGGCTTCGGCATCGCGATATAATCTTTAAAACGGCCGGGGATCGGTTTGTACATTTCATGGATCACACCCAGTGCCGCGTAACAATCCTTTACGGAGTCCACGATGATGCGGACTGCAAAGATATCGTAGATCTGGTCCAGCGTCTTGTGCTGGTTTAACATCTTCTTATAAATGCTGAAGAAGTGCTTGACGCGTCCGTTGACCTCGCACCTGATCTCCGCGTTCTCCATGTGGGTCTTGATCTCAGCGATAATGTCATCGATGAATTTCTGGCGCGCTTCGCTTGTCAGGGCGATCTTTTCTTCCAGTTCTTTGTATACATTAGGTTCTAGATATCTTAACGCAAGATCGTCCAGTTCGATCTTGATCTTGGAAATACCGAGCCTGTCAGCGAGAGGAGAGTAGATCTCGATGGTCTCCCTCGCCTTCTCCTTCTGTTTTTCAGGGCGCATGTACTGAAGCGTCCGCATATTGTGGAGACGGTCCGCAAGCTTGATGATAATGACGCGGATATCTTTTGCCATGGCGAGGAACATTTTTCTTAAGTTCTCCGCCTGCATTTCCACCTTATCCGCCGACCAGGATAACTGGGTCAGCTTTGTAACACCGTCGACTAAGAGGGCAACCTCTTTTCCGAAGATCTCGGCGAGCTGTTCCTCTGTATACACGGTATCCTCCACCACGTCGTGGAGAAGTCCGGCTGCGATCGTCTCTTTATCCATCTCGAGATCCGCAAGGATGATCGCCACACAGAGCGGATGGATAATGTACGGTTCCCCGGATTTTCGCTTCTGGTCTTTATGGGCATTATCCGCAAGCTGATATGCCTTTTCGATCATGCTCAGATCATCGGACGGATGGTACTTTCTGATGCTGGCAACAAGATCCCGGTAAAGAACATCAGGACTTGTGAAATCAGCAGGCGCTTCCAGCTCGCCTTCGATCGTTTTCAGTTTGTTTTCTTCCATAATATCTCCCACCTTCACTTTTAGCGTACCATCCGGTTATGTCCGCCGCAGAAATCCGCTGTTTTCACAGTATTTTCGACAAAAGCAGACACTCCTGAAATATACCAACCATTATAAAATTTTTTGACATAAATTGCAATCGTTTTGTTGCGGTTTTGGGCCGCTGCTTTCCGGAAGGATTCCCAGATCCGGGGAATCTTATACGGGGTGTTCCTGATTCAGAATATAAAATGTTTATGACAGACATATCTTTTTCTTATAGTGCTACCGAATTAAAGTGGTTGAACTTTAAAGAACAATGTATTATAATGGAAAAATTAAAATTTTATAAATAAATTGGAAAGGGGTACTCCATTATGGATACAATGAGTCTCACAGCAAAGTATGAAGATGAAATGATTGCCATTCGCAGACATATTCATAGACATCCGGAGCTCAGCAACAAGGAATATAAGACAACGGAGTTCATCCGCGAAAAACTTACGGAATACGGTGTGGAGATTGCCGAGATCGGGATGAAGACCGGCGTTGTTGCCGTTATCCGCGGCGGAAAACCGGGAAAAACCGTTGCGATCCGAGAGGATATTGATGCACTTCCGATGAAGGAACTCACAGGACTTCCGTTCGCTTCCGAAAATGATGACGCCTGCCATTCCTGCGGACATGATATCCACACAACCGTGCTTCTCTACTGCGCAAAGGTATTATCAGAGATCCGCGGGGAGCTTGCCGGAACGGTCATGCTGATCTTCCAGCCGGCAGAAGAGCATATGGGAGCCGGAGAGCTTGTCGACTGCAATTTCACGCAGGTTGCGAAACCGGACGCATTTATCGGTCTCCACGTATCACCGGAGATCGATGCCGGAAGCATCGGATTAAAAAAGGGACCGGCAAACGCGTCCAATGATTTCTTTAATATCAAGATCAAAGGAAAGGGCGGACATGGCGCTCATCCGGAAAACTGCATCGATCCGGTCGTAATCTCCGGTTATGTGATCACACAGCTTCAGACCGTGATCTCCCGTGAAAACTATCCGGTATATCCGGGTGTTCTTACCATCGGCAGCATCCACGGCGGAACAGTAAACAATATCATCCCGGATTATGTGGAGATGCATGGAACACTGAGAAGCCTTGATCCGGACTGCCGCAAAAAAATGATGGCTGCCATCGACCGCGTCGTAAAAGGCTGCGCCGAGTCCATGAGGGGAACCGCGGAGGTTGAATGGGAAATCGGAGTTCCACCGCTCGTAAATGACGATTCCATCATCGAGGCAGTTGCTGAGGCTGCTGCAAAGACCATCGGTGCTGACCATGTTTCCTACGTGAAGAATCCGTCAATGGGTTCCGAGGACTTTTCTGTTCTCTTCCCGAAGTTCGGACCGGGCGCACAGTTCCGCTTAGGATCCGGAAATAACGAGGATCCGAATTCCAGACACGGTCTTCATAACTCTAAAAACGTATTTGATGAGAAGTGCATCCGCACAGGCGCATCCGTCATCATCCAGTACGCGAGAGATTTCTTAAGATAAAGGAGAACACTTATGGAAAACAACAAGAAAAAGCTGCAGATTCCAAGTACATGTGCACTGTTATTCATGCTCATGATCGTCTGCGCCATCCTGACCTGGATCGTTCCGGCAGGTGAATTCGATACAGAGAAAGTGGGCAACTTAAACAAGGTTATCGCAGGTACCTATCACACCGTAGAAGCTTCCCCGGTCGGTCCGTGGGCAACTATCATGGCAGTCGTACAGGGATTCTACAAAGCCGCAAAGTTAATGGTCATGGTCATGTTTGTCGGCGGTGCCGTTGAGATCCTTGAAAAGACAGGAGCGATCCACGCTGCCTTCGGAAAACTTGCTTCCAAGCAGAACTTAAATGTAAACGTACTTGTATTCTTAGTAATGGCATTTATGTCCATCGGCGGCGCAGCAGGCGTTTTCGCAAACCCGGTCGTTGCCCTGATCCCGATCGGAATCATCCTTGCAACAAACTTAGGATATGATTCCTTCACAGGCTTCCTGCTTGTATACATGGGCGCTTACTCCGGATTCAACGTAGGCTGGGCGAACGCTTCCACCATCGGTACTGCACAGCCGATCGCGGAGCTCCCGATCTTCTCCGGTTTCAGTGTCCGTGTCGTATTAAACATCATCAACTTCGCGATCTGCTATTTCTTTACGATCCGTTACATGAAAACTATCAAGGCGGATCCGAAGAAAAGCTTAAACTATGAAGATAGTATGAGTGCATCTGACAGCATGGGCGCAGGAAAAGATGGCGCGAAGACGATCGAAGCACATTTAACAACGAAGCACCTGATCAGCCTGATCGGTCTTGTCGTAGCGGTTGCGGCAATCCTAGTTGGCTCTGTAAAATATAAATGGAGCTATGATCAGATCGCAGCTACATTCTTTACACTTGCGGTTGTTGTTGGCCTTCTCAATGGTATGGGTATCAACGGAACAACGAAGGTATTTATCGGTGGCTGTTCCAAGATGGTAAACGCCGCGTTCATTGTCGGCTTCGCAAATGGTATTTCTGTGATCCTTGCAAGCGGAAACATCTTAAATACGATCGTTTACTGGCTGTCCATCCCGATGTCCGGAATGGGTTCCATCCTCGGAGCGAACTTTATGTTCGTTGCAAACCTGTTTATCAACCTTTTCATTCCGTCCGGTTCCGGACAGGCTGCAGCAGTTATGCCGCTTATGGTTCCGGTTGCTGACCTTGCAGGCATCACAAGACAGGTTGCTGTACAGGCATTCCAGTTCGGTGACGGCTTCTCCAACTGCCTCTTCCCGACAGCAGGTACTCTGATGGGTTCCCTCGCGATCGCAAAGACAGACTGGACAAAATACGCAAAGTGGCTTATGCCGCTCCTCGGATGTCAGGTGATCCTCTCATTCGCATCTTTAACGATCTTACAGAGCATCGGCTGGACCGGACTGTAGGAAGACGTATAATATAAGGAAAAAGGACTTCCGTTTCCTGGCGGAGGTCCTTTTTCTATGCAGGCGGCTGATCACGCCACTCTTTTAGATGCGGGATGGGAAAAACTCACAAAATAAGTTGACTTATCCATGTCCGAAAAATATAATACTTTTATTAAGGAAAGAAAAAACCCTTGAAAACCTAAGGCAATCAGCGTATTATGGTGAACGTAGGCGTGAAATTGCGCGATAAAGAGAGAAACAGAGGTACCTTTATGGCATTAAAGAAAAAGCCGGTCACCGGCATGAAAGATATTCTCCCGGCAGAGATGCAGATCCGGGATTATGTGCTGAACCAGATCAAAGAGACTTACCGCGGCTTCGGATTCTCCGCGATCGAGACTCCGTGCGTGGAGCACATTGAGAACCTCCTGAGCAAACAGGGCGGCGACAATGAGAAGCTGATCTTTAAGATCTTAAAGCGCGGCGAGAAATTAAATATCGAGACAGCAGAGACGGAGAACGATCTGGCAGACGGCGGACTCCGCTATGATCTGACACTTCCGTTATCCAGATATTACTCCAACAACTCCGCAAACCTTCCGTCTCCGTTTAAGGCACTTCAGGTAGGCAGCGTATGGCGTGCAGACCGTCCGCAGAAGGGACGTTTCAGACAGTTCGTCCAGTGTGATATCGATATTCTCGGTGACGCAACGAATCAGGCCGAGATCGAGCTGATCCTCGCGACAACGACCGCGTTAAAGAAGATCTGCCCGGACAACAGCTTCGAGGTACGCGTCAACGACAGAAAGCTTCTCCGTGCGATGGCCGTATACAGCGGATTCCCGGAGGAAGATATCGATAAGGTATTCATCACCGTCGATAAAATGGACAAGATCGGTACGGATGGTGTAAAGGCAGAGCTTATGGAAAACGGCTACTCCGAGGAGACGGCCGATAAATACTTAGAGCTTATGGGGCAGGCAACAAACGATGCCTCAGGTGTCCGCCGTATGGGAGAGATCCTTGCGGGTGTGTTGGAGGACGGTGCAGCTGAGAATCTTGCGCAGATCATGGAGACAGTCGGCGATGTTTCTGACGGAAGCTTCAAACTTGCGTTTGACCCGACCTTAGTCCGTGGAATGGGCTACTACACCGGAACCATCTTTGAAGTATCAATGGAAGGATTCGGCGGCTCCGTAGCGGGCGGCGGAAGATATGACAAGATGATCGGAAAGTTCACAGGAATGGATACACCGGCCTGTGGTTTCTCCATCGGCTTTGAGAGAATCGTTACGATCCTTTTAGACAACGGATTTACAGTTCCGGGCGGAAATGAGAAGGAAGCGTGGCTCTTCGAAAAGGGAATGAGCTCCGAGAAGCTTGCTTCTATTATGAAAGAGGCGATGACTGCCCGCAAGGAGGGAAAGATCGTCCTTGTAGCCCAGATGAACAAAAAT
>ENA-UEQP01002016-UEQP01002016.1-human-gut-metagenome-genome-assembly--contig:-NODE-2016-length-16552-cov-6.132322_pt1 | contig 16552 bp, 28 predicted proteins | sample MGYA00242951_ERZ507951 | MGnify/ENA primary metagenome ERZ507951 (study PRJEB26167, sample SAMN06115539) | human gut metagenome | host: Homo sapiens | place: China:Shanxi | collected 2015-11-18...
TAAGCAACTTTCCTTTCTTAAAATCCCCAAGTGAATCATTTTCACTACATCCGCATATACTAAATAGCAGGAGGTGCTATATGATCGCTTGGATTTGTTATCTGATACTAAAATTTGAAGACTAGGCAAACCGGAGCTATCCGGTCTGTCATCCTATAAATTCATATCTTGCCGCTGCGTACAACCATTTACCTCGCTTTTGGCATTTGTACATATTCACGAATGTCGGCTGATAGTTTTCTATCTCTGCATACCCACAATCATCAGTGTGCTTCTCTCTGTCTTTTTCAAATTCCTTGATTTCTTTTTGTTTTCCGATATGATTAAACATTCCTCCGTAACGAAAATAAACATCTCCGTTTGTTAAAACCGCGTAAAAGTTCGTGATCTCATTACCGCCATAAGATATATACTTGTATGCTACAACACGAGTTGCTGTGATATCTTCTGCCAATATATGCTCATTCTCAGCTAGGTACTGCTGCGCGACGGCTATTGCATCTTCTATCGTAGTGAATACGGCTTTATTGATTTGTCTATTCCATGTAACATCCCAGCCGCCGCCTATCTTCTTGAGATGATATCCCCGCTCGTCCCCACAACAGACATACGATTCTCCTATAACTATACTTGTCTCTATATCCCCTCGAACAGGCTTGTATATCATCTGTCCTTCTTGCAACAGTATTGGAGGTTCATTTTGTGCAGCCATGAAATCCATCAAGCTTATTTGTCCATCTAACTGTTCCATATTTTCTCCCTACGCAAACCTCAATTGCCCGGTCTGCTCTGCTTTAATCTTCATGTTTGGTGTACGCTCCGCCTTGCACAGTTCCGGCAAATTTGCCTTAACCAATGCTGCAGGTATCGGCGGGCAAACTGCATTGCCGCATCGCCTCACCTGCTCGCTTCTCGGATATGTCTTGCCGGTATAATCATGATCGATAATGTAATCTTCTGGGAATCCCTGGCATCCATACAGTTCCTTTGGCTCCAGCATACGAAGCCCGATATCTACGATCTTATAGTCGGTGCCATTGATTGTAACTAAACCAAATCGATCTCTTGATGTAACCGTATCCAAAGGCTCCTTAACATCCTGTCCGGTTCCCTGACCGTAGTACTTGATCAGAAATGCTCTGACCTCTCCGAAATGCCCGTTTCCTGCCGTGATGGTCGGAATTGGATCTATTACATTTCTTCCATCGCAGTGATTATTCATCTGAATAAGATTAACCGCGCACATACTGTTGTGATCCCATGACGTTACTGTTGGCAACGGATTTGTTAAGCTATCTCCTGCTCCGGTGTAACCGCCATCATAATATTTATGCAGGAAAGAGGTTACAAGACCATATCGATTGGAACTGTCAACGGTCATAATTGGGTCTTCAATAGACTGTCCTCTGACTTCATCCTTTGAGGTTTCAGAATGATACTGAATCAATGTAGGACTAATCAAACACTGCTGATTTCCTGTTGTAATCGTATGTATTGGTTCTTTGCAATTTCCACCAGGATGATTTGTCGTATTCGTTCCCATGTATGGTGCAAGCGTTGATTTAATCAGACAATGTTCGTTTTTACTTACAATAGTTGTGAGTGGCTCTCTAACATCCTTGCTTCGGTCTTTTGTAAATCCAGTCTGCCCGATTTGTACCATATACGGCTCTACAATCCCATATCCGTGTTTTCCTGTTATAGTCGGCATTGGCTCACGGATATCGTTCGGTCTACGCTCTCCTCCATGATTGCATTGAATGATAAAAGGCTCTGGATTGTCTAAGACGAATTTTTTTAATCCTCTGGCTATCCTGTCCATTGTTTTAGGTGCCAGCGGACGCACCGCACGGACACCATACTTCTCCTTGATTTCTTCTGACGTATCAAAGATGCTCGGACACGGTAGTGAGAAATCCAATTGTGTGTATGCTCCAACATAAGGTTTGACAAGTCCTGCCTTAACCGCTTCACTGTCTGCCGGTCCGTGTGTTGGCTCCGGCCAGACAATCGGCTTGCCATCGCACCGTGCGATCATGAAAAATCTTTTTCGCATGGTAGGCGCGCCGTAATCCGCTGCTACAAGTTCCTTTGTATCGATAGAATATCCAAGTGTTTCCAGCTGCTTTCTCCATTTTTTGTATGTCTGTCCGCTTCTTTTAGGATCCGGTTGAAACATCTGGCGATCCACAGGAACAACTTCTCCTGGATCTGCTACTCTTGTACGTGGCTCATTTTTTGCCCGATCATGCCTTCCTGCCATATTCACAATAACGCGTCCTGTATCTTTATCCCGTATTGGAATACATGGTCCCCATGTTTGGAATTCTTCCACATTTTCAAGCATAATAACTCTTGGTCTAACAAGCGCCGCCCATTTAAGCACAACCCACGCAAGACCGCGAATATTCTTTTCTACCGGTTTTCCGCCTTTAGCCTTAGAGAAGTGTTTGCAGTCCGGTGAAAACCATGCAAGACCGACCGGATGCCCATTACAGGCCTTCACCGGATCAACCTCCCATACATTCTCACAGTAATGCTTTGTATTCGGATGATTTGCTTTGTGCATTTTAATTGCTTCCTGATCATGGTTGATCGCAATATCCACACTATATCCGGTTGCCAGTTCTATTCCGGTAGAAGCTCCGCCGCCACCGGCGAAATTATCAACTATCAATTCTCCGTTAATCATGTCTCACGCTCCCATAAAATCAAACAGTGTCGGCTCGTCTACTTCATTCTCCGCAGCCTGCAGGTACCCCACGCCATCACGGAAGTAATCCGGATTCAGTTCACATCCTTTTCCGTACCGGTGCATCTTGACCGCTGTCATTGGCACTGTCATCAGTCCACCAAATGGGTCATACACTGTATCACCCTCGTTGCTGTACCGATTGATGATTCTCTCCACTATGTCAATCTGCAATGGGCAAACATGCATCTGCGCCCTCCTCCGGCTCTGAGTGGTATTCAAAGTCCGCATCCGGTTAATATCATCCCATACTTCAAGCTGATTCCATGAACCTGGAGCTACTACCATAAATGTTGCCGGGAGCTTTCCTTCTTTGTCCAGATCTTCCGCAAGTTTCACATGTTCCTCATAACTGTACACATTGCCGCGGCTATATTCGCGATACGCCTGCTGCAACTTGTCTACGGAAAAGTCTTTTAATTCCTCTTTGCTTACAAGTCGGTCTCCTGATGATCTCCAATATCCATGTGCATCGATCTGCCACTGTGCGCGGGTGTAATCTTCTTTCGATTTCTTAACCGGATCATCCGCGTATGCCGTAGATCTGTCGGTCGGCAGCTTTCGGAATAAGAGAATGTATTCCGGACATCCTACGCCCATCTTGGATCCGTCTTTGCATTGTTCCGTCCATCCGAGGCGATATGTCTGGTTATTCTCACGAACCACATCAGTTACGACCGTGATCATTCCGAAATACTGAAATCCATGCTTCATGTAATGTTCGATACATAATGCGTGAAACGGCTCAACAGTCGGCATTCCTGTTCCGGTCGCATTTCCGAATAACACCCGATCCTTTACGTGGATTGCTGCCACTCTTCCCGGTCTTAACACGCGAAGCAGCTCCGGTGTCAGATAATCCATCTGTTCAAAGAATCTCTCCGTGTTTTGATTGTGCCCAAAGTCGTTGTAATTAGCTGAGTACTCATAATGATTTCCAAACGGAATTGATGTATGTATCAGATCGATGATGTCACTTTCCATTGCTCTGGTTTCCTCTACGCAATCCCCATATACCGCTTCATAATGGTTTCCTCTGACTGTTCTTTCTTCTCTGCTACCTTCCACACCCATCTTCCTCTCTAATCTCTGTGCTTTGTTTGCGGAATTTAATCCGTATTTCTTCACGATCTCGATCATCTTATTAACCATGTGATTGTGGTTTTTCCACTTTTCAAGCAGTGATTCCTTGATCTGGCGCTCATTCTCCATGTAGATGATGTCGATCACAACCGGCTCTTTTTGCAAAAAACGATAGCACCGGTGCACCGCCTGAATAAAATCATTAAATTCATAATCAATTCCAAGAAATATCTCGCGATGGCAATATCGTTGAAAGTTACATCCGGATCCAGACAATGATTTCTTTGTGGCGAACAACTTTGTCCGGCCATTCGAGAAGTCAATAACCCTCTGCTCGCGCAGGTCATAATCCATAGATCCGTAGATGTCTACTGCATCCGGCAGCGCTTTCTTGATTGCATGCCGTTCATTCTCCAAATCGTGCCACAAAAGGAAATGATCTTCTGGTGATGCTTCAACGATGCGCTTCATCTCCTGCACTCGCTTGTCAATGCTATCTCTCTTGACTGCTGCCGCCTCTTTCAATCCCTCTGCTGCCTCTTGGAATAATTGCATCTGTCCGTCTTTGTCTGCAGTATCTCCATAATGTACCGGCAGTTCATGCCATCTCACGTCAAGCGGTGGCAAATCATATCCTTTATCTGAATAATCCGGATTGAGATCTGAAGGCTTCGTGATAAAAAGCCCCCAGCTGCTTACCCATAACCAAAACTCATCTTCCATATTTGGGTACAACGTGAGGTTGTTCGCCTTGGTGCTATCTCTCTGGAAGAACCGCGTCAACGCCTGCCCGGTATCCATCACTTCCAGATATCCGGCATAATGGATCAGTTCCTTGTATTTGTTCGGCGATGGCGTGGCAGTGGCTACCAACTTATACGGTACGTTCTTGAACTTATCTAAGAACGTCTGATACGTCTTGCTTCCGAAGCTTCTAAGTACACTCGCTTCATCAAGTGACGTTGCCGCGAAATAATCCGGTCTGATATCGCCATCCCGTACGCGCTCGTAATTAGTCAATACGATCTGACTGCTGCACTCCTGCACTTCCTGCATCGTTCTGCAGTATTGCGGTTTTTCGTATCCAAGCACTTCCACCGCGTCGTGCGTGAACTCCTGCTTTACTCCAAGTGGCAACACAATCAACGCGCGGCCACCGCTATGTTCTGCAGCTAGATGGCAAAATTCCAACTCCTGCACTGTTTTTCCGAGACCGAAGCTCTCAAACAATGCTCGTCTACCGCCTTTCAGCGCCCACACTACCGCATCTCGCTGGTGCGGCTTTAATACTTTATTTACTTTTTCAGGATCCACAATGAATCCGCTTTCTGTTGCAAGCTCAATTTTTGTTTCTAAAAACTCCTTATAAGTCATTTATCAAAGGAATCCGATATATCGTTACCCCGGCCGGAGATTCGGCTCCTTTCTACATAAAATCTTCTAAATTCATCTGTCCATCTACATTGGCAGCAGCTTCTTTTTCCTCTGCCATCCGCTTCTGCTTGTACTCATTGTATTTCTTGCGATATTCATAGCTCCTTCCAAAAATATTCCATGCGGCTTTAACTACATTCGGCTCATACGGGCGAATCAGTTCCAGATCATCAACAGCCTTATACGAGATCGGGCACCCGCAGCACCCGGTTCGCGTCAATCCATATACCTCATAAGCGTCTGAATACCGTATATTGTAATATTCCTTGTACCAAGCCTTATCACTGTCGCTTACATAGTACAAAGGCCGAAGTCGAAACTGCCCGCTTGACGTTTCCGTAAAGCATAAAGCCGTGTTATCTTTCCTTGGAACCGATCGCATCCCTCCCTCGTCCCTGCGCTCGCCGGTAATTACCATTTCATAGTCTTTCTGTACCTTATGTGCTATATTTTTCTTGCAATGCACGCAACATTCCGCGCTTATCGGGAAGTCTGGCGGATATTCCGCTATGAAATCCCGCATATATTTTGATGAGTTGATGACCAACTGTATATTTGGTCTTGGCTCTCCAGCGGAATTACAACAACAAAGGAAATTGATTATTCCCTCGCAATTCGGATAGCGCTCTCTCAGTTCCTCCCTTTTCGCCTGCTTGTCCTCCGCCTGATCGTATTCCTGTGCGATCGACAACGGCACATTTTTCTTCTGCCATCCGGACAACCCCGCCGACATGATCTTTGATACAAATGGCACGCCATATTTTCTTACCGCCTGCACAATGTTTGTCTTTGGTCTGCACTCCTCGATTTCTACGCCATACTTTTCCGCGGTATCCTTAACGTGATCCTTGATAGCTTTCATCTCGAGTCCGGTGTTAAAGAATACATATTTAACAGGCGGCAAATCGAATATCTTGCGCGTCCGCTCAATCAAGTCGATCATGATGTCACTATCAGAGCCACCCGAATACGAGCATATAGCATTGGGATGTTCTCTCAATCTCTTAGCTATAATGCTTTGTATCGCATTAAATTTTGCAGGTGCATCAAAATCCGCATAATCCGGTCTATCTGTATACACCCGACTTCTAAATTCTTCTTTCATCTCTCTTCGGAGTAAAGAGCTCTTTCACGCTGGCCAGCAAACCTCTCACTCCTTTCGATTTACTTACGCATGCGATGTCAGAATATCGCATGTGGGTTTTACTTATGCTATTGTTTATCACAACTAATTACAAAAAATATTGACTTTAATCAACAATTTTATTAAAACTCTCCTTCCGGCTTCTCGCACCGCTCAAATTCGATTACCCACACCCACGGATTCGCGTTCCATCCGTAGCTGTCAATGTCGGATTTCTTAATGGTGCTGTTCCATAATTTGGCAAATGCCAGCAACATTTCATCGACTGTTGTTGGCTTATTAAACAATAGCCCTTCTTTTGACACATCACTTGCCCACATATCCTGCAACCGCTCCACTCTCACATCCGTAACCTTAAGCCAGATACGAGCGGCTTCTTTCGGCATGTGGATTGACGGGTGCCACTTTATCACATTTCCAAGATGGTCAATATTCTCCCCGTCTGCCTTATATACATATCCAAAGGACAATTCCGAATACGATTCTCTCACGTACAATATGTCGCCCGGCTGATATGGTGCTTTTTTGATACACGGCTCATTCCTTCCGTTATAAAGCATCAATCCATCCTTAACATACCCTGTCCAATTTGGATTTTTTCTCGAAAGGAATTTAACTAATCGCCTTGTCACGGTCTTTCTCCCGTCCAGAATCGTCCGAACCATTTCGGTGCCAAATAAAATCGGTAATTCTCTACTCATCCGAATCCTCCTTGTAACAGCAATATACGATTGGATCGGAAGTATCGCACTCACAGTTGCTATAATCAATATCTTCCAATGCTCTGTCTTTCGCAATTTGAATAGCCTCTGTTTCTGTGTCTGCCTCTATATCTTCATAGTCAATCGTAAGTTGTAATCCTACACTTGCATTCCATTTAGGCATCCGTTTCACCCACCTTCTCAAAATAGAACTTTATCGGTTCTCTGTTTTCCTGCACCATGCCATACCTGACTGCAATATTGTATGTACACACATCTCTTTTCAGCCTATCTGGTATCTTCTGTAACTCCTCTCTGAATATTTCCAAATCCATTGTTGACTTGTAGCGATTGCACGAACCACAAGACGGCATCAGATTGCTTATGTCGTGTACGTCAATTCCGGTAAATTCTTCGGTGTGCTCATAATATCTAAGGCAATGCAAATGGTCTACATTAAAGCCTTTCTCCGGTATTTCACAGCCACAATAAGCACAATGACCGTTGTATTTTTGGTACACCAATTTTCTAACAGATTTAGGAATCGGTTTTCGCATCTACACCGCCACCTTTCACAATCTCGATTGCTTTATCCACAGCCTGCTTGTACCAAAAACATCTTTCTTTTTGTAGATCGTCTAACGCTATCTCTGTGTTTTTCTTTTTAACTTCTTCCAATTGCTTCACAACCTCATCCACATCATAGGCGGTCGGCTGCCGATTAATCAGATTCAGCCAATCAATAGTGCTTGATTGCTCTGTAATTGTATTTCTTATGTCCTGCATCAGTTTATCTGCATCAATCAATCTTCTCATCGTTCGCCCTCCTGTTCCATGCTTTCACAAATTCGTCCCAGTCATATGTACCAGTGCAAAACTCTAAACCACATTCGCAATGGATGTTAATAGGGTCGCCACCACTATCTGGGTCAATAAATGTCGGGTGCCAATCCCTACTCGGTTCATACACATCTTTTTCAATATCTATACTGTGTCCGCAGAACGGGCATGGTTTCAATTCTTCACTCATTATTCACACCCCTTTTCTTCCAACGCATTGTATAAGCGCAAGTATGTTTCAAAATCGTTCGGGTTCATCTTGTCCGCAATAAAATCCAAGAAATCCTTGTTCCGCAAGCATTCCTCCGGCGTGCCGATTGCGCGGTACTGTTGTACTTCTTCCAGTGCCTTTACAGCTATTTCACATGCCTGAATTTCCTTTTTGCAATTCTCTAAATTGCTGTAATACTCACCAAGGCTCTTTCTTTTAACCGCAAATACCTTTGGCATTATTAACATCAACTCTGCCAATGCATTTCTTGATTGTTCCATAGCATTTTGAATAAATATTTTTGCTTCATCAATCGTCATGGTTGCACCTCCAACAGTTCCGGGTTATCAAATACGTTGCCGATAACCTCAATTCTACATCCATTATCATTCGCCCAATAATGTAAATCTTTTCTCCAGATAAGGTCATCAATCCATTTGATTCTCCATTCTGACTTATCCCAAACAACAACGGCTTTTCCATACTCAGTTTCAACAATATCATTTTCCCAAATCAGCTTGCCGGTCTTGTCTTTTAAGCCTGTACATTGACAGATGGTGGATGGGTCTACTTCAATAGAGTTCCATAATGCTTGAGTTCTAGATATTGACCTTAATCGTGTTTTATCTTCTTGCTCAGATGAAATCCAACTTCGCACTCCTTTAAAAACGGATTTTGAATAAGATTTCCTTCCACCCATTTCCCATTGTCAACTCTCTTTGCCTTGAATAAATATCTATCTTCCATATTCTCTCCTATTCCGCTTCTGATTGAAGCTCTTTAATCCACCCATCATAATCCCATGAACTTCCACATATAACATCACTTGTTACAGTTGCTAGAAATTCCGCTAATTCCTCGTCCGTCATGCTCCTTATCCTGTCGGCATTGGTCTGTGGTTTTTTCTTATCTCTAAGAAATGCTCCGATTACTGGCATATCCCTGTCTGCAAAAGATAGGTGTTCACTACTTTTCCCAGAATAAATAATCAGTGGATTTTGCTTTCCGGCTTTAGTGGCTCTTAATACCTCGTATGGATTGTTTGACAGCGGAAGCAGATCCCAGCCATCCCCGACCAACCATTTTTTCAAATCTTCCAACTTGCTGATATGTAATACATTTCTTTTAGCCATCATTATCCCTCGCTTTCCCGATACGGTTTCGGCAACGGCATCCAGGCAATTACATCCTCAATCCAATCATGTCCACTATCCAATGCATACCCATCATTCACGATGCAAGTATCAACCCACACATATTTCCCGTTTGTCGCAATGATTTCCTGCTCATCATCCGGCATCTTACAATCGAGATAATATACAATGTCATTAGAAAAACCTCCTGCCTTTCGTTCTTCCTCTGTCATTACATGATATTTAACCGGAATCCATCTAGTATCGTTGTGTGGCTTTGCCATATTCTTTATACATTCAATCATCAGTATCCTCACTTTCTGCAAGTTTGGCATATTCCCATTTGCTAACATCTCCGCCTGTACTCTAGGATGTCATTCCGCCATCATACGCAATATCTAAAATCTGCTCCGCATACTTCTCTCTATTTGTCATACCTATACTGCCTTTCCTGTAACAATGTCCCAATGCTCATCCTCGATGAACTGATTCCGGATGATCTCGTCCGTCAAATAGTGCTCCTTACTTTTCGGCTGCTTGCGCCAATAGGAATCGATGTAGTAGGAAACCCATTTCATAAATTCTTCAATTCTGGCATTCGAGAACCGATATGTCTCTTTCAGAGTCGGGATCGTCAGATACATCGTGGATGCAAGCGCGCTCTCGATGTTCCGATCGGCTCCAAGCACTGCGCGCCCCTTCTGGATGTCCGCCATGTAAAGCTTCTGTGGCATCGGAATCGACTTCACCCACTTGATCACGTCGATTTTCTTTTTCGCACAATACTGCATCATGCTTTCGCTTGTAACGTCTTCATTGTCTTCATCCTGCCACGCCTGCCGACGTTCCACTGTCTTACTGTAAAAATTCGTGACCTGCTTGAATGTCATATCAAACTTGTCATACAAGATTGCTGTAAATATATATCCCATGTGATTCGCGATGTTATCTCCGAGACGTGCTTTCGCAAGTTCCTTACGGTACGCGCTCATCGTGATCAATCGCTCTCTCTGATTTACTCCGTGCATTACTTCTCCTCTCTGTGTTTTCCCTTAACGCAGGTGTTCCAGAACCGACAGCTCGGATCACACACTTTTGTCTTTTCGCCATAATTACACGTCCGACCGCTGCCGTAGTTTGTCGGTGCCGCATGAAATCTTCTGACCGCCTCCGGATCATTCTGCTTGGGTACCGGTCCGCTCTCCGCGAATCCCATATACTCTTCCGTCAGCATTTCAATCTCCCTTCCTTCATCGCCTGCCACTGTCCGTACGAAAGTCCCGCCGCACGTGCTTCCATCGATGCATCAACAAGCTCCTGATGGCTCGTCCGATTTCTCTTCGCTGGCGTTTTCGATTTCGTCCGGCGCTGGTACTTCTTGCGACTGTTGTGCGCGATCTGGCAGTCGCTGCAACAATAAATCTTTCTTGCGTTGCTCGTCTCAAACGGCTTTCCGCACTCCGGACAGAAGGTCTTAAATATTTCTTTTGTCTCTGCTCTATGTCGTCTCTGCCACTTTGCCATGATCTCGTTGTTGCGCTTTCTCAGGCACTCCCGATCACCGCACGTCTTCGTACTTGGCTGAGTCGTTTCAAACTCCTTGTGACAGATAATGCATTGTTTAATCAAATCATTCATCCTCTCTGGGAAGCGGGGCGTGTAACCGCCCCTGCAAGGTTACCAACATGGCTCGTGATAACTATTCGGTATTCCTCGCGTTCCTTTGCGTTAGGTGTTTCTTTCGCCCGAAGGCGGGTGTTGCAACCCATTGTTCAACAACCGGCTCTCGAGATCTCCGTAATCGTGATCTCGCGGATTGCAGTTGTTAAATGCATTCTTCTTTGCCGGTACCGGTATTCTGCCTGGAACATAATTCTCGTCAAGATAGTCAACATATCCACTGTTGAAAAATGTGCTACCGTACTGTGGATTCCTCCAGCCGGCGTCCTTCTGCAATTCAAGACTGTAGCGTTCAATCGCTTTAACAAGCCTATCTTCCCCGATTGCGAGTAGCCGCTTCTTTTGGGCATCCGATACTTGGCCTTTACCTTTCTTGTTCGGATACATCTTCCATACACGTTCAAATAACTTATTTGCTTCAACAAGAGAATCTATATTCTTTTTTTCTTTTAATTCATCATCTTGATTATGAGAATGAATATGAGTATCAGTATCAGGGTTATTTTGCTTTTCAGAAAAACCATTTGCTTTTTTTGCTTTACTTTGGTTTTCATTAAAAGCATTTGCTTTAGGTCTTCCACCTAACTTACCGGCTTCACTTCGTTTCCGACATTTCTCTGTATACGCTGCATTGTCACGATCCATTTGCTCTTGGATAAAGCTGAAAGCCATATCCGTAGCAGCATCCAGCTCTGACATCTCTTGATCGGATGCATAGCTTAATATTGCAGTAAACAACATTCCTCGTTGTTCCATCGTTAGCTTTTGGATATGTCGGAGATACTTCGTATACATAACAAAACTACTCTTATCCATCGTCCCCTACCTCCCGGATCAGAACCTCAATTCGGGGATTGGCAGCGTCCACATAGAACTGATCAGAAAAACCTACGATCTCATTCCAGCCATCGTTTACGAGTACCCTCGTCTGCACCAGCGCATCCTGGATAACCTTGCGCCCGAATGACGATATATTGTCCAAATCACGGCGCTTATTGCGTTCGTACCAAGTGTATTCCATATACACCGGGCGCTCGATCCTTATGCTTCGCATTTGCTGCTTGATAGCAACTTTCACAAGTGCTTCATTCCTTGCTTTCATGGCAGCACCTTTATACCGGTTTGTCCGGTCTGCAGTTATGTAATCGTTGAGGTTATTAAGCCTCGTGGGTATTACCAATATGTACTCCAACTTCTCGCCACCTCTCAAATGTCATTTTCATGCTGATCCGCTTTCGCTGCACAGTTCTTGCCCGATGCAGCTCTTTTGCGAGATATTCCCGAAGTTCCGTTTCATCCGTTGCGTCCCCGGGAACAGGCCTGTAATAACCGCGCCCCACATTGATGATGCAATCACCGTTGCAGTTCGCCCGCTCGATCTCTTTTCTCAGCTTTCTATCCTCCAACGGATTTGCCGGACGCTGCACCGCATTCTCGTGTCCGTAAGGAATATTCTCAATCTGTATCAACCTCTCACCTCACAATACCGACTTACCGAAGATTCTCCGGAAGTCCTCTCTGGTTCCGTAATGCTCCTCAAAATATCTCTGCGACATCTTCTTAAGCTGCAGATCTATCTCCGTGGCATTCTTTCCTGCCTGCGTTCCATTCGGATGCAGATCCGGGCGAAGCGGGATCACAAAACCATATTGCTCGCTATGCTTCCGGTTTGCTCCGCCCCATATATGATGCCGCTCCACCGGCGCGGCACCGGTAAAATAACAATGGTCCATATCATCCGTGAATACACTCCACAACCGCTTCATGCCGCACCCCATTCCTGCTTCATGCGTTCCAATTCATCAGGCGTTGCAGTCTCAATTCCAAGCTCCTGCGCCTCTGCAACTACACAATCAATAAAGCGCGACATCTCCGCAGTATCATATTCGCTCGATCCCTTGATCATCAGATACGAAGCGAATGTTCCATTGTCCTTGATGAATTTCCAATGACCAGACACCTTTGTCATGTCTACCGTCTTTTTAACCGTGATGGTGATATGCCCGCCATCATCTTCATAAATAGATCCATACTTCTGCAGCATCTGCTCATACACCTCTTCTTTACTCGAAGAGATGTCCGGATGATTGGCAATCTTGGTCATAAGCACCCATGCGTATGCATTGGCATCAAGGCTACGCTTTTGGCGATACTTAACCGCCTTGATTCGAAGCAGTTCGTCTTGCTTCATGCTCTCGATCTGACCAGATGCCGAAGCATCAACCTCGAAGGTGAGGATTATGCCACATCCGTCAAATGTCCGACTCGCTCCGATCAACTTTCCTGTAGTTTCCATCAGGCATCAATCTCTTTCTTTTTCATGTACCAAGTCTCTACCTGTTTAATAATCTTGTCTGCTAGATCCTTTGAAATTTCTCCCACCTTTTCAAAATGATATTTTTCCCTCAAGTTCTGCCATATATCAGACTCGCCTGCATTTTCACACATATCCGCATATGCCGAGATAAAATCACTCATTGTATGCATCTGCTCTGGTGTCGCGGGTTCAAACTCTGGAATAGCCGCAACGTCCTCTGCCGATTCAGCATCCGGATCACCCATCTCTGCGGTAGGAATACAAAATACCTGAAAGCATGCATACTTGAATGCAACCGCCATCGCCTTGTTGGTCGCCTTATCGCCGGAATCCATGCCCTCGCCAACCGTTATTGCTTCAATGCAGGAACCATCCTCGGCAAAGAATGTATACTTTATCCGACATATAGAATAAATCAATACTGCCCCCTTGCTTGTGGTTCGCTCCTGTCTCTGTTGATCCAATACTTCCGGCACAATAAATACGTGATTCTTTACCAATGCAGGATTAATGGCATTCATTACCGCATCAATACCACGGTACTTAAATTTCTGTTGTGAATTGAAATCATCCTTACCAACTGCACCGATTTCTTCCATGCACTTGGAAATAGCTTCATAGATATTCATTTTCTTCCTTGCAGCTTCTGCCATTCTTATGCCCTCCGGAACTTAATGTCATGCTGACGCATATAAGCTTCAAGCTGTGCAAGCTGAAATGGATCAGCAACAATCTTGTAAGCAATGTAATCAGACATTTCATTCTCCGCCGATGTCTTTGGCTCAATGATCTTTACACGTCCCTGAATCGGCTTTGTTGACTCTGGCTTTGTCTCTTCCTGTACTGGTTTCGCCTCTTCCTGTACCGGCTCGCTCGCCTTACGTGCTTCCTCTTTCTTAAGACGTGTCGCACGCTCCTGCTCTCTACGAATGATTTCTTCTTTCTGTTTCTGGTACTGATTCATGGTCGCAATAGCATCTGACAAACCTAATGTAGTTTTGTACTTTTCAATGCCTTTATCCTCAAATTCAGACTCCATTCCTCGGATAGTAGCAAGATCCTTCTCAACGCTAACCATGCGATCAGTAATTGCCTCTGTGATTGCCTTCTTGGTTGTCGTAACATTCTCCCACCGACTATCATAGATTTTCTGCAATGGCAGATATGTAGCCGCCTCTTCATGCTCCGCGGCAGCATCTGCATAGATATTCTTGATCAGCGCCTGTTTCTCCTCAATGCGCTTACGCTCAAACTCTGCGATCTGCTGATTGATAAAATTGATTGGTTCATCAACCTGCTTTTCCAATTCGTTGACCTGTGCCTCGAAAGCATCGCACGGTGCCATATATGATTTCTTGATTTCCTTACGCTTATCATCCAACGCATTACGGAATTTTCTAAGATATGCCACGGTATCCTTGGCATCTTTCTTCGACTCCTCGGTAAATACCATACCCTTGTATGTCTCAAGTTCTGCTGATAACGCAGCCTTGATACTGTCAAAATTTGCTTCAATGATTCCATTCTGTAACTGTACTGATAAATTAATTTCCTGCACTTTTTAATTCCTCTACTTTCATAATAATTTGTCCGTTTTCATCGCACCCCAAAAGTGCCATGAATCGGTTATCTTTTCCTTTTCTCTCCTGCCGGCACTCACACCGTTCTCCAGGATCTAAATTGCTGCCACAAAATTGACATACTCTGTAATACATCAGTCAATCGACCTCCGGAACTGCGCGATCATACAATCCTCACAGTAAATATCTCCATAGATGTCATACATATGATCATCTTGAATGGGTTCTTCACAGCACACGCACACAGGTTGGCTATCTAGCTTTGCCCCCATCTCGGCTTCATGTGCAATAAAAAAATCATAATTATCTGGAATGTTCAATTTTTTTCTTAGCTGTATTGCTTTTCTAAAACCATTCGGGTAAAATACAAGTGTATTATTTCGAATCTCCTCAACTCGAGGGATCCGATTCCCCATTAAGATGAATTCACTGCCGACCAAAGCCTGAATTCATCTTTTTTTGTTCTGCTTCAAGCACGCTCTGGAAATCCGCCCCATTCTCTTTTCCCTTACGTCGGGTGTCCGTGCGTTCCGTATCGCGCCTGCCTTGCTGCAGGTGGTAATGGCTAAGCAACACATTGCCTACTCCTTTCATGCAGATTTGCGGAGGCCTTCGCTTCTCCGATTTGTTTTCTTGCGGCGCTTGTTGATATCATTGATCACATAACCAAGCCACATGATCCAAAGACCGCCGAGTGTCAACCAGAACATAATCATTCCTGCTAGACCATCACTATCAAGCGCGCATGCGCTGATCAGAAACACTCCGAAGCCGATCGCCATCAATACGTTTCCTACTTTCATCGTTTCTCCTTCCTACTCCGGTATATCCTTAAACTGAACTGAAATTGTCAATCCAAGTTCGTCACACATGCGATAGAATGTCGCAACGTTCATTGTCTCCGGCTTCTTAAACCAATTCTGAATAGTTTTTTCCGTAACACCAAACTTCGGTGCCAACTCGGATGCTTCCTTATGGTTCTGTGCTCGTCCGCCTGCAAGCATTCCGCATAAATAATCCATACGGCGCTTGGTTATGCTCTGCGCAAGGTTAGTTTTTGGCACGACGTTCTCACTCTCCTTTCTGTTTGCTGATCTCGCCCATCCGTGATAAAATTCTTTATACAGGTACTGCCATGTCGAATAATAAAGAAAGGATGGTACATATATGACCAAGGATGCAGAAAAATTTCTCTATATCAGCTATCAAGATTATCTTGACCGGATAAAATCCGGTGCTTCCAAAACTGAGGCTAAATGTTTCTCGAAAAACTATAGAAATGAAAACGGCTATTTTTCTTCTTGGCACGAAGATGATTTTTCATCTGTTCGCTCTGAATTAAAAAAATTAGGTTTTCTAAAAGCCTACGTTTCCGGTTCTTTTGAGTTGACTCCAGAAGCAATTGAGTATTTGGAAAACAGATTCAAAAATAATCTAAAAGAGCTAGCTGATATCATCTCGAAATTTATTCCATAGCCCGCACGGCAGGCGGTTCTTTCAGCGCATTGTCAAATCCGTAATTGGCACAGATGATGCGCTTTGAAAGTTCCATCCTGATTCGGAATCCTTCGCCTCCGGTACATGATATTGAAAAATCTGTACATCCATCTCCGAAATCAACACCATTCAGTTTAAATACTTTCTTTTCTGCATCAACTTCCAATGTCTTAAATTCCT
>ENA-UEQP01002031-UEQP01002031.1-human-gut-metagenome-genome-assembly--contig:-NODE-2031-length-16427-cov-3.770948_pt1 | contig 16427 bp, 15 predicted proteins | sample MGYA00242951_ERZ507951 | MGnify/ENA primary metagenome ERZ507951 (study PRJEB26167, sample SAMN06115539) | human gut metagenome | host: Homo sapiens | place: China:Shanxi | collected 2015-11-18...
GCCGCCGACGCCCATAACGTTGACAGCGAACTGGACGAAAATCGGAAGATGCTCCTTGTAAATGTGGCGCATCCACGCCGGGGTTACCACGGCTAAGCCCGCTCCGTGGGCCACGTCATAAATAGCGCTGAGCTCATGCTCCATATTGTGGCAGCCCCAGTCCTCCTCGCGGCCCAGGCCCAGCAGCCCCAGCGCAAGGGTTTCCTCGGCGGTATGGGCGGTCTGCTCGGCGGCCTTCTGGCCGGTTCGCTCATCGGCTCCCTGCTCTTCGGCGGCGGCTTCTCCGGTGGCGGCATCATGGATATCCTGCTGCTCGGCATCCTGCTCTTCGTGGGCCTGAAGCTCTTCGCCCGCTCCCGCAGCAAGGCCCAGCCCGCTCCCGCCGGTGCCGGCAATGCTCCCATGGGCGGCATGGAGCCCCCCTTGCAGCGCAATGATACCGCTGCCGCCGGCTGGGACACCCTGAGCAGCCAGGACAACACCTACAACAGCCAGCCCGAAGTGGTCATCCCCATGCCCGCCGACTTCGATGCCGAAGAATTCCTGCGCGGCGCCAAGATGGCCTACAACCGCCTCCAGGCCGCCTGGGACAACCGTGACCTCAACGATATCGCCCAGTTCGCCAGCCCGGCCGTCATGGATGCCGTGCGCCAGCAACTGGCCGAAGAGACCGAGCCCAGCAAGACCGAGATCCTGCTGGTCAACGCCCAGCTCCTGAGCGTGGTCAACGAGGACAAGGAACAGCGCGCCCAGGTCTACTTCGACGTCCTCATGCGCGAGCGCCCCGATCAGCCCACGCCTTCCAATGTGCGCGAGATCTGGCATTTCGTCCGCGAGCTCGACGGCGGCACCTGGAAGCTGGACGGCATCCAACAAGTAGCGTAGTATACGCAAAGAAGAACTATTACTATTCACAAGGGCCGGAAGTTCTTCCGGCCTTTTTTATCCCCGCCCGGCGGGACAAGGAGTCCACATGGAATGTTATGTCCGCAAGCACGACAAGCTCGTGCGTCATCTTGATATGTGCATCGAAGAAGTCAGCCGCGAGTACGCCCGCGTGACCATGCCCATCACCGAGAACCACAAGAACGGCATGGGCGTGGCCCACGGCGGTGCCATCTTCTCCCTGGCCGACGTGGCCTTCGGCTGTGCGGCCAATGCCGGCAACGACCACGGCGTGGTCAGCCTGTCCACCACCATCGAGTATCTGCGCCCCGGTATGGTCAGCCCCCTCAAGGCCGAGGCCCGCCTGGTGCGCAACGGCGCCCACGTGCTCACCTACGAAGTCGATGTCTACGACGGCAGTGGCGCCCATGTAGCCAAGTGCCTGTCCACCGGCTTCCAGACCAACGTGCCCCTGCCCCACTAGCGCGCCCCGGAAGAAGATCCCTTTTTTCCGTGCGGTCCCTGCCCGCAAGGGAGCCTCCTTCCGGTAACGCACCACACTGAAACGCAAAAGGGGACGGCATCTGCCGTCCCCTTTCGTCATGGACATATCAGGATTCAGTTCCCCTGCCGGGCCGTTGCCTCGTCGATCTCGTCCGGCACGGCCCGCGGCAGCCTGTCGGCGGGCCAGTCGGGCAGGCAGGTGAAGCGCCGCCCGTCCGGCAGGATGACCCGCATGGCATGCAGGTACATGGGGGTCCCGGAGGCACGCCCACGGGCCCCGTATTTGACGTCGCCCTCGATGGGATGCCCCAGGGACGAAAGCTGCGCCCTGATCTGATGGGTCCGACCGGTCAGCAGCCGCACCAGCAGCAGGCTGCGCCGATCCTCCACACGCACGGGCCGCACCAGCAGCAGGGCTTCCGTCTCGCCCTTGTCCGGCGCGCCGGTCTGCCGGGCATGCATCTGCTCCCGTCCATTCCCGGTCCCGGCCTCCTTGCGCAGCCAGTGCCGGAACAGGCGCACCCCGCTATGGGGCCAGCGCCCTTCCACCCAGGCCAGGTATTCTTTTTTCATCCGCCGCTCACGCAGGGCCGTGGTCATCTCGCGCAGGACGGCAAAGCTGGCGGCCACCAGCAGGATGCCCGAGGTATCCTTGTCCAGCCGATGGACGGGCGTGGGCTTGAACGGGGCATCCCCCGCTCCGGCCGCCAGACGGCTGGACAGGCTGTCCTCATGGCCGGTGCCGGGATGCGTGGGCAGACCGGCCGGTTTGCAGAAGACCCAGAGGTCCCCGTCCTTCTGCAGGGGGCGGGGGGCCGGAGGCAGGGCCTGCGCCCGCGGACGCGGCTCATGCCCCTGTTCCGGGGAGGCCTGGCCCCCCGTGGCCTTGCTCCTGCGGCTCATGCCCAGGGCAAAGGGGGGCAGGCGCACGCTGTCGCCCGCGGCCACCAGGCCGAACGGTTTTGCCCGGCCACCATTGATGCGGACCTGACCCGTGCGGATCCAGCGATGCAGCAGTGACGACGGCAGGTCCAGACGCCGTTGCAGGAACTGCAACAGCTTCTGCCCGCCTTCGCGGGGATCCACGATGACTGTATTGGGGTCGGGCGCTTCACCCATCATATCGGCTCTCCTCCAGGGATACCACGCAATCCTTGCGTTTTTCTATCCAGGCCTTGATGGCATGGCCGGAAACCAGCCGGCTGCCGTGCTTTTCGTGGAGCATCCGGCGGTCGGCCAGGGCAAGGACCTCCCGCAGGGAGGCCGCCTCTTCCGATCCGGAAAGGCCAAAGGACATGATGACCGGCACATTGCCGGAATGTTCGTTGTAATGCCGGAAAACTTCCCTGATCTTTTCCAGGACCCGTGCGGCATCGCGCAGGTTGCACCGGGGCAGCAGCACGGCGAACTCGTCACCGCCCAGCCGGGCCACGCAGTCCGTGGAGCGCAGCGAGCTCCGCAACAGACGGGCGGCCGTCTGCAACATGCTGTTGCCGGTGTCATGTCCCAGATAGTCGTTGATCAGCTTCAGCCCGTTGACGTCGCAGCTGATGATGCTGACCACCTTGCCCGGCTGCATGTCCAGCCGGTCCAGCTCGTTATGGAAATAGACCAGGCTGTGGACGTCCGTCAGGGGATCATACTCGATCATCTCGGCCAAGCGGTCACGTTCCCCCTGGGTGGTGGTGATGTCCGTGTGCAGCCCGATGAGACGCGTGGCGCGGCCATGGGCGTTACGCCGCAGGACACGGGCTCGGCTCAGGATCCAGCAATAGGTGCCGTCCGCCTTGAGCATGCGGAAGGACTGCTCGTAACTGTCCCCGTAACGGGGCGACATGATGACGTCCATCTGCCGCTTCAGGACCGTCGGGCGTTCATCGGGATGCAGCTTGTCCCGCCAGCTTTCGAAGGTATTGCCGAACCTGCGCTGGTCATAGCCCAGCATGGCGATGTACCGGGGACTGTAATAGATGGCGTTGGTCTCCATGTTCCAGTCCCACAGGCCGTCCCCGCTGCCGAACAGGGCCATGAGGGAGATCTCGCAGCTTTTGCTGGAAAGGGCCTCCAGCGGTTCTTCCCCGCCCCGCTGCACGAGGTTCCCCGTTACGAAGACGGGCTGCCCGGAACCGTCATGGCCCACGAGGGTGCCGGAGACCAGGAAATTCTTGCGGCTGCCGTCCGGCAGATGCAGCAGCACGCGCTCCACGAAGCTGCCGTCATGGTCACGGGCGTTCATGAGCCGGGAAAAACGGCTGGAAAAAAAGCGTGCCGCATCGGGCCCCAGCATGTCCCGGATGGCCTGGCGGGGCAGACGCAGGACGCCGCTGTCGGGAAGGCGGAGCAGCCGGGCACAGTTCCTGTCCAGCGTGTACTCTTCCCGGGCACAGTCATAGATCCAGCGGCCTTCCCCGGCGGTCTCATGCAGCCATCCCCTGCCGTCCAGCCGGGTCAGCGCCCCCACCATCAGGCGGGGCGTACCGCAAGAGAACCGCTCCAGCACGATGGCACGGCAGCAGATGATGTCCTCGCCCACGGTCTGCAGGATCTCCATGGCGCTATCGGAAGAAGAGCGGCGCAGGCTGCTGAAAAGCTGCCGGACGCTTTCCTGCCGGTCAGCGGCAAGGCCGTCACAGAAGGCCCCGCATCTTCCCCGGTAAGCCTTCTCCGTCCTGCCGTGCAGCAGGCCGGCGGACTCCGGGTTCAGGACGATGCGGTCGTTGTGGACGTCCCACTGCCAAAGAGGATCCGCAGCATCCATGACACGGGATTCATACCAGGCAGCTGGCAAAGGTACATCACTCATAGGGTCCATCCGGGTATCGTATATGATTTCTTATCAAAAGCGCATGGCAGGAGCAAGCCTTTCCCTCCCGCCATTCCCCGTGTATGACAGGGAGCAGCGGGAACGCCCGTGCCTCCCACGGCACCGGACGCGCTCCCCACAGGAGGTCCCCCATGCGCTGCTGCGTACTGCAACATCTGGCTTTTGAAGATCTTGGGACATTGGCGCCCGTCCTCCGTGAAGCGGGCTGGACGATACAGACCTGCCATGTGGCGGATGGTCTCCCGGATGCACGGGACTGGCGCGATGCCGATCTGTGCATCGTCCTGGGCGGCCCCATGGGCGTCCACGACGGAGCGGCCTATCCCTTCCTTGTCCGCGAACTGGAACTCGTCCGCAGCCGCCTGGGCGAAGGGCGGCCCCTGCTGGGCATCTGCCTGGGGGCCCAGCTCATGGCACAGGCCCTGGGCGCGGCGGTATATCCGGGCAAGGCCAAGGAGATCGGCTGGGGCGGCCTGCAGCTGACCGACGCCGGCGAAGCCTCGCCCCTGGCGGCCCTGCGCGGGGCCCCCGTGCTGCACTGGCACGGCGATACCTTCGACCTGCCGCCCGCCGCCACCCTGCTGGCCTCCACGGACATCACGCCCCATCAGGCTTTCCAGGCCGGAGCAGGCCAGCTGGCCCTGCAATTCCATGCCGAGGCCGATGCCGCCCGCATGGAACACTGGCTCATGGGCCATGCCTGCGAACTGTCAGCCGCCCGTCTGGACGTGGCGGCCATCCGTCAGGATGCCCGCGACCTGGGCCGCCATGCCGCTGCCGCCGGACAAGATTTCTTCCGCCGCTGGCTGGCCGGCGTCTTCACCGCCTGAGCCGCCCCCGACGCATCCCCACAGATAAGGAACATCGCATGAACGCCGAGATCATTTCCGTGGGCACCGAGCTTTTGCTCGGTCACACCATCAATACGGACGCCGCCCATGTGGCCCGCGCCCTTTCCACCCTGGGCATCGACCTGCACCATGCCTGCGTGGTGGGCGACAACGCCGCCCGCCTGGAAGAATGCCTGCGTGCCGCCCTGCAACGCAGCGACCTGGTCATCACCACCGGCGGCCTGGGCCCCACCAACGACGATCTGACCAAGGAGACCGTGGCCCGCGTCCTGGGCCTGCCGCTGGAAGAAGATGAAGACAGCCTGCGCAGGCTGCGGGAATACTTCGGGGACCGGCCCGTGGGTGAGAACCAGTACAAGCAGGCCTGGTTGCCGCGCGGCAGCCACGCCTTTGCCAACAGTGTGGGCACGGCCCCGGGCTGCGCCGCGCCTGCGGAAGGCGGCAAGCAGGTCATCCTGCTGCCCGGCCCGCCGTCCGAACTCCTGCCCATGCTGCATGACGGGGTCGTGCCCTGGCTTGCCCGAAAGACCGGGGCCTGCATCCACTCCAGCATGGTGCGCACCTTTGCCCTGGGCGAAGGCGATGCCGAACTGCGGCTGCGCGACATGACCGATGCCGCCAACCCCACGGTGGCCACCTACGCCACCGACGGCGAGATGTTCGTGCGCATCACGGCCAAGGCCGCCACTGCCGAAGAAGCCGCACGGCTGGTGGTCCCCGTGCGCGATGCCGTCCGCCGTCGTCTGGGCGACCACGTCTACGGTGTGGACGTGGAGAATCTGGAAAGCGTCGTCGTGCCCCTGCTGCTGCAACGCGGCGAGACCCTGACCACGGCCGAATCCTGCACGGGCGGCCTGCTGGCCAAGCGCATCACCGACATGGCCGGTGCCTCGTCGGTCTTCCATCAGGGCCTCGTGACCTATGCCAATGAGGCCAAGACCCGCCTGCTGGGCGTCCCCGAAGAGCTGCTGGCCAGCGTGGGCGCCGTCAGCCCCGAAGTGGCCCGCTGCATGGCCGAACAGGCCTGCACCCGCTACGGCAGCACCTGGGGCGTCGGCATCTCCGGCATCGCGGGCCCCGGCGGTGCCACGGCCACCAAGCCCGTGGGCCTGGTCTACATCGCCCTCAGCAACGGCCGGCAGACCTGGCTGCGCGTCATGCGTCCCCACGGCCGCTACATGGGCCGGGCCTGGACCCGCCAGCGCGCCGCCAGCCACGCCCTGGACATGCTGCGCCGCGCCATGCTCGGCCTGCCTGTGGAGATGGAAGCGTAACGGTCCAATAGCAGGGAATGGAAGGTGCGCCCTCCCTCCCAAACATCCTGAAAAGATCCTCGCGACAGCCTGAAGACCGGCGGCGCGTCCGCATGACGGACGACCATGCTCCCGGCGTACCGCCCCCTCTGGCGTGCCTCCCCCCTTCTTAAAACGATACCGCCCCGTTTGTCGGCATGCGCTGATGAACGGGGCGGTATGTCATGACGGGACGTTGCCGTCAAGCCGGGATGCCCGGCCTGACGCGGTCCGGGCTAATGTTCCAGGAACTCCACCACCTTCTGGCGGAATTCCTTGTAATAGGGCTTTTCCATCATCATGGCATGGGCGGCGCCGGGCATGATCTCCAGCTTGGAGCCGGAAGGCAGCTTGTCCATGGCAGCGCGCATGCTGTCGAGGTTCAGGTACGGGTCCTTGTCCCCGCCGATGACCAGGGTGGGCACCTGGATGGAAGCGGGATCGATGAGGGGCGTCTCCGCGGAGACCAGCAGGTCGCGGCGGCCGCCGTTGGGGCTGGAGTCCTTGTCATAACGCCAGCAGTTGGACTGGAACACGGCCACCACCTGCGGATCCACGATGCTGTAGTCGATGGCGCCGTCCTTGGTGGTCTGGAAGTCGCCGGCGGCATGCAGCCAGGTATTGTGATTGAAGGGGACCTTCACTTCAGCGGCGCCCAGGCCCACCATGATGGGCGCATACAGCACCAGCTTCTTCACCATCTCGGGATGGCGGGCCACGAAACGGCTGCTGGTGACGGTGCCCCAGCTCCAGCCCAGCACATCCAGCTTCTTCTGGCCGGAGACCTTGAGGATCTCGGCCGCGGCCGCAGCGGCATCCTCGGCGGCGTAGTCGGAATTGGGCATGAAGCCGTCTTCCACTTCCTGGGAATCGCCGTAGCCGGCCACGTCGAAGGTCCAGACGGCGAAGCCGCGCGCGGCAAGGTAGCGGGCCAGGCTGTAGTCGGCATAGTTCACGTCGAATTCATGCGAAGAATAGGTCAGGCCGTGCACCAGCAGGATCTGGCGCTGGGGCTGCGTCCCGGCCACGGCCAGACGCTGCAGGTGCAGGGCGATGCCGTTGCGTTCCAGCGGGAAGGTCTGGATCTGGTATTCCGTGGCGGCATCCGCGCGGGCCTGTACCGTGGCGACCTGAAGGGAAAAAAGCAGCACCTGCAGCATCAGCAGGCAGGACAGAAGTGAACGGATCATGGTTCCCCCTGTGTCCGCTCCCCGGAGCATCCCCGCAAGAGCGGCATCGGATGAAATGTGAAAGATGTGAGCAGTCGCAAAAAAATTTTATAGCATGGTTTAATATTTGTAAACAACGGCGTATTCAGTTTAATGCGAAGACGCCGGGAGGCACGCGGCTGCGGCCTCTTTTCCGGGAGGGAACATGCTGGATTTCTTGAACATGGTTTCTGGGTATGTCTGGGGATGGCCATTGATGATCCTTCTGGTCGGCACGGGCCTGTGGCTGACCTTTTCCCTGCGAGCCCTGCAGTTCAGTCATCTGATCCACGCATTCACCCTCATCGTCCGCAAGACCCCCGACAGGAAGGCCCAGGGCGACATCTCCAACTTCGAGGCTCTGATGGTGGCCCTTTCGGCCACCGTGGGCACCGGCAATATCGCCGGTGTGGCCACGGCCATCTACATCGGTGGTCCCGGTGCCCTGTTCTGGATGTGGATGACCGGCCTCGTGGGCATGGCCACCAAGTACGCCGAGGCCGTGCTGGCCGTGAAATATCGCGTGCAGAACGAGAACGGCACCTTCAGCGGCGGCCCCATGTACTACATCTCGCGTGGGCTGGGCTGGAAATGGCTGGCGACCCTGTTCGCCTTCTTCGCGGCCATCGCCACCTTCGGCATCGGCAGCATGGTGCAGTCCAATTCCGTGGCTGACGCCCTCAACCACAGCTTTTCCATCGCTCCCGGCATCACCGGTATCGTGCTCATGGGCCTGACCGCCGCCGTCATCATCGGCGGTGTGCGCAGCATCGGCCGCGTGACCGCCCTGCTGGTGCCCGTTATGATCGCCCTCTACGTGCTGGGCGCGCTGGCGGTCATCCTCATGCACATTACCGAGATCCCCGGCGTCCTGGCCATGGTCGTGTCCAGCGCCTTCCAGCCTGTGGCGGCCACCGGCGGCTTTGCCGGTGCCACGGTGATGATGGCCATCCGTCTGGGCGTGGCCCGCGGCCTGTTCTCCAACGAGTCCGGCCTGGGTTCCGCCCCCATCGCCGCCGCGGCCGCCCGCACCAGCCAGCCCGTGGTGCAGGCGCTCATCTCCATGACCCAGACCTTCATCGACACCCTGGTGGTCTGTTCCATGACCGGTCTGGTCATCCTCGTCACCGGCGTCTGGACGTCCGGCAAGAACGGCGCCCCCCTCACCTCCTATGCCTTCGAGACGGGCCTGCCCGGCGAACTGGGCGGCCTTATCGTGACCATCGGTATCATCCTCTTCGCCTACTCCACCATCCTCGGCTGGAGCTACTACGGCGAGAAGGCCATCGAATACCTGCTGGGCAACAAGGCCATCATCCCCTACCGCTGGGCCTTCATCATCTCCGTGGGCCTGGGGGCCTCCATGAAGCTGGATCTGGTCTGGACCCTGTCCGACATCTTCAACGCCCTCATGGCCTTCCCCAACCTCATAGGCCTCATCATGCTGACCCCGGTGGTCAAGACCGAGACACTGGCCTACCTGCGTTCCCTCAAGAAGGAACCGGCCTCCGAAGGATAGACTCCGAAGCAGGAGATCCCCCCTCCTCCTGCCTGCTCCATCACACAGCGGCATCCGTCATATCCTGCCGCTGCCCGCCTTCTGACCGGAAAGCCCCTGCCCTGCGGGGGCTTTCTTACGTCCTGCGTCCGGCAAAGCCTCCTCAGGTGCGCCGTGCAGTGCCCCAGGACAAGGCAATTGCCGCCGGCTTTCTGCGCTCCCAGCCCTGACGGCCTCTCCCCTGCCCGGCCCTGCTGCCCGCGGCCCGGAACAGCGCAGACCGCACGCCCTGTCCGCTGCCGGCAAGCTGTCCTTGTTTTGCAGGGACAGCTTGGGGCGGCACATGCCTGTGTCCTCCGCAGGCCTGCCGCCTGCATTTCGGGAGATCGTCCCCATCTGTGGCCGCATTCCAGCCTCCGGGCCCTCTTTTCCCTGTCCGCCATGTCCTTCAGGGCCCCGTGTCCCCTGCGGCCCGTGTCCCTCTCCGGGGATCCCGGAGCAGGCCTCGGGAAAAAGCGGCCCTGCCCCGCCTCTATGGGGAGATTTCCCCATGTCCGCTCTTCCTCCTGAGAGGTTTTCCTGGCCGTATACGGGGATGGGGAGCATTTTTGTGAAGAAAATAACGAATAAAAGCAGTCATCTGCACCGTATCTTCCGGCCACGGGCCGCTGATGGAGCCAATTTCAGGATTCTCCTGATACCGGCCGCCCCTCCGTGCGCGTAGGGTAAGGCCATCAAAAGGAATGCATGTGGGGCATCGCCCCACCAGACAGTAAAGGGGGATCACATGGCGCGCAACGCACTTGCAACGACGGCCCGTGCCGTCAAAGCCGCTGCCGGGCAGTGGCTCGTTCTGTTTTTCCTGACCTTCGTCCTGGCCTGTCCGGCCATCAGCATGGCGGCCGATGCCGCCGCTACGGCTCCTGCCGCCCAGACGAGCGTCGTCACCGTGGCCGATGCCCAGGATACGGCCGTGACGCCTTCGCCGGTGGCCGCCACCACGGGCGACGTGCAGACCGCCCAGGTCGTGGACAACCATCCCTGGTGGTTCTGGCCTGTGGCGCTGCTCTTCTTCTGCTTCATCCTCGGCATCATCGCCGTCATGGCCGGTGTGGGCGGCGGCGTGCTCTTCGTGCCGCTGGTCTCGGGTTTCTTCCCCTTCCATCTGGACTTCGTCCGCGGCGCGGGCCTGCTGGTGGCCCTGGCCGGTGCCCTGGCTGCCGGTCCCGGTCTGCTGCGTCGTAACTTCGCCAACCTGCGTCTGGCCCTGCCCGTGGCCCTCATCGCCTCGGCCTGCTCCATCGTGGGCGCCATGCTGGGTCTGGCCCTGCCCACCGACATCATCCAGACCTGCCTTGGCGTGACCATCCTGGGCATCGCCGTGCTGCTCTTCTTCTCCAAGAACTCCGTGCGTCCCGTGGTCAACAAGCAGGACGCCGTGGGCCTGGCCCTGGGCATGAACGGCGTGTTCCTCGAACCCAGCACCGGTGAAGTGGTGGACTGGAAGACCCACCGCACCCTGGCCGGTCTGCTGCTGTTCATCGTCATCGGCATCATGGCCGGCATGTTCGGCCTGGGCGCCGGCTGGGCCAACGTGCCCGTGCTCAACCTGCTCATGGGCGTGCCGCTGAAGGTCAGCGTGGGTACCTCCAAGTTCCTGCTCTCCATCACCGATACTTCCGCCGCCTGGGTCTACCTGAACCAGGGCTGCGTGATCCCGCTGATGGCCATCCCGTCCATCGTGGGCCTGATGCTCGGTTCCGTGGTGGGCGTGCGCCTGCTGGCCAAGGCCAAGCCCAAGTTCATCCGTATCATGGTCATCGCCGTGCTGTTTTTCTCTGGCGCCAAGGCGCTGCTGAAGGGCCTGGGCTGGTAAGCCGCCGGGCATGAAGGAGACAGAAAAATGAACAAGAATGACATCCAGGCTTCGCCCGCGCAATTGCGCTATGCCGATACTCTGTTCTATGGTTCCCTCATCGGTTTCGTGATCATGCTTATCACCTACATCCTGTACGTGACGGGCATCCTCACCCCGCAGATCCCCCTGGACGACCTGCCGCGCCTGTGGACCGGCAGCGCCGCCGATTACCGTGCCGCCGGCAGCATCCCGCAGGGCTGGGGCTGGCTGGCCCTCATCGGCAAGGGCGACATCTGCAACTTTGTGGGCATCATCATCCTGGCGGGCCTGACCATCGTCTGCTTCGCCCAGCTGGCGCTTTCCCTGGCGCGTCGCAAGCAGTGGCTGCTGTGCGTCATCGCCATCCTCGAAGTGCTGGTGCTTGTGCTGGCCGCCTCCGGCATCCTGGTGGGCGGCGGGCATTAGGCCGACGGATCACAGGCCGCGCCGTTCCTGCGCGGGAGGTCGCATGTTTTCTGCAATCAAAGCGTATTTCGGGCATCTGCTGGAAGTGCCGGACGCCGTATCACCAGCGCGTTACCGCTCACTGCGGCGCATCATGACCATCCTGATGGTCACGGTGTCGGTGACGCCGCTGCTGATCCTCACCGGCATCAACCACGCCCAGTACATGAGCACCCTGGAACGGGAGATGGAGAACCCGCTCTACGCCATGGTGCGCAAATCGCAGGCCTCGATGGAGCTTTTCCTCGGCGAGCGGGCCTCCACCGTCAGTCTGATCGCCCATGCCTACAGCTTTGACGACCTGACCAACGAGCAGACCCTCAACCGCGTCTTCCTGGCGCTCAAGAGCGAGTTCCAGGGCTTCGTGGACATGGGCCTGGTGGACGTGAACGGGCGGCAGGTGGCCTATGTGGGCCCCTACAAGCTCAAGGACGCCGACTACGCCGGACAGCCCTGGCTCAGCGAGGCCCAGGTCAAGGGCCGCTACATCAGCGACGTTTTCCTGGGACTGCGCGGCTTCCCGCACATGGTCATCGCCGTGCACCGCATGGAAGAGAGCGGCCGGGAGTGGACCCTGCGCGTGACCATCGACACCTCCCGTCTGGAACGCCTGGTGGCGGCCGTGGGCCTGATGCAGGATACCGACGCCTTCCTCTGTGACAGCCGGGGCGTGCTCCAGACCAACTCCCGTTTCTACGGCAAGGTGCTGGACAAGCTGCCCCTGACCCTGCCGCCCCAGTCCTTCGAGACCACGGTGCGGCCCTGGAAGGACGACAGCGGCCAGGATCTCATGGTGGCCTATACCAGCCTGGCGGGCACGGACTTCATGCTCCTGGCCGTCAAGCCCACCCTGGACATCTACAAACCCTGGACGGCCCTGCGCAGCGAACTGCTGCTGGTCTTCTGCGGCGGCATCGCCATCATCGTGCTGGTCTCGCACCTGCTGATGAAGCATCTGGTGGGACGCCTGCAGGCCAGCGACGAACGCCGCGTGGCGGTCTTCGCCCAGATGGAACACAACCAGAAGCTCTCCTCCATCGGTCGACTGGCAGCCGGGGTGGCCCACGAGGTCAACAACCCCCTGGCCGTCATCAACGAAAAGGCGGGCCTTGGCCTCGACCTGCTGCACATGAGCGGCAACTTCGAGCGCAAGGAACGGCTCATCAGCCTGCTGGAGGCCATCGAGAGCACCGTGGAACGCGCCCGCGGCATCACCCACCGTCTGCTGGGCTTTGCCCGGCGCATGGAGGCCAACCGCCAGGAACTGAGCGTGCCCGAAGTGCTGACCGAGACCATGGGCTTTCTGGAACGCGGCGCCAAGAACCGCGGCGTGACCATCGGCACGGACTTTGCCGAAGGTCTGCCGGACATCGTGTCCGACCGCGGCCAGCTGCAGCAGGTCTTCCTCAACATCATGGGCAACGCCCTGGATGCGGTGCCCGACGGCGGCAAGGTGGACATCGCCTGCAGCCAGACGACCGACGGCGGCCTGCTGGTGCGCGTCACCGACAACGGCAAGGGGATGAGCCCGGAAGTGATCAAGCACATCTTCGAGCCCTTCTATTCCACCAAGAAGGAGAAGGGCAACGGTCTGGGCATGTTTATCACCTACGGTATCGTGCGCCGTCTCGGCGGCGAGATCACCGTGGACAGCACCGAAGGCAAGGGCACGACGGTCAGCATCACGCTGCCGCTTACACCGCCGGAACGTCCTGTGGAGGCTTGAGATGGCACTGCGTGTATTGTTGGCCGATGACGAGAAGGAATTCGTGGAGACCCTGGCCGAGCGTCTGGATCTGCGCGGTATCGAGGTACGGGTGGCCCTGGACGGCAAGACGGCCCTGACCACCCTGGACGAGATGGCGGCCGCGGAAGCCCTGCCCGACGTGATGGTGGTGGACCTGCTCATGCCCGGCATGACCGGGGACGCCGTCCTGCAGCAGGTGCGCCAGAAATACCCCGGCCTGCCGGTCATCGTGCTCACGGGGCATGACTCCGTGGACGATTCCGGCGACAGCCCCGTGGCCAGTGCCTTCGCCTGCCTGACCAAGCCGCTGAGCCTGGGCATGTTCCTGGAAACGCTGGAAGCCGCGGCCCGTTCCGGCGGCAAAAGCACCGATCCGGCCAGGGGGGCGTAGCATGACCGATTCGCAATGCATGGGACGTCTGCTGGCCTCGGCCACCCACGACATGCGCAATGTGCTGGCCGTGATCCGCGAATCCGCCGGTCTGGCGCAGGACATGGTGCAGCTGGCCGCCGGAGCGGACAAGTCCGCCGACCCGCGCGTCATCAAGGCCCTGAAGGAAGCCCAGCAGCAGATCCTGCGGGGCGCGGCCCTGGCCGAGTGCATGGAGTACCTGGCCCAGGTCAGCCACAGCGAGAACGAGAACGCGCCCTGCGACCTGGCGCGTGTGGCCAGTACCTTCTGCCTCATGGCGGCCCGTCGGGCCCGCGCCGTGCAGATGGTGCTGGAATGTGCCGACAGCGAAGAACCCGTGTGGTCCGCCGTGCCCGCCCTGGCGGTGCTGCGTGCCCTGCTGGACATCTTCGACCTGTGCGCCTCCGTGGGCGGGCAGGTGAAACTCCGCTTTTCCGCCGGTCGCCAGAACAAGGTGGAAGGCATCATCATCGAAGTCTGCGACGGCGCCAATCGCGACATGGCCCTGGCGGCCCTCACGGGCAGCCCCCTGCTCAACGCCCGGCCCCGGCCCGGCTGGCAGGCCCTGCTGATGCCCTGGCGCGATCCGGCACAACGCTTTTTCCTCTCCATTTCCGCCTGCGGGAGTGAAGACTAGAACGACATTTTTCCCGGCATCACCGGGTGAAGGAGAATGGCATGAGCAAGGAAGAGATCAAGATTCTGCTGGTAGACGACGAAAAACAGTTTGTGGACACGCTTGCCGAGCGCCTTGCCATGCGCGGTTTTTCAGCGCGCGTGGCCTATGACGGCCCGCAGGCCCTCAAAGCCGTTGAAGAGCCCACCGACGTCATCGTCCTGGACCTGCGCATGCCCGGCATGGACGGTTTCGAAGTGCTGCGCAGCGTCAAGAAGAGCAACCCCCAGGTGCAGGTCATCATCCTGACCGGTCACGGCGGTGATGCCGAAGAACAGACGGCCTACCGCATGGGCGCCTACAACTTCCTCAAGAAACCCATGGACATCGACGAGCTGCTGAACAGCATCCGCATGGCCTACCGCGACAAGGTGGAGAACGCCATGGTGGCTGTCAGCCTGGCCGAAGGCGGCGACTTTGATGCCGCCCAGGATGTCCTCAACGAAAAAGACCTCCTGGCCGAGCACAAGCTTTAGGCCGCCATTGCCCCTGTCCGGCGGGGCTGCCGCCGGACAGGAAAGATCCCGCACGCTCCGGGCGTGCATCATGTTGACGCATTGTCGCAAGGGGGAAAGACATCATGCGTGTACTCATCGTCGACGACGAACAGGCATTTGCCGAACCGCTGGCACAGCGCCTGGAGCTGCGCGGTATCGAGGCTGCCGTGGCCGGCGATGCGGAAACGGCCCTGGGCATGCTCTCCCGGCAGGAATGGGATCTGGTCTTCCTGGGTGTCTGCCTGCCGGGCATGGACGGCGTCTCCCTGCTCAAGCTTTTGCAGGAACATGAACCGCGCCCCGATGTGGTCATGCTCTCCGGCGCCACGGAGATGAGCCAGGCGGTCAAGGCCATGCGGCGCGGCGCGCTCAACTGGCTGGCCAAGCCCGTCTCGCTGGACGCGGTGCTGGAAGAATGCCGCAAGGCCCGGGAGCGGGCCGAATCCCGGCGTCAGGCCCGGCGCCTGGCCGAAGAGGCCCGCCTGCGCAGTCTGGGCCGCATCGCCGAAGGCGTGGCCCACGAAGTCAACAACCCCCTGAACATCATCGTCCAGGCCGCGGGCCTCATGGGCGACAGCCTGGACAGCCCCGAGGCCGAGGCCCTGCCCGACATCGAGGACCTGCGCGAGTCCCTCAAGGCCATCGTGACCCAGAGCATGCGCGTGCGCGAGATCACCCGCAAGTTGCTCATGGCCGGTGTGGGCCTGGATCCCCGCAGCGCGCCCATGGACGTGCAGGCCGTGGTCTCCCGTGTCCTGACCCTGCTGCAGGGCCGCATGGACAGCCTCAAGGTGACCTGCCGGCTGCACTTCCCGCCGGAATGGGGCGAGGACGCGCCCCGCCCCCTGGGCTCCGCGCTGGAGCTGGAACAGATCTGCCTGCATCTGGTGGAGAACGCCCTGGACGCCATGCCTGAGGGCGGCACGCTGGACATCGGCGCCCGGCTGCTGCCCGCCGATGACGACGGCACCACCTGGTACGAGCTTTCGGTGGCCGACAGCGGCACCGGCATCGCCGACGACATCATGCCCCATATTTTCGAGCCCTTCTTCACCACCCACCGCCAGGCGGGCCGGGCAGCGGGCCTTGGCCTTTCCGTGGCCACGGGCCTTGCCCACGGTCGCGGCGGACAGATCACGGCGGCCAACCGTCCCGAAGGCGGGGCCCTGTTCCGTCTGCTGCTGCCCCTGCCCGTCAGCGAGAGTCGGAGCGAGGGCAACGATTGAGTGCCTCCCGCACCGCATTTTTCCCAAAGGCCCCCTCTCCGGGCCACGGCCGCTCCGGCGGCCCCGGCGATCAGCCACACCCACATAGTCCCTGCAGGCCCTTCGGACCGGCAGGGACTGTTTTTTTGCGAACGACCGGGCCGCGTTCGTCCTCTTTCCACTGTCCTAGAAAAAAGTCTTTTATTTTACCATGTTGCCCATCTCTTTCCGGATGGTCCCAACAAATTCGCCCGCAAGCCATTTTTTTCTTTTCAAACGGCCTCAAGGATGCTACACAAGCGCAGCGTGTGGCGCTCACCCCGCTTGACGGGGCCCTTTTTCCATCCTGTTTCTCCGCGCGCCATGCCCGCCGCCCCGTGCGGCCACATTTCCGCAACAACGGCCTGTCATGGCCGAAGGGAGACCCATGTCCTCATTACCCTGCATCGTTCTGGTGGGACGTCCC
>ENA-UEQP01002035-UEQP01002035.1-human-gut-metagenome-genome-assembly--contig:-NODE-2035-length-16411-cov-3.831211_pt1 | contig 16411 bp, 17 predicted proteins | sample MGYA00242951_ERZ507951 | MGnify/ENA primary metagenome ERZ507951 (study PRJEB26167, sample SAMN06115539) | human gut metagenome | host: Homo sapiens | place: China:Shanxi | collected 2015-11-18...
CAACGGCCTGATCCTCGACGGTATCGTCGCCGGTGTCGGTGCGGTGCTCGGCTTCGTGCCGCAGATGCTGGTGCTGTTCCTGATGCTGGCCTTCCTGGAGGCCTGCGGCTACATGGCCCGTATCGCCTTCGTGCTCGACCGTATCTTCCGCAAATTCGGCCTGTCCGGCAAGTCCTTCATCCCGATGCTCATCGGCACCGGCTGCGGCATCCCGGGCGTCATGGCCTCCCGTACCATTGAAAACGAGCGTGACCGCCGTATGACGATCATGACCACCACGTTCATCCCCTGCGGTGCGAAAGTGCCCTTCATCGCCATGGTCGCCGGCGCGATCTTTGGTGGTGCCGCATGGGTCGCCACCTCCGCCTACTTCGTCGGTATGGCTGCCATCATCATCTCCGGCATTATGCTGAAAAAGACGAAGATGTTCTCCGGCGACCCCGCCCCCTTCGTTATGGAGCTGCCCGCCTACCACTGGCCGACCGTCGGCAACGTGCTGCGCAGCATGTGGGAGCGCGGCTGGTCCTTCATTAAGAAGGCCGGTACCATCATCCTGCTTTCCACCATCGTTGTGTGGTTCACCACCTACTTCGGCTGGGTGGACGGCACGTTCCAGATGCTCTCTGAGGAACAGATCGACGCCTCCATCCTCGCCAAGATCGGCAATGCCATCGCATGGATCTTTGCGCCTCTCGGCTGGGGTACCTGGCAGGCGGCTGTCGCCTCCATCACCGGCCTTGTCGCCAAGGAGAACATCGTCGGCACCATGGGCATCCTGTATCCCGACGGCTGGGCTGAGATCGGCGCGGCCTTCACGCAGATCAGCGGCTATTCCTTCCTGGTGTTCAACCTGCTGTGCGCTCCGTGCTTCGCGGCCATCGGCGCGATCAAGCGTGAGATGAACAACGCGAAGTGGACATGGTTCGCCATCGGCTATCAGTGCGGCTTTGCTTACCTCATTGCCCTGATGATCAACCAGTTCGGCAACGCCTTCACCGGCAGCCTGAACGTCATCGGACTGATCGCGGCCATCGTTGTCCTCGCCGGTATGATCTACATGCTCTTCAAGCCCTATAAGGAAGCTACCAAGCTGAGCGATAAGCACTGATCCCTTAACACCGATACCCTGCGAAAGGAGTGATTTCCATGTTGAACTGGGTTACCGCAAACCTGTCGACGATCATCGTCTCTGCTATCCTGCTTGCCATAATCATTGCTATCTCCACCTATCTTATCCGGCAGAGAAAGAGGGGAAGAAACTCCTGTGGCTGTAACTGTGCACACTGCGCTATGCACGGCACCTGTCACAGTAAGCAGCATTAAATAGCACAGGAGACGCGGGACTTATCCACCCGCGTCTCCTGCGCCGTATGAAAGGAAATGATCTTAACATGTACGAAACCAAAGTGAAGATCGACGGCATGATGTGCGGCATGTGCGAATCGCACATCAACGACGCCATCCGCAACGCGTTCTCCGTGAAGAAAGTCTCCGCCTCCCACTCCAAGGGCGAAGCGGACATCATCAGCGAAGAGCCCATCGACGAGGCGAAGCTGCGCGAGACCATCACCAAGACCGGCTATGACTTCGTCTCCATGACGAGCAAGCCGTATGAAAAGCACGCCCTGTTCGCCTTTTTGAAGAAGTAAAAGACAAAATGAAAGGCACGGCTTTTGCCGTGCCTTTTTTTGACTTAGTTCTGCGCTTCGGCGCGCTTCCTGCGGTGCGGGCTTTTCAAAAAGTCGACGAGCTTTTGCTCCATGCGGGAGAGCTGCTGCGATTTGAGCGTGATGAGATAGATCGTGCGCTTGAGCGCGCTTTTGTCGATCTCGAAGGCGAGCAGCGTGCCGTTTTGGACCTCCTGCTCCACGGCGAGCGCCGAGAGCACGGCAACGCCCACGCCGCCGGAGACCATCTGCTTGATGGCCTCGGGATCGTCCACGCGCGCCACGACATGCAGCATATCGTGGGAGAGGCCGAGCGTGCGCAGATAGTTTTGCAGGCTCGTGTCTGTGCCGGAGCCCTCTTCGCGCGAGACGAACGGCTCTTCAAGCAGCAGCTCGCGGCCGTAGACGCCGCGCTCTCTGAACGCGCGGTAGTGCTCGTTGTTCGGCGCGGCGATCACGAGCCTGTCGTCGTAGAGAGGGAAGTAGTCGACATTTTCCGGCTCACTGACCGCGCCGACAAAGCCGACGGCGATCTGGCCGGATTTCAGCATCCGGTGCACCTGCTCGCTGTCGCCGCGGCGCAGGGAATAACGCAACTCCGGCTCGCGCTTCAAAAACGCGGCGAGGTAGCCCGGCACCAGATACTGCCCCGGCACGGTGGACGCGCCGAGCGCGACCACGGGGGTGCTGTCCGCGTCGGAGAACAGCGTGCGCAGCGCGGCGCAGTCATTCAGAATGCGCCTTGCGAAGGGGTAGACCTGTTCGCCCTCCTTCGTCAAGCGAACATGGCGGCGGTTGGAGCGCACGAACAGCTCCTTGCCGAGCGCCTGCTCTAAAAGAGAAATGTGCGCGCTCACGGTGGACTGGTTGAAGAACAGCTCCTCCGCCGCACGGGTGAAGCCGCCGTATTCCACAACGGCGACAAAAATTTCAAGCTGCTTGAGGCTGATATCGTTCATAAGACGGGTTTCCTCCGGAATGTCGTTCTACTTTGAAAAGAATAATATGAGAGGACGAAAAAAGCAAGGCGTTTCATCGCTTTTTTCAATGATAAACTGTATTTTATGAAATACAGGCGATGGATCGCGCGCTCTTGCAATTTGCGGGGGAGTTTGGTATCATGGCAGGCAGATCAAAAGAAAAACGGCGGTGATGATAAGATGAAAACAGCGCTTGTGACGGATGGAAAATACCGCTCGTCCATCGCGGCGGTGCGTGCGCTGCACCGCGCGGGCTACCGCGTGGTCGTGACGCAGACAAGGGCGGACGTCAAGAGCGCACCCGCAGTGTCGGTGTCGAAGTCCTGCGATGATTTCCGCTGGATCGACGGCGCGTGCGCGGATGCGGATTACGCCGAAAAGCTGCTGAGCGTACTCAAAGAGTATGAGCATCCGGTGCTATTTTGCGTCGGCGCGGTGACGCTCAACACCGTCGCCGCCCGTCGGGAGGAGTTTGCCGCGCTGGCGAACTTCCTCATCGCGCCGAAGGAGACGCTCGACGCGCTCAACGACAAGGAGAGCGTGCATCAGCGCGCGCTGGAGCTTGGCATTCCTGTGCCGCGCGAGTACGACGGCACGCCGGAGAGCTATCCCGTCGTCGTCAAGCCGCACTGCGGAGAAAAGTTCGGTCTCAAGGCTGCCGACCGCTACGCCGTGGCGAACAACGAGGCGGAATTCGACGCCATCATGGAAAAGATGCAGCGCTACGACCCGTGCCCCATCGTGCAGCAGAAGATCACGGGCGCGGGCGCGGGCGTGAGCCTGCTGCTCGGCCGCGAGAGTGAGCTGCTCGGCGCGCTGTGCCACCGCCGCGTGCGCGAGTATCCGATCACAGGTGGGCCGTCGACCTGCTGCGAGAGCTTTTATGATGAAAAGATGATCGACGAGGCTTACGAACTGCTCAAGTCGTTTCACTTTACAGGCCTTGCGATGGTTGAATTTAAGGGCGACTGCATTTTAGAGGTCAATCCCCGCGTGTGGGGCAGTTTCCCGATGACGGAGGCGGCGCAGAGTCCCATCGTCGCGCACTACGCGCAGGCCGCGCAGGGCGGGCAAGTCACCTACACGGCGAAGGACTACCGGACGGGTGTAAAAATGCGCTTTTTCCTCAACGACACGGTCGCTGCACTGAGCTATCTGAAGGCGGGCCGCGTCAAGGAGGGCCTGCGCGGTCTCGGCGATTTCTTCACGGCGAAAGAGGCCTTGAGCGCCAAGGGCGATGGCAAGGTCATGCGCGCATACCTTAAAAAGAGCCTGTTTGAGCGCTGAGAAGGGGGAGAGGATCATGGAGCTGCGGCTCGATCTGCACATTCATTCCGAGCGGTCGTTCGACGGCTGCATGAGCCTGAGCGAGATCGTTGCGCTTGCGCGCGAGCGCGGGCTGAACGGTGTCGCCATCTGCGACCACGACCGCGTGCTGGACGAGGTTCCGGAATTCGACGATTTTCTCGTCATCCCCGCGACCGAGGTTTCGACCGAGCGCGGGCATCTGCTGGGCCTCTTTGTGAGAGAACCCATCGAAACGAGGAAGTTTTCCGAGTCGGTCACGGCCATTCACGCACAGGGCGGGCTGGCGGTCATCGCGCATCCCTTTGAGCACAGCACAGACGCGAACCGGCTCGACGATGTGATGAGCCGGCTTGACGGCGTCGAGATCTGGAACAGCCGTGCCGACCGCAAGAACAAGAACGCCAACGCCATGGCGCGCGAGCTGGCGCAAAAATGGAAAAAGCCCGTCACTGCGGGCAGCGACGCACATGTGCCAGAAGAGGTCGGCGGCGGCGTGACGGTGCTGGAAGCGGACGAGCTGTCGCTTTCCGCCGTCAAGGCAGCGCTCCTGCGGGGCGCGAAGCAGGTCGAAGGCCGCCGTGGCCGCGCAATGTGCGTAGCGAGAAGCCAGAAGACCAAAAGAGAGAAGACAAACGCAGGCGTAAAAAGACGAGTAAATGGAATGCTCTTTACAGTAAAATGCGCCTTGCAGGACTTTACCACCAGGGAGGATGGATGGCATGTCATGGATCGTTAAACTCGGCAAAAAGGGAAAGAAGATCGTCAAGAAGATCATCACGCCCGCGGAAAAGCACTACGTCGGCTACACGCGCCGCATCGAGCGCGTGAAGACGGGCGAGCGCATCTGCGCGATGACGTTCGACGACGGCCCGATGGGCCTTCCCGCATCGCCCGACCGATTTGAGGGCAAAACGCTGACGGATGTGCTGCTCGACACGCTCGCGCAGTATGGCGCAAAGGGCAGCTTCGACGTCATCGGCGACACGAGCGAGAACTACCCTGACGAGGCGGGCAAGCTCGGCAGCGCGGCGTGGGGCGGCGTCAAATTCGACCACTACCCCGATATCCACTGCGACGACAAAGGCGGAGCCGTGCACAACGACCGCCTGATCCGCCGCATGCTCGACGAGGGCCATCAGATCACAAACCACGGCTACCGCCACATCATCTTCGGCAAAAAGCCGTTTGTCTACGGCGCGCGCGAGTACCTGCCTGGCTTTGACGCCGCGGTCGCGGACCTGACGCGCCTCGACACGCTGATGCGTGAGCGCTACGGCTATACGCTCACGCTCGCGCGCCCGCCGCACTATGTCGACAAGATGGCGGGCGGCTTTACGAGCTACGACGTCTACGAGCGCATGGGGTACCAGTATATGGCCGCGTCGTTCGATGGCGCGGGCTGGCTGCCCTCGACGCATGAGGACCCTGAGGCGGCGCTTCAGGCGGAGATCAACGCGATGGTCGAGCCGATGCGCAAGGCGCTCGAAAAGGACCCGGACTTCTTCTGCGGACAGATCATCTTCCAGAAGGACGGCTACAACATGGCCAAGCGCACGCCGGTCGCGTTCGCGCTGGGCAAGCAGCTCGCGCTTCTTAAGGAGTACGGCTACCGCGTTGTCAGCGTGGGCGAGCTGATGGAGGAGAGCCCGTTTACGGATGTCGGGCGCGACGATCCGCTGTTTGAAAAGCTCGTCGCGCTTGCAAAGACGCGAGCCATCGTCTTCACGGACAACAAGCTGCGCCTCGACGATAAAATGACCGTCGGCGAGCTCGCGATGCTGCTCGCGCCGCGCGACGAGGCCATCTCCCGCCGCGTCGCCCAGCTGCGAAAGACCGGCAAGGCCGGCCCTTACGACGGCGCAATGTCCTACTGCCGCGAAAACGGTCTCATCGATGCGAGCGCCAAGGCCGAGGACGCCGTCACAAAACTGCCGGACGCCATGTTCGACAAGGCAACTGACTTTACAAGAAGAAACGTCTACGCGGCATATAAAATGGAAGAATAAAGTGGCCTCAAGTACCTCCGCTACATGGCGGAGGTATTTTTTTCTCCTCGTCCACATAGGCTATGGCAGAAATGGACGGGAGGCGGGCGGCATGAAGAAGCGGCGGCAGTGGACAACATACAGCGGGAGCGGGAAGCGCGTTGCGCCGCGAACGCGCACATCGCGCGTGTCTCGCGGCAAGGAGATGGGAGTGCCGCGGCTTTGGGTGCAGCTCATCGTCTGCGGGGCGCTGTTTGTGGCGCTCATTGGCCTCAAGCTGCTGATGCCGGGGAACTTAAGCGCGCTGCGCGGGACGCTGGGGCAGTGGCTGGTGCGCGACGCGGACTTCATCTCGGCGTTTTCCGCGGTCGGGCGTGCGGCATCCGGCGAGCAGGACTGGGGCGATTCGCTGTCGGAGGCCTATGTCGCGGTGTTTGGCGGCGAGAGCAAGGCGCAGGAGGTCTCGGGCAATCTGATCGGCATGACGGTCTCGGAGCAGGACGTCTCCGACCTCACGAGCGCGCGGGAGCTGCCCGCACTCGCCGTGGGAGAGCAGCGCATTTTAGGCTTTTCGTACACGACGCCGCTGTCCGGCACGGTGACATCGCCGTTCGGCTGGCGCGATGACCCGAACGGCGCGGGCGAGTGCTTCCATTACGGCATGGACATCGCGGGCGAGGAGGGCGCCTCTGTCGCCTGCTTTGCCGACGGCACCGTCGGCACGGTGGGGGAGAGCAATATCCTCGGCAACTATGTGACGGTCAACCACGAGGGCGGATTTTCAACGCTCTACGCCCATTGTAGCGCCATCACCGCGAGCGCGGGACAGAGTGTCAAAAAGGGCGATGCGATCGCTAAAGTTGGCTCGACCGGCAACGCCACGGGCTCGCACCTCCACTTTGAGGTGCACGACGGGGAAGAGTATCTGAACCCTGTTTACTATGCGGTTCCCTGAACGCGGGCTCCACGTTTCGTGGAGCTTCTGGCTGCTCATTCTGCTCGCGGCCATCGTGAGCCCGCTGACGATCGTGCTCTCGATTTTGCTGGCCGCTGCGCTGCACGAGTGCGGGCATCTTCTGGCGCTGCGGGCATTCCACGTGCCCATCGAGGGGCTGCGTCTCAGCGCGTTTGGCGCGGTGCTGCACGCGCGCGGAGCGCAAAGGCTCTCTTACGGGCGTGAGCTTGTCGTCACGCTCGCGGGCTGCGGCATGAACCTCGTCTGCGGCGTTCTGACGGCGTGGTTTTCGCTGCACTATGTGTGGGTGGAGGGCTTCGTCTTCGCTGGCGCGCACATTCTGCTCTGCGCGTTCAACCTGCTGCCTATCCCGCCGCTCGACGGCTCGCACGCGCTGAATCTTGCGGTCTCGGCGTTGTTTGGCCCGCTCGTGGGCGACGCGGTCGCGGCGCTTGCGGGCGTTCTCTGTTCACTCGCGCTGCTGGGCGGGGGAGTGTATCTCTATGTGCAGACGCGCGGCGGCGCGCTCGTTATTTTTGCCGCACTGGCACTGCTTTTAAGCGCGCTCAAAGAACTGAGACTTGCGCGTCGCGCAATAAAAGTGTAGAATAGCCGAAAATGGATGTTTGTGCCCATTTTCGGCTTTTTATTTTTGCTTACTTCAGAGGAGAACTTTTGTGGATAAGAGATTGGAACGCATTTTGCCCCGCGTGCAGAAGCCCGCACGCTATGTCGGCGGGGAATTCAACGCGATCATGAAGGACAAGAGCAAGGTCGACACGCGCGTCGCCTTCTGCTTTCCCGACACGTATGAGATCGGCATGTCGAACCTCGGCATGCGCATTCTGTACGGTGTGATGAACAATATTGAGGGCGTGTGGTGCGAGCGCTGCTTCGCCCCCTGGGGCGACATGGAGCAGGAGATGCGAAATGCGAACATCCCGCTCTACGCGCTCGAATCGTTTGACCCGATCAAGGATTTTGACATCATCGCCTTTTCCATTGGCTATGAGATGGCGTTCCCCGCGATGGTCGACATGCTGGACTTAGCAGGCGTGCCGCTGCACGCGAGCGAACGCACGGCGCTCACACCGCTCGTTGTCGCGGGCGGCACGGCAATGTACAACTGCGAACCCATCGCGGATTTTATCGATCTTGCTCTTATCGGCGAGGGCGAGGAGATGGATGTCGAGCTCATCGAGCTGCACCGTCAGGCGCGGCGAGAGGGCTGGAGCAAGCACGAGTTTCTCGTGTGCGCCGCGCAGATCCCGGGCGTCTATGTGCCGAGCCTTTACGACGTTGTCTACAACGACGACGGCACGGTCAAGTCCATCACGGCAAACGAGGGTGCGCCCAAGGTCGTCCTAAAGCGCATCATGCGGGACATGGACAAGGCCTACTATCCGACCAAGACCATCGTTCCCTCGACCGAGATCGTGCAGGACCGTGTGTCGCTCGAACTGTTTCGCGGCTGCATCCGCGGCTGCCGCTTCTGTCAGGCGGGGTATGTCTACCGTCCCGTGCGCAACCGCTCGGAGGAGCTGCTGCGCGGCTACGCCGTTGAAGCCGTCGAGGACTCGGGCTATCAGGATATGACGCTCTCGTCGCTCTCGACGTCCGACTATCCGCACCTTGTCGAGCTGTGCGACGACTTAGAGGACTTCTGTGCCCAGCGGCATGTGACGCTCGCGCTGCCGTCGCTGCGTGCGGATAACTTCTCCATGGCGCTGATGGAGCGGCTGCAAAAGGGCAGAAAGACCGGCCTCACGTTTGCACCCGAGGCGGGCACGCAGAGACTGCGCGACGCCATCAACAAGAATCTGACGGAGGAAGATCTGCTCGAATCCTGCCGCCGTGCGTTTGCGGGCGGATACAGCGCGGTCAAGCTCTACTTCATGCTCGGCCTTCCGACCGAGACGGACGAGGACGTGCTCGGCATTGCCGACATCGCGGCCCATGTCATGCACGCCTGGCGCGAAAGCGCACTCAACAAGACGCGCGGCGTGCGCATCACGGTGTCGACCTCGTGGTTTGTGCCCAAGCCCCACACGGCGTTCCAGTGGGAGCCGCAGATCCCCATTGAAGAGTACGAGCGCCGCGTCAAGCTCCTGCGCGAGGCGATGAACACCAAGTCCGTCACGTACAACTGGCACCCCTCGCCCACGAGCTTTATGGAGGCGGTCATCTCCTGCGGCGACCGCCGGCTCGGCAAGGTCATCGAGACCGCGTGGCGCAAGGGCGAAACGCTCAGCGCGTGGGAGGACTATTTTGATCTGAACCGCTGGATGGAGGCCTTTGAGGAGTGCTGTCTTGACCCGCACTTTTACGCCAACCGCCGCCGCAGCGAGGATGAAATTCTGCCGTGGAGCATGATCTCCTGCGGCGTTGCACCGGGGTATTTGAAGCGCGAGCACGCGCTGAGCTATGAGGGCGTGACGACGCCGGATTGCCGCACGCACTGCAACGCCTGCGGCGCAAACTGCCTGGTGGGAGGGAAATGCGATGTCTAAATTGCGGCTGGTTTTTGTCAAGGAGCATCAGGCGTCCTGCATTTCGCATCTTGACGTGATGCGCACATTCCAGCGTGTGTTCCCGCGCGCGGGCCTTTCTATCAAGCACTCCAACGGCTTCCACCCGCACCCCATTCTGTCCATCGTGCTGCCGCTGCCCGTGGGGCAGTCGAGCGACTGCGAGATCCTCGACTTTGAAAGCGTGGAAGACAGCACGGGCGAGGGCGTGGCCGAGGCGCTGAACACCGGCATGCCCGCGGGCCTTCACGTGCTGGACTGCTATTGCGTGACGCGCCCCGTGCGAGAGATGGTCAACCTGCGCGCACAGCTCGAAATGGAATACGACAACGGCGTGCCCGAGGGTGCGTGCGAGCGCATCCGCGAATTTTTCACACAGGAGGAGATCTTTGTCGAAAAGCGCACGAAGCACAAGGGCATGACCGAGCTCAACATTGCGCCGCTCATCCGCTCGCTCACGCTGACGGAGGGGGAGGGCGTGATCCTCGCCGATGCGGTCGTCGCCGCGCAGGACCCGGGCCTCAACCCCGCGCTGATCGGCGCGGCGGTCGCGCGGCACCTGCCGGAGATCGCGCCGGACTTTGTTCGCGTGCGCCGAAAAGAGGTCTACGACGCGGAAATGAACGTTTTCCGCTGATTTCTGCCGTGTTTTTGCAAATAATGCTTGCATTCCCGTTGGGGATGTGATATGATACCATAGCTTGAAAAGGGCGGTCCTCTGCCGTGCGCGGGTGAAAGAGTCCCGACAGCGCCATTGATCAGCGGTCAAGAACGCCTATAAATAGGAGGAAAATATCCATGGATCTCATCAAAGAGCTCGAATCCCAGCAGCTGAAAAAGGAAATGCCCGTCATCAACGTCGGCGATACCGTCCGCGTTCATGTCAAGATCAAGGAAGGCTCCCGCGAGCGTATCCAGGTCTTCGAGGGCATCGTCATCGCGAAGAAGCACGGCGGTCTTGAGGAGACCTTCACCGTTCGTCGTCTTGCCTACGGCGTCGGCGTCGAGAAGGTGTTCCCCATCCACTCCCCCCTCATCGAGAAGGTCGAGACCGTGCGCAGCGGTTATGTTCGCCGCGCCAAGCTGTATTACCTGCGCGGCCGCGTCGGTAAGGCTGCCAAGATCCGCGAGAAGCTGTAAGGCAGATTCTTTGAGAACAAAAAAGCATGGCGTTTCCGCCATGCTTTTTTTGTTGCCTTTTTCAAAAAGCGTGCTACAATAATACATTAGAAAATCAGGCGCATTTTGCCGCAGAGGGAGACTGTTAGTCCGCCGCTGCGCGGCGCTGGGTTTAGGAGACCGAAATGGACGAATTTGATCAGAAAATGGAGATCAGCGAGCAGCCGCAGGAGGAGATCGTGGAAAAGATCCCCGGACGCGACGTGTATGAGACGGTCTCGTCTCTCGTCTCGGCGCTGCTGGTCGTTGTGCTGGTGTTTACGTTTCTTGTGCGGCTGATGGGCGTTTCCGGCCCGTCAATGATCCCGACGCTGCAGGACGGCGACCGGCTTCTCGTCGTCAACTCGCTGCTCTGCGGCGACTATCAGGTCGGCGATATCGTCATCGCGCGCAAGGAGACCTTTGACTCGAAGCCCATCGTCAAGCGCGTCATCGCCACCGCGGGCCATACCGTGGACATCGACTTTAACTTGGGTCAGGTCTATGTGGACGGCGAACTTCTGGATGAGGACTACATCAACGACTACACCTATCGCGAAGAGGGCACCGTGTTCCCGCTTACCGTGCCGGAGGGCGAAGTCTTCCTCATGGGTGACAACCGCAACCATTCGAACGACAGCCGCGATTCCTCGCTCGGCACGGTGGACACGCGCCTTCTGATCGGCAAGGCGGTGTTCCTCGTCTTCCCGGGACGCGACTATCTGACCGAGCAGCGCGAGTTTGGCCGCATCGGCCTTTTGCAGTAAAGGGGGACGAGCAAATGCAGTTGGATTCTCTGAGCTGGTTCCCGGGGCACATGACCAAGACCCGCCGCATGATCACGGCGGAGCTCGGCAACGTGGACGCCGTGTGCGAAATTCTGGACGCGCGCATCCCGATGAGCAGCCGCAACCCCGATGTGGACGAACTGACGGCGGGCAAGCCCCGTTTGATCGTTTTGAACCGCGTCGATCAGGCCGACCCTGAGATGACGAAAAAGTGGGCGGCGTATTTCCGCTCGCTCGGCTGCGCCGTCATCGAAACGGACGCGAAGCAGGGCGGGGGCGTGAAGCAGTTTTCCTCCGCCGTGCGCACGCTGCTGCACGATAAGATCGCCTCTTACGAGGCCAAGGGCCAGATCGGCCGCGTGCTGCGCGTGATGGTACTCGGCATCCCGAACGTTGGCAAGTCGACGTTTATCAACAAGGTCTCCGGCCGCAAGAGCGCCAAGGCGGAGGACCGCCCCGGCGTCACGCGCACGAAGCAGTGGGTGCCGGTCGACAAGACGCTCGAGCTCCTTGATACGCCAGGCATCCTGTGGCCGAAATTTGAGGACAGCAGCGTCGGCGTGCGTTTAGCTTTCACCGGCGCGATCCGCGACGAGGTCGTCGACATCGAAGAGCTCGCCATGCGCCTGATGGGTTACCTCGGCAAAAATTATCCCAAGGCCATCGAGGAGCGCTACAAGCTCACCGTTTCGGAAGAGGACGACGGCTATGCACTGCTCGAAAAGGCGGGGCGCAAGCGCGGCTTTCTGATCTCCGGCGGCGAGGTCGACACCGAGCGCATGAGCCGTATCCTGCTCGACGAGTTCCGCGGCGGCAAGCTCGGCCGCTTTACGCTCGAATTCCCGCCGGAGGGCGAGCGCACATGAGCGTCAACCTACACTACGAGGACAAAGCCCGCTCCGCGGGCTTTTCATCCGTCTGCGGCGTGGACGAGGCGGGCGCGGGGCCGCTGATGGGCCCTGTGTACGCTGCCGCCGTCATCCTGCCGGAGGGCTGTGAGATCGAGGGGCTGAATGACTCCAAGAAGATGACGGAGAAAAAGCGCGAGGCGCTGTTTCCCGTCATCTGTGAAAAAGCCGTCGCCTACGCCATCGCGTCCGTCGACGAGAAGGAGATCGACGCAACGGATATTTTGAGCGCACGCATGAAGGCGATGCAGCTCGCCATCGATGCGCTGCAAATCCCAGCGGACTATGCGCTCATCGACGGCAACCGCGACCACGGCGCGTCGGCAAAGATCACCACGCCGCACGAGACCATCGTCGGCGGGGACGGCGCGAGCTTATCCATCGCCGCGGCGAGTGTGCTGGCGAAGGTCAGCCGTGACCATTATGTGGTCGAAGTGCTCGACCCGATGTATCCCGAGTATCAGTTCGCCAGGCACAAGGGCTACGGCACAAAGCTCCACTACCAGATGCTCGATCAGTATGGCCCGAGCCCCGTGCACCGCATGACGTTCCTCAAAAAGTGGGAGGCGCGGCGATGAGCACGAAGCAGGACGGCGACTGGGGCGAGGCGCTGGTCGAAAAGTATCTGAGCGAGCGCGGCTGCCGCATCGTGGAACGAGAGTGGCGCTGCCGCTTCGGCGAGATCGACCTCATCGCCGAGAAGGACGGCGTGCTGCTGTTCGTCGAGGTGAAGCTGCGCACAAATTTGCAGTACGGTGCGCCGCGCGAGTACGTCACGGTGAAAAAGCAGGAAAAGCTGCGTGCCGCGGCGCTTTTGTACTTGAGCGAGCGCGAGCTGGATGTGCCCGCCCGCTTCGACGTGGCGGAGGTCTACACCGATGTGCACCGCAGCGCGGGCAAAACGCGCATCCGCTACATCGCAAACGCATTTTGATCTGACTTTGGAAGGGAGGCACGCGATGGCATTATACGCGATCGGCGACCTGCACTTATCGCTCGGCACGAACAAGCCCATGGACGTGTTCGGCCCCAAGTGGGCAAACTATGTCGAGCGCATTCGGGAAAATTTCTCGAAGCTCAACGATGACGACGTCATCGTCATCGCGGGGGATATCTCGTGGGGGATGTCGCTCGAGCAGTCGCTGCCGGATTTTCAGTTTATTGACGCGCTGCCGGGGAGGAAGATCCTCTTAAAGGGCAACCACGACTACTGGTGGGGCACGGCGTCGAAGATGAAAAAGTTTTTTGCCGAGCACGACATCACAACGCTCGATATCCTCTACAACAACGCCTTTTTCTACGGCGACCACGCCATCTGCGGCACGCGCGGCTGGTTTTATGAAGAGGACGCCGCGGGCACGCACACGGGCAAGATGCTCGCGCGCGAGGCGCTGCGGCTTGAAGCGTCGCTCAAGGCGGCGGAGGGGAAGCCCATCTACTGCTTTCTGCACTATCCGCCCATCTATCAGGGCTACAAGTGTCCCGAGATGCTCGAGCTTCTCGACAAATACGAGGTCGAGCGCTGCTATTACGGGCATCTGCATGGCTACACGCACCGCCGCGCGTTCGAGGGGATGCGCGAAAAAACCGAATATGCGCTGATCGCGGCGGATTATGTCGCCTTTCAGCCTGTAAAAATTTGCAATTAAGACATAAATTGATGCAAAAAAGGGTGGAAATTTTGAGGAAGCTATGGTATAATTCCACTTTGCAAAAGCATCATTATCTGATGTTAAACGGAGGAAAAAGAAATCATGACTGTCAAAAATGTTGAAAAGCTGGAAAAGAGCAGAGTCGCGGTGACCGTCGAGGTCGGCGCGGAGGAATTTGAAGCCGCCGTTGCCAAGGCCTACGCCAAGGCCCGCGGCAAGCTCAGCATTCCCGGCTTCCGCCCCGGCAAGGCCCCCCGCAAGATGATCGAAAAGCTCTACGGCGCGGGCGTTTTCTACAGCGATGCCGTTGACATCGCCCTGCCCGAGGCATATACGCAGGCCATCGGCCAGAGCGGCCTCGATGTTGTCGGCTATCCCGAGATCGAGATCGTGGACGACAAGATCGACGAGAACGGCTTCACCTTCAAGGCGACCGTTGCCGTGTATCCCGAGGTCAAGCTCGGCGAGTACAAGGGCCTGACGGCTGAGAAGGAAGAGATCAAGGTCAGCGCCGACGATGTCAAGGAGCGCCTCAATGAGATGGCCGAGCGCAACGCCCGCCTCGTCTCCGTCGACCGCAAGGCCAAGAAGGGCGACATCGCCGTCATCGACTTCGAGGGCTTCGACAACGGCGAAGCGTTCGAGGGCGGTAAGGGCGAGAATTATGAGCTCGAGCTCGGCTCCGGCAGCTTCGTCCCCGGCTTTGAGGATCAGGTCATCGGCATGAAGGCCGGCGAAGAGAAGGATCTCGACATCACCTTCCCCGAGGATTATCACAAGGACCTCGCCGGCAAGAAGGTCGTCTTCCACGTCAAGGCCAAGGAGATCAAGTGCAAGGAGCTTCCCAAGCTTGATGATGACTTCGCCAAGGACGTGTCCGAGTACGACACGCTCAAGGAGCTCAAGGACAGCATCAAGCGCGAGATCACCGAGCAGCGCGAGCAGTCCGCCAAGTATGCCGTCGAGAACGAGCTGATGGAGAAGGTCGCCGCGAACATCGAGTGCGACATCCCCGATGCGCTCATCGATGAGCAGTGCGCCCGCTTCCTCGAGGAGTTCAAGCAGCGCTTACAGTCTCAGGGCATCCCCTATGACCAGTACTGCAAGATGACCAATATGGATGAAGCCAAGTTCCTGGAGGAGGGCAAGGAGCCCGCGACCCGTCAGGTGCGCATGGACCTCGCCGTGAACGCCATCATCAAGGAAGAGAAGCTCGAGGCTACCGACGAGGAGGTCGAAAAGCAGTACAACGACCTTGCTGAGAAGTACAGCATGGACGTGGGCGAGCTCAAGAAGTATCTTGACGCCATGTCCGTCCGCACGCAGATCATCCGCGACAAGGCCATCAGCGTCGTCGTGGACAGCGCGAAGATCGAAAAGAAGAAGGCTCCCAAGAAGGAAGCCGAGGGCGAAGCCGCTGAAGGCGAGGAAAAGCCCGCCAAGAAGACCGCTGCCAAAAAGTCCGCCAAGAAGGAAGAGGAAAAGGCTGAATAATCGGCAAAGCGGCCATAATAGATAGAAACGACGATCAACCACAAATGCCTGCCATTTGTGGTTGATTGTGTACATACCAATTTTTTGAACAGGGTATGAACAAGGAGGTTACCAAGATGAGTTTAGTCCCTTACGTCATTGAACAGACCAACCGCGGCGAGCGCTCTTACGATATTTTCTCCCGCCTTCTGGAAGACCGCATCATTTTCCTCGGCGAAGAGGTCAACGATGCGACCGCGAGCCTGATCGTTTCGCAGCTTTTATTCCTCGAGGCCAAGGACCCCGACAAGGACATCCAGCTCTATATCAACTCCCCCGGCGGCAGTGTGACGGCCGGCATGGCGATCTACGACACGATGCAGTATATCAAGTGCGACGTGTCCACCATCTGCATCGGCATGGCGGCCAGCATGGGCGCTTTCCTGCTGTCCTCCGGGGCCAAGGGCAAGCGCATCGCCCTGCCCAATGCCGAGGTGATGATCCACCAGCCCTCCGCCGGGACCCAGGGTAAGGTCACGGATATGGAGATCGACGTGGAGCATTTTCTGAAGATCAAGCAGCGGATGAACAAGATCCTCTCCGAAAACACCGGCAAGACCCCGGAGCAGGTGAAGCTGGACTCCGAGCGGGACAACTGGATGACCGCCCAGGAGGCCATGGATTTCGGCCTCATTGATAAGATCATCACAAGCAAAAAGTAAGCAAAATTCCAAGTGCTGAGGTAATACCATGAATGACGAGAGCAAAAAGACGCTGCGGTGTTCATTCTGCGGCAAGCATGAAAATCAGGTCCACCGGATGATTCAGGGCCCCGGTGTGCGGATTTGTGATGAGTGCGTGCGCCTGTGCATGAGCATCCTCAGCGACGGCTTCGAGGACGAGGAGCCCGCCCCCCTGGAGGGCATGCCCGACCAGCTGCCTACGCCCCGGGAGATCAAGGACGTGCTGGACCAGTATATCATCGGCCAGGATCAGGCCGTACACGCTG
>ENA-UEQP01002036-UEQP01002036.1-human-gut-metagenome-genome-assembly--contig:-NODE-2036-length-16410-cov-5.102431_pt1 | contig 16410 bp, 19 predicted proteins | sample MGYA00242951_ERZ507951 | MGnify/ENA primary metagenome ERZ507951 (study PRJEB26167, sample SAMN06115539) | human gut metagenome | host: Homo sapiens | place: China:Shanxi | collected 2015-11-18...
TGAACAGCGGCCGATAAAAACTCCCGACGGCGATATTTATGTCAGCTTCTGGAATTCAGATGACAACTGGAGCTTGCAGACGGAGGAAGAAATAAACAGCATTCAGTCAGAAGATTTGACCGATGAACCCGATATTGGAATGACAATGTGAGGTACGCATGGTATACAATGAAAAGAAAGTTGAGTTGCTTAGACAGAGGTATCCCGAGGGTACTCGGATTTGTCTTGACCACATGGAGGACTTATGTCCTGTGGAAAGCGGCACCAATGGAACTATTATTGGAGTCGACGATATCGGCTCAGTCATGGTTAAGTGGGATAACGGCAGAACTTTGAATCTTCTGCCCGATGAAGATAAATTTCATACGATCAAGCATGAACAAACTCAGTCAGACGAACAAACAGAAGAAAATACGGAAAATGAAGAAATCGCAGAAATCGAGGAATTATCGGAAGAACCGGAAATGGATATGTCCATGTAGGACTTGAAATACGGCGGTTTATGTGATATAATGTACAAGATAAAATTCTGAGAGGAATACGTTCATGAGTAAAAACAGTAAGATCTGCCCGAACTGCGGCAGAAAAATGAAACAGCAGTTTATCGGATTACAGCATTGTAAGTGCGGTATAAGCTGGAAACATGATATGGGTTACTTTGAACGCACAAACGATATGGTATTCGCTTTGCAGCGTGTTAAAATCGGCAAGAAGGTAAAGCAAATGCCCATTATACGAATAAAAGAGCGAAAGGAAAATGAATATGCCGAATAAGCCGCTCCTTGACCGAGCCTTATACAAAAAAATTAAAGCTATGGACCGTGAAACAATGGACAATTTCATTCAGAATATATATCAGACAGGAAAAGACGACGTACACGCCACAGAAGTCGACTTCGACAAGCTGCGTGAAGATATATCCAAGATCAAGGGTATCGGAGAAAGCCGATTGAATGAAATAATGGCTGTGATCGAAAGTCATATAGGAGCTGACTCCGAATAATACAATTAAATATCGCAGAACTGCCGTTAAATGAGAGATCATTTAGCGGTTTTTTTATTGTCAAAATCAGAAAGGGGCGCTTTGAATGATACGAGTATTCGACGCATTTTCAGGCATCGGAGGCTTCCGATCTGCTCTGGAAAGAGTCGGAGGATTTGAAATTGTGGGGTGGTGCGAGATTGACAGATTTGCGCAGAAAGCCTACAAAGCACTGTACGATACCGGAGGTGAACAATTTTATGAAAATATCAGAGATATTGACGTCGGAAAACTTGCAGACTTTGATCTCCTTATTGGAGGTTTCCCCTGCCAGCCGTTCTCGGTCTGCGGAGCAAGAAAAGGCTTTGCCGACGAGCGAGGAGATCTGTTCTTTGAGCTTGCCCGACTGCTTGAAGCGAAAAGACCTAAGTATTTTTGCTTTGAAAACGTACCCGGTCTCATGGGGATTGACTCGGGAAAAACTTTTGCAAAAATCATTGAAAAGCTTTCTCAACTGGGGTATTGCGTGGAATGGCGTGTGTATAACAGCGCCGATTACCTTCCCCAAGTCAGAAAAAGAGTTTACATTGCAGGATGTCTTGGAATCGACTGTTCCGGAAAAATACTGGCTTTCGGAAAAAGCGACAGCCAGAATTGCCGGAAAACTGAACAAATCATAGGCGGAAGTCAAGGCACGAGAGTTTATGATCCCGATGGACTTGCGGTGACGCAGTGCAGCGGTTCGGGCGGTATGGGCGGAAAAACAGGTCTGTACTTTATTGACAGCAATCCTCCACCTAATCTCACAGAAAATGCAAGATGTATAACCGCAAGGCAGAACAGCGGAGTAAGTCATCACAAAGGTGAACACTCCGCTGTTTTTTGTGATCTGAACGAAAATCCGCAGATTACGGAAAACGCCCGATGTCTGCATACAAGAATGGACTTGGGGGTAACAAACGGAACTCATAAAGGAGAAAGATCGGGAGTTCTGATTGAGGACGGACCGAGAGCAATTATCAATCCGTTTAAGGAAACTACCCGTCAAAACGGCAGACGAATAAAAAATCCCAACGAACCGATGTTTACGCTTACGGTAACCGATCGACACGGGATTGTCCACCATGGACGGATAAGACGCCTTATGCCAATTGAGGCATGGCGGCTGCAGGGTTTTACAACAGAGCAATTCGAAAAAGTTGCGGCAACGGGGATGTCCGACGCACAGCTCTACAAACAAGCCGGAAATGCCGTAAGCGTACCCGTTGTTGAAGAAATTGCGAGAAATTTACTGAAATTTGATGAGGAGATAAATTAAATGAATAATATGATCAAGATTTTCAAAAATGAGGAATTTGGTTCTCTCAGAATTTTAAAGGATGATAACGGCAGAATTATGTTCTGCGGCAAGGACGTGGCTTCTGCATTGGGCTACAGCAATACAAAAGACGCAATAAAGCGGCATTGCAGGTGGGGCGTGAAACACGACCTACCTCATCCGCAGTCTCCAAGTAAAACTATTAAGATGATTTTTATTCCTGAGGGAGATGTTTACAGACTTGTTGCACACAGCAAGCTGCCGAGAGCTGCGGAATTTGAGTCGTGGATTTTTGATAAAATTCTGCCTCAGATCAATCAAACAGGCGGCTACGTCAGCAACGAGCAAATGTTCATAGAAAACTATCTTCCGTTTCTCGACGAGCCGTACCGCAATCTGTTCCGTTTGCAGATGATGGCTATCAACAAGCTGAACGAGCGGATACGTCACGACCAACCGTTAGTGGAGTTTGCGAATCAGGTTGCAAATACCGATAATCTCATCGACATGAACGCTATGGCAAAATTGGCAAGAGCCGAAAATATCCCTGTCGGAAGAAACAAGCTCTACGGCTGGCTTAAGAGTATGAGAGTGCTTATGGCGAATAATCTCCCCTATCAGGCGTTTATCGACCGAGGATATTTTGCGGTAAAGGAGTCGGTGTTTGAAACTCCGACTATGACCAAGACCTATCAGCAGACGTTTGTGACGGGAAAGGGTCAGCATTTCGTCATAAATCTGCTGAAAAAATATTACGGGAAGGAGGTTTTGCAATAATGGAGATCAAAAGCATTTCTTTACACGATCTGAGAAAAATGAATGACAGCGAGGGACTTGTCCTGCAAGGGTGCGGCGGCGATCTGCAGGAATGGGTCGACGGCATAAACGATATGCTGACGGAAAGCGGAATATTGCAGAATGACAATAGGTTTGAAAAGGCATATAGCTTTAAAAACGGAGGCCTTACCTGTCTGCTGTTTCCCTTTGAAGATGTTCAGCTTGATGTAGGTAAGCTTGCAATATGGCGGCTCCGGACGAGGGAGGATTTCGGAAGCACATGGCTGTCGGATTACATTGTGAACAATCTTGAAGAATGCGTTTCGGAACAGGACGAAGATTTAGAAATGGAGATGGGTTAATGCATACAAACAAAATCAAAGCTAAAGTGGACTTCAAGTTCTGTATTGGAAGTATTCCTGCAATGCTGAGAGCGACAAAACCCGTACTTTCGGAGCGGCAGTACAAGGAGCTGTGCAATGAGGTAAACAAAGCCGACGGCTACCTTGAACAGAAGCGAATAATTTTTTCATACGTTGACCCGATAATCAAGGGCTGAAAACAGCGTAAAATCTAATATTTATTAAGGTCGTTTTGCCAACAGCAGATCAAAAATCTGGTGCTTGCAAAGCGACTTTTCTCCTGTTGGTATAAACGGCAGAAAGGAAAAACATGAACAGTTTTATGTCATGGGTAGGAGGAAAAAAGGCTCTCAGAGACGCCGTACTTGCGAGGTTTCCACCCTACTATGAGCGGTATATAGAGGTTTTCGGAGGCGCAGGCTGGGTTCTGTTCCATAAGCCGCCCGGTATGGATTTTGAGGTATATAACGATTTTAACAGCAATCTTTCTAATCTGTACCGCTGTGTCAGAGATAAGCCAAATAAGCTGAAATACAAGCTGCGGTACGTCCTCAATTCCCGTGAGGATTTTGATTGGATAGCAGGGCTTCATAAACGCAATCTTTTCCCGAAATTTCGGGACATTGATCGTGCGGCAAAATTTTATCAGCTTATTCGTTACAGCTATGCAAGCGGACTTGACAGCTTTGCAAGTCAGCCGCATTCCATTTGGTCGGACTTCCCGATGATAGACTTGGCGGCGAGGCGATTGCAGAAAGTCATAGTTGAGAACAAGGATTTTGAAAAGCTGATACGGCAGTATGACCGCCCTGTCAGCTTTTTCTACTGCGATCCGCCGTACTTTGCTACCGAAAACTATTACAAGGACGTCGGGTTTAAAACCAAGGATCATATCAGACTGCGTGACACTCTTCTGGATATCAAGGGCAAGTTTCTTGTTTCTTACAACGACTGTCCCGAAATTCGTGAGATATGGGACAAGCCGAATATCCGCATCGAGGAGATCAGCAGAATTAACAACTTGGCACAGCGGTACGACGGCGGCTGTCAGTATGCGGAACTCCTCATATCCAATTACGATACGAGCGAGAGAGCAAGGTCTGTACGCCAGCTCTCGCTGTTTGACGATGAAACAGACAATTTTGGAGGTATAATTTTATGAAAAAGATAATTTTTGCACAGGTACTCACAACAAATGGAAAGACCGAATTTTCGGGACTTTACGATGAAAACGGGAATCCCGTAAGAGTAGAAACAGAGTGCGACGGCGGCGGTGTTTCTCTCACGATATGGCGTAATGCTCCCGAAAGAGAACGCCGTGATTGTGGTATCTCGGATGAAGAGATCGAACGGACTTGCTCCATGCATGATGATTGTGGTAATTGTCCATTGTATGCTTACTGCGGCGAGGAAACGGAGGAATGCAGTGATGAATAAAATTGTACGGGTGTTAGGAAAGAAAGGCAGAATTACGATACCCTATGAAATACGGCTTGCCCTTAATATACGGTCAGGGAATATTCTTAGCTTTGACGCCAAGGGAAATACGATAACTGTTACAAAGGAGAAGCTGTGTGACGACTGCAAATCGGAAAGTGAACCGCTTGATTCCTTTGTAGAGTCACTTGTGCTGGAGGAAAGAGAAAGGCTTTTAAAAACTCTTATGAGACTTAAAAGAAAAGGAGCTGTGAAAAACGTATGAGTTATCTGTACAGACAATCTTTTGAAAACGCAAAACTCACCGGAGAAATTGAGGCATACCGTGAAAGCCGGACGGAAAATATCCGCTGTAAAAAAGCGATAGAATCGGCTATTTCAGATAGTTTCGACGGTTTCACTCTGAATAAAAATGGGGCTAAAAAGGTCATAGCCGATTTCGGTTATGACCGTACAATGTGGGTGCTTGCCGCAAGCATTCTTAATAAGAAAGATGACGGTCGTTTCTCCCGTGAGAACAAGGAGTGGACAAGGTCTGTTATCCCCTCATATCTTCCCCAAAAAGAAATGCGCGAATACTGTGTTGATTCTCATCCCGCCGTGCTTAACGGCTTTATCGATCAGGTAAAGAAAAGATATGACAGGCTCGGACTTGTGGGCGAAAAACAGTGCGTTCAATCCGATAAGCCGCAGGATTACGAAAGAAAGCTGTTGATCCTCAAGCCCGAAATCCTTAACGAACAGTTCAAGGACCCAATAAATCAGTATTTCTACGCAGCAGGCGGCTTTGGCTGCGATCCCGAAAAATCGGGCAGAAAGGTATTCGGGCAGTTCCTTGCGGACGACGAAAAAGCACAATTCTACCGTGAGGATTTCTTCGGAGTTGCCGACTATGAGCAGCTTCCGAAATGGGCGGTTGAACGGCTTGAACAGATCGAGGCTCCGCAGATGAAGATCAGGATTTTTCAGATCGACCATGAAAAGGACCGTAATAAGCTCGCTTTTATGAATTACGACTACACACAATCACATGGCGGCATAAAAGCTGAGAATTACCGTCAGATTTACGGCGGTACTGTGACCTGTGACAGCCTTGAAAGTGTTTTCGCCCTTTGCAATTCGGACAAAACACCTCCCGGATATCTCGGAGAGTCGATGTCAGTCAGCAATGTCATTGAAATCTGCGACGGCAAGGATAAAGGCTTTTACTTCTGCGACAGCGTTGGATTCAAGCCGATAGACTTCGATATCGATAAAACAAATCATTCGGATATAATGAAAATTCTTATCGTGGAAAACGGAAAAGCTCCATATGAAGCTGAAATTCGCAATGATATCCATGCCATGCAAGAAGTTGTGGGCGGCAGCATCGAGCCTATATATTTCGAACCCCAAAACAACGCTCTTTGCTGGTGCAATGATGAATTTCTGCTGAACGGCTCTGCTCCAAACAGAATAGTGGGAGAAACTCTTGTCCACGGTACATTCTACATTTCAGGCAACTACCGGAACGAATACGGCGAGTGGGACAGCTGTTCACTTACCGACGAGCAGATTGAAAAGTACAAGGAGCAGTTTAATCATGTGGTAGTAAATCTGCCGGGCATAGGGCTTATCGCAGTGAGGGAAACCAAGCCGGAAATAATCGAACCGGACGAAGAATTTGAAGAAGAACATGAAATCGAACAGACCATGTAAAGGAGAATGAAATTATGAAAATACACGCATCTATCAACAGAATGGTAAACAAAGAGGATTCGGCAATCAAGGCATATGCCAGCGTAACAATGGACGGTATGTTCGCCGTTCACGGACTGAGGGTCATCGAGACCGAAAAGGGCAGGTTTGTCAATATGCCTTCCACCTCATACACTAATAAGGACGGCAACAAGCAGTACAGCGACACCTTCCATGCCATAACCAAGTCGGCGAGAACTGCCGTAAATCAGGCTGTACTCAATGCTTACGATCTCAAGCTTCAGCAGGTTCAGCAGACGGATATCGAGGTTGAGAACACCCCTGATGAGGAAATGTCCGAGCCTGAAGATGAACCTGAGCCGGTTATGAGTATGTAGTTTGCTAAAGCTTTTGCTGTGTAAATTGTCACAAAGGTAGAACTTTTGAAAAGAGGCTGGATTTACAAGAAAAGGTGTGATATATTGCTTGTCGAAAGGAGTTGATCATATGAAAAGAGCAACGGTCATATCAATACTTTGCACGGTAATGCTGACCGCCTGCGGAAATGTATCGGAGTCCGTAGAAAGTGTGGAAACTTCGGCAGTGAGCCAAACTACGACCACGGTCACAGGCTCCGCAGTAACATCTGGAAAGGAAGAAAAGGATACAAGTGAAACCACAACTACTACGAGAAAGAGTTCGCAGACGGTATCCGAGACTTCAAAACCGACAGATATCACAGTAACTACGACCAAGAAATCTGGTTCTTCAAATGCGAACGGAAATTCTAATCAGGGTCAGAATAATAACGGTCAGGAAAATAACTACCAGCCTGCACAGAATAATCCGCAGCCCGATAATTCGCCGTCAAATGATCCTCAGAGTAATAACGGAGCGGAACAGAATAATACCCCCTCTCCTCCGTTAACAACGGCAAAGCCTTCGGTAACGAATCCGCCGACTACTACAACAACTAAGCCGCAGACTACAGTACCGCAGACTGAACCGCCTGAAGTTGTAATTGAAGATACAACAAACCTGCAAAGTGTTCTGAATTATGTAAATTCGCTCGGAAGAACGACCGATGAATATTACAACATCGGTGCAGGATTGAGTCACGATGGTTCTGATTATGGAAAAGCCGAAGCCGTGTATAATTGGATTCAGAATAATGTCAGCGGAAATTGTCAAGTGTTCTCAGTGGCAACAATGTATGCCTGCAAGGGGATTGGGCTTGAATGTCGGTATGCGTTTTTCTCCCCCGATGACTGGTATGGACACATGGCAAATCTGGTAAATGTGGACGGAGCATGGTATGTGTTCGACACACAAGGCGGCAGATTTTTAAAATCAGATAAATACGGTGATATTACCCGGATATTTGATGAAAGTGATATTACAATTGATATTTCGGTAAGCGAATCTGCTTACTAATTAAGTAAACAACAAATATGCAATAAAGAGAGTCGGATTTCTCCGACTCTCTTTATTTGCGCAAAATCAAAGGAGAAATGCAATATATGTTTAAAATTAAATCAAAGATATTAAAGAAACTCAGCGCAGGGTTCATGGCAGGACTTTGCGTTTTTTCTATGCTGGGCTCATCTATGAGCGGAGTTATCACAGCGAATGCGGCAAGTACGTCAACGGAAAATTCAGCTTTTCCATCAGCGGATACGGTTGTAGCAAAAGCTGCAACTCTTCTCGGCTCGCCGTATACCTTTGGCAATAAGGGCTATTGGTACGCATACAATCAGGGACAGTACACTCCGCTGTCGGTGCAGACGATCAACAACCTTGGTATCGACTGTTCGGGACTTGTGTACTACACGCTCACACAGCTCGGCTATTCTACAAGCGGTTTTTCGTGGAATAACCCTGTGCCCGTTGATACTGCTCACTGGCTGACTGTCAGCGACAGCTGTACGATCACCTACAATGGCGTAACCTCTAAGGTTGGCGTGGAAAAGGCAAATATCAAGACTACCGACCGCCCGTATTGGGAATGCTCCGACGGTTCGACGATCACTCCCGGTTCGGTTGTTGTGGCGGAGAATCCCGGCGGTATCGACCACGCATGGATATATATGGGCGAATTTGACAGCCGTTCCGACGTTGTTTCTTATCTGAAATCTATCGGAGTTTCCGAATCGCTCATAACAAGCTCCACAGTCGGCGACGGCACAGGCGCAGGAGGTACTCATTGGAGGATCGAGTCCAACGGATCTCAGGGTGTTGTCATTAACAACAATACCGACGGTAAAACTGCGACTGCGATGAATATGTACGCTTTCAGGATCACAAAAACTGATGTTACCTTTGAGATCGATAAGTACAATACGGACGGTAATCTTGTAGGAAAATCAAGTGTTGACAATTCCACAGCGGTATACGGAATCTACAGTGACAAGTCCTGCACAAAAAAGGTTGGCGAAATCGCCATAGGCGCTGACGGCACAGGTAAAATTCAACTTCCCGACAGCACTTATTACGCAAAGGAATTAAAAGCTCCTACAGGTTATTCTATTGATCCTACTGTTTATACAATCAAAGCAGGAAAAAACAAGGTGACAGAGGATTTCAAAACAGGAACAATTAAAATTAACAAAACCGCAGAGGACGGAATCATCAGCGGCAGGGAGTTTAAAATCACCTATTCATACAATGGAAAATCGCTCTCTGAAACTGCCAAAACCAATGCAAACGGAATTGCAACCTTTGACGATCTAAGAGTTTATGATATGTCCACAGGTAAAGCAATTGTCTACACCGTATCCGAAATCAACGTAGATACGAGATATGAAACTCCGAAAGCGCAGAACGTTACGCTGACGAGCGGAAATGTTGATCTGACTGTCAATGTCAATTTCAACAATGAACTTAAAACAGGTTCAATCAAGATCAATAAACAGTCGGAGGACGGAGAGAACGGCGGCAGAGAATTTACTGTAACAGGTAACGGCAAGACTTACAGCATAAAAACAGGTTCTGACGGTATCGCAATTCTTTCCGATATTCCCGTTTACGACAGCAATAACGAGAAAATTGTTTACACGATTTCTGAAAAAAATGTACCCGTAAAATATGTTGTTCCTGCGGATCAGACAGCAACTCTTACTGCTGACGCAACTACAACCAAGACATTCAAAAACGTTCTCAAAAAGTTTACCGCCCAAGTAACAAAGCAGGATTCCGAAACAGTTTCCGCACAGGGCGACGGTACTCTTGCAGGAGCAGTTTACGGCATTTACCGTGACGGCGAACTTATTGACACCTACACCACAGATGAAAACGGATATTTCAAGTCCAAGGAGTATGTCTGCGGAAATTACACAGTTCAGGAGATTTCTCCCTCCGAGGGATATCTGCTTGATATGACTGTTCATTCCGTAGGCGCAGAGCCGGAAAAATACACAATTGAAAGTAATCTCATTTCTATGACTGTGACTGAGGACGTAATAAAGGGCAATATCTCAGTCATCAAGCATACGGACGACGGCTCGACTCAGATCGAAACGCCCGAAGTCGGCGCTGAATTTGAGGTTTATCTCAAGAGCGCAGGCAGTTATGGAAATGCTGCTGAAACAGAGCGTGATCATCTGACTTGCGATGAAAACGGCTTTGCACAGACAAAGGATATGCCATACGGCGTTTACACTGTGCATCAGACAGTCGGCTGGGAGGGTACTGAGTTTATTGCTGACTTCGATGTCAACATCAGCGAGAACGGACAGACCTACCGCTATCTTATCAACAATGCAGAGTTTGAAAGCTATGTTAAGGTGGTAAAGGTCGATTCCGAAACAGGAAAAACAATTCCTTATGAGGGCGCAGGCTTTGAGATCTATGATTCAAACGGTCAGAAGATTTCTATGACTTTCAGCTATCCTACTCCCACAACTATCGATGTATTTTACACAAACAACGAGGGATACCTCATCACTCCCGAGGTTCTTCTCTACGGCGAATATTCTCTTGTTGAGGTTCAGGCTCCTGTGGGTTATGTTCTGGACAGCACACCCGTGCCCTTCACAGTTTCTGCTGATAACGCAGAGGAAGAAAATGCTTTGACAGTCATTAAAGTTCACAAAGAAAACACCGCTCAGAAAGGCAGAATTTCGGTTCAGAAAACAGGTGATATTTTTAAAACCGTTGCTATGGCGTCCTCCGCTTACACGGATGAAAACGGCGAGATGACAGTAAATCCGACCACCTACACTCCCGTGTTTGCAAGCGGAAATCTTTCCGGCGCAGTATTTCAGGTGATCGCTTCGGAGGATATCGTTACGCTTGACGGTACTGTTCATGCCAATGCAGGCGACGTTGTGGCTGAAATTACTACCGATGAAAACGGATATGCGGAAACCGATTTATTGTATCTCGGTAAGTACGAAATCAAGGAGGTTCAGGCACCTTACGGCTATGTTCGGAATAGCGAATCACAGTTTGTAGAACTGACCTATGCAGGACAGGAAATCGCTGTTCTTGATACGGTAAATGCATCATTTGTCAATGATTATCAGAGTGTTGAAATCTCACTTTCTAAGGTTATGGAGAACGACGAGCTGTTCGGAATCGGAAACAATAATGAGTATCTCTCTGTTCGTTTCGGACTGTTTGCGGCGGAGGATATACAGGCGGCAGACGGTACTGTAATTCCTGCGGACGGTCTCATTTCTGAAATCAGTCTTGATGAGAATATGACTGCTGTAATCGCAGAGAAAATCCCATTCGGTAAGTACTATGTTCAGGAAATTGCCACCGATGAACACTATGTTCTCAACGGTGAAAAGTACCTTGTGACATTTGAGTATATGGGTCAGGAAGTAACTACAGTTTCTATTGACTGCGGTCAGTTCGTAAATGAATTAAAGCGCGGAAAAGTCGAGGGTATCAAGGTAAATGAGAGCGATGAACCTCTTGAAAATGCTCTGTTCGGACTGTTTGCAGTTGATACTGCCGAATTCACTTCTGAAAACGCATATATGACCGCTGTTTCCGATGAAAACGGATATTTTGAGTTTGATGAGATCCCCTACGGCGAGTATGTGGTTCATGAAATCGAAGCTCCCACAGGATATATTCTCAGTGATGAAAGCTATCCCGTAACTGTTTGCGAGGACGGCGAAACTATCACGGTTCGTACAATTAACAAGCCTATTACCGTTGAATTGTCTAAGATTGATGTCTACGGCGAGGAGCTTATCGGAGCAGAGATGCAGCTTGAAAATGCTAACGGAGAAATCGTTGATGAGTGGACTTCCGACGGCACAAATCATGTTGTAACCGAACTTCCTGCCGGAGATTACACGCTCAAGGAAATTGCGGCTCCCGACGGATATGTGATTGCTACGGATATTAAGTTTACAGTTGACGTTTACGGCAATGTTACCGTAGAAAACGTTGAAGCCACAGCGACTTCGGAGAACGGCAATCCACTCGTTGTAATGATCGACGACACAACAAAGGTACAGATTTCCAAGCAGGATATCACCACAGGTGAGGAACTGCCCGGTGCAAAGCTTCAGGTTATAGACAGGGACGGAAATGTTGTTGAGGAATGGGTTTCATCAAGCGAACCGCATTTCATCGAAGGAAAGCTGATCGCAGGCAAGGAGTACACGCTGAAAGAAACTATCGCACCGGAGGGCTATGAGATAGCAAATGAAATCAAGTTCACAGTAAACGCTGACGGTAGCGTGACCGAAGTCATTATGTATGACGAGCTTACACCTAAAACGACTACTCCGTATACAGGCGATAACCACAGTGATTTTGCAGCTTTTGCAATGCTCGGAGCTGCAAGCGTGATCATTGCCATTCTTATCATCACAAAGAAAGGAAAAAAGCATGAATAAAAAAGTTATTCGCACAATTGCGGCTGTGACCGCAGCCGCCCTCCTCGGAGGTGGAATTTATCTTCTGGTAAAAAACGATGTGGCTCAGAAAATCAATTGGCGTGATATTCTGATCTATGCTCCCACGCCGATAGCGAGAGAAACGCTTGACGAAGCGGTCGATATTGAAAAAAGCAAGCCTTCCGCCGACAGAGTTCCCGAGGATACCAAAGAAGAACTGACCGAACAGGTACGTCAGCTTTCCAACGAGCATGACGATTCTGTGGGTTGGCTGTATATTCCAGATACGAATATAGATTATCCGATCATGCAGTCGGGAGATAACGAATATTACACGCGCAGGGCGGTGGACGGCTCATATTTGTATGCAGGATCACTGTTTATGGACTATCGCTGTTCAAGCGATTTTTCTGACTTTAATAGCGTGATCTACGGTCACAATATGGGAAACGGAACGATGTTTGCGGATATTCCGAATTACGAAAACGAGGAATATTTCATGAATCACAGCTACGGCTGGCTGACCACTGAGAACGATGTCAGGCTTATAGATTTCTTTGCGGTTGCAAGAACTTCCGATACAAGCGGACTTTATCTTGCTGCTCCGAATTTTAATGAATGGGATAATCAGCTCAGAAACTATGCAAGTATTTACAAGGAGATTGAAGTAACCGAAAGTGACCATTTGCTTATGTTATCCACTTGTACAAGTGCGGAGGGTAACAGCCGTACTATTCTGGTAGGAAAAATTATCGAGGAGAGTGATGTGGAATGAAGTTGAAAAAGAAAGTTATTGCAGCGATTGCAAGCACACTCTGCTTTGCAACAATGATGTCGACTACAGCTTACGCTTCCGGCGATGTTGCGGGAGCAGTCCAAAGCACATGGACTACCGCAAGGTCGCAGGTGGTGTCGGTTGTAAACAACGTTGTGTTCCCCGTAATTGACGTAATTCTTGCGGTTTTGCTGTTTGTTAAGATAGGTCTCGCATATCTCGACTATCGAAAACACGGTCAGCTTGAATGGACGCCGATCGCTATCATTTTCGGCTGTTTGATCTTTTCTCTGACCTGTCCGCTGTACATCTGGAGCATAATCTGATAGGGGGAAAATGAATATGAAAGCAAAAGTAATGACTGCAATTTTAGCGACGATTATGCTGACAATGACAGCTTGCGGAACGATCAGTCCGCCGATTCAGAATGCTGTTACGAAAACAACAGCTACTACCACAGCCGAGTCCATACACGACTCGGCTGCCTCTTCGGAGGCTGAAAGCAGTTTAGAGGATGAAAAGATAAAGACTGACACCTTTATTGCCGAGTTTTTCGATTCCGATATATCCTTTGCGGATACAAGTGAATTGGCAACGGAAGCTATGAAAGGCTGTTCTTTTGAGAACGAAATTGATAACTCCAACGGTGTGAATAAAATTACTTTGAAAGGCTCAAACGGCGGCGGAATGATCGATTTTCTGTGCATTGATCTAAGTCAGAGTGATCTTGATCACGATATGGAATATATTCTTGAAAACTTCGGAGATTATTACTTCGGGCAGACCTCCGCACAGATGAGCGGCATCACCGAAGATGACTTTGTTTCGAGTTACCAAATGACAAGCAGTGTTGTTTCTAAGTGTAAATATCAGCGGTACGGCTCTGTTCAGAAATCCGATGGTATGGCGACGCAGTTCGGATACACGGAAACCTACGCTGTGCTGAACGAGAACAAGCTTACCGTTGTGTCGGGTGCATTTCTCAGTTCAGATATGATGGAAAGGCAGAGTTTTTCACAGCTGATGGCTAAGTTTGCGGAGAATGTGAAGTACTGATTTAAAATGAAAAAAGGGCTGAGGTTGGCTCAGCCCTTTGGTTTTGGGGAGTATAAATCAGAATTTATATATTAAATACTTCTTTTGCGTATGATGTCCACCCACCATGTGTAATCATTACGCAAATTACAGCAAGTGTTATATACAATACGATAGGGATAAGCAGATATGCCTTGCCTTTACTCAATGTTTTCCGAAATACATAGATATTTGAAGGAAATGATAAAGCAAGCCAAATCAGTAGCTCAATACAGCCAAGCATAATAGAAACATCTTTCTCCGAGCCTAAATCATAGCTATAGCCTTTTGAATGTCCAGTTATATCAAGAAAAATCCAGCCGAAACATATTGGAAATGAAAATGCAATAAAACTCGTCCAGAGAAAATTCAGACAATAGATAATTTTACTTTTCATGGCTATCTCCTACAAATTTCGATTTATGTTATTATCCATTATACCACACCAACCTCGAAAAATCAACCCTAGTAAACAGAAAGCAGGTGATAAAGTGCCATATATCCCTTTTACAGACGAACAAAAAATCCTTGCCAACAGCGTAGACCTCGAAGAATTCCTGAGAATGCGAGGTGAAAAATTAGAACGTGTCGGCAGAGAGCATAAGCTCATTTACTGTGACAGCTCAGGCAGGCACGACAGCATAACGCTCCGTGGCTCTACCTGGTTCGATCACAAAAATCAGATAGGCGGCGGAGCAATAAAGTTTATGCAGGAGTTTTATGGTATGGACTTTCAGACGGCGGTGCAGGAACTGCTTGGTCAGACAGTGACTCCGCTGTCCCACAGTCCGCCGAAAGTATCGGCAAAGGAAGAAAAGAAAGAGTTCAGACTTCCCGAGGCAAACACAAATATGCATAGGGTTTATGCCTACCTGATAAAGCAGAGGTTCATTTCTCCCGATATTATCAGCCATTTTGCAAAACAACACACGCTTTATGAGGACAAGGAACATCACAATGCGGTATTCGTAGGCGTTGACGAAAACGGCGTTCCAAGGCAGGCAAGCAAGCGTTCAACAAATTCTTACGGCAATAGTTTCAGGATCACTTGTCAAGGTTCTGACACAAGATACAGCTTTGCACATTTCGGTGAAAGCAAAAGACTCTATGTGTTTGAGGCTCCCATAGATATGATGAGTTTTCTTACGCTTTATCCGAAAGACTGGCAAAAGCACAGCTGCATTGCAATGAACGGAGTGTATGAAAATGCTGTGCTTGCGGCATTAAAGAATCATTCTAACTTATCGGAAGTAATTCTCTGCGTTGATAATGACGAAGGAGGGATCGAGGCCGTTGACCGCTTAAAAGATATTCTTACAGAGAATGGATATACCGATGTGAAACGGCTTGCACCGAAGTTTAAGGACTGGAACGAGGTGCTGAAAGCAAAGAACGGGGTCAAAGCTTTACCTGCTGTTCCTCACAAGCGGAAGGAAGAATATCTGAAAGAAGTAAGCGAACTGGGGTATTTAAAATGCCGTCCCGATAAGCTGACCTCGCAAATCTATGCAACATTCAAAAACGGACAATACAAGTATCTTGCCGAGTATGCACTTGCAGGCTCGGCTTTTTTTATGCCCAAAACCGAGCAGATAAACAGCGAGTGTAAGGCGTTTGTATGGCTCCAAAACAAGCTCAAAGGCAGTTACAAGCCCTACACCGACAAGGGCAGAAAAGCACAGAAACAAAGGAATTTGCAGGACTGTGTGCAGGAGGTTCTGCGTGATCTGAAACAGACCGCTCGAACCCGAGAGCAGTCGGTTCAGACGGCAAAGCTTTTGTATAGCCTTGCAGATAGTGCCTTGCGGCTAAATGTTGAAAATACATTATCCGAACTTACACAAGAGCAAAGCGAATCAGAATATATTGTTTCAGAACCGGAGCAATGTATGGAATTCGGGTAATGCGATACCCCCTGCCTCACACTGCAATACCTTGAATAAAACAAACTAACTGTCGTATTAAATACAAAAGAAAGAATATTTTATACAGATCGGAGATGAAATTTTGAATGAGAAACAGATGATTTTGATAGGCGTACTTGTTGTAATTTTCATTGCCTTTTTAGTGGTAGTAAATCTGCTTGACAACAAGTCGCTTAACGGAATAAAGGCAAAAAAAGTCGGCAATGGACAGCACGGAACTGCGAG
>ENA-UEQP01002039-UEQP01002039.1-human-gut-metagenome-genome-assembly--contig:-NODE-2039-length-16399-cov-3.580811_pt1 | contig 16399 bp, 10 predicted proteins | sample MGYA00242951_ERZ507951 | MGnify/ENA primary metagenome ERZ507951 (study PRJEB26167, sample SAMN06115539) | human gut metagenome | host: Homo sapiens | place: China:Shanxi | collected 2015-11-18...
CGGTACAGACGGACGCCTTCATCATGTCCATCGACGACCGCCTTTTCAACGGCAGCGGGCAGGTGCTCGTCACCAACAATCAGGGGCATATCCTGTTCCAGGGGCGCGGCCCGATCCCGCTCGCCCGCTACAACAACATCGCGGAACTGATTCCCACAGGCGTCCCCCCCGCCCCCGGGAATGACATACCGGACACGTTCGGCAGCGGCGGGCTGTTCCGCTACGATGGCTCGCCCTACTACATGGCGTACAGCAAGCTGGAAATCACCTCTACGGACTGGCACATCTTTTCCATCGTCCCGGAGGATACGCTGACCGCCAACGTGGGCACCATCCAGAGGGAAGTGCTCTATCTCATGCTGTTCTTCATCGGCTTGAGCATGGTGTTCCTCTGGCTCGTGCTCAGGATGCAAGGACGGCAAGCCAAGCGTCTCCGACGGGCCAAACAATTCCTCGAAACGGTCATCGAGAACATCCCCGGCGGCTTTTTCCGCTACAGCAACGACGAAAAACAGGAATTCGACTACATCAGCGAAGGGTTCCTCAAGCTGCTCGGACACACGCGGGCCTCATTCAGGGAAGCCTACGGCAACCGGTTCGACAACCTCGTCCACCCGGAAGACCGCAAACGCGTGCTCGACTCCATCAACAGCCAGATCAAGCACAGCGATTATGATACGGTGGAGTACCGCGTGACCAAGGCGGACGGGCGGATCCTGTGGCTGTTCGACAAGGCGCAGCTCGTGCGCGACGACATCGTCGTCTTTGCCGCCGGCAACCAGATCTATGCCGATGCCGTGGTCGCGTCCGAGAGCTGCTACGTCAACGAGGCACTCATCACGGGCGAGTCGGACGAGATCAAGAAAAACCCCGGCGATAAGCTCCTCTCGGGCAGCTTCGTCGGCAGCGGTTTGTGCCGCGCGCAGCTGACCGACGTCGGCGCGGATTCCTATGTCTCGCGCCTGACGCAGGAGGCCAAGCGCGCCAAAAAGCCGCAGCAGTCGGAGATGATGCGCTCGCTGCAGAACCTCGTCAAGTGGATCGGCATCCTCGTCATCCCGCTCGGCGTGGTGATGTTCATTAAGGAGTTCGTGTGGCTTGACCGTGCCGCCCCTATCGCCGTGACGAGCACGGTCGGCTCCATCATCGGCATGATCCCCGAGGGCCTGTATCTGCTGACAAGCCTTGCGCTCGTGGCGGGCGTGGTGCGTCTGGCACAGCGCAAGACCCTCGTGCACGAGCTCGGCTGCATCGAGACGCTCGCGCGCGTGGACACGCTGTGTGTGGACAAGACCGGCACCGTGACGGAAAACAAGATGATCGTCGAGGACGTCTGTCCCCTGTGCGACGACCGCTTCACGCTCGACGACATCCGCATGATCATGGCAGACTACGTCTACGCCATGCAGGCGGACAACGACACGATGGCGGCGCTGCGGCGCTATTTCACGGGCGAAAAGACGCAGGACGCGACGGCGACACTGCCGTTCTCGTCGGCGAAGAAATACGGCGGCGTGTCGTTCCACGACGAGGAGACGTATCTGCTCGGTGCGCCGGATGTGCTGCTCGCCGGGCGGGAAAACCCCTATCAGGAGCAGATCGAGGGCTACTCCGCCAAGGGCTGCCGCGTGCTGCTGCTGGGCATGTACGACGGCGCGCTCTCGGACGAGACGCTGAATGCCGACCTGCTGCCCATCGCGCTGATCCTGCTCTCGAACAAGATCCGCGCCGAGGCGCCGGAGACGTTCGGCTACTTTGCCAGCCAGGGCGTGGCCGTGAAGGTCATCTCCGGCGACAACGCGCGCACGGTGTCCGAGGTGGCCAAGCGCGCCGGCATCGAAAACGCCGACCGCTTCGTCGACGCGCGCACACTCACGAGCGAGGAAGCCATCCGCGAAGCGGCGGGCAAGTACACGGTCTTCGGCCGCGTGACCCCGGCGCAGAAGCGCAGTCTCGTGCAGGCGCTCAAGGCCGAGGGGCACACCGTGGCCATGACGGGCGACGGCGTCAACGACGTGCTCGCGCTCAAGGAGGCCGACTGCTCGATCGCCATGGCCTCCGGCAGCGACGTGGCGTGTCAGGTGTCGCACATCGTGCTGCTCGACTCCAACTTTGCCTCCATGCCGTCGGTCGTGGCGGAGGGCCGCCGCGTCATCAACAACATCGAGCGCAGCGCGTCGCTGTATCTGGTCAAGAACATCTTCTCGTTCTTCCTCGCGTTTTTCACGCTCTTTGCCACGCTGCCCTACCCGTTCAGCCCCGCGCAGCTCACGCTCGTGAGCGCCGTGACCATCGGCATCCCGTCGTTCATTCTGGCCATGGAGCCGAACGAGAGCCTCGTCAAGGGAAAATTTTTGCGCAACGTGCTCTTCCGCGCGCTGCCGGCCGCAATGACGGATCTGGCAATGGTCGTGGGCATCCTGCTGTTTTATATTGCCTTCCAGCTCGACGACACGGCCATGATCACGATCTGCACCGGCGTCATGGGCATCGTCGGTCTCATGATGGTGCACCGCACATGCCAGCCGTACAACACCATCCGCAAGGTGATGATCGTCGTGCTTGCGGTTCTGTTCGTGATCGCGTATTTCGGCTTCCCGACGCTGTTTAACCTGCAGAAGCTCGATCTGCAGAGCGCGCTCATCCTCATCGTGTTCGGTCTGCTGTCGTGGCCGGTGATGAAGGCGTTCTGCCGCCTGAACGACCACATGCGCGCCAGATTCGAGGCATGGCGCGCAGCCAAGACCGCAAAGGCCGCCTGAGATATCCGCGCACGCAAAGCACACAATCGCCCCGCATATTCGGATGCGGGGCGATTTTTCTGCTTTTTTTCAAAAAAAAGAGGGAAATGCACAGCAATGTCGTATAAGAGTATTGCAGCCGGAAATGGCGCAAGGCGATCCGGCCGCATTTTCTGATTTTTTTGTGGAAACGGAGGGATCCCTGTGCTCTGTCCGAGAGAAAAACGCGAGGCCGCCGAGGCGCTGCTCATCGGGCCGCACGGTCTGCTGAGCGCGCAGTCCACCGGGCGTCCGACACCGGAGGCACCGTGCCAGATGCGCACGTGCTTTCAGCGCGACGTCGACCGCATCACGCACTCGAAATCGTTCCGCCGCCTCAAGCACAAGACGCAGGTGTTTCTGCGCCCCGAGGGCGACCACTACCGCGCCCGCCTGACGCACACGCTTGAGGTGGCGCAGATCGCGCGGACGATCGCACGGGCGCTCGGCCTGAACGAGGATCTGACCGAGGCGATCGCGCTCGGCCACGATCTCGGCCACACACCCTTTGGCCATGCAGGCGAGAGCGCGCTCGATGAGGTCTGTCCGTTCGGCTTCCGCCACAACGAGCAGAGCCTGCGGCTGGTGGACCTGCTCGAAAACCTGAACCTCACACGCGAGGTGCGGAGCGGCATCGTCTGCCACACGGGTCCCCGCAAGGCGGCAACGCCCGAGGGGCGCATCATCCATTTCGCTGACCGCATCGCCTACATCAATCACGATATCGACGACGCGGTGCGCGGCGGCATCATCCGCGAGAGTGACATCCCGGCGCATCTGCGCACGAGACTCGGCGCCTCACACGGCACGCGCATCGACACGCTCGTGACCGCGATGATCGACTACGGCCTGCAATACTGCGAGATCGGCATGGACCGCGCCGTGCACGACGATATGATGGAGCTGCGGCAGTTCATGTTCGAGCATGTGTACCGCAGTCCCGAGGTCCGGCGCGAGGAAACGCGCACACGGACCATGCTGCAAAGCCTTTACCGCTATTTTGCCGAGCATCCCGACGAGATGCCGGATGATTATTTTGTACTGATGACGAAGGGAGAGCCGCTCGAGCGGGTCGTGTGCGACTATGTCGCGAGCATGACCGACCGCTACTCGATCGCGGTGTTCCGCCGGCTGTTCATCCCGAACAGCTGGAGCAAAACGGACTGATCGGAGGTGAGTTCTGTGCCGTTTGACCGTATCTTTCTGGACGAGCTGTCCGCGAGAAACGACATCGTGGACGTGGTCTCGCAGTATGTGCAGCTGAAAAAGAGCGGCGCGAACTACTTCGGCCTGTGTCCGTTCCATAACGAAAAGACCGGCTCGTTCTCGGTCTCGCCCGACAAGCAGATCTTCCACTGCTTCGGCTGCGGCGCGGGCGGCGGCGTCATCACGTTCGTGATGAAGGCCGAGGGACTGTCGTTTCCCGATGCGGTGCGCTATCTGGCCGACCGGGCAGGCATGCAGGTGCCCGAGCAGGGCGAGGAGGAACGCCGTGCCGCGCGGCACCGCGACCGCCTGTATGCCCTGTGCAGGGACGCTGCGCGGTTTTACTACGATACGCTGTGGAAGCCGGAAAACCGCGCACCGCAGCAGTATTTCATCGGCCGCGGCCTGTCGCGCCGTACCATGAACCGCTTCGGTCTCGGCTATGCGCCCGACTCGTTTCATGCGCTCATGGACGCGATGACGGCGAAGGGGTATACGCGCGACGAGCTGCTCGACGCGGGCCTTGTCAGCCGCAGCGAGAAGGGGCGCATCTACGACCGCTTCCGAAACCGCGTGATGTTCCCGATCATAGATGTGCGGGGCAACGTCATCGCCTTCGGCGGCCGCGTCATGGACGACTCCAAGCCGAAATACCTCAACTCGCCCGAGACGCCGATCTTCCACAAGAGCCGCAACCTGTTTGCACTCAATCTTTCCAAAACGACGAAAAACGACTACTTTATCCTTGCCGAGGGCTATATGGACGTCATCGCCCTGCATCAGGCAGGCTTTGACTCGGCGGTGGCCTCGCTCGGCACCTCGCTGACCGAGGAGCAGGCGCGCATCATCGCGCGGCATACCGAGCGCATCGTCATCTCGTATGACGCGGACGGCGCCGGTCAGTCTGCGGCGCAGCGCGCCATCGACATCCTGAAAAAGTGTGATCTTCAGGTCAAGGTGCTGCGCATTCCGGGCGCGAAGGACCCGGATGAGTTCATCAAGGCGCGGGGCGCGGCGGCGTTCCGTGCGCTCATCGAGCGCAGCGAGGATCACAATGCGTTCCGCATCGAGCAGATCGCGTCGAAATACGACCTTGAGGACGATGAGGCGCGCGTGCTGTTCCTGAAAGACGCGGCGCGCATGCTCGCCGGCATCGAAAGCTCGATCGAGCGCGAGGTCTATGCAGGGCGCGCGGCGAAAATGGCCGGCGTCACGCCTGAGGCGATGGCGGTCGAGGTGCGGCGCGAGCTCGGCATTCAGCGAAAACGGCGCCGCGCCGCAGAGCGGCGCGAGATCCGCTCGCCGGTCGGCCTTGCGCAGCCGAAGGACCGGACGCTCGCCTATGCCGATGTAAAAAGCGCGAAGGCTGAGGAAAACGTGCTCCGTTTGCTGTTCACCGACCAGAAGCTGATACACAGCGTGGAAGAACAGCTGCCGGCGGCGTGGTTTTCCGCCCCGGTTCTGCGTAAGATATACGAGCGTGTGCTCGAGCTGGACCGCAGCGGCAGCCTTGTCGATGCGCTGGCCTTCGAGGGACAGCTCGAAACCAACGAAATGAGCCTGCTTGCCGGGATACTGGAGCAGGGTGTACCGCCCGGCGATCATCGCGCGGAGCTGCGGGAGTACATAAATACGATACGATTACAGCGCGTCAAGGACGGAACGCTTACGCAGGCAGGGGAGGATCCGCTGCTGACGTTCGGACGCATGAAAAACCAAAACGCGGGAGGACAAACGATATGACGAACAACAAGGCACAGCAGAGCGCTGAAAAGACGGCGGAGCAGCAGCAGGTCCTGCGCGACCTGCTCGCCCTCGGCAAGAAAAACGGCCGTCTGACGCTCAAGGAAATGGCGGACGCGCTCAGCCATCTCGAGCTGGAGAGCGATGACATCGACAAGCTGTACGAGACACTGGAGTCTATGGGCGTCGAGGTCGAGACCGAAGGCGTTCTGGAAAAGGCGCTCGGCGACGGCGACGACGACAGCTTCGAGCCGGACACGGTCGAGGAGGTTCCCGAGGAGGAGCTGATCGACACCTCTGCCATGGCGGAGACCTTCGCCATCGACGACCCGGTCCGTATGTACCTCAAGGAGATCGGCAAGGTCGACCTGCTCACGCCCGAGGAGGAGGTAACGCTCGCGGAGCGTATGCAGAAGGGCAGCGCCGCTGCCGAACGCATCGCGGCAGAGGGCGACGCCATCCCGCCCGAGGAGCGCGCACAGCTCGACAAGGATATCAAGGCGGGCGACCGCGCGAAAAAGCGTTTGGCGGAGGCAAACCTCCGTCTGGTCGTTTCCATTGCAAAGCGCTATGTCGGCCGCGGCATGCTGTTCCTCGACCTCATTCAGGAGGGCAACCTCGGCCTGATCAAGGCGGTCGAAAAGTTCGACAGCACCAAGGGCTTCAAGTTCTCGACCTACGCGACCTGGTGGATCCGTCAGGCCATCACCCGCGCGATCGCGGATCAGGCGCGCACCATCCGCATCCCGGTACACATGGTCGAGACCATCAACAAGGTCATCCGCGTTTCCCGTCAGCTGCTTCAGGAGCTCGGCCATGACCCGAGCCCGGAGGAGATCGCGAAGGAAATGAACATGCCGGTAGACCGCGTGCGCGACATCCTCAAGATCGCGCAGGAGCCGGTTTCGCTCGAGACCCCGATCGGCGAGGAGGAGGACTCGCACCTCGGCGACTTCATCCCGGACGACGACGCGCCGGAACCGGCGGAGGCTGCCTCCTTCATGCTGCTCAAGGAGCAGCTCGTTGAGGTGCTCAAGACGTTGACGCCGCGCGAGGAAAAGGTCCTGCGCCTGCGCTTCGGCATCGAGGACGGCCATACCCGTACCCTCGAGGAGGTCGGCAAGGAGTTCAACGTAACCCGTGAGCGTATCCGTCAGATCGAGGCCAAGGCGCTGCGCAAGCTGCGTCATCCGTCGCGCTAGAAGAAGCTCAACGACTTCCTGAACTGAGACTGCATCGCGAGAGAGGACTTTATCGACAAACCGACGCCTGCCCGGATTTCCGGGCGGGCGTTTTTTGCGCTCTGACATAAAAAATTCGTGCAAAATCGCGAAATGAAGGCGAATAATCATGCGCAGACGGTTGAGAAGTGCGAAAATAAATGCTATAATTAGTAAACACTCTGGCACCTATCACAAAAAGAAGGAGCAAATGTAAATGAGCCCAGTTTTTGTTATCGGACACCGAAACCCGGATACGGACTCGATCTGCTCCGCGATCTGCTATGCCGCCCTCAAGCGCAAGCTGACCGGAGAAGAATATATCGCCTGCCGCGCAGGCCATGTCAACGCAGAGACCCAATTCGTCCTCGAGCACTTCGGCGTCGAGCCGCCGCGCTATATCGCCTCGTTCGAGCCGCGACTGAGCGATGTGCAGTACCGCGAGGTCGCAGGCATCAACTCGGAAATGTCGCTGCGCCGTGCATGGGACTACATGAACGAAAAGGACATCCAGACGCTCGCGGTCGTCGATGAGGACCGTCATCTGAAGGGCCTGCTGACGCTGAGCGACATCGCGCGCTTTTACATGGAGGATCAGGACGCGAACGCGCTGGCTGAGGCAAAGACGAGCTACCGCAATCTGGTCGATGTTCTGGACGGCACGCTCGTCAACGGTGAGCTCGAGCAGCCGTTCGAGCAGGGCCGCGTCGTTGTCGCGGCGGCGAACCCGGACGTTCTCGAGGACTACATCGCGCCGAACGACATGGTCATCCTCGGCAATCGCTATGAGAGCCAGCTGTGCGCCATCGAAATGAACGCCGGCTGCATCATCATCGGCCTCGGCGCCAAGGTCTCGCGCACCATCCGCAAGCTCGCCTCGGAAAACGGCGTTTCCATCATCGCGACGCCGCTCGATACATATACCTGCGCCAAGGTCATCAGCCAGGCGGTTCCGGTGCGTCATGTCATGCGCTGCAAGGGTCTGATCACCTTCGAACCGGAGGAGAACGTCGAGGACGTCAAGCGCACGGTTTCCAAAAAGCGCATCCGCTACTATCCGCTGCTCGACGAGCAGGGCCGCTACATCGGCATGTTCTCGCAGCGCAATCTGCTCGATCTGGAGCGGCCGAACGTCATCCTTGTCGACCACAATGAGCGCGATCAGGCCGCCGAGGGCATCCGCTCGACCAACATCATCGAGATCATCGACCATCACCGCATCGACTCGGTCGAGACGAGCGGGCCGATCTATTTCCGCAATCAGCCGCTCGGCTGCACCGCGACCATCATCACCCAGATGTATCACGAAAAGAACATCGAGATCGAGCCGAAGATCGCGGGCCTGCTGTGCTCGGCGATCCTGTCGGACACGCTGATGTTCCGTTCGCCGACCTGCACGCCGCTCGACCGCATGGCGGCCGAGGAGCTGGCGAAGATCGCGGGTCTGAACATCAGGGAGTATGCGTCTGAGATGTTCCGCTCGAGCTCGCGCCTGCGCGACCGCTCGATGGACGAGCTGTTCCACATGGACTTCAAGTATTTCCAGGTGCAGGACCGCAAGATCGCGATCTCGCAGATCACGAGCGTGAGCGAGGACGAGCTGTCCGGCATCCGGGACAAGATGCTCGAATATATGGAAAGCTGCCTCAAGACGAGCGGGCTGTCCATGCAGTTCGCCATGCTGACCAACATCATCGAGGAAAAGACCGAGCTGCTTTACGTTGGCAAGGGCGCGCAGGAGCTTGTCCGCATGGCGTTCAAGAAGGAGTGCGGCGAGAATTCGGTCGTGCTGCCCGGCGTAGTCAGCCGCAAAAAGCAGATGGTAACGCCGCTGCTCGGCGCGATGGAGGAGGAAGCAGGGCTCTGAGACCTGCCGCACGGCTGCATCACATCAAACAGAGAGAATTTTTGACGGCGTACCCGCCGTTCTCAGGAGAAAAAAGCAAATGATCAATATCGTTCTGGTCGAGCCGGAGATCCCGCAGAATACCGGCAACATCGCGCGCACCTGCGCGGCGACGGGCTGCGTGCTGCATCTGGTCGAACCGCTCGGCTTTCAGCTCGACGACAGGCGCATGAAGCGCGCCGGTCTGGACTACTGGCACCTGCTCGATGTCCGTATGTACAAAAATCTGGAGGATTTTTTTGAAAAGAACCCGGACGGACGCTACTTCTACGCGACGACCAAGGCGCCTCATGCCTATCATGAGGTCGAGTACCGCGACGGCGACTACCTGATGTTCGGCAGGGAGACGCGCGGTCTGCCCGAGCCGCTCCTCGTCGAGCACCCCGAGCGCTGCGTGCGCATCCCGATGCGCGAGGGCGCGCGAAGCCTCAACCTGTCCAACTCGGTCGCTGTCCTCGTTTTCGAGGCGCTGCGTCAGACCGGGTTTGAAAATCTGAAGCTTGCCGGACCGTTTCCGCAGGCATAAAGGAGAAAAAATATGGAGAAGATACATATTCTGACGGATTCTTCGTCCGATATCCCGCAGGGCCTCGTGGAGCAGCACGGCATCGAGATCGTGCCCATCATGCTCAGCCACGGCGGCCGAACCTTCCGCGAGTATTATGACATCACCCCGGCGGAATGCTGCAGGCTGCTCGAGGAGAGCGACGAGATCCCGAGCACTGCGATGGCAACGCCTGCGGTGTTCCTCGAATCGTACAACCGCGCGTTCGAGCGCGGCTGCACCCACCTCATCGGCGTTCTCATCAACGGCAGCGGCTCGGGCACCTATCAGGCGGCCTGCCTTGCGAAGGGAATGTTCGAGGAGGAGCACGGCGAGGGCGCGATGGTCATCGAGGTGTTCGACTCGCGCACCTATACCTACATCTATGGACACATTGTCGTCAAGGCGGCCGAGATGCGCGAGCAGGGCGAGAGCTTTGAGGCGATCACGAGCGTCATCCGCAGCCGGCTGAGCCGCGTCGAGGCGTATCTCGGCGTGTACACGCTCAAATATCTCAAGAAGTCCGGCCGTATTTCGGGCGGCGCGGCGTTCGTCGGCGAGGCGCTCGGTCTCAAGCCGATCAGCTTTGTCTATGACGGCGCGGTCAAGGTCTGCGACAAGGTGCGCGGCGAAAAGGCGCTCGCGGCAGGCATCTGCAAAAAGGTCGTCGCCCGCGTGCAGCAGCCGGAAAAGCAGACCGGCATCCTGCTCTACGGCGATGTGCCCGAGGAGCGTCTGGCCGAAGTCGAAAAGCGCATGCGCGAGGAGATCGGCTTCAAGGACGTCGTCCGCTGTGCGATCGGCCCGTCTGTTCTGTCCAATACCGGCCCGCTTGCCATCGCTGTTGCGTACTACGGCGCGCCGCGCGAGTAAAGAAAATTGTGAAAAATGTAGAATATTTTCCGGTTTTTCGGCGCAAAACGCAAAAATCCTCTAAAACGTTGCCGAAAGGTGAGGTTTTTCTCAAATTTGCTTGCGAACAGGGCGGATTACGAGTATAATTTTGTAGTGGAAACGGAATTCTTTCGTTAGGAAATTTCGTTATTTGGGATAATACAATATTATCAGCTGTATTACAGACTTTTCACTAAGGAGAGGGATATACTATGCAGTACAACAAGAAGAGCGTCGAGGATATCGACGTTTCCGGCAAGAAGGTTATCGTTCGCTGCGACTTCAACGTTCCGCAGGACGAGAACGGCAACATTACCGACGACAAGCGCATCCGCGCATCTCTCGAGACCATCAACTACCTGCTGAGCCACAACGCAGCAGTCATCCTGTGCTCTCATCTGGGCCGCCCGAAGGGCGAGGTCAACATGAAGTACTCGCTGGCTCCGGTTGCAAAGCGCCTGTCCGAGCTGCTCGGTCAGGAGGTTAAGCTCGCAAAGGACGTTGTAGGCGAGGACGCAAAGAAGCTGGCTTCCGAGGTTCAGCCGGGCCACGCTGTCCTGCTCGAGAACGTTCGTTTCGAGAAGGGCGAGACCAAGAATGACGCAGCTCTGGCAAAGGCTATGGCCGACATGGCTGAGATCTACGTCAACGACGCTTTCGGCACCGCACACCGCGCACACGCTTCCACCGCAGGCATCGCTGATTACCTGCCGGCTGTATGCGGCTTCCTCATCAAGAAGGAGATCTCCATCATGGGCAAGGCTCTGAGCGACCCGGCTCGCCCGTTCGTTGCTATCCTGGGCGGCGCTAAGGTCTCCGACAAGCTGGCTGTTATCGAGAACCTGATCGAAAAGTGCGATACCATCATCATCGGCGGCGGCATGGCATACACCTTCCTCGCAGCCAAGGGCTACGGCATCGGCAAGTCTCTGTTTGATGCAGAAAAGGTTGACTACTGCAAGGACATGATGGCCAAGGCCGAGGCTAAGGGCGTCAAGCTGCTCCTGCCGGTCGATACCGTTGTTTCCGCTTCGTTCCCGAACCCCATCAACGCAGCCATCGAAGTCAAGACCGTCTCGGTTGACGCAATCCCTGCTGACATGGAGGGCATGGACATCGGTGAAAAGACGCGCGAGCTCTTTGCTGATGCTGTAAAGTCCGCCAAGACTGTTGTCTGGAACGGTCCTATGGGCGTTTTCGAGAATCCCACCCTTGCCAAGGGCACCATTGCCATGGCACAGGCACTGGCTGACTCCTCCGCTACCACTATCGTCGGCGGCGGCGACTCCGCAGCAGCCTGCGAGCAGCTGGGCTTTGCAGACAAGATCACCCATATCTCCACCGGCGGCGGCGCATCCCTGGAGTTCCTCGAGGGCAAGGAGCTTCCGGGCATTGCCTGCCTGCTGAGCAAGTAAAAAACGCTTTATACCGGGGCGTATCCTCATGCCCCGTATAAATACATAAAGGATAAGGACGAACACGAGAAAATCGTCTGAATTTTTGAAAGGGGTATATCCATAATGAATCGCAGATACCGTAAGACCATTATCGCCGGCAACTGGAAGATGAACAAGACTCCGGCAGAAGCAAAGGCTCTGATCGAGGAGATGAAGCCGCTTCTCTCCAAGACCAAGTGGTGCGAGATGGTTCTTTGCGTACCGTTTACCGATATCCAGGCTGCTGTAAAGGCTGCCAAGGGTTCCAAGATCGCTATCGGCGCTGAGAACATGCACTTCGAGAAGTCCGGCGCATTCACCGGCGAGATCTCCGCTGACATGCTCAAGGAGCTGGGCGTCAAGTACGTTATCATCGGCCATTCCGAGCGCCGTCAGTACTTCAACGAGACCGACGAGGCATGCGGCAAGAAGGTTCAGGTTGCTCTCGAGAACGGCCTGCGCCCGATCCTGTGCGTTGGCGAGTCCCTGACCGAGCGCGAGCAGGACGTTACCATGGAAGTTATCCGCAAGCAGATCAAGATCGCTCTGCAGAACGTAGCTGTTGAGGACATCAAGAAGGTCGTCATCGCTTACGAGCCGATCTGGGCGATCGGTACCGGCAAGACCGCTACCGCAGAGCAGGCTAACGAGGTTTGCTCCGCAATCCGTGACTGCCTGCGCGAGAAGTACGGCGCACGCGCTGCCCGCGGCATCACCATCCAGTACGGCGGCTCCATGAACGCTAAGAACGCTTCCGAGCTGCTGGCTCAGCCGGACGTTGACGGCGGCCTCATCGGCGGTGCATCCCTGAAGAGCGCAGACTTCGCTACTATCGTAGAAGCAGCTAATCAGTAATTAAATCGCGTAGATCGCGGTAACGGGAAGTCCTCCCGCGCTAATCGCGAAGAGGGGGGCAGCGACAGGTATCGTTGCCCCTTTCTGTCCGTTTTCGCTTCTGAAAAGGAGTCACAAAAATGATTAAAAAGACCACCGCGCCGGGCGCTTCCGACGCAGCAGAAAAGGCTGTACCGGTAAACGTTCTGGCGGACCCGGTCGTTGTCAAGGCTGAGGAGCCGGCCAAGCCGAAGCGCAGCCGCAAGACCAAGGCTGAGGCAGAGGGCACAGCCAAGCGCGGCCGCAAGCCCGCTGCAAAGACGACGGCCGAGAAAAAGACCTCGACCCGCAGGAGCACTGCCAAGAAGGCGGAAGGCCCGAAGAAGCCGACCGCTCTGATCATCATGGACGGCTTCGGCCACCGTGCGGAGAAGAAGGGCAATGCGATCGAGGCCGCAAACAAGCCGAATCTCGACCGGATCTTCTCTGAAAATCCGCTGACCTATATCGGCGCATCCGGTCTGGACGTCGGTCTGCCGGACGGCCAGATGGGTAACTCCGAGGTCGGTCACACCAATATCGGTGCAGGCCGCATCGTATATCAGGAGCTGACCCGCATCACCAAGGCTATTCAGGACGGCGATTTCTTCGAGAACCCGGCTCTGATGAGCGCCATCAACCAGTGCAAGTGGTTCGATTCCACCCTGCACATTTTCGGTCTCCTGTCCGACGGCGGCGTTCACTCCCACATTGACCATATGTTCGCGCTGCTCGAGCTCGCGCGCCGCAACGGTCTGCGCAAGGTATGCTTCCACTGCTTCATGGACGGCCGCGACACGCCGCCGCAGTCCGGCATCGAGTATATCGACCGCCTGCAGGCCAAGATCGACGCCGTCGAGGTCGGCTGCATCGCGACCGTATCCGGCCGCTACTACGCAATGGACCGCGACAACCGCTGGGACCGCGTAGAGAAGGCATACAAGGCGATCGCGCTCGGCGAGGGCGAGCACGCCGCTTCCGCGCATGAGGCGATGGAGAAGTCCTACGCCAACGGCGTTACCGACGAGTTCGTCGTTCCGGTCATCGTGACCGAGGGCGCGACCGTTCGCGATGATGACGCGATCATCTTCGCAAACTTCCGACCCGACCGCGCACGCGAGATCACCCGTGCCTTCGTCGATCCGGAATTCACCGGCTTCGAGCGCGTACAGCCCAAGATCCATTATGTCTGCATGACGCAGTATGATGCGACCATCCCGGGCGTAGAGATCGCCTTCAAGCCGCAGAGCCTCAAGAACACCTTCGGCGAGTATATCTCCGATCTGGGCATGACCCAGCTGCGCATTGCTGAGACCGAGAAGTACGCACACGTTACGTTCTTCTTCAACGGCGGCGTCGAGAAGGAGTATCCGGGCGAGGACCGTGCTCTGGTTCCGTCTCCCAAGGTCGCAACTTACGACCTTCAGCCGGAGATGAGCGAGCCGACTGTCACCGAGGAGTGCGTCAAGCGCATCCTGTCCGGCAAGTACGACGTTATCATCCTGAACTTCGCAAACTGCGACATGGTCGGCCATACCGGCGTATTCGAGGCAGCCGTCAAGGCGATCGAAGCGACCGACGACGGCGTAGGCAAGGTCGTTGACGCGATCCTCAAGATGGGCGGTCAGTGCCTGATCACCGCCGACCACGGCAACGTTGACCAGATGCTCGACGCAGACGGCGTTACCCCGTTCACCGCTCACTCCACCAACCCCGTGCCGCTCGTTATGGTCGGCCACGAGGGCAAGCTGGCGGACGGCGGCGTTCTGGCGGACCTGGCTCCCACCATGCTCGACATGATGGGCCTGCCGCAGCCGGCCGAGATGACGGGCCACAGCCTGCTCGTAAAGTGAGCCTCCAAGGGGGATTCTGTCCCCCTTAGATACCGAAAAAGTTCCCAAGGAAACTTTTTCGGATAACCCGCGCTGCGTGCGCGGCGCAGCGGAAATGCTGCTTTCGGTATTTCTGCTGTTTGAATGCCAACCATTTATTTTTATATAAAAGGAGTAAGAATTATGAAGGGCTACATTGAAATTGTTGATGTAATCGGCCGCGAGATCATGGACTCCCGTGGCAACCCGACCGTAGAGGTTGAGGTTTACGTTGAGGGCGACACCGGCGCATACATGGGCCGCGCTGCTGTTCCGTCCGGCGCTTCCACCGGTATCTACGAGGCTTGCGAGCTGCGCGACGGCGACAAGTCCCGTTACAACGGCAAGGGCGTTCTGAAGGCTGTTGATGCTGTCAACGGCGAGATCGCTGAGGTCGTTATCGGCATGAACGCTCTCGACCAGCAGGCCATCGACAAGGCTATGATCGAGGCTGACGGTACCCCGAACAAGACCAAGTTCGGCGCAAACGCGATCCTCGGCGTATCTCTGGCAGTTGCAAAGGCAGCAGCTGAGGCTCTGTCCCTGCCGCTGTACAACTACATCGGCGGCTGCAACGCCAAGACCCTGCCGATGCCGATGATGAACATCCTCAACGGCGGCGCTCACGCTACCAACAACGTTGAGATCCAGGAATTCATGATCATGCCGGTTTCCGCTCCGTCTTTCCGCGAGGCTCTGCGCCGCTGCGCTGAGGTATTCCATCAGCTCAAGACCACCCTTAAGGAGAACGGCACCCCGGCTGCAGGTGTTGGCGACGAGGGCGGCTACGCTCCGAACCTGAAGAAGGACGAGGACGCTCTGAAGGTTATCGTTCAGGCAATCGAAGAGGCTGGCTACAAGCCGGGCGAGGACTTCATGATCGCGATCGACGCCGCTTCCTCCGAGTGGTGGAACGACGAGGAGAAGTGCTATATCCAGCCGAAGTCCGGTAAGAAGCTGACCCAGAAGCAGCTGGTCAACATGTGGAAGACCTTCGCTGACAAGTACCCGATCATCTCCCTCGAGGACGGCATGGCTGAGGAAGACTGGGAAGGCTGGGCTATGCTGACCAAGGCTCTCGGCGACAAGATCCAGCTGGTCGGCGACGACCTGTTCGTTACCAACACCGCTCGTCTGGCCAAGGGCATCGAGCTGGGCGTTGCTAACTCCATCCTCATCAAGGTTAACCAGATCGGCTCTCTGACCGAGACCCTGGACGCGATCCAGATGGCGAACCGCGCAGGCTACACTGCTGTCGTTTCTCACCGTTCCGGCGAGACCGAGGACGCTACCATCGCTGACATCGCTGTTGCTCTGAACGCAGGCCAGATCAAGACCGGCGCTCCGTCCCGTACCGACCGCGTTGCGAAGTACAATCAGCTGCTCCGCATCGAGGAAGAGCTGGGCGAGGACGTTGCACAGTTCCTCGGCAAGAAGGCTTTCTTCAACCTGAAGAACAAGTAAGTCTCCGTCCTTACCGTTACTGCAATATGAGAAAACCGCACGCTTTTGCGTGCGGTTTTTTATGGCTTAATCATAAAAGCTGTGGGATGAAGGATTTCTGATGTAGGGTTTCCAGCTGACATCGAACAGCTTCAGGAAGAAGTAATCGTCATCCGGATAGCCGCAGCCCTTGCACCGTAGAGCCTTGATGTTGTTGTTGATTCCCTCGATCCTGCCAGCGGAGATATTGAAAGTAGCATGGGCAATAATTGCATGGCGGAGCCTCCTGTGCTGATTGCTGCGAAAAGCATACCGGTACGGACGCTGCCACGCACACCCAACTTCACTTCAAACTCACAAGAAAAATAATTAAAACAAAAAAGCAGCAACTTTCGTTGCTGCTTTAGATGTAGGCGTTGAGTTATCTTCCCGGGCCGTCGCCAGCCAAGTATTGTCACCGTAAACGAGCTTAACTACTGTGTT
>ENA-UEQP01002045-UEQP01002045.1-human-gut-metagenome-genome-assembly--contig:-NODE-2045-length-16364-cov-3.866888_pt1 | contig 16364 bp, 7 predicted proteins | sample MGYA00242951_ERZ507951 | MGnify/ENA primary metagenome ERZ507951 (study PRJEB26167, sample SAMN06115539) | human gut metagenome | host: Homo sapiens | place: China:Shanxi | collected 2015-11-18...
TTCTCTTGCTTCGTCCTCTGGTGATATCTCATCATCAACTCGTGAGTCTACAACTTTACATATTTGCAGAGGATTTATCCTTGAATTGCTGTTTATCTTTATGGTTTGACCATCATAGACCTTTGCCATAGGTTGATACTCGCTTTCGATATCAAGTACCATTACTTTATTGCCTATAAGCAGCTGGTCTTCAAGCATTGATTTCAGCGTTACTGATTTACCGCCGCCTTTAAGTCCTATTGCCAAAAGGTCAAAGGAATTACGACTTTTAGTCCGTTTAAAGGTATTGAGAATATTAAGACCGCCTGTTTCCGTGAAGCCAAAGAAAAGCCCTGTATCGTCTATATGTGATTGATAGTAAAACGGAAACTGACGTGACAAGGTATCAAACACTGGGAAAGGTGTTTTTATCGTGTTGCTTTTATCAATAGTGGTTAAAAACTCATGCTGCATTATATTTGTTGGAACATACGCCGCCAAACCGCTGAGTTCAAGCTCGTGGATCAGTTCCTGTGTCCGTTTATTCAGTGAGCTTAGATCGGTATCACTCACAATAAATCTGAGCGTTACATAGTATATCTGCTCATTGCCGTTTTTTATGTTTTGGTATATCATTTCAAGCTTCTGATATTCAGTGCTTGTATCGAGCTTTTCTGTGGCGTCCTGAATTATACCTCCTCGTGACTCTAACTCTCGCAGGGAAGAACTAAGTTCATCTAATACAGTTTCTTTATCAGCCACATTAACGTCCCATACTATCGTATCATTCGATTGTGTAACTATCTGAGCAAGTCTAAGGTCATCTATCTCAGCTGCATAATCGTACACTACCACTGTCTGAGCAAACACATCATTTATCTTGTAATAGTTTGGCTTAAATATTATTGTTTCAGGCAGGATAGTTTCATTAAGATCTCCATTTTCGGACAACTGCTGATTTTCTGTATTCAGACAGATAAGCTTATTGAGCGTAACGATTATTTCTTCGGCTGAACACCATGATACATCAACATCTCTCATGTGGTTTATAAACCTCTGAGCGCCAGTATATATTTTCTTCTCGTCATCAGAATAGATAAAAAGATAAGCCATTCGGTCATAATGGCTTACCTCAAAATCTTCAAATATATCATGCTGTTCGTTGAGCAGATATTCTGAATACCTATTGATGCTTTTTTGCATTTTATACTTTATATAGGCTTTCTGATTAGCAAGATACGGAGTTTTTGAAGTGAAAACGTATTTGTGATCAGTGCCTATAGATAAAGTTGCCTTGGCAAAATTATTGAAAACTGTATTGCGGTCATAATCGTTAAGATCGAATATATCCATGCCTGATACGGCAAGAACACCCATTTTAAGTGATTTTCCTTTGACCTTAAGCGTCACAATGCCGTTTTCAATGCTTTCAAATGAAAGACGTGACATTATGCTCGATTGGTCTTCGGCAGCTTTCTTATGTGCTTTTCTTTTTGAAAAACCTTTACCATTGACCTTGTTATTCGTGCTTTTCGGCGTCGATGATCTCCTCATCATTGATCTCTCCTCCTTGGTGCTTGTGCAGAGTTTTATTTGTCATTAGGAAACTGAGCCACTCAAGCCATGCTTCAGCAAAGCTTTTGCATGGATCAGAGGGGCTTTTTCCGCTCATTATGAGAAATATCACACTACAGAATATGATAAATGGAATGCCTAGTTTGGGACTTACCATGATATTGGCTAACTGTGATGACACCATTAGTGTTACTATCAATCCGACTATTTTTGTAAGGTTGATATGGCGGAAGATACGCTGTTCCGCTTTTGTCTTTTTAGGTACTACTCCCATATGTTACTTGCCTCCCTTGTCCTTAAATCCATTTCCTTTTGATGTGTCGGATTTGCTGTTATTATTGTTTGTTGCAGCTTTTGAAACGTCAAAGCCACTGCCACGGGCAGGCTGAGATGTGCCGTTATTATTGCTGTTATTGTTGCTGTTTCCACTGTTGTTATCGGCTCTTGCGTCAGTTCCATTTGTGCCGTCTTTGCCTGCTGCGCCTTGCGCACCTCTGTCGCCTTTAGCTCCATTCATGCCGTTAGTGCCATTTAAGCCGTCCTTTCCGTCAGCACCCTTTGAAGCGCTGCCTGCGCCGCCTGATGAAAAGCCCTCTCCTACAGACTCTTTTACGTTATTGGCAATGTTGTCTTTTGCATTTGAGAATGTATCTTTTATTGAGCTTGGATTTGTTGCTGCATAAGCTGCCTTTGCGCCTGCATTAGTATGACCGAAAGCTCCACCGACAGCGCCTGTTACAGTTCCTGCTGCTGCGCCGCCTATAGCTTTTCCTATCTTGCCAGGGGTAGTATCACCGCCGTGTATACCACCATATACGCCGCCTGCAAAGCCTTTTACTGCTCCTGCTGCGCTGCTTGCGGTATGCTTTGCAACACTTCCTACCCCATGTACAACGCTGCTTCCTGCACGAGCAAGTCCCATTGTGGCATAACTGCCCATTTGCATTGATTGGTTGATAGCCATCATTGTGGCTGCGCCAGACTTAACACCTGCGTCAATGCCGAACAGCTTAGTCAGTATTTCAGGTCCGTCTATAACAAATTTTGCTCCTGCGATTATGACTATAAGCATTACGGCAAAATTATCTCCATAATCAGAAGATTTTACGCCCCATATAACGGAAATATATATCCTTATGAGAATGACAACTATCATAAGAACAATATTTGAGAGAAGCATATTTTGTATAGCCTTTTTGGCACGTCCTGAGCCATTAAGATCAGTAGCTATTATAAAAGGTGTTATTAGCTGTGAGAACACTATTTCAAAAAGGGTAGTTGCTATTTTTATTCCGCTGAAAATAAGACAAATAGCTACTGCAAGCATAAGCACAAAGGTTGACCAGAAGTCGATATGATAATAATATAAACAGTCAACCGTGTAGCCGCTGGTTATATTTCTGCGTATGATCTGCTCTACCGAATTAAGATCATCATAATCTTCCTCGTCAAAAAGAGGAAAGGATTGATATTCTGCATTTACTGGTTCTGCATCTTTGGCGGTATTTGTATTTGCCGCTATGTTAAGCTCCCTTATAACATCATCCTTGATAATGTCAAGTGCTTCCTCAACAGTATGTGCGTTTGCTCCTACCTCCTGCGTTTTGCCTGCGGCAGCTACAGCAGGGTGGTTTGCTATAAGGTCACGAAGATATGTATTATAGTTAATGACATTTGTTATCCTGCTGCCGTCTGGATAATGCAGATCTCCAAGTGTAGCACCATAAGGACAAGCGTCACCAATAGAAGCTGACAAAAATGTTTCATAATCTTTTTCAGACAGAACGCTTCCGTATATTGAGCCTGATGTGCTGTATACAGAACAGTATACCTGCATATTTGCACCATAATCTGCACTGAGTATAAGCTCTCCATTTGCATTCTTTAGAACATTATATTCATTTTCAAGTCCTAAAAGGGACATCATATTCTCTGTGGTTAGACTATTGTACTTTTTCTGCTTAGGATATACGTCATGTATATCTGTAAGATAACGGGTAGTCCAAGGCTTGCTATCGTCAGGCTCAATTCCACCTGTTATCTGAATGTCCTTTACATTTCCTGAACTGCCCACAGTATCGAGGTAAGTCATCATCTTCTTATTATCAACGCTGTTTTCAACGTCATATATTCCCGACGCCAGAAGATCCTTGCCCAATGTTCCGACAGTGACTGTGCCGTCTTTGTCGACCGTTGTCTGTTCAGATTGATCATTGATCTTTATGTTCTGTGCTGTTGTTATACCCTTGCTGCGAAGTGAGTTGCAAGAAGATATGAATGCCGGAAAAGCCACAAGAAGTATAGATGAAACGAGTATGCTCATAAGAAAGTCAGATACACGGATCTTATTGTGGTAAACTACTAATGCACAAGCTCCTAAAACGAGCGCAAGGCTCATTACTGCTATTATGACAGTTCCCATTTTACCAAAGCTGAATTCATCTGACAGATAATCAAAAAAGTTGAGCTTGAGCAGGGCGCTGATAGCTTTATCAAAAAAGTCAATTACATCTGCAAGAAAACTCAGAATGTTAAATTCGATATTCCGTAACAGATCACGAAAATGGTTCTTTATTGTTACCATTTTCAAAATCTCTGAGGAACACCCTGTATATCCCAGTTCTGCTGCACAAGCCTGTATACTGCCGCAGCCGCTCATAACAATGGCGGTGATGAATATAAGCTGATACCATACCTTTTTGCTTTTCATGTACTTCAAAATAATACTCCTTTCTGTCTATCTGTGTATGCCCGTAAGAACGCTAGGGATAACGCTTTTACGGACACACACAAATATGTGTCCGTGCAGATCAAGCTACATATATTGAGTCAAGGAAAGCGTCACCGAAAACGAGCAGGGCAGCAGCCACGCCAATAGCGATAAGCCAGCCCTTGACTGAGGATATGCCGTTTTTGCCGCTTGCACCGAGGCATATAACAACGCCGACAAGACACAGTCCAAGCAGTGCTTTGGCTGCAATGGAAAGCCCATTTTTGTTTTTGGTGATCCAGGTGGCGACCGAAGCCCATACACCTGAGGTTGCGTCTGTTTCAACATCGGCAAAGGCTGCAATGGCTGATGACAGACAAGCTGTCATAATTCCGAATATACGAGCACTAAGCTTTATGCTCTTTTCTTTGATTTTTTCTTTCAGTTTCATAATTCATTCCTCCGTTTTTGTTTTATCTGTTTGTTTTGAATGTGCTGACACCACAGCCTTGAGTGTATCGTTCCAGTCTTTGCCGTAAGGCGGTATGCTGACTGAAACAGTATACTGCTGTGAATATTTGTTCATAAGCTTTTCCGTTGCCTGCTGTCCTGTTTCGTCATTATCAAGACAAAAGACTATCTGTGTGATACGAGGATCATCAGATAGTCTTTGCTTAAGTGCTATGTCAGAGCAGCCTGAAAGGGATACTCTGTTTATGCCAAGCCAGCAGTCAGGACGGTATTTGTCCCCTTGACCGATAGCTGAGCATTGTTTTCTCATTGAAAGCTGCATTAAAGCGCCGTGTGACAACAGGTCAATGGGAGCCTCAAACACATATATCTTTGCAGGGTCATATCCATAAGAGCCGGGCACTGCGGAAACATAAAAACTATAATCCTTAGTACTGCCTTCAATATTCTGCGGATAGTATTTGTTAAAGGTGTTTGTGATCTTCGCCTCTGCAAATCGCATTTTTCCTGTCTTATCGTAGCCGCAGAATATAGCTCGCTTTTTTACATCAAGATAAATAAGCTTGTTGCTGACGCAGTATGAAATTATATCGGCAGGCAGCTTTCTTGTGATGTTGAGGTAGGCGTAAAGCTCACGGCATTTGCCCTGCATAGGCTGCGGCGGTGTAAGCTCAGCTTTTGACTTCTTAACTTTTTTTGGATAATGCTGCTCATTGGCTTTTAAATCGGGTGAGGCTCGTATACTGCAGCTATCCCCTATGAGTCGTGCTACAGCATCTTTGAAACCATATCCGTCAACTTTGCAGAGCCAGTCGATAGCACCTTTTCCAAACAAATTTCTTGAATACCAGTGCCATGTATAGCGGTCGGGGTTGATTTTAAGACTGTCATGTTCGTTGCATATAAGCCAGCCGTCTGAGGACTTAAATGAAAAACCCTCGTGCTGCTCAAGAAATCTTACCATGTCGGTGTTCCTTGCTGCTTCAATCTCTTCTTTTGAATACATAACAAACTGCTCGCCAGAGTTATATCGTCTGTCTATCATATACCCTCACCTCCTCTCATTATAATCTCAGACCCTTAGGCTGGAGCTTTTCTACTATGCTGTTGTTTTTACTTGAATTGCTGACGCCGCCGTTGATGACAAAGTTTCGGAACTCATCGCTTTCTTTTTCAGACAGTGTATAAATTTCTCGCCCAACGGCAGCAGTAAGCTTTCCGCCTTTGTTAATGACATCAGCCCACATGGATCTATCTTCTGAGCCTATATCCGCTTGATACTTGCCGTCTTGAAATCGAAACCTCACGGCTTTTTTTGTTTCAGTTATAGGAGCTTTGCTCGGAGAATTTCCACTGAGCTGCGTATTGACGTATTCAAGCCGTTTTGTCTTTTCGGCTAATTCTTGTCCATGTTCAAATGGTTTGAGCATATTTTGCTGAGCTTCTGAGAGATCTTTGTTTGCTTTTTCAAGCTGTTCTTCAAGAGAACATTGCTTCTGATTTATCTGTATTCCTGCAAGATTTTCAATTCTTCTGACATTTCCCACGCCATTATCTGTGGCAACGTCACATGAATAAGTAAGCTCTCCGTGGAGAACAGCGATACAAGGCGTATCAAGCTCAAAAAATGTATTTGCTGACGGATTTCGTTCTATTGTGATTTTAAAGCCACGATACGTTCCAAGCTCTATAGGCTCACCTGTGGCAGTACATTTTGCCATTGCCACGGCAATTTGTTCTCCTGCATTTTCTCTCTTATCGTATCTGACACCGCCTATTGTCATTTCAAACTCCTTGTTTAACGCCTGATGTTCCTGATATTTAGACATATCACTCTTGGATTTTGCGAGAAGTTCAGAATAATGGGTTATCTGGTTCGGCAAAGTTTTCTCTGCCAACTCCTGCATTTTATAAATTGACTTCTTGTGTTCTGCTTCAAGGGTTTTCAGCATTGCAACATCATTGTCAAGCTGTATTTTCTCTTTTATCATAGGATTACCGCTCGCTATAGCCTGCATTTCAGAGTATGTAAGTACCATTTCGTCAACATCTTCTGAAACTCTTGCAGGGCTTTTTGAGGTCAAGATCTGATTTATGAATTTTGCCTTGTTTGTTATAATGCCCATCATATATGCGTCAAAGGTTTCCTCTGTAAGATAGTGATATATTCCGACTTGCGAAAATCTGTTGCCTTGCCGTATTCCACGTCCGTCCTGCTGAGTGAGGTCAGAGGGCTTCCATGGTATGTCAAGGTGATGAATTGCGCAGATCCTATCCTGAATATTTGCGCCAGTTCCAAGCTTTGAAGTGCTTGCGATGATAAAACGTTTTTCGCCTTTGCGCAGACTTTTGAACATTTCATCCCTTGCCTTATCTGTTTTTGCATCGCCTGCAAAGCAGATTTCTTTTTCTGGTATTCCACGCTCCATAAGTGCCTGTTTTATAGCTTTATACACAGAGAAGTGTGTTTCGTCCTCGTTGATCGCTATATCACAGAAAACAATCTGTACGCCCTTTTCTGCCATGGTTTTTCTGTAATTCTTTTCAAGGTTATCGATAAGCTTCATCACTTTGCTGTCAGGCGCAGGATGAGCATCTTTGAAAATACATCTTGTGTCAAGACCGAGCAAGCGTGCTTCATGAGTTATTTTCAGCATATTGTCTTGCCGTGGGTCGACAGTACCGCTGTGTATCGTTTCAGAACGTGTGGCAAGCTCTTTCATGTATGCTTTTTGACGTTCGTCTGGCTTTGAGGTCACTACTATCGGCTTGCCTGTTTCAAGCTTTGGCACAGGCAGTTTCAGCATATCCGCTGTTTGAATATCAGCGAATTCCTTATACATCTGCATAAGCTCAGGTATGTTTACGAATTTGCTGAAACGATTTTTCATTTGAAAGCCGTTTCCTGCAGGCTTTATCTCTAATTGCGATACAACTTCACCAAATGTGCTTGCCCAATCGTCAAAGTTCTGCAATCCTGCTTTTTCGAGAAGATCTGGTCTGAGATAACGCTGCATAACGTAAAATTCCACCATGGAATTGCTTATAGGTGTACCTGTGGCAAAAAGTATATTGTTGCAGCCGTACTTGTTGTTGAGATACTGAGTTTTCATCAGCATATCCTCTGATTTTTGTGCTGCTGTTGTTTGTACGCCTGCCACATTTGACATTTTTGTAGAAACAAAGCAGTTCTTATAGTTATGTGCTTCATCACATACAAGATAGTCAAAGCCGAGCTTTTCAAAACACAATGATGAGTCTTTTGGAGAAGAAAGCAGCTTTTCAAGCCTTTCCTCTATGTTTTTCTTTTGACGTTCAAGGGCTTTTACTGATGTTTTGTCCTTTGTTCCTGCTTCCGATATTGCACTCATGATATCGTGAAGTTCTTTTTGCATGAACTGCTCTCTATACTCATCTGACATAGGTATCCTTTCAAACTGAGTAAATGACATTATCACGGCGTCATAGTCACCAGTAACACATCTTGCAATAAAACGCTTTCTATTGGCTTTGGTAAAGTCTTCAGGTTTTGCCACAAGCAGTTTTGCGTTTGGATAAAGCCGCAGCCATTCACTTGCCATTTGCAGCGTAAGGTGCTTTGGCACAACTACGCAGGCTTTATTTATAAGACCAAGACGTTTCTTCTCCATTACAGTGGCAACCATTTCAAAGCTTTTTCCTGCACCAACTTCATGTGCGAAAAGTGTGTTTCCTCCAAGCTTTGCACGCATTATGGCGTTTGATTGATGTTTCCGCAGCGTTATTGATGTGTTCATGCCTGGAAAAGTTTGATGTGAGCCGTCATACTCTCTGCCCCTTATGGAGTTGAACAGATAGTTATACTTTGCAACGTATTTTTCACGTCTACCCATATCGTTCCATAGCCAGTTTTTAAAAGCCTCCTTCATTAAACGAGCTTTCTCTTTTGCAAGCTGTGTTTCCTTAGTGTTTATCTCATACCATACTCTACTGTCCTCCTCTCGTCTGTCACGAACTAAAATATCACGCTGGTTAAGCAGATTTTCAAAAACATGATAACTACTCATTCGGTTTGTACCGTAGGTTTGATTTGCGGCAATAGAATGGTCTTGATATTTTCCCTCAATCTTATATTCGCCAAGCGTTGTTCTTGTGACAGGGTATAAGTATGTATTTGCTTTTGCATATTCATTCAGAAACTTGTTGTAATCTGCAATATCGATCCAGTTTGCACCGATCCTTACGGATATCTCGCTGGCTTCAAGGTCTTTTGGCACAACTTTCATCAAAGCTTCTACGTTTTTGTTGTAGCTGCTGTCAATATGCTCCGCATGATCTCTGGCTATTCTCAGCTTATCACGGATATTGCCTGACAGATATTCAGATGACTCCGTATAGCCTGAATATGGGTTATTGTCTTTAACTTTGGCAGGATCTCTGAATATTTCATCACCAAGGTCAGCAATAACCTTTTCAGGCGTAGTGTCTGTGAGCTGTGACATATAGAGAATATCGACCTTTCCCAATCTGTCCATTGATACTTGAAGTGCTTCAAGTGCTGTATCAACTTTTGAAACTGGAATATCTGGAAGTATCGTTCTCTTTGTGAATATTGCAGCCTTTTCAACTGTCTTATTTTCCACGTTGACAACTTCGAGTGCTGCTAAAGTGTTGTAGTCATCATCATTAGAAAAGCAGCGTGAATTGGCGCTGTCCGTAATGTTTCCGAACTTTGTTCTGAAATTGTCATATGTGCTGTTGAGCTTCTTCTGAAGCTCTGCAAGCTGTTCATCAGTGCAGCCGTCAGCCTGGGCATTGATAAGCTCCATAGTTGCTTGCCTTAGAGTATGAAGCCCTTTCATGCGTTCAAGCGTTTTGCCTGTTTCTGTGACCTTGACCATTACTTCATTTTCACGGAAATAAAGATCTCCGTCAACAATGGTATGAGTGAAGTTCCTGACAGTTGGATCAGCAGGGAGTATCTCAGCTGTCCCATTGTCAAGCTCAGTTTCCACAGTATCAATAACGCCGTCTATTTTTGAAATGGCATTTATGAGCTGCTGTGCAAGGGGAGTGTCACTGTTTGCATAGCAGGTCGTTACCTTGCTGTCTGCACCATATTTTCCTCGCATACGCTCGTCCCACGCCATAGTACCAAGTACCATATCGGGATTGTCCACAAAATATTGATTGCAAGGAATGCCATTGGCTGTTTCTGAGACGTGTACCCAGTTTGGAATAACAGAGGTCATTGTTGTTCTTTTTTTCAGAAAGATAATATCTGTTGTAACGCTGTCTGCATCTTTAAATGTTCCAGAGGGAAGTCTTACTGCGCCTAAAAGGTCACAGCGTTCGGCAAGATACTTTCTTGCTTTATCATTTTTCTTATCCATTGTGAATTTTGAAGTCACAATGGCAACAATTCCTCCAGGCTTCACTTTATCTACTGCTTTTGCGGCGAAATAGTCATGAATTTTGAAGTGGTATTTGTCATAGGCTTTGTCTGCAATGCCATAATCTCCAAAAGGTATATTACCTATGACCACGTCAAAGCTGTTATTCTTGAATGTTGTTTTTTCAAACCCTTTTATCTGGATATTATCCTCTGGATAGAGCTGCTTGGCTATTCGTCCTGAAATGCTGTCAAGCTCAACTCCGTAAAGTTTTGAATCTGCCCTCATTTCATCAGGCATTTTTGCAAAAAAGTTTCCAACGCCCATGCTAGGCTCTAGGATGTTTCCACCCTCAAATTGAAATCTTTCCAAAGCAAGATATACGCTGTCTATGACTTCTGGCGGTGTATAGAAGCTTGTAAGTGTAGATGATCTTGCAGCACTATACTCATCAGTGGTCAGAAGTTCTCTTAAACGAGTCTGCCTTGCTCCCCAACTGTCAGCAGAAACATTCTCATTATCTGCAGCAAAAGTCTGAGCAGTTCCGCCCCAACCTGAGTATCTAGCCATTATCTTCTGTTCTTCAGGTGTCGCAAGCCGCTTTTCACTCTCTATTTTCAGCAATGTTTCAATAGCAGCTATATTTGCGTCACATCGAGCAGCAGCTCCGCCCACAACAACATTATCAGGGTCAAAGTGGTATGTGCTTGCCTTGACATTTTTCTTTGGCTTTTCTATCTTTTCGGTTTTGACATCTTTATCAGGTATAGTGACGGCTTCAGAAGCAGGGGGTGTTTCAAAGAGTGAAATCTGTTCATCAGATGTAGGAGATATAGGGGTGCTTTCAGAAACAGGCGGTGTTGTCTTTTTTTCTTCAGACAGAACATTATTAGCAATTGTAGGCGTTTCATATGGTATAGGTTTTTCGACCTCGCCATTTTTTATCGCAAGCATTTTCTTTTCATAATCGTCGATCTGTTCTCTTGTGAAGTAGGCGTTTTCAGGCATTTTCTCATACAGCTCATTGATCTTAGCTATCTGCTTTTCAACTGTTTCTGCCCACAAGTGCTTTTCTGCACCTGTTTTCAGATAGTAATCACAATCAAGCTTAAGCCTGCCCAAAAGCTTGTCTATTTCAGGCTGTGTTTCATTTGTAGTTGTAGGCGTTTCATCGATCAGGTCTGCCATATGTGCGGCTTTTGCAGCTTCAAGCTCAGGTATGATCGATCTGTATATTGAGTATCTTTTCAGAAAATCAATAACGCCGCCGTATCCGTCACCTGCGTCCTGGCGTTCAGTGATCGTTTGTCCGTCAGGCATATTGATAGTAAACTTGACCTTATCATAGCCCATAAACTGTGAGAATTCGTCATCAGCGTCTGCTTCATACCATGCTTTTACTGAGCCGTACTTCTCTATTGCAGCCTTTGCTCCTGCCACCATTTCACTGTCAGCCTGTTCCATTAGCGTGTCAAATTCTGCAACACTGTAGGTCTTGCCGTCCTCAAAGTAATTACTTTCGCTCCATTCACAGGTTATCGTAGGCTCGGATAAAGTAGTGAATGATTTAACATCATTTGAACTTATATCGGCACTATTTTCTTGTTGCTTACCCTTGACAATATTGCGACTTTGGTGTATAATAATATTAGAGTCAAGATTGTTTATCGCCTCAGGCAATTGGAGCCTTTGACACGAGAACAGTGCTTGGCTTTTTTCTTTGTCCCAAAACAGAATATTATTTGATTTTGCCGCACGTTCAACATAGTTTGCAAACCCATTTCTTTTCCATAAATACTTGTGATAAAGTTTGATGATACATTTTCCATTTCATAAATGCCTTGCCCATTTGGTTTAACACTTACGATTATCGGTGCATTATCATTATCAACGTTATTTAAACAAATTACTATACTTTTATCAGCACTTTTGTTTGGAGAAAGTGAGTCCATTATTATGGCAGGGCTTTCTAAAAGATGTGGGATATTACATATCTGTTCCAGTGTTAAGCCGTGCCAATGTGCATTGTTCGGGGATTTTTCATGTAGAGCGTCTTTTAAATGCCTTTGCGTATACAACATAGGAAGCCGATCACAGCCGATATTCACAAGAATTTGTGGTGTATCACAAACCTTTAGATTTGAGTATTTTGGGAATACGCCATTTAAAACATCATTTATCTGTTCAGCAAATGTTTTTTCACTCTTGACAACTCCAGAGGAGTCTGTTATACTGCTTGTAGAGCTATTAGGAACAGCAGGGCGTAGCTGGTTTTCAGCCAAACCTATAATTCTTGATGGTTCTATTTTTTTGTCCTGTTGAGTAACATCTGCTGAGATTGTGTCAACAGAGTTGTCCTGGACTTCAACCGCTTGAACGTTCTGCTTTGAATGCTCTATTACAGCCTTATCAAGATATATCTGAACATCATGTGGATCTATCTGTCCGTCAACTGCCTGATGAAACATCTCAAAGAATGTTTTTATCTCGTCTACCGTTAGCCGTTCATCGACCTCGTTAAGAACAGTAATAGAAATTCCCTCAGAAAAACCCTGCTGCAGCATGGCTTTTTGTTCATCACTATATTCATGGTTAGAGAACATATCTGACAGTTTCAGCCGACCATTGAGCTCATTTACATATGTATAGTAATCATTGAGTATGCCCTTTGGATCGAGTGTTTGCTCAATGACACTCTGAGCATAGTAATCAGATAATAAAGATGATATATGCCGCAGTTCGTCGGGCGAATATCGGACGCTTACCCAATGCCGTATATTATGTTCACCATTTTGTGCAGCTGCCACAACCGCTTGCTTTAGTGCAAGTATCTGGTCTTGCGAAAATTTAAGCCTTATAAGGTCTTTGAGTATATCGTCAACCCTATCCGATGTGCTTTCTTGCTTTGCGGTTTTGGCATTGTCAAGAGTTTCGTTTTTGCGGTCAATGGCGATAACTTCTTTTTCAATTTCAAACAGCGTGTCTTTGGCAGCGTGCTGAACAGCTCTGCTGAAAAGAATCATATCTCTTGCATTTTTGATAAGGTCAAGAGCGCTTACATCAACATCGGCGTGCAGATCTATTTTACCTGAAAGATTACATCTTTGAGAAACAACGAACTGCACAACAGAATCCAGTGAATGGCGGTATATCTCAGCCTGTTTTGTGTCAAGTCCCATTTGAGATATTGCATTTTGTACTGACTCAGCAATAGGCGCAGAATTAATACTGTTTGCTGTCATTGCTTCGATACATTCTTTGACCGATCCTGCGTTTATATTGTATCGGTTATTAATCGTATTGAGTAGCTCAGGTGTATTGCGGTCAGTAAGTGTCCACATCTCAGGCAACTCTTTGCCGCCTGTCTGAGTGACGTCATATAAATATCTGCAAGTGTGATTTTTGCCAAAAACAGCAACGCCGTGAGAGCCACGTCTTACATATCGCCCTAGACGTCCCCATTTCTTATACTCAGCGATCTTTGTTGCGTTTCTATTCTGCTGATATACTAGCACAGCGTCTGAATACGGCTGCTTATACATCTTTGCAGAAAATTTGAGATAATCAATGTATTCCTGCTTATTGTTCCTCAGCTGCTCATTGATTTCAAACCATGCTTGTTTTACAGCTTCATACTTATCGTGCTTATCCATTTAAGTTTCCCCTCTTTTATTTTTCAAGAATATTTAAGAGCCGCTCCAAAAGCGCTTTATTCTTGCCTGTATCTGTCATATCCATGATGTTGAGCGCATATCTTACGCCCTCAACAAATCCTAGATCGTGAGCGTCATCAATTACATTCGCTTGTAGTTCACATTCTTCCTCTTGCAGCTGAATTAATCGCTCTCGCCGCCCTTTGTAGGTTTTCACCCAATGGGTCTGAGCATTGTCTGTTTCGTAATCATCTTGAAATCCTATCATGATTTCTTCCAAGATATCAAACTTAGATTTCTTTGGCGTTTCAGTAATCATTGTGGTTACTCCTCTCGGTTATATAAAAAGAGCGTATGAATTTCTTCACACGCTCAGGTTTGCGATTTTAAGTTGTGTGTCACTGTGACACACTTATGCATAACAAAAAACTAATAGTCTGAAATTAATAAATTCATGATTTTGTTTCATAGATACCTCTGTCTGCATTTTAGAAAGCGGTATCACTATCAGATAAGTCAAGCTCTCTGCAACTGTTATCATCAAATATAATTCTTCCGTCAGCGTCATACTCAACAAAACTACTTTTTTCCTCATAGTCCCCTATCAATACCATGGCTGTTTGTAGCCCTGTAAAAGTCACTGAGCTTGTGTATATCTCATGAATTATCTCTTTAAGCGTTTGCTCCTGCGTCATACCAAAACGTTTTGCAATGCACTCAAGCTCCTCACTGTATGATAAGCCGTCTTTGATTATTTCTCTTTCTTTTCTTTTTTCTTCTTTAAGTTGAGTTTTTGTTTTTTCTTCTACTACTTCAACTGTATTCATTTCTTGAACTTGTTTTTTCTTTTCTATATAGTAATCATAATTTCCAAGATATTCAGTAATTCCATTTTCATCTAAAACCAATACTTTATCAACAACAGTATTTAAGAAATATCTATCATGTGATACTACAATTACAGTGTTTTCAAAGTTAATTAAAAATTCTTGTAACCAATTAATACTTTTTAAATCTAAGTCATTTGTTGGTTCATCTAGTAATAATACATCTGGATTTCCAAATAGAGCCTGTGCAAGCAATACTTTTACCTTATCTCTTGCTTCTATTTCACTCATTAATTTATAATGATTTTCAGGTATTATTCCTAAATCATTTAAAAGCATTGCTGCATCTGATTCAGCATTCCAACCATCTAATTCTGCAAATCTTTCTTCTAATTTTGCAGCTTTCATTCCATCTTCTTCTGAAAAATCTGGTTTCATATATATTGCATCTTTTTCTTTCATTATGTCATATAACTCTTTGTTCCCCATTATTACAGTATCCATTACTGTATATTCTTCAAAAGCAAAGTGATCCTGTTTTAGTATAGAAAGTCTTTCTCCTTTTTCAAGTGATACTTCTCCTTTACTTGGTTCTAATTCTCCTGATAAAACTTTTAAAAATGTTGATTTTCCAGCACCATTTGCTCCTATTATTCCATAACAATTTCCTTTACCAAATTTTATATTTACATCTTCAAATAATACTCTTTTTCCAAATCTAACTGTTACTCCTGTTGCAGTTAACATGTTATCTCCTCCTTAATTTTACTTTTCCGCTTCTTATCGCTTATCTACTATACCACAATTTTACAATTTTAACAAGACATTTCATACATTTTTCACTATTGCTTTTTTTGTCGTAATATGATAAATTTTGTTTATAAAATGAAAGGAGATTTTAACTATGCGTAAGAAAATTTTATTATTTATTTCAATTGCCATTTTTACAATGTTAATCTTATTTGGAATTGAACATTTTTCATCATTAAATAAAAAAACACAGGAAATTTCATCTTCAGAAACTCAACCAACAGAAAACACAAAAGATACAGAATTAGTTATTGATATTCCAAAAAAAGAAGATATAACTATAAATATGAGTGTTATTGGTGATATAATGTGCCATAATTCTCAATATCAAGATGCATTTAATGGATCTACATATGACTTTTCTTATGTTTTTTCAGATATAAAAGATTATATTTCTAATGCTGATATTGCAATTGGAAACCTTGAAACAACTTTTGCAGGTGCTGAAAGAGGTTATAGCAATTATCCAACATTCAATACTCCTGAACAATTAGCATATAATTTAAAAGATTTTGGTATTGATGTTGTTTCAACTGCAAATAATCATTGTATGGATACTGGATATAAAGGATTAGTTAGTACTTTAAATTATTTAGATGATGCTGGAATTTCACATACTGGAACATCTAGAAGTAGTGAAGAACAAAATACAGTTTTAATAAAAGATGTAAATGGTATAAAAATTGCATTTTTGTCTTTTACTTACGGCACTAATGGTATTCCTGTTTCTTCACAAAGAGACTATTCCGTAAATTTAATTAGTGATGACTTAATCTTAAATCAATTAGCATTAGCAAAAGAACAAAATCCTGATTTAATTTGTGTTAGTATGCATTGGGGAATTGAATACCAAAACACTCAAAATAAGGAGCAAGAAAGACTTGCTAACCTATTATTTCAAAATGGTACAGATATAATATTAGGTAGTCATCCACATGTTTTACAACCAATGGAAAAAAGGACAATT
>ENA-UEQP01002048-UEQP01002048.1-human-gut-metagenome-genome-assembly--contig:-NODE-2048-length-16349-cov-3.703847_pt1 | contig 16349 bp, 12 predicted proteins | sample MGYA00242951_ERZ507951 | MGnify/ENA primary metagenome ERZ507951 (study PRJEB26167, sample SAMN06115539) | human gut metagenome | host: Homo sapiens | place: China:Shanxi | collected 2015-11-18...
GGTGATATTGTTTGGACAAGCTCCAATGAAGAGGTAGCAACGGTTAGTGCAAGTGGCGCATCGGCAACAGTAACGGCGGTTGGAGAAGGAACGGCAACGATTAAAGCAACAATTACAACCGATACCGGCATTGTTACATATGACAAATATGATGTTACGGTAGTCGCTTCTGACCTTGTTTTAGAAGGTGATGATTTAGGAGCAGGTGCATCTTATACGTATGTACCTAATGGATTTGCTCTGTATGCTTCTATGGGAATTTTTGAGATTGATAAGTCAAAATTGAGTAAAGAAGGAACAACTATTTCGATAAAGTACACAGCGATGGAAGGAGATACTGACGTAAAAGATACACAGAGATTTAACATTGGATTAAAGACCGGTGACAAATGGAATTCCCCGGCAATTAAAGATTACTATGGCAAGACAGGCGGCGAGGTAAATCTAACATTGACTGCTGATGACATGAAGAAAATCGGTGCGGATGATAAGGTTTATGTTCATGTAGGCACAGGAACTGCCGGATTTAAAGGAACATTTACGTATCTGTCGGTAACAGCAGGAGAAGATAGTCTTGTGTCGGAACTTCCAAAGGCTGTAAGTTATTTGGAAAGCGGACTGGCACAGTGGGCTCTAACAGCAAAAGTTATGCTTCCGAGTGATATTGATTTTAAGCAATATTCAAAATGCCAGATTGAATTTACAGCATCCGATCCGACTTTCGAATTCCACGGAATTGTTGGTCATAAAGTGAATGGTAAAGATGTAACAGATCCTAAGTATGGTGTTACATCAGAAGGATATTTTGAGGTAAATCTTTCCAATGTGAAAAAAGAAGAGGGTACAGAACCGTTTGTTGTAATCAATGCCGGAAAGGCAGGGTACGCAGGCTCTGTGACGATTACTAAGATAACATTTGTAAAATAGTATTTGCGATGAAAGAGACCTGCTCTTTTTGCAGGTCTCTTTCGTTATCAAAGGAAAGCGAGAGTATTAATGAAATTAAAAAAAATCATGAAATGGTCGGTGATTACGATGGCAATGATGGCGGGGATTTGTTTTGCGCCGCAGTCGGGAAAAGCGGCGGAAAAATTGGAGGTTAAAATTCCTACCGAGCGCGCAATTTATCAAAGGGACAATAACAATTATGCCAACGTAAAGGTTTCTATTGAGTACAGTGGAACCGGGGAGGTGTCGGCAAAACTTTATGACGGCGGTTTTAACCAAAGGGGAAGGTAATACATATGAAGGAAGTATTGCAAATGTACCCGGAGGTGGCTGGTATACATTGATTGTAAATGCGGGAAGTGAGAGTAAAACAGTAGAAAAAGTTGGAGTCGGTGAAGTTTTTATTACCGGTGGACAGTCAAATTCCTGTAACTTTGGAGGCGAAAAAACAACTGCTCAATCAGATTTAGTATCAGCATATAATCCGAATACTAACACGTGGCAGCATTGTGAGGACAGTCAGCCGAGTGAAAGTGGATTTAATACCGGTAATGGCGGTGGCTCCGCATGGCCTTCCATGGGAGACGCCCTGACACAGAAGACTGGTGTTGGCTTTGTATCAACGGGTGTTGGTTCTGCTAAAATTGAGGAACTTCGTACAAAACATTATTTTGCAATTAAAAATGCAATTAATGACTTGAAGCCATATGGGTATCGTGCTTTTTTGCTTCACCAGGGAGAGGCTGATACGGATGGAACAAAGCGCGAAAAATATCTGGCTTCTTTACAGCAGTTAATTGCACAGACAAGAGAAGATGCCGGATATAATTTGAATTGGTGCATTGCGCAGGTTTCCTATGCATGGAGCAATTACAATAATACGAAGAAAATGGAATCCATGAAAGAGACCCAGCGTGCGGCCTGCAACGATGAAACTATTTTTGTGGGACCAACGACCGATGATTTACAGGGTGAGTATCGACACACGGATAATCTTCATCTGAGCAAACTTGGTTTGATTGAACACGGAAAACGCTGGGCAGATGTTGTGTATAATAAAATGATTACAGCATATGAAGTTTCCATGGATACAAATACGAAGCATGGTCAGATAAGTGGAGAAAAATCCACATATCATGCTGGTGACATTGTAAAGGTAAGTGTAAAGGCAGATGAAGGATACTATTTGAAAATAGGTTCCTTTAAGGTAAATGGAAAGCAGGAAGCACTGGATGGTTCTTCATTTGTTATGCATGCGGAAAATGCCGTTATGACAGGAGAATTTGTGACAATAGACGAGCTGGTTGGTTTTCTAAAGGATGAATTAGATAAGGCGAAAAAAATTGATGCAGCCAAGTATGAAGAGGTATCGGCAACTGCACTAAAAAATGCAATTTTGGCAGGTGAACAAGCGATAATTACGCCGGCGGTAACTGGGGAACAGGTTCAAAAATGTACGGTTGAACTTATGACAGCACAAACGTCACTTGTTGAAAAGTCAGTGCCGGATGCAACACCAACACCGCTTCCGACAGCAACACCAACCGCTGCCCCAACAGAAGCACCGAAACAGACAGAAGAACCAAAACAGACAGAAGAACCAGGTGTCAGTCAGCCGGTTGCCGGTACACCTGCCGCAAAGACAAAACTTCCGAAAAAAGGAACCATAATCAAAAAAGGTGGGGTGAAATATGTAATTACAACGTCTTCCGGAAAGGTCAAGACGGTATCCGTTCTCGGAGTGGCAAACAAGACAAAGAAAAGTATTACGATAGCCAAGACAGTTTCTTATAAAGGGTATCAATATGCCGTAACCGGAATTTGCAAAAAAGCGTTTTACAAAATGTCAAAATTAAAGAAAATAAAGGTCTTGTCAACAAAGATAACAAACGTCGGCGGTCTTAAAAAGGAAGAAACAAAGCAGAAAAAGACAGGTACAAAGACACATTGGCGACCTGACCTTGAAGTTTTCACTGATATAAAAATTGAGAACGAATATTTTGAGGACGTTCTGAAAAAGCAGGCTGTAGTAAACCCTAATATCACATTTATCCTGCGTATACAGCGTGAGAACAATTCTTTTGAAGAAAAGACGTTCTATTATGAGAATGGTATCGCCGATTATGTTGCAGAGATAGCAGGTGAAAAGCCTCTGACCTCGGTGCAGTTTTTCACAGGCGATCGCAAGGGTCGTGACCGTGAGGACAAGGACGATTACAAGGTAAAGCTTTCTGTGGCGTTCACTTTCTCTAATCAGGTAAAATGTCTTGAATATTATCACAATTCAAGCTTTCTGGAACATGGTGGCTCACCGGAGGACGCTGTGAAGAGTGCTTTCACATCTCAGATAAATGCTTATCTCAAAAGCAACAATAAGTATCTGAAAAACGAGAAGCCTATTACTTTTCAGGATATCGAGGATTGCTTGGTGCTTGTTTCAAGTTCGTTTTCTACACAGACTTCATATGCCAATCAGACAAAGAAAGCTATCACAAACAAGTTTATCAAGGAGTGCATGACAGAGTTCTTGAAGCACAATCTCGAGATATACTTTATTGAAAATCCTGACGAAGCGGTGAAGATAGCAGAGCAGGTCCTTGTAAACAAGAGAAGCCGTGAAAAGGCTGAGAAGTCAAGAATAGACCTGAAGAAAAAGCTTGCAGGCTCTATCGACCTTTCAAATCAGGTGCAGAAATTCGTTGACTGCCGTTCAAAAGACCTTTCTCAGCGTGAGCTTTACATCGTGGAGGGTGACTCGGCGCTCGGTTCTGTAAAAATGGCAAGAAATGCAGAGTTTCAGGCTGTTATCCCTGTGAGAGGAAAGATACTCAACTGTTTGAAAGCTGACTATGATAAGATATTCAAGAACGAGATAATCACAGATCTTATAAAAGTCATAGGCTGCGGCGTTGAGGTCAAGACGGGCAAGAACAAGGAGATATCTATGTTCAATCTCGACAACCTACGCTGGAACAAAATAGTTATCTGTACTGATGCCGATGTTGACGGCTTCCATATCAGAACGCTTATACTCACAATGCTTTACAGGCTCGTGCCGACCCTTATTGAAAAAGGATATGTTTATATTGCGGAGTCACCGCTCTTTGAGATAACGACTTCCGACAAGACTTACTTTGCGTATGACGAGAACGAAAAGACAAAGATACTCAAAATGATAGGCAATAAAAAGTTTGATATCCAGCGTTCAAAAGGTCTTGGCGAGAACGAGGCGGAGATGATGAGCCTTACGACAATGGACCCTGCCACAAGACGTCTTATAAAGATAGAGCCTGACGATATCGAGCAGACACAATGGATGTTCGATATGCTCTTGGGTGACGATCTGCAGGGAAGAAAAGATTTCATCACCAATAATGGTGTTGATTATCTGGATATGGCAGATATTTCATAAGCTGTTTGAGGGGAGAGCATTATGGACGCAATTTTTATATGGTCGTCTGCGCTTGTGATATGTGTTGGACTTCCATTGTTTTTCACAGTAATAAATGTTATAAGGCTTTTTGAGAATGCACCTAAAGAATTGGACAGACCGCTGTTTGATGTGCTGACGGTGGTAATCGGTTCGCTGCTGTCTGTTTTTGACCTTGACGGGTTAGGTCTTGGCGTTGAATATGATGTTCCTCTAACTGTTCATGGGGAATTTCATACACCCATAGCAGGGGAGTATAGGTTTAGTTTTTTCTTCCTGTTTTTTATAGCAATGGTGTGCATTGTACTGTTGAGTGTTATAACAAAGAGAAAACCGCCGTTGTTTGCGGCTATGCTCATTGCAGGGGTGTATATGGGCAATGTGCTTGATATACTGCTGGTGATACAGCTTTTGAAGAATATGGATAACTTTTTCACGGTGATGATGTTGGTTTTTCCAATGAATTATATGCTTATGTCCGTAAGGCTCATTCGCCGTGAAATAAAGGCGCAGACGGGATATCTCAGCAATTCGGCGGAGAAAAGCGGCTTTATGGGCTGGCTTAATAAGCTTCTCAAAAAAAGCCTTGGTTGGTATCTTATCAGCTTTGTGGCAATGATACCGCTCCTTGCGGTGATGCTTTTGATACTTGTTTTATTTGGACAGCGCCCTGACAGCACAGTAAAGGCTTTCACGGAAACAGCCGATTGGACGTTTTCTCAGCAGATACCTCCGCCGCCCGATTACTCACAAGGGCATTATCTTTGCACAGTTGCGGCAGGGGGACACGCTAAGCTCGTCAAACCTCAGCGAATGGGTCTGCGGCGTGGGGATAAGATAGTTGTAAACAGACAGCTTTGTGTTGCAAACGCATTTGAAGAGCTTATACAGGATAAGCTTCCACGTTTTCACAAATGTGTGAGAAGCTTTTACGATAAACACGGATATCCCATTTCACAGCATATATCGACGAAATTGCGTGCTGATGTGGTCTATATCCTTATGAAACCACTTGAATTTATTTTTATTGCGGTGCTGTATATGTTTGACGCCGATCCCGAAAGCAGGATCGCTATGCAGTATACAGGCAAAAAGTGCACCGACCTTACGAACTTTATGAAAGGATAGATTTTATGGCAAGAAAAAAGGCAGAGCCTAAAAAGACTGCTAAACCAAATAACAACGCATATATCGAGGGTGCAGGACTTGTTGCAGACGAAAAGATAACAATGTCCCTTGAAAAGAACTATATGCCATATGCCATGAGCGTTTTGGTATCAAGAGCGTTCCCTGAGATAGACGGCTTTAAGCCCTCACACAGAAAACTGCTTTATACTATGTATAAAATGGGACTTTTAAACGGAAAGCTCACAAAGTCTGCCAATATCGTTGGTGCGACCATGAGGCTCAATCCTCACGGCGACGGCGCTATATATGAAACCATGGTAAGACTTTCACAGGGCAATGAAGCACTTTTGCACCCATATGTAATGAGTAAGGGTAACTTCGGTAAGGCATATTCAAGAGATATGGCTTATGCTGCCTCTCGATACACTGAGGCAAAGCTCATGCCTATCTGTCAGGAGCTTTTCGGAGATATAGACAAGGACACTGTTGATTTTGTTCCTAACTATGATAACACTACCACAGAGCCGACCTTGCTTCCTGCTACTTACCCGTCAATACTTGTTAATGCCAACGTTGGTATAGGTGTTTCTATGGCTTCATCAGTTTGTCCGTTCAATCTCAGCGAGGTTTGCGAGACAACTATCGGACTTATGAAAAATCCTGATTTCAACGCTCTTGAAACGCTGAAAGGACCTGACTTTCCGGGCGGTGCTTCACTTCTCTATGATGAGGAGGAGCTTGATAAGATATACCGCACAGGAAAAGGCTCTGTTAAGCTGAGAGCAAAATATCAGTATGACAAGGAGTCAAGGTGTCTTGAGATCGTTGAGATACCTGCCACTACCACAGTTGAAGCAATAATCGAGAAGATAATTGCTCTCGTTAAGGCAGGCAAGATAAGAGAGGTATCATATATCCGTGATGAAACGGACATTAACGGTCTGAAAATAGGTATAGATATCAAAAAGGGCGTAGACCCTGACAAGCTTATGCAAAAGCTTTATAAGCTGACGCCGCTTCAGGACTCATATTCATGCAATTTCTATATACTTGTTCACGGCTATCCAAGAATAATGGGCGTTTATGATATAATTAAAGAATGGGTAGCGTTCAGAATGGATTGCGTTCGACGCAGAACAAGCTTTGACCTTGCAAAGAAGAAAGACAAGCTTCACCTTCTGAAAGGTCTTGGAAAGATACTCCTTGATATAGACAAGGCTATAAAAATAATCAGGGAGACAGAGGAAGAAACAGAGGTCGTTCCTAACCTTATGGTTGGATTCGGCATTGATGAGATACAGGCTGATTATGTGGCTGAAATAAAGCTCAGACACCTTAACCGTGAGTATATCCTCAAAAGAACTGCCGAAACTGAGGATCTTGAAAAAGCTATTGCAGAGCTTGAAGATATTCTTGGAAGCGACAGAAAAATAAAGAATATCATCATTTCCGAATTAAAGGAAGTTTCAAAGAAGTATGGTCAGCCAAGAAAAACTCAGTTCTATTATAAGACTGATGTCGAGGAGATAGACATAGAGGACGATATCCCTGACTATGCCTGCAAGCTTTTCCTATCTCAAAGCGGTTATTTCAAGAAATGTACTCCGCAATCACTGAGAATGGCAAGCGAGCAGAAGTATAAAGAGGGCGACGGTCCGCTTCAGGAAATGGAAAGCACCAACAAAACGGAGCTTCTGTTCTTCTCTGACAAGGCGGCTGTGTATAAGACCAAGGTATCGCAGTTTGCCGACACAAAGGCAAGCTCTCTTGGCGACTATATTCCTGCAAAGCTTGGTTTTGATGACGGTGAGGGCGTTGTGTCCATGGTGAATACTGTGGATTATTCGGGCTATATGATATTCTGTTTTGAAAACGGAAAGGTGGCAAAAGTGCCGCTAAATGCCTATGAAACAAAGACCAACAGAAAGAAGCTTGCCAACGCTTATTCTGCAAAGGCTAAGCTTGTGGGAATGTTCTTTGTGCAGGATAACGCTGAGATAATGCTTCGCACAACTAACGGCAGAGCAATGATATTTGATACTGCACTTCTTATGCCTAAGTCCACGAGAGATACTATAGGTGTTCAGGTCATGACACTTAAAGCGAAGAATGCAGTTGTTGATAAGGCATTTATCGTTGACGATGAGACAGCAGCAGGCCTTTCAAAATATCGCAGCAAAACGATACCTGTTGCAGGCTGTTTTGCAAAGGATATCGAAGACCCTGACCAGATGCACTTCTGATATATGTTTTTTACAGCGGATAGACTCCTGTCCGCTGTTTTTCGTTTGTTGACTTTTTACAGAGATTATGGTATACTTGTTTTGAAAAAGTGTGCAAATGCACGGATGTTGCAAAAGGGAGTTGTTTTTATGGAGTGTCCTAAATGCCACAAGTCAGTTGACGATGATGACATTTTCTGTCCTAACTGTGACACAAGATTAAGACCAGACAAAAATACATCTATCATGAAGCGTTTCAAAAAGCAGAATAAACCGCTAAATGTGGAAATAGTGGGTGAGAAAAAACATAAATTGTCTGAAAGCAAGCTCAAGCTTATTCTTATAACGGTGGCGGTAGTGCTTCTTGTGGTGCTTGTCGTCCTTATCGTTGTAAATATTATAAGCGGAAAGGGTGAAAACACCGCTGAGAGCATTTCTGAATATATCGGCGTTGATGTTGCAAAGGCTCAGAAAAAGCTTGATATGCACTTTAAGGACGAATCGGCTTTTCAGGGAGTGAACAATGCACTGAATTTTGATTATATCATTGAGTCTGATGACAGTGTTAATGTTGATGGCATAAATTATCCTGAATGGGCAGCGCTTGTTACTGTTGATGATGAAGAACGTATACAAACTGTAAAATATTCAAATTTCAAGATGCTTAAAAACAATGCAAACGGTGAAAAAAAGAGTAAAGCTATCAACCTTGATAAGTTTGAACAAGGAGCAAAGTGGAGTAGCTTGTCAGATGCCATAGACCTTGAATATTACGGCATCGTATGGTCAAAAGACACTAAAAATTATATATACCGCTATTGGTATGAGAATGACGCAGGCGATGATCAGCCTGTGGTGCTTAATGTAACGTTCGATACGGATAATAAGTATCTGTATTATTCTTCTACGCTTATTTATCCTGAGTATCTGTAAAAGGGTCATAATGTTACAAAAGAAATACAAATTGTTGCGTAAATTCTACAATTTCACAAAAAAACTTGACTTATGCTCGGTTTGTTGCTAATATAAATTGATGAATAACGTAAAAAGGAGGTTCGGTATGGATCCTAGTACTAAATTATGTATGGGCTGTATGAACGAACTTGGTTCTGACGGTCGCTGTCATTATTGTAACTATACCGACGATATCCCGCATTTACAGGCTTATCTTGCACCGAGAACAGTGCTTGACAACAGATATATAGTTGGAAAAATGCTTTCATATAATGGTGAGGGTGCGTCTTACATTTGCTACGATATGGTTGGCAAATGCAAGTGTGTGGCAAGAGAGTATATGCCTGACACTCTTTGCGAAAGAGATAGCGAAAGTCAGCGGCTTGTGGTGAATCCGGATTGTCTGGCTAAGTATAAGACGTTTATGTCTGAGTTTGCAGACGTGAACAAAGTTCTTTCACGCATGAGAAATCTTCAGCATATCGCCACGGCAAAGGATATGTTTTGCGAGAATAATACGACCTATGTCATACTCGAATATGTGGAGGGCGTGACGCTAAAGAAATTTTTACAGTCAAATACAGGCTTTCTCACATGGGAACAGGTCAAAAAGCTTTTTGTGCCATTGTTTACAACATTGAGCATTATACATAATGCAGGTATCATACACAGGGGAATATCTCCTGAAAATATTATTGTTACAACTGATTGTGAGCTTAAACTTACAGGCTTTTGCATAAGTTCTATAAGAACATCTAATACAGGGCTTTCTCCTGAGTTCTATTCAGGATATACCGCCCCTGAGCAATATTCTTCGTTAGAATGGCAGGGCACATGGACTGACGTTTATGCACTTGCTGCAGTTCTTTATAGAATACTAACAGGCTGTATGCCCCTTGACGCTTATACCCGTACAAAGAATGATACTATGGTCGAAGCTTGCAGAGTCAATCCGAGAATACCACAGCATATCTCACGAGTTCTTTCAAGAGCTATGAGAGTTCGTGGCGAAGAAAGAATACAGACAGTTTCAGAGCTTGTTACTGCACTTTTTGAGCAGCATACAACTCATATGGAACACCCTAAGGGTTCAACTCAGACTATTCCTATACAGCATGTTCCAAGACAAAGAACGCAGTCAAGGCAAATGCCACAGCAGACTCGTGAGGAAGAAAAGCCTAAGAATAAAACGGCTACGATAATAGGCTGGACGGTGCTTGTGATAGTGCTTTTGCTTTCAGTTTTTCTGCTATATGAATTGTTTTCAGGTCCGTCGGACAGCAATAATGATTCGTCTGAGGATAAGGTCATTTCTTCTGATGATGCAGATGGAGTTGACAGCGAGGTATTCGTTTACAGCACCACAGTTGCTACGCCTAAGGTGACTGATGCTGAAAGTCAGTCAGAATATGGCTATGGCGCTATAATGCCTAACGTTGTGGGGCTGGAATACAATACTGTTGTAAAACAACTTGGTGAGGATTTTACTATCAAGGCTGAATATTATTATTCTGATGTTGACGATAAGGACGTTGTTAAAGAGCAGAGCATACCAGAGGGTACTGATTTTGATCCGTCTTTGAAAAATGAGCTTGTTCTTAAAGTGTGTGCAGGCCCTGAAAATGTTCCTGTTCCTGATTTCTCTGGCCTGTCAAAGAAGGCTTACCTTGAGCTGCTTGATTCTTATAATATCAAGTATAAGGTCGTTACCGATTTCTCAAGCTCTGTTTCTGCAGGATATGTTATGGCGACGAGCGTTAATGTTGGAAACACCGTGAATGTTAAAAATGGCGACGTGCTTACAGTTACAGTTTCCGCTGGTCTTGTGACTACTACGACCACTACAACAAAGGCTACAGAGCCTAAGCCTGATACGAACACAGGCAGCTCCTCTGAAACAACACCAGTTCCGGCTGCTGTGCCTGCTGAATAACGAAAACGTTTAATAAAATGTTAAAAAATAAACAAAGCCCTTGACAATTCAGGGGCTTTGTGCTATGCTCATTATAGATTATTAGGAAAGTAACAGGATAAATTGTTTCCTGATTTGGAGGTATTTTACATGACTAAGAAAATTGGTGTACTTACCAGCGGAGGAGATGCTCCGGGAATGAACGCTGCTGTCAGAGCAGTATGCAGAGCTGGTCTTGCAAAGGGTATGGAAGTCGTAGGTATCCTCAGAGGATATAACGGCCTTCTTAACGGTGAAGTTATTGAGATGAATGCAAGAACTGTTTCAGGCATAATCCAGAGAGGCGGTACTTGTCTTTACACAGCAAGATGTCCTGAATTCAGAGATATCGAGGGCGTAAAGAAGGGCAGAGATAAGTGTCTTGAAATGGGTCTTGACGGTATCGTAGTTATCGGTGGTGACGGTTCATTCAGAGGTGCGGCTGACCTTTCAGCACAGGGTATCCCATGTATCGGTCTGCCTGGTACTATAGACAACGATATTTCATGCACAGAATATACTATCGGTTATGACACAGCTATGAACACGGCTATGGAAATGATCGATAAGATCAGAGATACAGCACAGTCACATGACAGATGTTCAGTAGTTGAGGTAATGGGCAGAAACGCTGGTTACATTGCTATCAACGTTGCTGCTGCTGTAGGCGCTGAGGCTGTTATCACACCTGAGAAGCCTTATGACCTCAATGCTATTGCTCAGAAGATGGAGCAGACAAAGAAGTCAGGCAAGACACATTTTATCATTGTAGTTGCTGAGGGTGTTGGTAAGACAGAGTATATCACAAGAACTCTTCAGGATATTACCGGTATCGAGTCAAGAGCTACTATTCTCGGTCATGTTCAGAGAGGCGGCTCTCCTACAGTAAGAGATAGAGTTGTTGCAACTGAAATGGGCTATCACGCTGTTGAACTGCTCGAGCAGGGCATTGGCAACAGAGTTGTTGGTATGAAGGACAGCAAGATATATGATGTAGATATTCAGGAGGCTCTTTCAATGAAGAAGCCTTTCGAGGACGAGCTTTACAAGATCCTCAATGAAACTGCATTCTAATTTTTCACGAGGTCTGAGTCTTTAAGACTTTGACATATTACAGAGTAGAAAACTGAGCGTTAAGTGTCCGTCGGACGGGGAGTTGCCGTCGGAACGAAAAAGGTAGAACCTTTGCGGTTCGGTTTTCGCATCCCGCTGAATGTGTAATTGAAGCTTTTTATAGCGGCTCTGCACATCCCGCATGGGTAGTGTGCAGAGCTGTTTTTATGCTCCGTTATGCACAAAGCGACAAGCTCGCAGAATAAGGAGGTAAATTTATGAAGAGCTTCGGAAGAATGTTCTACGACTCTTTCAAGTCACTGAAAGATCTTAGAACATTGACAACAACTGGAATATTGATAGCATTGGCGTTTGCTATCAGATCATTTTCCATTGAGGTAACGCCTGACTTGAGGATCGGTTTCACATTTCTTGCGACCTGTACTATAGGTATGCTTTACGGACCTGTGGTATGCGGAATGTCTACATTTGTGCTGGACTTTCTAGGATATATAGTGCAGAACAAATCTCCGAGAGCCTACAGCCCACAGCTTGCAATGGTAGTTATTATTTCAGGTATCATCTATGGCTGTCTGTTGTATAAGTGCGATTTTAACAACAAAAAGCTTCAAAGCTACATAAGGATCGCAATTGCAAGAGGAAGTGTTATACTTTTCTGTAATATAGGACTTAATTCTTATTTCCTGTATACACTTTATGTAAACAAGACTTTTGGCATCACAAACCTCACCAAAGAAGGAATGAGCGGTTTTCTTACATACTGCACACCGAGAATAGCGAAAAATCTTATCCAGCTCCCTGTGGATCTGATCTTGCTCATGATATTCCTGCCTGCTGTGAAGTTTGCTTATGAAAAAGTAAGAACACAGTTTGGACATAAAGCGACAAATACATGATTTAAAGCAGCGGCAGAAATGTCGCTGCTTTTTGCGTGAAAATATACAATAAAAATGGGGTGATAATGTGAAATTTAGGTGAAACACTTGAAATCCGTTGAGATTTAGTGTATAATTAAAATTAGGTTATTTTTAGGGCAGGCTTCTGCCTTTTATTCAGAAAGGTCTTGAGTGTATGATAAATGTTGGTTTTATCGGTGCAGGAAATATGGGCTATGCTATCATGAAAGGCATTGCAGGCAGTAAAATGGGTAAGGATATTCAGCTTTACGCTTTTGATAAATATGCTCCGATACTTGATAGACTTGACGAGCTTGGAACAGTAAAATGTTCAGACTGTGCAGAGGTAGTGGAAAAGTCAGAGTATGTTTTTCTTGCAATTAAGCCTCAGCAGCTTGACGAGGTGCTTGATGAGATAGCTCCTGCGGTAACGAAAGATACGGTCATAGTTTCTATCTGCGCAGGCATTACAGATGATTATATCGCTTCAAAAACTGTGACTGGCGCAAAGGTAGTCCTTGTTATGCCAAACACGCCTCTTCTTCTTGGGGAGGGCGCAACTGCTCTTTCACGCTCTGACAGCGTAACAGATGAGGAGTTTGAGCTTGTTTGCAATATCTTTGGCTCATGCGGTATGTATGCCGTCATATCAAAGGATAAAATGAAAGAGATAATAGCAATAAACGGTTCATCTCCTGCTTTTATCTATCTGTATGCTCAGGCATTCGTAGAGTATGCAAAGAGCGTTGATATTGATGAAACAGTTGCAAGAGATCTTTTTGCAAAGTCGCTTATCGGCTCTGCCAAAATGATAACTGACAGTGGCAAGTCACTTGACGAGCTTATTGAAATGGTATCATCAAAGGGTGGCACAACTATCGCTGGTCTTGAAAAGCTCCGTGAGGGCGGTCTGCCAAAGGCTGTTGAGGACTGCTGCAAGGCTTGCACTAAGAGAGCTTACGAGCTTTCAAAATAGTTATTTTTTCTGCACCGTGGCATATACATTACTCAAAGGAGTGATGTATAATGAACAGCGGGACAGGCATATACAAAAGCGGAGTTCTTGCATTTTTTGCAGGAGCTATCCTGATTGGTGCGCTTTTGGGTGCTGTTACTTTTTGCTTTATGGGCAGCGACGAGCTTTCAATGCTGTCTGTGTTTTCAAACAGCTTTGTTGACGTGAGGTCGTCAGGTGATCTTGAAGAAATTCTTGTGAGGTCTTTTTTCAGTTCGACTGTTTTTTTAGCAGTTGTGTTTTTGTCAGGTTTTTCTTCACTGGGACAGCCTTTAGCTGTTGCAGTATTGCTGTTGCGTGGCATGGGTTGGGGTGTTGCAATGTCTCAGCTTTACAGCATTTACGGCGGACATGGTGCATTACTTTCAGCGATGTTTGTACTTCTTCCTGCGGTCATAACAGCGGCGGCACTTATGATAGCCGCAAGGGAAGCTGTTGCTATGTCAAATATTCTGCTGTGCATTGTTTTTTCTGAAGGACAGCATAGCGGTCTGCGACGGACAGTGCGGCTTTATGCTGTTAAGTTTCTTGTGCTTGAAGCGGCGGCAGCTGTTGCGGCTGCGCTTGAATGTCTGCTGACGATTATTTTTGCAGGACGAATTTAGTATATAGTATACAAAGAATGAAATAAAATTTGGGGCAATTTCGGGGACTATTAATTTTAAGGAGCAGTGTAATGTCTTTATTTGGTAATTACAATACCCCTGGCAGAGGTGTGCTTAAAGCACCTCAGGAGAAAAAGGGTATTTTTAAGTTTTTTGAAGTCTATGGCAGGCATATGTGGAAGCTTATGGAGCTTAATTTGCTGTATTTCGTTTTCTGCATACCGCTGACGCTTATGGTTATACTTATGCTTATGACATCAAATCCAATATGGCTCTTACTGGCGATACCGTCAGTATTGGTAGGACCTGCAACGGCTGCAATGACAAAGGTTTGCCGAAATTATTCTCAGGAAAGAAATGCGTTTTTGCTACATGATTTTTGGGATTCTTTCAAGAAGAATTTCAAGCAGGGCACTATCATGGGTGCCATAGATATCATCTTCGCTATAGGATTTATGGTCGGGATTCCAATGTATAAATATTGGGCAGAGCAGAACTCCATGATATACATTCCGTTTGTTATTTGCATAAGCTGTCTTATCGTATTCTTCATGATGCACTTTTACATCTATCTTATGATAAGCTCCACTAACCTTAACATGAAGCAGATAATAAAGAACTCGTTTTATCTTGTGAGTCTTGGCATAAAGCAGTCTCTTTGGTCACTTCTGGTATCGCTTATCGTTATTGTTATGATGTATCTTTTCCTGCCGTATTCTCTGTTCATATTGCCATTTTGGCCTCTTTCGTTCATATGCTTCGTGACTTGCTTCAATTGTTATCCTGTTATCAGAAAACACGTTATCCAGCCTTACTACGATCAGCGTGGTGAAAGCAATCCTGAGTTTGCATACAAGAATGCAGACCCTGACGAACAGCTCTTTGAGGATAGAGCGGCGGAAGAAACTCCTGTCAAGACCAAAGAGAGCAGAAAAAAAGGCAAAACAATCTCATAAAAAAACATAAGGACAGCTCGTTTGAACTGTCCTTTGTTTATGCTAATTATTTTTCGATCTCGCCAAGTGAAAGCGCTTTGAGATAAGCGTTTATGAAGCCGTCAAGGTCGCCGTCCATAACAGCGTTTACATTGCTGTTTTCAAAACCCGTTCTGTGATCTTTTACAAGAGTGTATGGCATGAAAACATAGGAACGTATCTGAGCACCCCATGCGATCTCTTTCTGAACACCCTTGATATCCTCTATCTTCTCTAGATGTTCACGCTCTTTTATTTTGATAAGCTCTGCTTTGAGCATTTTCATTGCATAATCCCTGTTCTGGAACTGTGAACGCTGTGTCTGGCATGATGTAACGATGCCTGTTGGTATGTGGGTAAGTCTTACGGCTGATGAGGTTTTGTTGATGTGCTGTCCGCCTGCACCGCTTGCACGATAAACGTCCATTTTAATGTCCTCAGGACGGATATCTACTTCGATTGTATCGTCTATTTCAGGCATAACGTCCACCGCTGAGAATGACGTGTGTCTGCTTCCTGAGCTGTCGAAAGGTGAGATACGCACAAGTCTGTGTATTCCTGCTTCGCTTTTAAGATAGCCATAAGCGTTTTCACCCTCTACGATAACGGAGGCACTCTTCATGCCAGCCTCTGAACCCTCGAGATAATCAAGAGTAGTCATTTTGAAGCCGTGGCTTTCACACCATTTATGATACATCCTGAAAAGCATTTCGCTCCAATCCTGCGCCTCAGTTCCGCCTGCTCCTGCATGAAAGTTGATAATAGCGTTGTTGTGATCATACTCGCCTGTAAGCAGAGTGTCAAGCTGTGCAGCGTCAAGACCCTCTTTTAGAGTTTTAAGCTCAGACTGTATTTCGTCGATCATGTTCTCGTCGCCCTCATCGGCTGCCATTTCAATAAGCACTTCGATATCCTCAAATGACGACTTGAATTTATTGCATTTTTCCAGTTTGCCCTCAAGATTTCTTGTTTCCTGCAAAACCTTCTGCGATTTCTCCATGTCGTCCCAAAAATTAGGTTCTGCGGCTTTTTCGTGAAGCTCTGCAATCCTTTCCTGAGAACGTTCAATATCGTATACGTCATGCAGCTCGCTGATGATAGGTCTAAGAGCTTCAAGCTCTGACTTTAAGTTTTCTAAAAATACCATATCTT
>ENA-UEQP01002065-UEQP01002065.1-human-gut-metagenome-genome-assembly--contig:-NODE-2065-length-16204-cov-4.698766_pt1 | contig 16204 bp, 12 predicted proteins | sample MGYA00242951_ERZ507951 | MGnify/ENA primary metagenome ERZ507951 (study PRJEB26167, sample SAMN06115539) | human gut metagenome | host: Homo sapiens | place: China:Shanxi | collected 2015-11-18...
ATCAGATACCAGCGATGACGGAACAGTTTGAGAAAATAAGGTTCCAAAACGACCTCTTTAGAATGTTCCCACGTATATGCCTGATATTCCAGACGAAGCACATGTCCGGTTCGCATGGCATCTATCACCACATCCATATGCTGTAACCCCAAAGGAGCCTCTTCAAACACGATCCGGTTCTTCATATCCATATTTTCCTGCAGGATACTGTTCAATGAGAAACTGTTGAGCAGCCACATTTTCAGCTTATTTCCCAACATTCCCTCCGCATCGGCTATATAATAGGTATTCGTACGCTTGTCACATTCTATATTAATGTCGAACATCTCTTCGATAGCCTGCCGGTGATTATGAAAAGTGCGCAAGGGAATATCGGTACGCATAGCGTCTCCCGCCCGCCAACGGCGATTGATCTCACTAAATGTGATACGCCCACTACGATAGATAGTATCTACCAACCAGATGAGTCTGTTGAATTGTTGCTTTGCCATACATCTTTTCTTTATTATGCTGCAAAGTAGCACATAGTTTGTGCCAAAAATAAGCATAATAAAAAGAATAAAACAGTAACCAAACGTTTTTTAATGCATTCCCTTCAGAAACTGTTTTGATTTTTATTCAGAACTTAAAGCCTGTTTAAATTTTCCTCTTAAAAGTTTTTATCAGTTTATTTTGAGTTTATTCTCGGTCTGTCTTCCTTTTAGGAGCCGGTCTATATGACTAAAGGCAAAGTTGCAAACGGGCAAAAAAGAAGATTGAAGAAGCCCGAAACAAACAAAAAGAGAAATCCTATAAAAATCCAAACCGTTTCTCAGTCTGGCAGCGTGAAATAAATAAAAAAATTCCGTCGGCATTGTCAAAAAGAACAGTTATATTTGTTATATATCATATGAAAGAGATAAAAATAACCGTTATATTCATATTGCTCTTAACGAGCTATTTGCAAGTGATGAATGCACAAAATGTGCAGAGTAATAATCTTAAAAAACAGGAGAACCAAAAAATGAAAGATCAAAGTGAAATATACTTCGCCGGGGGATGCTTTTGGGGGACAGAGCATTTTCTGAAACAGATCGGAGGTGTTGAGAGCACCTTAGTGGGTTATGCCAACGGAAATATCGCAAATCCTACTTATGAACAAGTATGCAGTGGAAATACCAATTTTGCCGAAACGGTGAAAGTGACCTACGATCCCCGTAAGGTAAGACTTCCCCTGTTGATAGACCTCTATTTCAAAACCATAGACCCGACCAGCGTCAACCGTCAGGGAAATGACCACGGATCACAATACAGGACCGGTATTTACTATACAGACCCGGCGGATCTTCCTGTCATACAATCAGCGGTAAAGACCTTGGCCGAGAAGTATTCCAAACCTCTCGCCGTAGAAATCAAACCCCTCGCCAATTTCTATAAAGCGGAAGATTACCATCAGGACTATCTGGATAAACATCCGGGAGGATATTGTCACATCGACCCATCCCTGTTCGATCTGGCCAAAAAAGCAAACAGCCCTAAAACAACAGCTAACCTCATTTACAAAAAACAGGATGAAGCCACACTACGTTCTACCCTTACCAGCGAGCAATATGCCGTAACGCAAAAGAACGCCACCGAACCGGCTTTCCGTAATGAATACTGGGACGAAAAACGCCCGGGCATTTATGTAGACATCACAACCGGAGAACCTTTGTTCGCTTCTACCGATAAATTCGACTCGGGATGCGGCTGGCCCAGCTTCACCAAACCGATAGAGAAATCGCTGATCGAAGAAAACATAGACACTTCTCACGGTATGAGACGTGTGGAAGTCCGCAGTAAAACGGGAGACGCTCATTTAGGACATGTATTCACGGACGGTCCTGCGGACAAAGGCGGATTACGTTACTGCATCAACAGTGCTTCTCTCCGCTTCATCCCCAAAGAAAAAATGCAAGAAGAGGGATACGGTGAGTATTTGAAGCTATTGCCTTAAAGCAAGCCTTATTAAAAAAGAAAAAGCCAGTCCTCACATGGACCGGCTTTTGCATTTCTTCGTATACAGCTAATTATTTTTTAGACTCTTCCAAAGATACTTTACGGAATTCTTTCATTGCTTTTTCAATTTCCAATGAAGCTTTACGAGCGCGAGTTCCTGCTGCTTTGTTACCGTTCTCGATTTGTGCATTTGCATCTTTGTTAAAGTCAGCTACAAGAGCTGCGATTTTTTCTACTAATTCTTTCATGATCCTTTTTATTTTCTTCGTTAATAATGATTGGCAAAAATACATTCTTTCCCGAAATAAACGCATAAAAACAATCTTTTTTTTGAATTAATCTGCTAAAATAACGCTAAAAAAGGCGGTTTATGCTTTTTTCTTTACCTTTGCAATCATGAAACCACTTACAGATACCGAATACATACATACTTTAATAGCTGAAGGCGAACATCAGCAACAGGATTTTAAATTTGAAATTTCGGATGCCCGCAAGATAGCCCGCACCTTGTCGGCCTTTTCCAATACCGATGGGGGCCGTTTGCTCATCGGCGTAAAAGACAATGGAAAAATAGCCGGTGTACGCTCGGAAGAAGAGAAATACATGATAGAAGCGGCCGCCCAACTCTATTGCCTGCCGGAGGTGCATTATACCATGCAAACATTTCATGTTGAAGGACGCAATGTATTAATCGTTCAAATAGATAAAAGTGATAAAAAGCCGGTGTATGCCAAAGATGAAACCGGGAAACCACTGGCTTATATCCGTATTAAGGATGAGAACATCCTGGCGACTCCCATACACCTCCGCGTGTGGCAACAGAGTGGCAGCCCGGCAGGAGAATTGATACAATATACCGAACGGGAGCAACTGCTTCTCGACTTGCTTGAAAAGAATTGTTCGCTTTCATTGAACCGGTATTGCCGCCAAGCTAAAATTTCACGTCGGGCTGCCGAACATTTGCTGGCCAAGTTTATCCGGTTCGATATCGTGGAGCCGGTATTCGAAAATCATAAGTTCTATTTCAGGCTGAAATGAAGCCTCTCCCCAACCCTCTCCGGAGGAGAGGGGCTGAGTTAGTCTTGTGACAATTTTACAGTAAGCTGTGTACCAAGTATACTATTGATTGGCTGAGTTAGTCTAAATAAGAGTATCTATCTGCCCCCTCTCCTCCGGAGAGGGCTGGGGAGAGGCCTCTTTTTTATCAGAAATGAATATAACATAAATTGCAGAATACGAATAGTTGGTGTAAATCAACTTATTTAGTACTTTTGCAACCGGAATACGAAATTCATAATTTATAATCTTAAAATTGTAATTCATACATATATGGGCATATTTGCTGACTTATTCAAGAAAAAAGCCGATGCCAACGGAAAGGCGGTAGGTAATGTAGAAGATTTCGTGTCACTGACACGCGTATATTTCCAATCGGTAATTGCCGTAAATCTCGGTATCACCAATATCCGCTTCCTGCCGGATGTAGCGCAATTCAAACGTCTGTTTAAGATACCGACCCAGGGCGGCAAACTGGGATTGGGCGAAAAAAGCGCTGCCCGCAAAATGTTGATGGAAGATTATGGTATCAATGAGTCATTCTTCAAAGAGATAGATGCTTCCATTAAGAAAAACTGCCGTACACAGAACGATATACAGGCTTACCTGTTTATGTATCAGGGATTTTCCAACGATTTGATGATGCTGATGGGTAACCTGATGCAATGGAAATTCCGTATGCCGTCGATATTCAAAAAGACACTGCGCGGAATGACAGCAAAGACTGTGCACGATGTATGTACAAAAACCGTATGGAAAGCAGACGATGTACACAAAACCGCAATGGCCGTACGTCAATATAAAGAAAGGCTCGGCTATTCCGAAGAATGGATGACAGAATACGTTTATAACATTGTTTTGCTGGCCAAGAAAGAGCCTAAGCATAAAAATGAAGATACAAAAGCATAAATGTAACCCAGAGTGTTAGAAAATAAAAAATAACTGTAAAATAACGTGGTGACATAAAAGCGGAGGAGAAATTCCTCCGCTTTTTTTATTATATTTATAAGCAAATAACATGCCAATTTAACAATTGTAAAAAATAATAGCTTATGAAACAAAAGAAAATGCTAACTCTCACCCTTTCTCAACTTAAACAACTATACCAACAAGAGCTACCGGAACTTTACCAACTGGCTAATGAAACCACTAACGAAACGGACTTCAAAAACAACCTCGATAAATTCCTGTCTCTCCATCCACAAGCAGAAAGCAATACGGGTAAGCAAATTCGACTCCTTATCAATTACGACGGAAGAAGTATCCACGAACTTTCAACAGAACAAGACATGCCGGTGCAAACCTTTTCATTACTCCACCGATTCCTTACCGGAAATCTGGAAAACACCGACATGGCCACAGATTTATTCATCGACCTGTTCTACCTGTTCAAAAGGCTTGAAATGACGGAAATCCCCCTCCCCTCTCCGCAACGGATAAAGAGCCGTACCGAACGCTGGCCTACGGGACTGAACGAGGAAGTGATGGAGCTCCGTGCCCAAAACAAGGAACGGATATTGCACATACTGATCCAGAAGATTGAAAACAGAAAATCCGGTTCCACCCGTTTCCGGTTTGACGAAGGACTCAGTTATGACGAAAAATATCAGCTCGTCAGCCAATGGTGGAATGATTTTCGTTTTCACCTGTCGATGGCAGTAAAAAGCCCCACTGAACTGAATCGTTTTTTGGGGAATTCTCTTTCCAGCGAAACGATGTATTTGCTGTCGCGCGCACGTAAAAAGGGTATGCCTTTCTTCGCTACCCCTTACTATCTTTCACTGCTCGACATCACCGGTGACGGATATAATGACGATGCCATCCGCAGCTATATCCTCTATTCTCCCCGTTTGGTAGAGACGTATGGCAACATTCGCGCCTGGGAACGGGAAGATATCGTAGAACCCGGAAAGCCGAATGCTGCCGGCTGGCTATTGCCGGACGGGCACAACATCCACCGCCGTTACCCGGAAGTGGCTATTTTGATACCAGACACGATGGGACGTGCCTGCGGCGGACTTTGTGCCTCCTGCCAACGTATGTACGACTTTCAAAGCGAACGTCTCAACTTCGAATTCGAAGCGTTGCGTCCCAAAGAGAGTTGGGACAAAAAATTACGCCGCCTGATGGGGTACTTTGAGGAAGACACCCAATTGCGTGACATACTGATTACCGGAGGGGATGCCCTGATGAGCCAAAACAAAACATTGCGAACGATACTGGAAGCCGTCTACCGAATGGCCGCCCGCAAGCGAAAAGCCAACCTCGAACGACCGGAAGGAGAAAAATATGCCGAATTGCAACGGGTACGTCTCGGCTCCCGCCTGCCAGCCTATCTGCCCATGCGCATCAATGACGAATTAGTAGAGATTCTCCGGGAGTTTAAAGAAAAAGCGTCTGCCATCGGAGTGAAGCAGTTCATCATCCAAACCCATTTCCAGACACCACTGGAAGTTACCCCCGAAGCACGGGATGCCATCAGCAAGATACTTTCTGCCGGCTGGCTGATTACAAACCAATTGGTCTATACCGTAGCAGCTTCCCGACGGGGGCATACGACCCGGTTGCGCCAAGTGCTCAATTCATTGGGAGTGGTGTGCTACTACACTTTCTCAGTAAAAGGTTTCAATGAAAACTATGCGGTGTTCACTCCCAACAGCCGTTCTCTGCAGGAACAACATGAAGAAAAGATATACGGACAACTCACCTCCGAGCAGGCTGCCGAGCTATATACCCTGCTCGAAAATGGAGAAGACACGGCTACCCGTATCCGCCGTTTTATGAGAAAGCACCACCTGCCATTCCTCGCTACCGACCGAAGCGTACTCAATCTGCCTGCCATTGGCAAAAGCATGACATTCAACCTGATAGGTATCACAGAAGACGGTAAGCGTATCCTTCGCTTCGATCATGACGGAACACGCCGCCACAGCCCCATTATCGATAAAATGGGACAGATCTATATCGTAGAAAATAAATCGCTCGCCGCTTATCTCCGGCAATTAGGAAAAATGGGAGAAGATCCGGAAGATTATGCCACTATCTGGACGTATACGGAAGGCAAAACGGAACCACGGTTCAGCTTATACGAATATCCGGAATTCGACTTCCGAATCACGGACAAGATGAGCAATCTGGAGATTGGATAATATACGATAATACTACTTATGCATACCGGTGATCGTAAGCAGGGTACTTACCTCCGCTAAGCACCGTCCATACCGCCTGTATACACCGTGCTTAGCGCTCTTAAGTACCGTTCTGAGGAAAGCTTTGCACGGTGCACAAAAACCGGGGTATTCCCTCACTCTATATGCCCGTTTTCAACCACTTTTCACCAATTACGGCCGGTATCCCACCAAAGTCTTGTTCCGGCATTATCTTCTCCTCCCAAGGCATCGACCAATGCACGGTATTGGCTTTCGTTTTCTGTGATCAACGAACCGGGAAAATTCAAGCGACGAATCATAGTCTCCGTATCGATACAACCGTTCTTGCTATTATTAAACCGCACCGGGAAAAGACGCGGATAGCCCGTACGACGCTGTTCGGCCCATGCTTCACAACCCTCGGGAAAGATAGCCAGCCATTTCTGAGTTATGATCTTCTCCAGTTTCACCTCGTCATCGGCCTCCTCTATCCAGCGTGGGGATACCAGACAACGGGCTTCTATATTATTCTCGGGATCATAGACATCTATAAAGTCAGAGGCCACTTTATCGCTGTTGAGATATTCATCCACTTGGGTAACATTGTGTTGCTGAAAAGAGACAGTTACCCCGTTCTCATAACAATCACTCTCCTCTTCCGAAGTCCAACCACGTAAAGCAGCTTCCGCACGGAGAAACCAGACTTCTGCCGCAGTCATCAGAACGGCATCCGTAGCCTGAGTGACAGTAAGCTTCGACAAGACATTGTAACGGTTGTGAGCAAAGCAAGTGCCTTGACGAATCCCTCTGTATTCTTGTTTCAACTCATCAGCCGAACAGTGTGTAAAATAGGATTTCCTCCGGGGATCATCGTAACCATTCATGATAGATTCCATCGAAGCACTCATATACGTTTCTTTCCATACAAGGTTCAACTCGCCAAGCGGATTGCTATAACCGCTCTGAGTGGAGACAGCAGCCTGCTCATCAGAGGTTTCAAAAACACCGTACGAATTTTCGAATGCCTTCACAAATTCCATGCGCGCCTTATCAGGAGATACCACCGCCAAACGCATGGCAAGCCGCATTCGCAGAGAATTGGCAAACTTAATCCAGGAGGAATATTCGCCATCCAGCAAAATGTCGAAACGCGCAAATTCGGAAGCGTCCGGTTTCCGCTCTATATAATCGGCCAATGCCGTTACTGCCGTATCCAGTTCAAGAAAAAACTCATTGTATACTTTCTCCTGGCTATCCGGCAGATATTCCCCTTTAGGATCGGCAAAATTGGTGTACACAATCGGGCCGTAATAATCGGTCACACGGTGCATGACCGCCACCTTCAATATTTTCGTTATACCGAAAAAGGCCGGTTGCCCGGTACGGGTAAATTGTTCCGACTGGTAGATCTGAGGGAAAACATAAGCATACGTATGTCCCCACATCGCACTGTTCCAACCATCTTGCAGATTATAATCCGAGTTATGGCTACCCCCATTCAGTGGTTTGGCATCGTGCATATATCCGCTAAACATATCCGCGTTCAGATTTTGTATCAGTTGGAAAGGCCAGTTTTTCCCTTTACCGTAATCATAATTAAAATAAATGCCCTGCTGGATAATTCCCAAACGGATGCCATGATCGTTATTATCCACTTTCAGGTCTTCATCCGTAATGCCGGCCAAATCGGTATTGAACTCTCTAAAACCGGAAGTACAGGAAACAAAGAAACCGCCCAGCACTATAAATAAAAATACCATGTCCTTTTTCATCTATCCACCCTCCGTTTTAAAAGTCACACTTAATACTGAATCCCAAGCTACGCGTAGTGGGCATTCCATAAACATCGATCCCTTGATTGTCATTTCCGGTAGAGAGTACCAGATCCGGATCAAAAGGCGCTTTCTTATAGAAAAAGAAAAGATTGCGCCCCACAAAAGAGAGCTGTATTTCATGAAAGATCTTCATCTGTTGTATCCAGTTTGCCGGCAAGCGATAACTCAACGAAAGCTCCCGCAAACGAATATTCGTGGCATCATACATATAATATTCCGTCACACCGGCACGTCCGCCGACTACATTCTTATAAAACCTCTTCACATCCTCTATACGACGGCCTTCCAAAAGGACATATCCGGCATCCCGGGCATCGGCCGTGGCTTTGGATACCCCATACATATCCATATCCGCCTGTGTCTGCGAAAGAATATCTCCGCCATACCGCCAATCGATCAGACAGTAAAGACTGATTCCTTTATAAGAAAGAGTATGGCTCCACCCCATAGAGAAAACCGGATTGGCATTTCCCACTTTTACCGTATTCCCGTCACCCTCCACCCGCGGCAGGCCTTTGTTGTCTCCGTCGGTTTCATAAACGATATTTCCCTCTGCATCACGCACGAATGCCTTCCCGTAAATATCACCGATGGAACCACCTTCCACCAACTTCATGGCATAACTCGATGAAAAGCTGGTAGGCCCGTACACAAACTCTTTCAATTTCTCATGCAATTCGATAATTTTATTCTTATTGGACGAAAAGTTCAATGTAGTTTTCCACATAAAATCCCTGTTCATCACCGGAGCAGCATCCAATGTCAACTCCCATCCTTCGTTCTGTATATTGCCGGCATTGACATAGCGGTATGCAAACCGATCACCGGAAAGAGCCGGCAACTTGAAGAACTGGTTACGGGTATTCGTGCGATAATAAGTGGCATTGATGCCTAAACGGCTTTGCAGAAAACGCCATTCCGTCCCCACTTCTACAGAATAAGTCATTTCCGGTCTCATCTCCTCAAAAGGAGCGGCATCATTTGCCTGTATTCCTCCACCGGCCACTACATGCGAAACAGAATTGGTGATAAACAAAGGGATATCATTCCCCACCTTACTGTATGCCCCACGCAATTTTCCAAAAGAGATCCATTCGGGTAAGGCCATCCATTTGTTGAAAATAAAAGAAGCACCGACCGAAGGATAAAAAAAGCCGCTCTTCTCATGTTTCGTAAAAGCAAGCGTCGAAGCCCAGTCATTACGGGCCGTCACATCGATAAAGACGCTTTCCTTATATCCCAATTGTGCCGTGGCAAATACAGATTGCAGTTGTCTGTGTGCATCGATCCTCTGATCAAGCACGGCAGCACTGTTCATCAGGATATTGGCCAAAGTAAAGACATTGGGGTATTTCAATGAGGCCGTTTTTGAATCATAACGGGTGGAATTCACCACCTTATCATTGATGCTGCCACCGATAGCGGCATCCAACGAAAAATCATTCCATTGTTTCTTTACAGTGGCCATCACATCGCCATAAAGCAATATTTCCTGATAATCCATCTCAAGATACCGCCCGTTCACACCTGCCAAAGCCGGAGCGGTAGACGCATAAAACTTCTGCCGTAACTTATCACCTATATAATCCATATTACCGCGTGCCTGAATGTCCAGCCAATCGGTTACTTTCACCCGCGCCGATAAAGAGGCGATCACCCGTGCACGGGTATCCTTGCTCTGAATCCGGTTTACAATCCAGTAAGGATTCTGCTCGAAATCGTCAGAAGGCGCATGCCAGTTCTGCACATTCAACTTACGGTCTTCATCGTACACCTCAAAATTATCGCGATAATAAGAAAGGTCTTCACCACGCGGAAAACGATATAATCCCACAAGCGGATTCATATAAAATCCTCCCGGAACCGGTTTGTTTTCCACTACCTGCCGCATGATATTTACATTTCCATCGAGTTTCAAACGGCCGTTGAACAGTACGGAAGTCTCCCGCAAATTCAAATTATGCTTCGATAACCGGTTTTTATCGACAATACCCCGCCCGGTAGTATTGGCATAAGAAAAATAATTTTGCAGTTTCTCATTCCCATGACTCACAGAAAGGGAAGTAATAGAGGTAAAACCGGTACGAAAGAAATCATTCAGATGATCTTGTTCAGGCAATGCTTCCTGTGCTCCCCAACTATCCACACCATCACTAACGCCATAGCGATTCTGCATTTCGGGAAGACTGAAAGCCTTATCAATAGTCAGACTGGTAGAAAAAGAGATTTTATGTGCGCCCGTACTCCCCTTTTTGGTAGTTATCAGAATCACGCCATTGGCCGCTTGACTTCCATACAAAGCTGCTGCCGGTGCACCTTTCAATACAGTAATGCTCTCCACATCTTCCGGATTCAAGTTGGAAATGCCATCCCCCCCGTCACGATTGCCCGCATCAGCAGTCCCGCCAATAGCCGAATAGGCCTGTTCGGAAGTGGAATTCAGCATCGGCACTCCGTCTATCACATACAGTGGCTGATTATCACTGACCACCGAGCGGATGCCACGAATGCTGACCTTAGCCGAAGCCCCCGGACCGGAAGAGTTTTTACTTACCTGCATACCCGCCGCCTTTCCGGCCAAAGCGGTAATCATATTCGTCTCCTTTACCCGGTTCAGCTCATCACTCTTCAACTGCATGGCCGAATAAGACAAAGATGAAGCCTTCTTTTCAATGCCCAATGCAGTCACAATCACGTCATCGAGCATCACCGCATCTTCTTGCAATACGATCTTGAAATCCGTTTTTCCAGATACGGGAACCTCTACGCTTTCATATCCTAAAAAAGAGACCACCAAAGTAGCATCCGGATTTACGAGCAAAAGAAATTCACCGTTCACATTGGCCACTGTTCCTTCCGATTCTCCTTTTACCTTAATAGTAGCACCAACCAAAACATCACCTTTGGAGTCGTATACCGTCCCGCTTATCTTTTTTTTTGAAGAAAACTGATCATGATGGCCATCATGTTCTACATTAACGGCATAACCGACTGTTGTACAAACAGAAAAGAGGAATGTCAAAAAAAAACAGATAAGTATTCTCGCACTAACTAACATGTTCATTAATATCAATTTGTATATAGACAAATATACATAATAAAATCTAAAAAGAGGTTATCCCAATATCATTTTGATGAAAGAGTTCGCCAAAACGCGTATTATCACTATTTTTGTTGCAAATAAAACGATGAAAATGGAAATAGAAATAGAGAATCATCCCTTGCAACCCTTTCTTCCGGTAAAAGCCCGGTTATTAATGCTTGGAAGTTTTCCACCGCAAAAAAAGCGGTGGTCTATGGATTTTTATTACCCAAATCTAAATAACGATATGTGGAGAATCACCGGAATCCTATTCTTTAACAACAAGGATTACTTCTTGAATGAATCGAAAAAAGCCTTTTGCAGAGAGCGCATCATCGACTTTCTTAATGAGAAAGGGATTGCACTTTTTGATACGGCTTCTGCCATACGCCGCCTGCAAGATAATGCTTCCGACAAATTCTTGGAAGTTGTGCAACCTACCGATATCCGCGCACTGCTCCTGCAACTTCCGGAATGCAAAGCGATCGTCACTACCGGCCAGAAAGCCACGGATACCCTCCGTACCCAATTCAGTATAGAAGAACCGAAAGTAGGTGATTTCTCCGAATTTTTATTCGAAAACCGCCCGATGCGTTTATACCGTATGCCATCTTCCTCACGTGCCTACCCTTTGGCACTGGACAAAAAAGCTGCCGCCTATCGCATCATGTATCAGGATTTACAAATGCTTTAATCAATTATATATAGGAAACCTATGAAACCGATCTTTTTGCAATACCCCGCATGCAGTACTTGCCAAAAGGCAAAAAAATGGCTGACAGAGAACAACATTGAGTATACCAACCGGCTCATTGTGGAAGATAATCCCACAATAGAAGAATTAAAAGCCTGGATTCCCCTTAGCGGATTGCCGGTAAGAAAGTTTTTCAATACCAGTGGATTGGTATATAAAGATCTGAATCTCAAAGACAAGCTACCTACCATGAGCGAAGAAAAGCAAATCGCCTTATTGGCCACCAACGGTAAATTGGTGAAACGTCCGTTGGTAGTCACCAATAATTTTGTACTGGTAGGTTTCAAACCTGCCGAGTGGGAAAAGCTAAAATAGTTGAAACTTCTTTGTAGAAGCGCTTGCAGATTCAAAAGTTTATTCTACCTTTGCACCCGCAAACACGGGAGTAGCTCAGTTGGTAGAGCACCGGTCTCCAAAACCGGGTGTCGGGAGTTCGAGCCTCTCCTCCCGTGCAAGATTTCAATAGCTGTGAGTTAATAACTTGCAGCTATTTTTCGTTTTCAGGTCGAACAATAGCTAAAACAGCCCATTCATTCTCCTAAAATTGAATCTCCAAAGTCACTTCTCCCCCTCCGACAGTCCATTGCGGACCTTCCTGCACAAGACGTATCGCTTCTTTATCAACGGAAGGACATAAACTTCCCTGTACCTTTATATCGATAGGACGCCCCTCGTCATTCACATAAAAAGTCAGTATCACTTTCCCCTTTACCCGCTCACATTCTTTATCTGTCGGGCGGTTCAGATTCTTTTTCAAATATCTCCGATAAGCCCTTTCCCCGATTACCGGACGAGGCATCGTCAATTGTTCTACGGTTACTGCCGCCCCAGTCAGATTCGCTTTCCGCTGAGTCCCGTACCCTACTACTACCACTTCATCCAATTCTCTACTGTCTTCATTCATGGCAATCAGCATCTCCTTACTTGTATCGGCTGGAAGAATAACCGGTTCATAGCCTATATAATTGACCGTAATCTCTTTTCCGTCATTCATCGGCAAAGTAAAATTACCATTCACATCCGATACAGTTCCATTATTAGTACCTCTTACAGTGACGGTGGCTCCCACAATAGGCTCTCCAACCTTATCAATGACGCACCCTTTCACTCCGTTTACTTTTATCCCGCTTACCATTCCGCTCAGTTGCTTTGCAATACCATTATTGGTAGCGTCAGACAGAGCGGTACTAACCGGTTTGGCAGCTACTGAATCCACTTCAACAACATCAGCCATTACACTCATCCCTGCTTCATCGGCAATTTCTTCCCGCATCTTCGCAGGAGCTGCCTTTGATAGTTGCCGTTCCCGACTGGCAAACACCTTCACCGAATCTCCCCGGACAATTCCAGCCAATTTTCCCTTTTCTTCCGGATGTGCCGATTTAGCTAAAGGTAACTGAGGTGTTTGAGACACAACCTGCAACACGGTATCCCGTTGCAAGGCTTCCAATGTCATAAAAACATCTTCCGGTAGCCTATTTTTCTGATATATGAAATAGCTGCTCAAACAAACACCTATCAATAAGCTCGCCGCTACACTCCACACAACAGCATGATTCCGTTTTCCCTTTGCTTTTCCCCTGATCCGGCGACGTAAAATCTCTATCTGATACTCCTGGTTCTCCCCTACGCTGTCATAACCATCCATAGCATCGGCAAGAAAAGGATCACGCATCGCCTCTTTCTGCAAGCGATGAGCCTCTTTCCCCTTTCGAGTTCCTCGTATGTAGTCTAATAGCTTCATTGGATCTGATTCTTTATGCAAATCTTTAAATTTCTTTTCCCGTTCTGAATATAACTTTTCACATGGTTCAGTGTTAAACCTGCCTGCTCCGCAATATCGGCATATGACATCTCTTCCATAAAAAATTGCGTAATGCTGATACGTTGAAGTTCTGGCAGTTTCTCAAGACAATGCTTCAAGGCATTCAATTGTTCTTCCGAATGATCCTCCTCAGATAACAGATGCAAAAACTCATCGGATTCCATAATATTAATCGTATAATCAAGCGGAATTTCCTTATTGTCTTTCCTTAATATCTGCAGACAATGATTTTTAGCTACCCGGTACAACCACGTTTTGAAAACTTTTATCTGATAATTGGATACTTTGGAAAGCAGTTTTTCAAAAAGTTTCATGACTGCGTCCTGTGTACGAGCCTCATCACTCAGATATTTAAGACAAAGTCCGTACAGCAACGGAATATAGCGGTTGTATAATTCACCGAAATATTCTGTTTTACCCGAATCGGTATACTGCTGTAACAGTTCTTCATCAGTCAACTTTGATATGTTTTTCTTGAAAAACAAAAATTCTTTTTAGGCAAAGTTAAAAAAAACAAGTAAACATCAAGCCATATCGGAAAATTAAAAATATACCCAAAGTATCCAAGTATAACCAATCGGTCTAACAAGAAAGCATTCACACACATAACACACTAATAATCAGTCATTATCAGAATATATACTTTTATGTAGCATGAATATATACTTTTACCCAACAAGAATATACATTCTTACATGACAAGAATATATCTTTTTGCAATCACATAAAAACGAAGCAACTCTCCGACATTACAAGAAAATACCCCCGTCAAGCTGAGAACATACAGCTTTTCGGGGGTATACTGCCAAAGGCCTTCTATTTACCAGTTTGTTATCCTTTTACCAAACAATTACCTTTTTCGTTATCATCTCATCCGTCAACATTATTTTTACCAAATAGATTCCTTTCGACAATTCAATAACCATATCATTCAATAAAACCGACTCCGAATATACATTTCCTCCGTCCATTGAATAAACATTAACCACACCCTTCAAATCACACTTGCCGACAATACGTATCGCATTTTCTTCACTTATTATTTTTACAGGAGCTACCGCCGGCTCTTTATCAATACCGGTTCCTGAGTCAAACATGGCAAACGGACCACCCACTTTTGCATTATCGACCGCCTGCACTCCCCATGTATAATCACCGGTCAACCCTGTCACTTTATATAACACCCTCTTGCTGATCAATCCGGAAACTTCAGATACTTTCAAACGTCCGGTCGCAATATCGGCAGGAACCGTCATTCGGATAACGTCTCCTTGCTTGATATACAAATTATATTTCAAAGCATTGGCCGAAGTCTGATCATCTTCCGGAGCATCCCATGAAAACATGGCAATACCATTGGCACCCGGAGTCACTTTCAAATTCTTAGGTGCACCGGGAGCTTTATTAGACGCGACTCCTTCTCCCAAAACATTCTTCATCAAACGGGTATGCGATCCTCCTGCATCACCATAACCTACCAAACACGCATCCAAATTGCCATCATTATCAAAATCCACAAGATTGGCAGTCCCTCCTCTCTGTGCTGCCGCACCGGCATACACAAGTGGAGAAGCTATGAACATAGGAGCACCAAGCATACCTCCATTATTCAAATAAACAACATCATTCTCACCCGTCGCATTCATATAAAGAATATCACTAAAGCCGTCATTGTTAACATCACCGGCATCAATGGAAAGCTCCTGCCTGTTATTTGGTAATCCCGTCGTAGCAGCATCGTACTTAGTGAATCCTCCTGCTGAATTAAGATATAAATCGCCACGCCAGTTCCAGCTCACATTCTCATCCCATCTGACTCCGGGAACAACAAAATCAAGCTTTCCATCATTATTATAATCAAGCCAGGCCGGATTTCCTTCTTCTATACCCGCAAATTCAATAGGCTCGGCAAAAGTTCCGTCTCCATTATTTTTATAAACCGCCCCGTTATAACTGCCATGATAACCATAATCGGCATCGTATTTATCAGCATCTATTCCCTCACCCGAAACAATAAGATCCAAAAAACCATCACCGTCATAATCACCCCAAGCTGCACCACCGCCCGATAATTGTATAAACGGCTTAGCTTCACTACCCAGTTTGTTTTTCACCGGTTTATCGATACGTTCGAAGTTCTGTCCATTCACATTTCTGTACAAATATGCTATTCCTGTATTTTTATCTCCTCCATTTGTACGCCCTTGAATATACAGATCGGTCCAACCATCCCCATCATAGTCCGCAGCTACTACATATCGGGTAGAGCGATTCCCATCACCATTATTGATTAAAGGAAACAAGCCGGTAAATACCTCTTCAAAGCCGGCATCTCCTCCTTTATTTTTCCACAGACCCGAGTACAGTTCTCCATTACTTTTCTTCCCCGCCAAAAATAAATCCAGATTTCCATCATTATTATAGTCAAACCAAGTGGCATTGGATGTTCTCAGATCCGGAAAATTATGTTCCACTTTCTCAAATTGCCGGCCATTTTTATTTTTATAAAGCAGTGTCTTTTCTCCC
>ENA-UEQP01002076-UEQP01002076.1-human-gut-metagenome-genome-assembly--contig:-NODE-2076-length-16115-cov-3.648460_pt1 | contig 16115 bp, 19 predicted proteins | sample MGYA00242951_ERZ507951 | MGnify/ENA primary metagenome ERZ507951 (study PRJEB26167, sample SAMN06115539) | human gut metagenome | host: Homo sapiens | place: China:Shanxi | collected 2015-11-18...
TCGTCTCTAAATAGTCCTCGGAAGCGCGCAGTATTTGCATGAAGTTTTCACCAACTTTCCCCGGATCGCTACCGGAATGATAACACATTTTTCACAAATATACAAGGGCAAGAAAAAATTTTTATTCTCCCTATTGACAAAGGGGGTTAAAGAGGCTAAACTTCACATTGGTTAGGGAGAGCTAACTGTTAGCTGCTGCACCGCCTTTCGGAGTTCACCCAACCGATTTTTTCAGACAAGCGGTTAGCCTAAACTAACCCGAACGGAGGGATACACATGATGCCTTTGGTACTGGCAGACGCCGGAACGGAACAGCTCATCCACAAGGTGGGCGGAAGCCCGGAGTTGAAAAAGCATTTGGAGGATCTGGGCTTTGTGCCGGGCGGCGCGGTGACGCTGATCTCCGCCATGGGCGGCAACGTCATCGTCAAGGTCAAGGAATCCCGCGTGGCCATCAGTGAAGAGATGGCGCGCAAGATCATGGTATAAAATACATTACATAAAGAAGGAGAGTTCATCATGAAGACACTGCGTGAAGTTAAGATCGGCGAAACTGTCAAGGTCGTCAAGCTCCACGGCGAGGGACCCGTCAAGCGCCGCATCATGGATATGGGCATCACCAAGGGCGTGGAGGTCTATGTCCGCAAGGTAGCGCCTCTGGGCGACCCCATGGAGGTCACGGTGCGCGGCTATGAGCTGAGTCTGCGCAAGGCCGACACCGAAATGATCGAAGTCGAATAACCGCGTATTTTATTTTCTACATAGGTTCAATAAGATTAACCGGAAGGAGAGACAATATGGAAAACCAGATTAAGATCGCGTTGGCGGGCAACCCCAACTCCGGCAAGACCACCCTGTTCAACGCGCTGACCGGCTCCAACCAGTTCGTGGGCAACTGGCCGGGCGTCACGGTGGAGAAGAAAGAGGGCAAGCTGAAGAAGCACGATGATGTGACCATCATGGACTTGCCCGGCATCTACTCCCTGTCCCCCTACACGCTGGAGGAAGTGGTGGCTCGTAACTACCTGATCGACCAGCGCCCCGATGCCATCCTGAACATCATCGACGGCACGAACCTGGAGCGTAACCTGTACCTGACCACCCAGCTGACCGAGCTGGGCATCCCCGTTGTCATCGCCATTAACATGATGGACGTTGTCCGCAAGAACGGCGACAAGATCAACGTGCAGGAGCTGAGCCGCGAGCTGGGCTGCCAGATCGTGGAGATCTCCGCCCTGAAGGGCGAGGGCATCATGGAAGCGGCGGAGGCGGCTGTGGCTGCGGCCAAGTCCACCAAGACCGTCCCCATGCACACCTTCTCCGGCCCCGTGGAGCACGCCATCGCCCACATCGAGGAGGCGGCGGTGCACAACCTGCCCGAGGAGCAGCAGCGCTGGTACGCCATCAAGATCTTCGAGCGCGACGACAAGGTGCTGGGTAAGCTGCACATCGACCCGTCCGTCATGGCGCACATCGAGGAGGACATCAAGGCCGCCGAGAAGGAGCTGGACGACGATGCCGAGAGCATCATCACCAACGAGCGCTATGTGTACATCGCCGAGATCATCAAGGCCTGCTACAAGAAAAAGAACGCCGGTCAGCTGTCCGCTTCCGATAAGATCGACCGCATCGTGACCAACCGCTGGCTGGGTCTGCCCATTTTCGCCGTGGTCATGTTCCTTGTGTACTACATCTCCATGGTCACCGTTGGCTCCGCCGCTACCGACTGGGCGAACGACGGCCTGTTCGGTGACGGCTGGCACCTGCTGGGCATCGGCTCGAGCGCCTACAACGACACGAATGACGAGTATACTGCCGCGGTTGAGGCCGTGGACGCGTTCCTCGGCACCGAGATTGATGTTGAGGCCGACGACTTCGACGCAAGCGCTCTGCTGGCCGAGATGAAGGACTTCCAGCCCACCGACAAGACCGCGACCATCGATGTCGAGGACGAGGAGACCCTCGCCATGAACACGATGACCGCCTACTATGACACGCTGCCCGAGGGCGCGGAGGACATGGAGGACGTCGTCCAGATGACCTATGTCGACGCGGTCAGCTACCTCTCCGAAAACGGCTTTGACGCCCCCGATCCCGCCGACTACGGCGTGTGGGTGCCCGGCGTGCCCGTCCTGATCGGCAACGGTCTGGAGGCCGCCGGTGCGTCCGAGTGGCTCAGCGGCCTGATCCTTGACGGTATCGTGGCCGGTGTGGGCGCGGTGCTGGGCTTCGTGCCCCAGATGCTGGTGCTGTTCCTGCTGCTGGCGTTCCTGGAGGCCTGCGGCTACATGGCGCGTATCGCCTTCGTTCTGGATCGTATCTTCCGCAAGTTCGGCCTGTCCGGTAAGTCTTTCATCCCCATGCTGATCGGCACCGGCTGCGGCATCCCCGGTGTTATGGCCTCCCGTACCATCGAAAATGAGCGCGACCGCCGCATGACCATCATGACCACCACGTTCATCCCCTGCGGCGCCAAGGTGCCCTTCATCGCCATGATCGCCGGCGCCATCTTCGGCGGCAGCGCATGGGTGTCCACCTCCGCTTACTTCATCGGTATGGCCGCCATCGTGATCTCCGGCATCATGCTGAAGAAGACCAAGATGTTCGCCGGCGACCCCGCTCCCTTCGTTATGGAGCTGCCCGCTTACCACTGGCCCACTCTGGGCAACGTCCTGCGCTCCATGTGGGAGCGTGGCTGGTCCTTCATCAAGAAGGCCGGTACCATCATCCTGCTGTCCACCATCTTCGTGTGGTTCACCAGCTACTTCGGCTGGGTGGATGGTCAGTTCCAGATGCTGTCTGACGATCAGATCGACTGCTCCATCCTGGCTGCCATCGGCGGCGCTATCGACTGGATCTTCGCACCTCTGGGCTGGGGCAACTGGCAGGCGGTGGTCGCCTCCATCACCGGTCTGGTGGCCAAGGAGAACATCGTCGGTACCCTGGGCGTTCTGTACGGCGGCGGCGACGGCAGCGTGTATGACGCCATGGCCGCAGCCTTCACTGCCATCACCGCTTACAGCTTCCTGGTGTTCAACCTGCTGTGCGCTCCCTGCTTCGCCGCCATCGGCGCCATCAAGCGTGAGATGAACAGCGCCAAGTGGACGTGGTTCGCCATCGGCTATCAGTGCGGCTTCGCCTATGTGATCGCCCTGATGATCAACCAGTTCGGCAACCTGTTCACCGGCAGCGCCAACATCCTGGGCGTCATCGTGTCCGTGATCCTGCTGGCCGGCATCATCTACATGCTGTGCAAGCCCTATAAGGAAGCCACCAAGCTGGCTGTCAAGTAAAACAGCTTATATCAGATTTTGAAAGGAGTGACATTTCATGCTGGAATGGCTGACAGCGAATCTGGGCACCATCCTCATCAGTGCCGGTCTACTTGTGGTTGTGATCCTCATCATCCGTTACCTGCTGCGCCAGAAGAAGGCGGGAAAGTCCTCCTGCGGCGCCGGCTGCGCCCACTGCGCCATGCACGGCCAGTGCCACAGCCAGAGCTGCAAGCACTGAACAGGGCAGGGGGAACGTGGAAACACGCTCCCCCTGCGTCCCAAAGGGAGGTATCACTATGATCGAAACGATTCTGAAGGTGGACGGCATGGCCTGCGGTATGTGCGAGAGCCACATCAACGATACCGTCCGCAACCGGTTCCCTGTGCAGAAGGTCACGTCCTCCCATACCAAGGGCGAGACGGTGATCCTGTCTCCGGAGCCTCTGGATGAGCAGGCGCTGCGCGCCGCCATCTCCGCCACCGGCTATACGGTCACGGCGGTGGACGCTCATCCCTATGAGAAGAAGGGCTTGTTCTCGTTCCACAAGAAGTAAGCCCTTGCTTTCACAACAAAAAAGCGCCCTGCGGCGCTTTTTTGAAAACCAACAGTTAAAGAACTTTAACTAAGAATAAACAGGTGCGCTGCGCCGAAGAATACGATAGAAACGAACAGAAAGGAAAGTGAGATATGAGCGTTGTGATCCTGGGCGGCAATGAGTGCATGGAGCGCCGCTACAAAGAACTCTGCCAGTCCTACAAATGCTCCGCCAAGGTGTTCACCAAGCCCGCCGGCGGCCTGAAAAACAAGCTGGGAAGCCCCGACCTGATGATCTTCTTCACCTCCACCATGTCCCACAAGCTGGTGCAGAGCGCGCTCAGCGAGCTGAAGGGGACGCCCACCCGCATCGAGCGCTGCCATACCAGCTCCCTGTCCGCTCTGCGGAGCATTCTGGAAAAGCACGCCGTGTAAGGGGGTGGCCGCATGTCCGAAGAACTGATGGTGCGCCAGTGTGCGCCCACGCTGGCCGGTATCAAGACCGGCAGCCTGTTCCCCTGTCCCTGCACCAGCCGGGAGGAGCTTCTGTGCCAGGTGCGCAGTCTCAACCGCCGCCTGTCCCCCAAGGGACTGTGCCTGCTGCCGCTGCGGTTCACGCCGGGCAGCGTCCTGCTGTATCTCTACCGCCCCGCCACCTTGCGCCGCGACCTCAGCGACGGTCTGGCGCGTGACATACTGGCGCAGGCGGGCTATGAGGGCGACAGCTGCGGGCGCTGCGTGGCCACGCTGATCCGCCGCCTGCGGCAGGGCAGCGACTTTCCCCACGAGATCGGCCTGTTCCTCAGCTACCCTCCTGAGGACGTGCGCGGCTTCGTGGAGAACCACGCCTGCAACTACAAGTGCGCAGGTCTTTGGAAGGTCTACGGAGACGAGCGTCAGGCACAGCGGCTGTTTGACCGGTTCAAGCGCTGCACGGACACATATTACAGACTCTGGCAGGCCGGTGCCACCATTGAGCAGCTGGCTGTGGCGGGGTAAAAGAAAGGAAACGAATACTATGAAAAAGACTGCTGTTATCTACTGGAGCGGCACCGGCAACACCGAGGCCATGGCCAACGCCGTGCTGGAGGGCATGAAGTCCGCCGGCGCGGATGCCGCCCTGCTGACCGTCGATCAGGTGAACACCGCCGATCTGGGCAACTACGCCGCCATCGCCTTCGGCTGCCCGGCTATGGGCAGCGAGGTGCTGGAGGAGATGGAGTTCCAGCCCATGTTCGACGCCTGCAAGAACTGCCTGGGCGGAAAGGCCGTGGCGCTGTTCGGCTCCTACGGCTGGGGCGACGGCGAGTGGATGCGCTCCTGGGAAAAGGACTGCGCCGATGCGGGCATCAATCTGGTCTGCGACAGCGTCACCTGCTGCGAGGCTCCCGACGATGCCGCGCTGGACGCGCTGCGCGCCATGGGCAAGACGCTGGCGGAATGACCGCCGTTACATTCCTGCGCCGCCGTCTGCGGCAGCGCGGGCAGACGCTGCTGCCGCTGCTGGCCGTACTCTCCGCGGCCGCTGCGCTGAGCAATTGAGCAGATGAAAAAGCGCCCCGACGGGGCGCTTTTTTTACAGCCATTTCTTGTGCCGGAAGAACCACAGCAGCCCCGCCACCAGCAATACACTGGCGGCGATGATGACGGGATAGCCCCACTCCGACTGCAGCTCCGGCATGTTCACAAAGTTCATGCCGAACCAGCCGGTGATCAGCGTCAGCGGCAAAAACAGCACCGTCACGATGGTGAACACCCGCATCAGGTCGTTCTGCTGGATGGCCAGCTGGCTCTGATAGGCCTCCCGCAGCTGCGCCACCAGCTCCTGCAGGGAGCAGACCTTTTGCAGATAGCGATCCGTCCGGCGTCCCAGCACGGTCATCCGTCCCAATATATCCTCCCGCAGCAGGCCGTTGTCGTTGTCGCCCATCTCGTCGAAGATGGCGTCCAGCTGCTCGTAATACCGCTTCAGCCGCAGCAGCTCCCGCCGCCACGCGGCGATGCGCCGGGGCGCGTCGTCCTTGGCGCGTCCCTCCAGTATGATGCCCTCGCCCTCGTTGATCTTGGCCTCCAGCTTCTCCAGATACGCCATGTCCCCCTTGAACAGCCCGGCGAAGAACCGGTACAGCAGCTGCTGGTTGTCCGTGACGCTGCCGTTCAGCTCCTGCACCGCGCCGCGGACATACTGCGCCGCCGCCTCGTCCCGGCAGAAGAAAAACAGATCCTCCTGATCCAGATACACCAGCACCTTTTCACTCTTGCCGCCCTTACGCACATCGTACCAGTCGAAGGCCAGCAGGTCGAAATGCTCCAGCGCCTCGAAGCTTTCCGTCTGGCGCTCGCCCACGTATTGAAACACGGCGGGATCCATCTTGTCCGCCACCTGCGCCATATCCTTCCACAGAAGCACCGCCTGCATAACGCCACCGTCCTTTCTCCCGCAGTATAGCCTACTTCCGCCCGTCCGTCAAGTTGACTTTCCGCCCCCGCACTGGTACAATAAGGGCAGCAAGACACCATTCTGAACAAAGGAAGTGGTTTTATGCAGTTGACACCGCAGCAGCAGGCGCTGCTGGACGGCGCACAGGGCGAGACGATGGCCAAGGTGGTCAAAACACTGGTCATGTACGGCGACACCTTCGGCGCGCAGCGCATGGTGCCCGTCACCAGTGAGTACGGCCACACCGTCATCTCCTTCGGTCTGGCGGTGATGAAGCCGGTCTACGACCTGTACGACCGTCTCATCGAGGCCGGACTGACCAGCGGCCAGAAATTCACCGCCGATCCCCGTCCGCTGGACAAAAACGTGCCCACCAGCCTGCTGGAGGACATCGTGTTCCGCAAGATCATGTACACCCAGCAGGCGCGCTACGAGGAGCAGCTCCGCAAGCTGGGCATCACCGCCGACAACGGCTACACCTGCACCTGCTATCTGGAGCAGGTGGGCAACCAGCCCAGAAAGGGCGATATCCTCAGCTGGGCGGAATCCTCCGCCGTGGTGTACGCCAACAGCGTGCTGGGTGCCCGCTGCAACCGCAACAGCGGCATGCTGGAGCTGATGGGCAGCATCGCCGGCTTCGTGCCGGAGTTCGGCCTGCTGACCGACGAGGGGCGCAAGGCCCACTGGCTCATCGAGGTGAAGTGCCAGAGCCGTCCGGAGCCGCAGCTTTTGGGATCGGCCATCGGCATGAAGGTCATGGAGGACGTGCCCTACGTCCGGGGTCTGGACACATGGCTGGGCACGGAGCTGAACGACGAGAACCGCGCCTATCTGAAGGATTTCGGCGCGGCCACCGCCAGCAACGGCGCCGTGGGACTGTATCACATCGAGAACCTGACGCCCGAGGCCAGAGAGCAGGGCGAAGCCCTGCTGCACGAGGGCTATCAGACCTACGTGATCGACGACGCGGAGCTGGAACGGGTGAAGCGCAGCTATCCCGTGATCTGGAAGGATCCCGCCGCACGGCCGGAGCTGTGCTTCGTGGGCTGTCCCCATCTGACGCTGGAGCAGCTGCACCAATGGACGGAAAAGCTGCACGACGCTCTGCGGCAGCAGAACCGCCTGCAGGTGGCGGTGCCCACGGTGTTCACCGCCGCGCCCGCCGTGCTGGACGCCTTCAAGGACACCGTGGAGGGCTACAAGCTGCAAAGCATGGGCGTGATCCTCAGCTACATCTGTCCGCTGATGTATATGAACAACCCCCTGTGCAAGAAGAAGGCGGTCATCACCAATTCCAACAAGCTGCGCACCTATACCAGCGCCCGGTACTACACGGACGCGGAGATACTGGACATCCTGTCGGGAAAGGAGGGGCGCTGATATGAAGCAGTTCAAGGGTCGTGTCGTCGTCCCCGGCACCTGCACCGCGGAGGCTCTGGTGAGCCACGGCGGGTTCAACACGCTGGCCAGCTACCAGATGGCCATGATGTTCGGCGACAAGCAGGTGAAGTGCGGCGACCAGAATAACCCCGACCTCTACAAAAAGCCCATGATCGGCAAGGCGCTGTGCCTGCCCCAGACCATCGGCTCCACCACCGGCGGCATGGTGCTGTTCACGGTGTGCTCCCACGGCAAGCAGCCTGCCTGCATGCTGTTCTCCCTGCCCATCGACTCGCTGGCCGCCTCCGGCGCCATCCTAGGCGACGTGTGGACGGACAGCAAAATGCCCGTGGTGGACTCGCTGGGCGATGAGTTTTTGCAGTATGTACAGACAGGTATGACCGTCACCGTGGGCGAGGACGGCTATGTGACAGTGGAGGAGTAAAGTGAACGATATTTACAGCAAGAAGCCGGAGGAGTGTGCCTACTCCTTCACCCAGCACCGGGCGTGCGAGTTTTTTCCCTGCCATAAGACGAACCATCCGGAGGACTTCAACTGCCTGTTCTGCTACTGCCCGCTGTATACGCTGGGCAGCAAATGCGGCGGCAATTTCAGGTATCTGGAAAACGGCGTCAAGGACTGCTCCGACTGCCTGCTGCCCCATGGCCGCGGCAGCTACAGCTACATCATATCCAAGTACCCGGAGCTGATGGAGCTGGCGAAGAAGAACCGGTAAGGACGAATATGTATACGAAAAAACCGCGCCCAAAGGCCGCCTGACACAAGAAAACACACGGTTTTGCCTGTGTCTATCCGGCTGAAATCGACCGAAAAAACGCCCGCATGCGTCAGCATGCGGGCGTTTTTGCAGCCAATTTCAGCTCGAATTTACTTTGGCAAAACTGCTTCGCACCGAAAAAGAGCGCGTCTTGTGCAGAGCCGAGGCGCGTCGCCGCAGGCATACTGGATGTCTGTCAAGGCGGCGCAACGACGGGGCTGCGCGAAACGCGCCTTTTGCGGCGTATGTTTTCTTATGCCAGGCGGCCTAACGGGCGTTCTTTTTTTGTGTACGGGACGTCGGGGTGATGTGGCATCTCCCCCTACGGGCGATTTGCCGCACCCCTCTGTAGGGCGGGGCCCGCGTGCCCCGCCGGGATCAATGCATATTGCGCGGCGGGACACATGGGTCCCGCCCTACGAATCATACTGCGCCCCCTTCGGTGCAGAGCATCACCGACAGGCGGACGTAGGGGCGGACGACTCTGTCCGCCCGAACAGCGCGAAGCGCTGTCATTCCGAGCCAGTGACCGTGTCACTGGCGTGGAAATCCGTTTCCTTCGCCCTACTGCGCGGCCTTTGCCGTGATGACCTCCGCCAGACCCTGGCCGAACAGCTGCGCGGCCTTCAGCGCCTCGTCCAGCGAATTGCCCGCCGCGCCGATCTCCACCAGCAGGCTGCCGGTGGTGAAATACTCGTTATAGTCCGAATTCCGCAGCGTCAGCGGCCGCATGAGGGTGGGGTGGCTCTCCGTCAGGTGCTGCTGCACCGCCACGGCGAACTTCAGATTCTCCTGCCAGCCCTCCCAGCTGCTGCCCATCACAAGGCTCACCTGCGCGCAGTCGGGAGCCTCCCGTGTCACCACCTTGTACTGGTGCCCGGCCTTGTCCTCCAGCGCGTCCCGGTGAACGTCCAGAATGAACCGGATGCCGGGGTATTTTGCCATGTATTCCTCAATGGCGTCCTCCGCCCGGTAGTACGCGCCGTTGTACTCCGGATCGTCATACAGCGCCCGGTCGTGCAGTACGGACAGGCCGTAGCCCGACAGCACTCTGGCCAGCTCGTCGCCCACCCGGATGACGCTGACGGAGGCATCCGCCGTGCCGAAGGAGCCGGTGTCCACGTATTCCTCCCCGGCGGGCATGGTATACGCCTCGCTGCCGTGGGTGTGAAGTATAAGCACTTGCGGGGACTCGTCGCCGGGCGCGGCGGCAAATGTGCCGTCAAACCGTATGCCGTCCAGCGTCTGGCGGGAGGCGTTTTTGATGAACACATCCCCCACGCGGATGTAGCCGTTCTCGTCCGTCACCACCACCGACAGCGGCGGCGACGGCTCGGCGGTGTCGCCGTCCGGCTGCGGCTCGTCCTGCGCGGCTGGATCGTCCTGCGGGGCGGGAACCTCCGTCTTTTCCGGGGAAACGGCCTGCATCCGGCTGATCTCCTCCTGCGCGGCCAGCAGCTGCGGGGACTGTCCCAGCGCCAGCAGCGCCGGCAGGGGGAGGGAGTCCGTGGGCAGCAGGTCGGCCAGCTCCCATTGGAGCAGGCAGCGCGCCAGCTCGCTTTGCCGCACCGCTGCCGCCGCCGATGCCAGATCGTCGCTTCCGGCGCACACCGCCGCCAGCCACAGCACCGCCGCAGCCGCCACCGACGCCGCGCCCTGCCGCCAGCGATTCTTTTTCATACGTTCACCGCCTTTCAGACAAGCCTATGCGGGGCGGATAGAAAAAAGTACAGTAAATCCGGGAGCGGACGCTCCCGGATTTGCTGTAAGGCAAATTCACTTTACTGACGTTGACATATCAGGAAAATCGAACATATCCCACGGTGCTATGGCGGGCGGACGCAGGTCGAAGGTCATGGGCGCGCCGGACTCCGGGTGGCAGAAGGACAGATGACACGACCACAGGGCGATGGGGGACACGGGATCGTCCGCCAGACCGTAGCGCCGGTCGCCCACCAGCGGCAGGCCGCGGGAGGAAAACTGCACGCGGATCTGGTGTGTCCGCCCGGTGAGCAGTTGTACCCGAACCAGCGTCAGACCGGCGCGGCTGTCCAGCACCCGGTAGCGCAGGCGGGCCTCCTGAACGCCCTTTTCCCTTGCGGTGACAACGTGTGTCAAGCGTGTTTCCTTGTCACGTGCCAGCAGGTCGGTGAGGGTGCCCTCCCGCTCCGGCGGGGCGCCGCGCAGCACCGCCAGATAGTGCTTTTCAAAGGTGCCCTCCCGTATCTGGCGGGACAGGTCGCCGGCGGCGTAGGCGCTGCGGGCAAACACCATCAGGCCGGACACCGGGGCGTCCAGCCGGTGGACGGTGCGGATGCATTCGGTGTGCAGCTCCTGCCGCAGAAGGGCGGGCATGCCGCCCGGCTCGTCGGTGGAGAGGACGCCGGAGGGCTTCACCGCCACCACGATGCGCCTGTCCTGAAAGAGAATATCCATGTTGAAATTCCTTTAATTTTAAACTTAAATATATGTTATACATATCATTATATATCAACTTTTCGCCGGCTGCAAGAAAAGCTCTTGACAAGAGTGGTCTAATCGGTTAGACTATACGCAAGAGGTCTAATCTGTTCGACCTGAAAAGGAGGGATGACCATGGACACACCGAAGATATTCGACAGCGAGCTGCGGTTTTGCGAGATCCTCTGGCAGCACGAGCCGGTGAAGAGCAGCGAGCTGGTGCGGCTGTGCGCCGACGAGCTGGGGTGGAAAAAATCCACCACCTACACCGTCATCAAGCGGCTGACGGAGCGGGGCGTGGTGCACACGGAGAACGCTGTCGTCACGGCGCTGGTGGGGCGGCAGGATGTGCAGAATGCCGAGAGCCGCGCCTTTGTGGACAAGAACTTTCATGGGAGCCTGCCGGCGTTCCTGTCGGCGTTTATCGGAAACAAGCAGCTGACCCAGCAGGAGGCGGAGGAGCTGCGGCGGATGATCGACAAGTTCGAGGAGGAGCACCATGGATAAGCTGTTCGACACGGTATTGGAGCTTTCGTGGCAGGCCGGGCTGATCGCGCTGGCGGTGATGGCGGTGCGGCTGGTGCTGCGGAAAAAGGCGTCCCGCCGGGCACTGTGCATGCTGTGGGCGCTGGTGGCGCTGCGGCTGCTGCTGCCGGTGAGCCTGACGGTGGAAAGCCCGGTGAGCTTACAGGCGGAGGAAGCGCCGGTGAGCCGGGTATACCACGCCATGCAGGAGGTGAGGACAAGCGTCCCGGAGGAGGCGGCTCCCGCGCCTGCGGAATCCTCCGGCGCCACCGCTGCGGTCGTACCGGCGGAACCGGCGGCGGAGCCGGTGACGCTGCGGACGTTCGCCCGGTGGCTGCCGTGGATATGGGTCATCGGCATGGGCTGCATGGCGGCGTATATGCTGCTGAGCTTTATCTGGATGCGGCTGACGCTGCGGAGAGCGGAGCACATTCAGGACAATGTGTACCGCTGTACCCAGTGGAGCACGCCCTTCGTGCTGGGCATTATCGCGCCGTGCATCTATGTGCCGGAGAGCGTGTCGGAGGAGGATCTGCCCCAGGTGCTGGCCCACGAGCGGTGCCACATCCGGCGGTGGGATCACGTGGTGAAGCCCTTTGCGTTCCTGCTGCTGGCGGTGAACTGGTTCAACCCGGTGCTGTGGGCGGCCTATGTCCTGCTGGGGCGGGACATGGAGAACGCCTGTGACGAGATGGCGCTGAAAAACGCAGATGCGGCGCAGCGGGCGGCCTATTCCCGGGCGCTGGTGTCCTGCGCCGCCCAGCCGAAAATGGCGGCGGTGTGCCCGCTGGCCTTCGGCGAGGTGGCGGTGAAGGAACGGGTGAAGAACGTGCTGGGCTATAAGAAGCCGGCGATATGGGCGGCGGTCATACTGGCCGCCGCGGCGGTGGTCATCGGCGTGTGCCTGCTGACGAAGCCCAGCTACAAGAACGTGGGGACGCTGGACGCGGAGAAGCTGTTCGCCCTGCGGACGCCCTACGTGGACAACAACTCTGCCGTGGGCGCGATACTGGACGCGCTGGGGTTCCGGGAGCTGGGCAGCAGCGGCGCGGACTACGGCTATGCCGTGCATCTGAGCACGGATAGGGAGCCCATGGGCATCACGGTGCTGTATACCTACGAGGGAGCGGTGCCCCGGAGGAGCGAGGAGCGCTATCGGCAGATCGCCATGCGGGGTTATATCGCGTTGGCGCTGATCGACAACGCGGAGTGGTTCTCGTGGCAGGAGCATGGCGCTGACGGAACATCAAATAAAGCGGACAGCACGGCCAGCGATTCGCTGTACCCGATCGTTTACCCCGGTTATCCGGATACGGTGCGGGAGAGCGCGGAGGGCTTGCAGGCGTATATCAACATGTTACAGCAGTGGATGAAGGACGGCGTTGTGCCCTATGTGTACGGAGAGAGCGAACAGCGTGACGGCTGGGCGTGGAACGCGGACAGGCTGGACGAGTATCGCTGGAAGTGGGGGTTAAGCAAGGCGGCGCTGTACGACGACGTGATGCGGCTGGGCATGCAGACACGGGCGAGTATGGCCGGGTACGACTGTCGGGCGCAGATCACCACGGAGGAGGACAGCACCGGCGTGGATGTGTTCCTGTACCCCATGAGCGGGGGCGCGACGGCGGAGGAGATAGACGGCGAGCTGGCGACGTGGATGCGGGGCGCGCTGCACATGATGCTGGCGCTGAACGACAAAGCGCAGTGGGCGCGGTTTTCCACGGTGGACGCGGACAACGGGGCGCACTGCTGGGGTCGGGCTTTCGCGGACGCCTCGGCATACGACATCGCCGGGGCGCGGGAGAGCAGAGAGGGGATGGAAAAGCTCATCAAGGCGCTGAAGGACGACATAGAGCGCGGTCAGGTGGACGAGAGCTTCGCCATGATGGAGGACGGCGCGGAGGTGCCGTCCGCAGCACCGGCTTCGCCGCTGGGAACCAGCGGGGAGAACATCAAGTGGCCGGTGACGCAGTACAACGACCCCCACAGCGTGAAGGCCGAGGACTATAAGATCGTGTACGACGCGGAGAAGCTGCCGGACTGGGATACGTGTGCGCTGAGCTATCTGTGCGCGTACTATCTGAACGCGGACGGGGCGTATGCCGAGGGCGCCATGGACGTGCTGGCGCAGCGGTATAGCCAGCTGCCGGAGCAGGTGCGGAGGTATATCTGGACTCTGTCCGGGCAGGCCGACCCCCGTGGGAACGGCGACGCGGCGGAGGCGCTGCTGGCGGATATTTCCTGGTACATAACGTCCCAACTGACCGGCGGGATGCCGGTGGCCGCCAGTTATGAGAGGGACCAGCTGAGCATTGCCGTGACGCAGGTCTATTCCGTGGTGTACCGCACGGTGAAGTACGACGAGAATTACAGCGAGGACATCCCGGTGTATGAGGTGGGCAGCGGCGCGCAGCTGTCCGTGATAAAGGGTGAGGGCTTCACCCTCTACGGACGGTACAATGAGGAGAACGTGGCGCTCCACAACGGAGATGTGGTAGAGCTGACGGAGCAGTACGTGGGTCTGGGCATGGATGGGCAGTACGCTGTACGGTTCCAGTACCGGAGCGTGGCGGAAACGGCGGAGCTGGAGGTCTATCAGATCACGTGGGAGACGGGCGGTTCCGCCAAGCAGGTCGTGCCGCTGACGGAGGAGCAGGTGCAGGCCATCCAGTCGGAGAAGGGACTGGTGCAGCCGGAGTGGCATCAGGTGTGCGCCGAGCTGCACCGCAGCGGCGAGGACGATGTCCGCTATTGGGGCACTGCCGATTACCCCGTGCCGCCCACGGTGCTGAAAATACTGACGGAGCAGTGCGGCTATACCTTCGTCACGCCAGAGGATTTCCGGGGCAATATGACTTCCGCCAAGCTGGAGTTCTACGGCGGCGAGACGTACACCGCCGCCAAAGCCGACCTGCCCGCCCTGCAGAAGATGCTGACCAACGCCAGAGCCTACGGCGGCGCGTCCTCTTGTGGGTTTGGCGCCAAGCTGACGGTGACGTTCGACGACGGGCGGACAGTGTCGGTGCTGAAGGGGACGGACAGCTGCGCCAGCTTTACGTTCGGCTCGTGGAACACCGCCATGGTGTCCGACAGCGAGAACCGGCAGTTCTGGCAGATGTTCGGCGTGCCCTTTGAGGGATAAATACAGCAGAAAAGCCACCCCGATGGGGTGGCTTTTTCGCGTGGTCGGAGCTGCGGGACGTCGAGGACGCCGTCCCCTACGGGCGGACAGGGGCGGCCGCCCCTACACAGTGCAAGGAAATCCCCCTGTAGGGCGGGACCTATGTGTCCCGCCGCGGGATGCGCGTTGACCCCGGCGGGGCACACGGGCCCCGCCCTACGGGATAGCAGCGCTTCGCGCTGTTCGGGCGGATGTGGCCGAATGATGCGGGTGTCAGGCGTGGTAGAAGCGCTTGGCGCAGAAGTCGCGCTGGACGCGCACCCGGCCGGTGTCGGTGAGCCAGTCGGTGAAGTTGGCGAAGTTGCGCTCCACGATGCTGAATTTCAGCTCCTGCCGGGTGCGGATGTTCTCCCGCTGGCAGAAGGTGTATATCCAGTCGGAGAAGGTCATGCCGTCGGTTAGGTCGTCCAGCAGCTCCCGCTCCTTGCGGTGGATGAAGGCGATGTTGCTGTCGATGAGGGCAGACAGCTCCGCGCGGTCGGTGACGACCTGCTTGTGGGCGATGATATAGGCGGGGTAGTCCGTGGCGCGGAGGGCGGCCTTGCTGTCCAGATCCTTGGCGATGAACATGCTGGTGGGCAGCTTGGCCGCGTCGATCTCGTGCTGGTCGATGAGGCAGTCGCCCACATAGGCCGCGCCGTCGGGGGTGACGAAGCCGATGTGTCCGGCGGAGTGGCCGGGGAGGGAGAGGACGCCGAAGCGCGCGCCGTCGATGTCGATGTGGTCGTCCTGGGGGAAGATCACGCGGTCGGCGGTGAAGCACTCCTCTAAGAATATCTCGCGGCTCTTGCCGTAGGTCAGCGCCACATAGTTGGCGCGGTAGCTGTCGGGGTTCACGGAGATGCCGGCCTCGATGAGGGAGATGGCGGCGGGCGCGCCATAGCGCTGCTGGAGATAGCGGACGTTGCCGGTGTGGTCGAAGTGGGCGTGGGAGCAGAGGATGGCGCGCAGACGCCAGCCGTTGGCGTCGATGAGCGATGTCAGGCCGGCTCTGTCCAGCTTGGCGTAGCCGGTGTCGATGAGCACCACATCCCGGTCGGTGAGCTTATAGACGGGCAGCAGGGCGGTGGCGGCCACCGCCGCCCAGGTGTTGCCCAGAACGTGCAGAAGTTCCATGGATATCAGCCTCCTGTGGCTATTTTTTATCTATCATACTACATGTGGGAAGAAAATACAAAAAAATTTGTTTTCCCTCTATGCAAAACGGGAGAAATAAGGTAAAATACCGGATAGAAAATAAGGGAGGCACAGCGATGGAGCAACCAATATTCAAGCGGGTGCTGCTGAAGATCAGCGGCGAGGCGCTGGCGGGCGACAAGCACTTCGGACTGGATTTCCAGGTCATGGGACGCGTGGCGGACGTCATCAAGAGATGCGTGGACATGGGCGTGCAGGTGGGCATCGTCATCGGCGGCGGCAACTTCTGGCGCGGCGTGAAGGACGGCGAGGGCTATATCGAGCGCACCCGCGCCGACCACATGGGCATGCTGGCCACGGCTATGAACTGCATGGCCATGGCGGACGTGCTGGAGCAGAAGGG
>ENA-UEQP01002080-UEQP01002080.1-human-gut-metagenome-genome-assembly--contig:-NODE-2080-length-16082-cov-3.466167_pt1 | contig 16082 bp, 18 predicted proteins | sample MGYA00242951_ERZ507951 | MGnify/ENA primary metagenome ERZ507951 (study PRJEB26167, sample SAMN06115539) | human gut metagenome | host: Homo sapiens | place: China:Shanxi | collected 2015-11-18...
CAATGTGACAAAGTTTTTCAGCCTGCACATTTCCGGCAGCTTTGCGCCATCACATTTTTCGGCGGCCTTCGGAAAAATTTCCTGAAAAAAATTTCAAAAAATTTTTTCCTACGGGCTTTTTGTGGCATTATCCAGGCCGATACTGCGACGGACGACATACTGGGGCCGTCCCTTGACCTCCTGGAACACACGCCCGAGGTATTCCCCCACGATCCCCAGCGAGCACAATATCAGGCCGCCAAGACACAGGATCACCACCATCAGCGAGGCATACCCGGGGACATCCACGCCCCAGACAAGCGTTTTGAAAATAAGGTATCCGGCATAGAAAAAGCCGACCAGGGCCACGAGCATTCCCAGATAGCTCCACAAGCGCAGCGGCAGCGTGCTGAAGGAGGTGATGCCGTCCAAAGCAAAGTTCCACAGCTTCCACCCCGGCCACTTGCTGCTGCCGGCCACTCGGGCCGGACGTTCGTATTCCACGACGGCACTACGGAAGCCCACCCAGCCATACAGCCCCTTGGTGAAACGCACACGCTCGGGCAAGGCATTCAGGGCGTCCACCACCACACGATCCATGAGCCGGTAATCCCCGGCATTGGGAACGACACGTCCCTTGGTCAACCGGTTGAACAGTCGGTAGAAGAGGCCCGCGCTCACGCGCTTTGCCCAGCTGTCCGCATCACGCCGGGAACGCACACCTATGACCGTTTCATATCCCTGTTCCCACAGGCGCAGGAACCGTTGCAAAAGAGCCGGCGGATCCTGCAGATCCACGTCCATAGGGACGACGGCATCCCCGCGGGCCGCCTGCAATCCGGCGGCCAACGCCAGTTCCTTGCCGAAATTACGGGAAAAGGAGATAGCGCGGACCCGCGGATCCCGGGCATGGAGACCTTCGATGATCTCCAGGGTCCTGTCCGTACTGCCGTCATCGACGAACAAAATCTCCAGCTCATAGGGCTCGTCATGCAAGACTTCCTGCACGGCCTCATAGAACAGCGGGATGGCCTCTTCTTCGTTAAGGACCGGAACGATCAGGGAAAGCAGTTTCATCTGTTGTCTCCTTGCATGTCTCCGCCTTATAGCGCCAGGGCACAGGGACAGACAACGATACGATCACGCTGCCCCATGACAGAGGGGCTTTTGTATGCGCCAGTCTGCCGATAATTTTCTTGCTCTGAGCTGGTTCTTTCTTTTTTCCGGCCCTGCTTCTCAAAGCTGCATTTTGCGAACACGCCTGTCCTTATCGGCAGTTTGTATTATCTGCTCTGGTGGAAACTCTATCACTATGTCCCGCTGAGCATGGAGCCCCGCACCGCATCATTTCCGTGTCATTCTGACCAGGCTCCCGATCCGAACCGGATAAAAGCATACAAAAAGGGCAGCCCGAAGGCTGCCCTTTATCGATCGGTGTATCCCCGGTCCGGGACGGATCTGGAGCGGGAAGCATGCGGGGAAGGCCCGCCATACGCCCGGAACATGCCGGGAGCGCTCCAGCAGGGACGCTCCTAGGAGCGGGCCATCTCCACCAGTTCCTTGCGGGTGAAGAGGGAGTGCAATTCGTAACCGGCTTCCTTCAGCTTTTCGCGGCCGCCTTCTTCGCGGTCCAGGATGCAGCACACGGCCACGATGTCCAGGCCGGCGGCGCGCACGCGGTCACAGGCCTTGAGCAGGGAGCCGCCGGTGGTCACCACGTCTTCCAGCATGGCCACTTTGTCGCCGGGTTTGAAGTTGCCCAGGCCTTCCACGAACTGGCCGGTACCGTGGTCCTTGGCTTCCTTGCGCACCAGCAGGCCGTTGAGGGGACGGCCCAGTTCGTGCGAGATGGCGGTGGTGGCGGAGACCAGCGGGTCGGCGCCCATGGTCATGCCGCCCACGCCCACCACGGGCACGTCCTTGAGCAGGTCGTTGAACAGCGTACCGATGAGCCAGGAACCTTCGGCATGCAGGGCGGTCACGCGGCAATCGAAGTAATAGTCGCTGCGGCGGCCGGAAGCCAGGACGAAGTCGCCTTCACGGTAGGACTTTTCCACCAGCAGGCGGGCCAGACGACGCTTGATCTCCAGGATGGACTGCTGCACGGGAGCCTCCTATTTGCCGAAGACGCGCTTGTAGATGACGTCTTCGTATTTAAGGTAGTAGGTGGGATCGAAAAGTTCGGCCAGCTGGGCATCGCCCAGACGTTCATGCATGTCGGGGTCGGCGCACACCAGCTCGGGGAAGGGCTTGCGGGTCTCCCAGCTCTGCATGGCCAGGCGCTGCACGGCCTCATAAGCCTTCTGGCGCGGCAGGCCGGTGGCGATGAGGGCGGTGAGCACGCGCTGGGAGAAGTACAGGCCGTAGGAACGTTCCATGTTCTCCTTCATGCGCTCGGGCTTGACCACCAGGCCGTCCAGCAGGCGGCACAGACGGTTGAGCACGTAGTCGGCCAGGATGGTGGAGTCGGGCATGATGACGCGTTCCACGGACGAATGGCTGATGTCGCGCTCGTGCCACAGGGCCTGGTTCTCCATGGAAGCCACGGCATTGCTGCGGATCAGGCGGGCAAGACCGGCCATGTTCTCGGCGGAGATGGGGTTCTTCTTGTGCGGCATGGCCGAGGAGCCCTTCTGGCCCTTGGCGAAACCTTCTTCCACTTCCAGCACTTCGGTGCGCTGCAGGTGGCGCAGTTCCACGCACAGGCGTTCGATGCCGCCGGCCAGGATGGCCAGGGAGGTGAAGAAGTGGGCATAGCGGTCACGCTGCACGATCTGGGTGGAGTGCGGATCCACGGCCAGGCCCAGACGGGCCAGGGCCTTTTCCTCCAGTTCGGGGGAAAGGAAGGCGTAGGTGCCCACGGCGCCGGAGATCTTGCCCACGCGCACGCTCTCGATACCGGCCTTGACGCGTTCCAGATGGCGCTGGAACTCGGCGTGGAAGCCGGTCATCTTGAGGCCGAAGCTGGTGGGTTCGGCATGGATGCCGTGGGTGCGGCCCATGCAGAGCACGCCCTTGTGCTTGCGGGCCAGGGCTTCCAGAGAAGCCAGCACCTTTTCGATGTCTTCCACGATGAGCTTGCCGGCCTGCATAAACAGATAACCGTTGGCGGTGTCCACGATGTCGGAAGACGTGCAGCCCAGATGGATGTAGCGGGCGTCAGGGCCCACCTTTTCTTCCAGCGAGGTAAGGAAGGCGATGACGTCGTGACGGGTGGTCTGCTCGATCTCGAGGATGCGGTCCACGTCGATGTCGGCCTTTTCCCGGATGGTCTTCACGGCCTCGGCGGGCACGCGGCCCAGTTCGGCCCAGGCTTCGCACACGGCCACTTCCACAGCCAGCCAGGCGCGGTAACGGTTCTCCAGGGTCCAGATGCGGCCCATGGCGGGCCGGGTGTAGCGCTCAATCATAGGTTACCTCACGCGGAAGGGGTCGACGAAGAGGAGGCGGAAGAACCCGAGCCTCCGGAAGTGCTGCTGGCAGTGCTGCCGGAAGAAGTGGAACTCGTCGACGAGGAGGCGGAAGAAGAAGGGGTGGACGTGCTGTTCTCGTCCTTGATGCCCTTGCGGTAGCCGTAATCGCTGACATACCAGCCGCCGCCCTTGAGCACGAAAGACGTGTGCGACATGACCCGCGGCGAGGGGGTGCCGCAATCAGGGCAGGGCTCCTGGGCCTGCATGTCGGTCACATGGGTCCATTCTTCAAAGACTTTCTGACAGTTGGGACACTGATATTCGTAGATGGGCATAGCTATAACGCCAAGAACGGCCACGACAGCCCCTGAGATACGGGGCCATCGGCCGTTGTGCTGAAATTCGCGGCTCCCCGCAGGGAACCGGCAATGAACTGTCCGCGGAAACTAGGCCTTGGCGGCCTTGGCTTCACGCACGCGCTGCTTCAGACGTTCAGCGCGACGATGACGGCGGCGATCCAGTTCCTTTTTACGCTCAATTTTCTTGTGAGCCATGATGTCCTCCACGGGGGTGATGCCCCCATTAATTTTTGGTAGAAAAGCATATCCCAAAGGTTCCGCAAAGTCCAGCGTGCAGAACGAAGACCACGCCCCTGCCCGCGCCATCCCTGCCTTGCGGCCCGCCCTGTGCGCGCGGGCACACCCGGGAAGGCCCCGTTGCCAGCGCTCCGCTTCTTGCCTACACTGCGCGGTCATGTTTCAATCCACAGTCCCCCATCCGCCGAATGAGCTTTAGCCGTTGCGACGCAGGAAGCTACGGATAAAGACAGCAATGTGTTACGCGGCAAGACAGCCCATGAAAGCGCTGTCGCTATCCGTAAGCCCGCTGGTGCGGGCAACGGCTACCGCACCCCTCCCAAGGAGAAGAGCATGCAGAAACAGGAAACGCCCCCGGCGGAAAACATCGACTTCGCCGAGACCAAGGCCCGTGCCGACGAGCTGGAACGCAAGGTGGCCTATCTGACCGGCATCGCCCGCAAGGAGCGCGCCAGCCGTCTGGTGGACAAGGCCCTGGCCGACGGCCGCCTGACGCCCGCCCAGAGCGCGGGGCTTGCGGACTTCATGGCCGGCCTGGACGAAGAAGGGACCTTCGACTTCGCCGAAAACGGCGGCAAGACCACCAGCATGAGCCCGGCCGCCTTCATGGCCGCCTTCCTGGAACGCCTGCCCAAACAGGTGGATTTCAGCGAAGCCGCGCCCGGCGGCGAAGAAGCCCTGGATACCTCGTCCAATGACATTGCCCAGCGCGCCCTTGCCTATTGCGAGGAGATGCGCACCAAGGGCGTCACGGTGAGCGTCACCGACGCCGTGGCCCACGTCAGCAAATAGGAGACCGTCATGCCCAGGACCGATCTTTACGTCAATCTTTCCATCACCGGTGAGCTGGCCCCTTTCCGCATCGTGGCCCACGACGGCAGCGGCGGCTACAAACAGGCCGCGGCCGCCACGGAGGCGCTTGTCGGTACGGCCGACGAGCTGGGCAAGCAGCCCAACGGCGGGGCCGATGTGGCCATAAGTGACCAGCCGGAAGTTGAGGCGGGCGCGGCGGTGGCCGCGGGCGATCCCCTGACCAGTGATGCCCAGGGCCGCGCCGTCAAGGCCACGGCTGCCGGGGACCGCATCATCGGCTTTGCCTGCAAAGCCGCCACCGATGCCGGAGAAATCATCGACTACCAGTTCGCGCCCGGCTTTCTGGCCACGGCAGGCGCGTAATAAGGAGAGAGCATCATGGCAACGACCACACCCTTTGCCACCAATCCGCAACTGACGGCCATTGCCCTGGCCTACATGAACCAGCCCTCGGACTATGTGGCGGATCATGTCATGCCCAGGGTCAAGGCCATCGGCAAAAAAGAGTTCCAGTACACTGTCTACGGTCTGGAATCCTTTGCCGCGCCCGACAGCCGCGTGGGACGCAAGGGCCGCCCCAATGAGGTCAGCCTGTCCAGCAGCCTGGCCACGGCAGCCATCGAAGACTACGGCCTGGAAGACCCCATCCCGCAGGATGACATCGACCAGGGCCGCAAGGACGGCCGGGACATTGCCGGTGAATCCACGGAGTATCTGCTCTCCCTGGTCAAACTGGACCGCGAACTGCGCGTGGCGCGCCTCGTGCAGGACAAAAACAACTATGCCGCGGCTTGCGTGAAGGAGCTTTCCGGCGGTCAGGGCATCGACAACGCCGAAGTGGACGCGGAAGCGATCATCGCCGAGATGCTGGAAAAGCCCTTCATGCGGCCCAACATCGGCGTCATGAGCCAGAAGGTCTGGGACAGGCTTTCCCGTAACCCGCTGCTCATCACGGCCATCAAGGGCGAGCTGGTGGGCAAGAAGCTGACCACGGCCGAGTTCTGCAGCTACTTCGAGCTGGAGCAGCTCTACATCGGCAAGGCCCGCGTCACCCGGCAGGTCAAGGGCAAGACGCCTGTCCCCGAGCGTGTCTGGGGCACGAGCATGGCCTTCCATTACCGCGACATGACCGCCAGCGAACAGCGCGGCGTCACCTGGGGCCTGACCGTGCCCTATGGCCAGCCCTTTGCCGGGAGCCGCACGGACCCCGATATCGGCCTGCGCGGCGGCATCCGCATCCGGGCGGGCGAAAGCCTCAAGGAACTGGTACTGGCCAAGGATGCGGGCAGCCTCATCACCGGGGCCATCGCCGCGAACTAGGGGCCGTCATGTATGCCACACCTGAAGACATCCGTGCCCGCTACAAGGAAGTCTACCCCCTGCTGGCGGGCAAGGACGCGGAAGGCAGGCCGGACACGGCCGCTGTGGAACAGGCCCTGGCCGAAGCCGCCAGCGAGATCGACGCCATCCTGGGTACGCGTTTTGCCGTACCGGTAAGCCCCGTGCCGCCTGTGCTGCGTCGCATCGCCGTGGATCTGGCCGTGGGGGCCTTGCCCCGCACCGGCGCCACGGAAGCCAGCATGTACGAGCGCCGTGCCCGTGAAGCGCGGGATCTTTTGGACAAGCTGGCCGCGGGCGAGGCCAGTCTGGGGCCGGGCTATGACCCGGCCCCGGCGGGCAGCGGCGGCACAGGACGCATCGGCTATGCCGTGCGTCCGTCCGACTTCCGCCGCCGTCTGGAGGACTACTGATGGCCGGAGCCACCCTGGAGTTCACCTTCAAGGACGAGGAAGTGCAGGCCATGGCCCGGCGCTTTCGGGAGCAGCTGGCCCGGGTGCGCTTCCGCCCCCTGCTGGCCGCCATCGGCAACGAGCTGGTCACGTCCGTGTCCCGCCGTTTCGAGACGGGCACGGCTCCGGACGGCTCCCGCTGGCCGGAATCCCTGCGGGCCAGACTGACCGGCGGCCAGACGCTCATCAAGAGCGGCCGCCTGCGGGATTCCATCGCCGAGACCGGGCCGCAGCTCACTGCCCGCAGTGTGGAAGTGGGCACCAACGTGGTCTATGCGGCCATCCACCAGTTCGGCGGCATCATCCCGCCGCACATCATCCGGGCACGGCGGGCGCGTGCCCTGAGCATCCCCAGCATCGGCTTCCGCCGGGCCGTCCATCTTCCCGGCGGCACCCTCCCGGCCCGCCCGTATCTGGGCCTTTCCGATGCCGATGAGCGCATCATCCAGGACCTCACCGAGGACTGGATGCGCAAAAAGATGGCCAAAATGCGTGCATAAGGAACCACCATGCTTGACCAGTACCGGGCCGCCATCGCGGCCCATTTGAGAGAACATCTGCCGCCCTCCATCACGGTCTGCGAGCTGGGCAATTCTCTGGACGATGCGGAGCTGCGACGCCTGTGTCTGGCCGCTCCCGGAGTGGGCGTGGAGATCCTGGGCGCGGACGGCGCGGAACTTGTGGGCCGCAGCCCCTATGTGACCATCAATGTGGGTCTGTCCCTGGTCTCCGGTCCCGGCTGTGACGGCCAGCCCGCGGACAGCGCCGTGCTGGTGCTGGCAGCCCTGGTCATGGCCGCGGTGGCGGACCAGCGCTTCGGCCTGGACTGCATGCGTCCGGAGAGCGTGCGGGCCGCAAATCTCACCAGCGGTGACCAGGCATCCAACAATGTGGCCCTGTGGACCGTCACCTGGAAGCAGGCCCTGGACGTTTCCCACGTCATCGCCCGGCCGGATCTGGACGACTTTTTGCGCTGCTATACGCGCGAAAAAAAGGATGGCCCTGTGACCATCGAAACGCATCTTCCCGGCCCGTTGGCCGCAAAGGAGGACCCGCATGTGTAGACATATCACCCCTCGCGCCGGACTGGTGGTGCGGCGGCCCGATACGGGCGAGATCCTGCCGCCCGCCGGGGCCGTGGTTCCCTGGGGACCGCATCGTGCCTACTGGCTCCGCCGGAAGGACGGCGACGTGAGCATAACCCATACGGCGGTCCCTGTCCGGCCCGCCGATGACAGAGAGGAAGGATAATGGCTGTCTCGTTCAATGCCATCCCCGCGGATATCCGCGTGCCGCTCACCTATATCGAGTTCGACAACTCCGGGGCCGTGTCCGGCACGCCGGTCATGGAGTGGCGCGTCCTGCTGCTGGGACAGGCCGAAGCCGACTGCGCGGGCGAGCTGCTCAAACCCGTGCTGATGAACACCGCGGACCAGGCGGCCCGCCTATGGGGCCAGGGCAGCCAGATCGCGGACATGGTGCGCTATGCCAAGCGCAACAGCACCATGCTGGAGATCTGGGCCATGGCCGTGCCGGACGATGAATCCGCCGTGGCCGCTACCGGCGAAGTGACCCTGTCCGGCAAATGTACGGCCACGGGCGTGCTGTGCCTTTATGTGGGCGGCAGGCGCGTGCGTGTGCAGGCCGTAGGCGGTGAAGAGCTGGCCGCCACCGTGGAACGCGTGGTGCAGGCCGTCAATGCCGACGGCGAGTTGCCCGTCACCGCCGCGGTCAAGGAAGCCTCGCCCGGTGTGCTGACCCTGACCTGCAAATGGAAGGGCGCCACGGGCAACGACATCGACCTGGCCGTCAACCTGTCCACGGACGACAGCTTCCCTGCGGGCCTTACCGCTTCCTGCGGCAAAATGGCCTCGGGCGCGGCTGACCCGGACATGGAAAACATCATCACCGCCATGGGCGATACCTGGTGGAAGGCGCTGGTGCTGCCCTGGAACCAGAAGGACGGCCGTGTGCTGCTGGAAGAATGGCTGGACGCGCAGTTCGGCCCCCTGCGCCAGCAGGAATGCCAGGCTTTTCTGGCCTATCGCGGCACCCTGTCCGAGACCTCCACCTACGGCAATGCCGGGAACTCGCAGCTGGTGAGCTGCATGGGCATCGGCTCCATCCCCACCTCGCCCTGGAACGTGGCTGCCGCCTATGCCCTGCAGGCCGCGACCTCGCTGGCCAACGACCCGGCGCGGCCCCTGCAGACCCTTGAGCTTGTGGGCGTCATGGCGCCGCCCCGGGAAAAACGCTGGAGCATGGAAGAGCGCAATATCCTGCTTTATGACGGCATCGCCACCTATCGCATCGCCAGCGACGATACGGTGCAGATCGAGCGCGAAGTGACCATGTACCAGACCAATGCCTGGGGCTCGCCCGATCCCTCGTACCTTGACGTGCAGACCGTGGCCACCCTGGGCTACTGGCGCTATGCCGTCAACGCCCGCATCCAGCAGAAGTTCCCGCGCCACAAGCTGGCTGACGACGGTACGGCCTACGGGCCGGGCAATGCCGTGGTCACGCCCTCGGTCATCCGGGCGGAACTCATCGCCCTGATGCGCGAGCTGGAAGAAAAGGGCCTGGTGGAGAACGTGGAGACCTTCAAGGAACAGCTCATCGTGGAACGCAATGCGGACGACCGCAACCGCGTGGACGTGCTGGCCCCGCCGGATCTGGTCAACCAGTTCCGCATCTTCGCCTGCCTGACCCGCTTCGTCCTGTAAGGAGGGACGCATATGACCGTCAAAGAACTTATGGAAAAACTGGCCGGACTGCCGCCGGACATGCCCGTCATGTACGACGACAAGACCACCTGCGGCCTGGATCTGGCCGCGGTTTCCGAGGTGTGCATCGAACTGGACGACGAAAATCTGGAAGTACTCGTCATTCACGCCGAGGGCGGCCATCCCGGCGCCACCCTGGACGAGATCGACCGGTGTGAAGCCGGGGAAAAGGAGTAAGCCATGCCGCAGATCACAGGCAAGGCCGTCATCCGTGTGGACGGCGAGGAATGGCGCACCGAAGACGGTGCCAAGCTGAACCCCGGCGGCGTCACGCGCGAGGCCAAAGTGGGCGGCGGCAAAGTGCATGGTTTTGCCGAAAAGACCAAGGAACCGGAACTGGAGTGTTCCGTCTATCACACCCGGGATACGGACCTGACGGCCATCAATGCTATCAGGGACGCCACCGTGGTCTATGAGTCCGATACCGGAGACCGGTACGTCCTGCGCAGCGCCTTTGTGACAGAACAGGGCGAGCTGGATGCGGAAAACGGCACCATCAACGTCAAATTCAGCGCCATCTCGTGCGAAAGGATCTAGCCATGACCCAACCCGCTCTGAAGGATTTTACCCCTGTGGACGGTATTACCGTGGCTGAAGGTGGCCAGGTGCGCGTGCCTCTGGCCGATGGTCTGACCGTGGGTTCCGTCACCTACACGGCGGCCGTGCTGCGCCAGCTCAATGCCGGGGCCGTGCTGGCCGCGGCCGAAGCCGCGGAACGCCTGGTCTCCACGGCTACGGGCCTGGAGCTTGTTTCCTCCCCGGCGCGCATGGGGGCGGAATTGCTGCGCCGTCAGATCGCACGTCTGGAGGACGATAACGACGGCAAGTTCGACGGGCCGCTTTCTCTGGAACATCTGGGCAAGGCCTCGGCCCGAGATCTGGACAGCCTTAACCTTGCCGCTCGCCTGCTGGATCAGGGAACGGAAAAAAGCCTGGAAGGAGTAGCCGGCCGGGGGCGAAATGCTGCCGGTAGCGATCAGTCTCGAGATGCTGCTGGCCCGGCTGGCCAGCCGGGCGGGGCTGCCGGTGAATGAAGGGGCGTCCTGGCCGCTCCCCAGGCTGCTCCGTTTCTTGCACCACATGAAGCACTAGCCGTTGCCCGCGCCAGCGGGCTTACGGATAGCGACAGCGAGTTCTTCACGTCGCCTGTCGCGTAACCTGTTGCTGTCTTCATCCGTAGCTTCCTGCGTCGCAACGGCTGAAGCATAGGATTGCATCGTGGCGAACCTGCGCACCTCCTTCACGCTTGATCTTGGCGGTAATCTCATTACCCGGGCCAAGGCCTTTTCTACGTCCATATCGGGCATGGCCCGGCAGATACGTTCCAGTCTGGGGGGCCTCAATGGCGTGGCCGCCCAGGCCGGTAAAGGTCTTGAGGCCCTGACTGGGCGCTATGCCGCGGGCTTGGCCGGATTGGGCGTCAGCTACAAGGCGGCCCAGGCTGTCATGGACAGCGCCCGTCTAGACAAGGGCCTGATGCGTACCAGCCAGACCATGGGCCTGACCGCACAGCAGGCGGAGGAGGCTCGCCGGGCATTGTTCGCCATGGCCCGGGAGACCGGCCAGCCCGTGGAAAATCTCAAGGCCGGCCTTGACCGTCTGGGCGCCTCGGGCATGGCTTATGAGCAGGCTCTGGCTTCCATCCGGGCCATCAATCCGGCCATGGCTGTCACCGGGGCCAGTGCTGACCAGTTGGCCAGTGCCCTGAGCGTGGCGGGCGAGATCTTCAAATTCGATCTTTCCCGGCCAGAGACTGCGGTCAGGCTGCTGGACCAGATGACTGCGGCCGGGCGACTGGGCAATGCCGAGCTGGAAGACCTGGCCTCCATCTTTGCCCGTGTGGGCGGCAGCGCCAAGAACGCCGGACTGAGCTTTGGCGAGAGCCTGGCCTTCATCGAGCAGCTTTCCCTCATCGAGAAGGAACCGGAACGCCTGGCCACGCTGGCGGATTCCACCCTGCGCCTGTTCACCAATCAGAACTACCTGAAGGAGGCCGCAGCCGCCACAGGCGTCAAATTTTATGATGCCAAGGGGGAGCGACGGGCTGCCTTCGACGTTTTGCAGGACATCGCCAGAAAATACCAGAAGTTCAAGACCGATGCCCAGCGTGACAAGGCCTTTGCCCTGGCCTTCGGCAAGACGGATCTGGACACGCAACGTGGCCTGCGTGCCCTGTTCGACAGCGGGGTGCTGGTCAATCTGGCAAAACTCAACGCGGAGATCGAGGACGCATCCGGCACCATCGCCCGCGACCTGCCGGATGCCATCAACAACAGCGTGGACCAGGTGGGGCGCCTGAAAGCCGCACTTTCCCAGGCCGCCGATGACTTTGCCCGTCCTTTCAATGACGCCATCTCCAGCGGCATCGCCATGCTGCTGGATGGTGAGGGACTGTCCGGCAAACAGTTGCTGGGCGGTGCGGCCGCTGCGGGCGTGGCCGGATATGGCGCCCTCAAGCTGGCGGGCATGGGCCTTTCCCGCCTGGGCAGCAAGGCGGCCGGCGGGCTTGTCTCCACCGTGGCCCGGCAGGCTGGGCTTGCCGGGCTCAAGCTGCCGCTGCCCGTCTATGTGGTCAACAAACAGATGAGCCTTACCCGTGAGGCCATGCTGGGCCAATCGGGTGGCGCTCCCGCAGCTCCGGGGGCTCCAGGCGGAAAAAAGGCCGGCAAGGGCAAAACGGTCTCTGGGGCACAGCTTGACGGGGCCAAAAGCGCGGGCCGGGGCGCGGCTGTGCTGACTGCGGCCGCGACAGTAGCACCGGTCCTTTTTGATTCCGATGCCACCATGGCTCAAAAGGTCGACGCCGCTACGGACGCGGCCGGCGGCCTTGCCGGTGGCTGGGCGGGCACGGCGGCCGGCGCCAAGGCGGGTGCGTTCCTTGGCGGTTTTCTCGGACCTTTCGGCGCTGCCGCCGGTGGTGTCGTGGGGGGTGTGGCCGGGGGCATCTTGGGCTCGGAGCTTGGACAAAGCCTAGTCTCCACCGTCAAAAACTGGCTCGGCGTTGGGGAAGGTGAAAACCAGGCCCTGCAGAAAACGATGCAGACTTTCTTGACCTCCATGCAGCAGGTCGTCGCCGCCATCCCCACGGGCGGCATCGCTGTGGACGTCAACGTGACGGGCAATGCCCAGGCCGCCATCCGATCCAGTAACGGCAATATCGACAGCGGCCTGTCCTATTCCCGGCAGATAGCCAACGAGATGATGGAGTAAGCCATGCGTGCCCCTACCTTCTTCAGCAGCTTGCGGCAAGCCTCGTTCCGGGGCGTGCCCTTTGAGGTGGACGATGTGGAAGCTTCGGGTGGCCGCCGCGTGGTGCTGCACGAGTACCCGTTGCGGGATACGCCCTACAGTGAGGACTTGGGCCGCCGGGCGCGGGACATTCGCGTGCGCGGCTATATCATCCAGGGGCGCATGTATGACTACGCCTCGGCCCGGGCGGGCCTGCTCAAGGCCCTGGAAGCCTACGGACCCGGCGAGCTGGTGCATCCCTGGCACGGTGAAGTCCGCGTGGTGGTGGACGATTACCGCCTGCGCGAGACCACGGAACAGGGCGGCCTGCTGGAACTGGACATACGCTTTCGCGAGGCGGGCCAGCTCACGAACCCCGCTGCGACGACCGATACGGCCCAAAGCGTCACCACCGCCGCCACGAGCGTCCGGCAGGCCCTGAAGGACAGCTTTTTGTTAACCTTCGCGCCCGCGCTGGAGCGGCTGGACAGTCTGGCCGGTGTACTGGATGAAGCTGTGGGCCTGGCCATGGACTATTTGGGCCTGCCCAAAAGCCTCATGGCCGCAGGTCTTGCAAGGATGCAAAGCCTGCTGGCCACGCCTGCGGTCCTGTTCGATGCCCTGAGCGGCCTTTTCGGGGACCTGCTGGGCAACGGGAACGAGGGAACGGCCGTCACCACAGCTTCAGGGACAGCCGCAAGGACGTCTTCTCGCGCTGTGATCTCCGCCAGCAGTGACGCCCTGGAGCGCCTGCTGGGCGGCAGCGCCGTCATCACCAGTCCGGCCGGGCGCGTGCTGCGTGACATGGTGGCCCAGGTGGTCGTCGTGGAAGCCGCCGCCTCCACGGCCCATACGGACTACACTACAGCCGATGATGCCCTGGCGGATCGGGATGCCGTGGTGGAAAGCCTAGATACCATCGAGCCGGTGGCGGGAGACAGTGTCTTCCGGTGTCTGGCCGGGCTGCGCCGGGCCGTGGTGACGGACCTGACCACGCGCGGGGCGGAGCTGCCGCGTGTGCGTTCCGTGACCCTGCCGGGCACCATGCCCGCGCTGGTGGCCGCCTACCGCATCCATGCCGATGCAGGGCGTGCCGATGAGCTCGTGTCCCGCAACCGCATCCGCCATCCCGGCCGCGTGCCGGGCGGCACCCCGCTGGAGGTCTTGAGTGAGTGAACGCAAGCCCGAAATTATCCTGGAGGTGGACGGCCAACGCTACGGCGGCTGGAAGTCCATAGACATCAGCCGGGGCTTGGAACAGTGCGCCGGGACCTTTCGCCTGTCCGTCACCGACCGCTGGCCGCAGCAGGACGTGCCGCGCGGCATCAAGGCCGGGGCCGCCTGCCGCGTGATTATCGACGGCCTGGCCGTCATCACGGGCTATGTGGACGATGTGGAAGTCTCCTGGAGCGCCACCTCCCACGAGTATCGCGTCTCTGGACGAGACAAAACGGCGGATCTTGTGGACTGCTGCCCGCCCTCCCTGCAACTCAAGGGCGCGGACCTGCCCGCGCTGGCCCGCCGCTGGGCCGAAATGTTCGGCATCGAGGTCACGGTGGAGGCGGAGTGCAACAAGGCCGTGCCCGGTTTCAAGACCGAAGAAGGCGAGACCTGTTTCGAGATGCTGGAACGGCTGGCGCGGGCCAATGCCGTCATGCTCACCAGCGACGGCGACGGCCGTCTGGTCATCACCCGCGCCGGAACGCGGCATGCGGCCGCCGCCCTGCAGATGGGCGGTAATCTGCTGCGCCTTTCCTTGTCCTCCTGCATGAAGGATCGCTTTTCGGAGGTGACGGTCAAAGGCCAGTCCGCCGGTTCAGATACCTGGGACGGCCCCGGCAATGCCCAAGCCAAGGGGACGGCCAACGATCCCAACGTGCCCCGCTACCGCCCCCTGACCGTCATCGCGGAACAGGAGGAGTTCGGCAGCGCCACCACCCGCGCCCGCCACGAAGTTGCCGTGCGCTATGGCAAGGGGCATCAGGCCCGGGCGCTGGTCAACGGCTGGTATGCGGGAACGGAGCTCTGGCAGCCCAATCGTCTGGCCGACATCCTGGACAGCAGCGGGCAGGCCATGGCCACCTGGCTCATCGTCAATGTGAGCTGGCACATGGACGACCGGGGCTGCCTTACGGAACTTTCCCTGTCCCCCAAGGAAGCCTATGAACTGCTGCCCGAGATGCCCAAGGGGGCAAAGGGCAAAAAAGGCAAGGAGGCCTCGTTATGGCTGCAATGATCCCCGGGCGCCTCCTGCGCTCCCTGCAACGGCGCATGGCCACCCTGGTTGGCCGTGCCGTACTATTGGCCGTCAATTCCGGGACAGGCCTGCAAAGCGTGCAGGTGAGCATCCTGGCCGACGAGGTCATGGACGGAGTGGAACATATGGAGCCGTATGGCTTCACCTCCAACCCCCTGCCGGGCGCGGAAGGTGTGGTCCTCAATGTGGCCGGACAACGCGGCGCCTGCGTGGGCGTAAACTTCGGCAACCGCTGCGTGCGTGTGGCCGGTCTCAAGAGCGGCGAGGTCTGCATCTATACCGACGAGGGCGACAAAATCACCCTCAAACGGGACCGGCATATTGAGATCGAGACCTTGCACCTTGTCATCCGGGCGCAGGAAGACGTGCGTGTGGAGACGAAAAGCTACGCTGTCAGGGCCACGCAGGGCGTCACCTACGAGACCCCGTCCTTTGGTCTTGGCGGGGGATCGGGCGGCTGCACGGCGGATATTGCCGCCGACATGGCCATCACCGGCAATACCACGCAACATGGCACTATTACCGCCAGCGGCGATGTAACGGCCGAAGGCATCTCCACTGCCCACCACACCCATCCCGGCGATTCCGGCGGCAGCACAGGGGCGCCGCGATGAGGCGCGTCAATGACCTAGCCCTGCTGCCTCCCGCGCCCCTGGAGGTCTCCGGTCCTGATTGCGGCATGGAGGCCGGGGATCTGGTGGCTGAAGACAGCTTGCGTACTGCCGTCATCCTGTCCCTGTTCCTGGACAGGAGGGCAGACGATGACGACATCCTGCCCAATGACAGCGACGACAGGCGCGGCTGGTGGGCAGACACCGTGGCACCCATGACCGACTACGGCATCGGCGGCGGGCTCGCTTCCGGGGACCGTATCGGTTCCCGTCTCTGGCTGCTTTCCCGTGAAAAGCAGCTTGCCGGCGCACTGGACAGGGCACGGCACTATGCCGAGGAGGCCCTTGCCTGGCTGGTGGAGGACGGGGTTGCCACAGCGGTCAGCGTCACGGCCTCAAGCCCCCGGCCCGGCTGGCTCACCCTGGCCGTGACCATCAGCCTGGGCGACGCCTGCCGGCCCGGCTGCCTGGCCGATGCCACCGATGTCTGCCAGATCGAAGAGCTGGTGCGTCTGGGTGAGCTGACCAAGCGGGCCTGGGCGCACAACGTGCAGGTCATGGTGGAGGGCCCGGGCCATGTGCCTCTGAATCAGGTGGCCGCCAACATGG
>ENA-UEQP01002085-UEQP01002085.1-human-gut-metagenome-genome-assembly--contig:-NODE-2085-length-16044-cov-6.128327_pt1 | contig 16044 bp, 10 predicted proteins | sample MGYA00242951_ERZ507951 | MGnify/ENA primary metagenome ERZ507951 (study PRJEB26167, sample SAMN06115539) | human gut metagenome | host: Homo sapiens | place: China:Shanxi | collected 2015-11-18...
TTAATTAAATGTAAAATTGAAAATTGAAAATGGAAAATTAATGTCGGGCAGACAGTTTGTAATGTCAAAAAACATATTATGCCCGGGCGTAGCATTGCAACCGTTTGTACAAATAACCAAAACCTTTGTTATTGATTTTTAAAAAATCAACAACAAAGTATTTTGACAGGAACAAGTAAATATAAAAAACTTTTTTGTAAAAAACGAAACAAAAATATATATCCTGCTTTGAATTTCTTGTGTAAAACACTTTACAAATCGGTGTTTAAGTGATAAAATTTAAGATGATACAAAGTATCCGTACCGCTTGTTGATTTACGGTGCGTAATTAACGGGTATCGAAAATTTATGCGGCATCATTTCCTTTGCCGCTTTGATTAAAAAGGAGGACGATTCCATTGGCAAGAAAAATGAAAACTATGGATGGTAACAGCGCAGTAGCTCATGTTTCTTATGCGTTTACCGATGTTGCGGCTATCTATCCTATTACACCTTCTTCCGTAATGGCTGACCTTACCGACAAGTTCTCGGCACAGGGTGCCAAGAACCTTTTCGGCAGACAGGTTCAGGTAACGGAAATGCAGTCGGAGGGCGGCGCATCAGGTGCTGTTCACGGCTCACTCGCAGCAGGTGCTTTGACCACAACTTACACAGCATCACAGGGCCTGCTCCTTATGATTCCGAATATGTACAAGATGGCAGGCGAGCTCCTTCCGGGCGTTATTCATGTATCAGCCCGTGCGCTCACAAGCCACGCACTTTCTATTTTTGGTGACCACTCAGATATCTACGCTTGCCGTCAGACAGGTTATGCTATGCTTTGTTCAAACAATCCTCAGGAATGTATGGACCTTGCCGCTGTTGCTCACCTTGCAGCTATTGAAGGCAGAGTTCCTTTCCTTCATTTCTTTGACGGTTTCAGAACTTCTCACGAAATTCAGAAGATTGAGGAGTGGGATTACGCAGACCTCGCCGATATGCTTAACTGGGACGCAGTTGAGGCTTTCCGTCGTCGTGCTCTTAACCCTGAGCATCCTGTAACAAGAGGTACTGCTCAGAACGACGATATCTTCTTCCAGGCAAGAGAAGCTTGTAACAAGTATTATGACGCAGTTCCCGAAGTTGTTGTTAAGTACATGGACAAGGTTAATGCTAAAATCGGCACTGACTACAAGCCGTTCAACTACTACGGTGCAGAGGATGCAGAGCATGTTATCGTTGCTATGGGTTCTGTCTGCGACTGTACGGAAGAAGTTGTTGATTACCTCAATGCCGCAGGCGAAAAGGTCGGTCTTCTTAAAGTTCACCTTTACAGACCTTTCGTTGCCGACTATATGCTCAGAGAGCTTCCTAAGACTGTTAAGACAATCTCTGTTCTTGACAGAACAAAGGAACCCGGTTCAATCGGCGAACCTCTTTATCTTGATGTTCTCGCCGCTATCAACGGTTCGGACTTTGCAGGTGTAAAGGTTTACACAGGCAGATACGGTCTTGGCTCAAAGGATACAACACCCGGCGACATCATCGCTGTTTACAGAAACGCTGAAAGCGAAACACCTAAGAGAAGATTTACAATCGGCATTGTTGATGATGTTACAAACCTCTCACTTCCGATTGTTGAAAATCCCGATACAACTCCGAAGGGTACACACAGCTGTAAGTTCTGGGGTCTTGGTGCTGACGGTACTGTCGGTGCTAACAAGAACTCAATCAAGATTATCGGCGATAACACCGATATGTACGCTCAGGGCTACTTTGCATATGACTCAAAGAAGTCGGGCGGTCTTACAGTTTCTCACCTTCGTTTCGGTAAAACTCCTATTAAGTCAACATACTACATTTCAAAGGCAGACTTTGTTGCCTGTCACAATCCGTCTTATGTTGACAAGTACGATATTGTTGATGACCTTAAAGAAGGCGGTTCATTCCTTCTTAACTGCCCATGGGATACAGAAGAGCTTTCCGAGCGTCTCCCGGGTAAGATGAAGAAGATTCTCGCTGAAAGACACATCAACTTCTACACAATTGACGGTATCAAGATCGGTAAGGAAATCGGTCTTGGCGGTCGTATCAACACAGTTCTTCAGTCAGCATTCTTCAAGATTGCAGATATCATTCCTGCCGACAAGGCTAAGGAGCTTATGAAGGCTGCCGCTAAGAAGTCATACATGAAGAAAGGTCAGGCTATCGTAGATATGAACTACGCCGCTATCGACCGTGGTATGGAAGACCTCAAGAAGGTTGAAATTCCTGCTGATTGGGCTAACGCTGTTGATAATTCAGTTGCCGACAAGGCAGAGGGTAACGGCGCTCTCGTTGAGTATGTAAACGAAATCCTCAAGCCTGTAAATGCGTATAAGGGTAACAAGCTCCCTGTTTCAACATTTATGGATCATGTTGACGGTACTGCTCCTAACGGTTCTGCCGCTTATGAAAAGAGAGGTATCGCAGTTGATGTTCCCGAATGGAATCCTGAAAACTGTATTCAGTGTAACAGATGTGCAATCGTATGTCCTCACGCTGTAATCCGTCCTGTTGCCATGACAGCCGATGAGCTTGCAAAAGCTCCCGAGGGTACAAAGAGCCTCCCGATGATGGGACTTAAGGACCTCAACTTTGTAATGACAGTTTCAACACTCGACTGTACGGGTTGCGGCGCTTGTGCTCAGGTTTGTCCTGGTAAGAAGGGCGCTAAGGCTCTCACAATGCAGTCAATCGACTCACAGCGTCCTAAGCAGGCAGTATTTGACTACGCTCTCACACTTGAAGATAAGCCTGAAGTTCACGAGAAGTTCAAGTTCACTACAGTTAAGGGCAGTCAGTTCAAACAGCCGTTGCTTGAATTCTCAGGCGCTTGCGCAGGCTGCGGTGAAACACCGTATGCAAAGCTTGTTACACAGCTTTTCGGTGACAGAATGTTCATTGCTAACGCAACAGGCTGTTCATCAATTTGGGGTGCGTCTGCTCCTGCAACACCTTATACAAAGAATAAGAAGGGTTACGGTCCTGCTTGGCAGAACTCACTCTTTGAAGATAACGCAGAGTTCGGTCTTGGTATGGCTCTCGGTCAGAAGGCTATCCGCAACAGACTTATCGAGTATGTTGAGGGTATTCAGAAGGATACAGACAGCGCTGACCTCAAGACAGCTTGTCAGAACTATCTCGACACAGTAACAGATTCAACTTCAAGCCGTCCTGCAACAGACGCTCTTATCGCTGAACTCGAAAAGAACACAGAGGATGCAAAGGTTGGCGAACTTGTTAAGAAAACACTCGTTGACAAGGACGAACTCGCTAAGAAGTCAATGTGGATCTTCGGCGGTGACGGTTGGGCTTACGATATCGGTTTCGGCGGTCTTGACCATGTAATCGCATCAGGCGAAAATGTTAATATCCTCGTATTCGATACTGAGGTTTATTCTAACACAGGCGGTCAGGCTTCAAAGGCTACTCCTGTAGGTTCGGTTGCACAGTTTGCCGCCGCAGGTAAGGCTGTTAAGAAGAAAGACCTCGCCGCTATTGCAATGAGCTACGGCTATGTTTATGTTGCACAGTGCGCTATGGGTGCTGACAACAATCAGGTTCTCAAGGCTATGGTTGAGGCTGAAAGCTACAACGGTCCGTCACTCGTAATCTGCTACGCTCCGTGTATCAACCACGGTATCAAGGGTGGCATGGGCATTGCTCAGCTTGAGGAGAAAAAGGCTGTTGAGGCAGGTTACTGGAACATCTTCCGTTACGATCCTCGTCTTGCAGATGAAGGAAAGAATCCGTTCATGCTTGACGGTAAAGCTCCTTCTGCATCATATCGTGACTTCATCATGGGAGAAGTTCGTTACAACTCACTCACTCGTTCATTCCCCGATAGAGCAGAAAAACTCTTTGAAAAGGCTGAAAAGGTTGCTGCTGATAAGTATGCTCACCTTGAAAAGCTTGCAAGCCTTCCTGATGCCGAATAATTTTGGCTAAAGCTTGTACAAAGTGAATATGTGAATAAATAAAAAATTCTCCCGAATATGGCATTTGCCGTGTTCGGGAGATTCTTTTTAAATTGAAAATGTAAAATGGAAAATTGAAAATTATGGTCAGCGGTGTGCCACCGCAGCCCTTTCGGGAAGACAGTCTTTTTAATGAGAGAGTGAATATGCCCGAGTGTAGGTATGCAATGTTTGTACAAATCTGTATGGGCGAACACGGTTCATCCATACATTATTACAGTTGCTTTGCAGCATTTATAAAATTTGTATTAATATAGTATGTACTGTTGCTTGCGGGCGAATGATATCCGCCCCAACAGATAAACAACAACTTTCATATATAAAAAACAGTCGGGAAGACGATGTTTTGCATTTTGCAAACCGTCTTCCCGACATTCATTTTACATTTTCAATTTTCCATTTTCAATTTAAAATCTTCGTTCGGGCATCTTTATTTTTGCTTTTGCGGAACTATCTTCTTAAATTGACTGCACCGTGTTTATTGCACCGTTACCGTAATCGTTACGCTTGATGTTCTTTTAAGCACATCGGTGACTGAATATGTTACCTTGTACTTGCCTTTTCGGGTGGTTATCACATTGCCGAAAACTTCGATATTCGAAGTTATGTCGTTGCCGCAGGTGTCAACGGCTGTTACTCCTGCAAGGGCGTAAAATTCGCCGCCGCTTTTGATTGTGTAATCGTTTGCACCGCTGATTATTGGTGTTGCTTTGGCATACGGGCATTTTTTATTGCTGTCTGTCGGATCCCATTTGTTGGTAAAATCGGTGATTTTGATTGCATCCGGTTTTCCGAGAGGGCCTGCATTTTCTGCGTCGTCATATATGCTTACATTCGTGCCTGTGGGGCAGTTGTCATAAACCCACTTTGCATCCGAAACCGCAAGTCTTACGCATCCTTGTGATGCCTGTTCGCCAAGCTTGTTGAACTCCTCAAGCTCCAAATCTTCTTCGCTCATTGAGTAGTAGGGAACGGAGTGGAAAAGATAATCGCCCGAAATTCCGCTGATGTATCTTCCGAAAACATCGCCCACAAGGAAAAGCCATTCGGACTTGATTCCGATTGTGTAGTCACCCGTGATTGTTGAATTGTCAAGACCTGTGGAGCAAATCATCGCCCTTACGGGGATTGTGTACTTGCCCTTTTCGTCATATGTGTAAACCGTCACGCAGTTTGCCGTGCGGTTGACCTTGATTGCGTACAGGTTTTTTGCCGTGTTACGCTTATTGCTTTCAAGCTTGTCAAGATTTGCCGTTATACAGGTTGAGTAGCTTTGCTGTTTTTTCATGGTTGATTTTGCCACCGTAACCTGAAATTCCGACTTTGATTTGTCTTTTGAAATGGCAGAAATCAGAGCCGTACCCTCTTTGAGAGCGTCAACCCTTCCGCCGTCATCAACGGTAACAATTTTACTGTCCGAGCTTGTCCATTTGGTAACGGATTTTGCTTTTTCGGATGACAGTTCAATAAGCTTTGATTCGCCGACTTTTAATGTGAGCGAATCGACCTTGCTCGGAAATGTCATATTTTCGGTTACTGCCGTATCGGGCGTCTGCGGTTTTGGAGAATTTTGAGAATCATTTCCGAAAATTCCCGTCACACCGCATAATATGCAGGTTGAAATGAGGACAACACAAAGTAAAAGAATGAAAATTTTCTTTTTCATAGATTACCTATCCTTATAGAATTTAACATTAGATGGTTACAAAATTTTAACCTTTGTATATTATAACTTTTTTTCGACAATCTTGCAAGTGCTATTTTAAATCGGCAGGAAATGTGGTAAAATGTCAGTCGGAGAATGTTTTGTATTTTCCAAACTAACAATTTATGGTGATAGTTATGGCACATCCGATTAAACATTTCAGAACAATAACCCGTCACAGGCACAAGGTAATTGCCAACTGTGCAAGGGCAGGAATTCTCAGACAGGGATTAATACACGATTTGTCAAAGTATTCGCCCACAGAATTTATTCCGGGTGCAAAGTATTTTCAGGGCACGAGAAGTCCCAATGAAAAGGAAAGAGAGCTGTACGGCTATTCACAGGCGTGGCTGCATCACAAGGGCAGAAACCGTCACCATTACGAATACTGGAACGATTACAACCCAAAGACAAAGCAGATTGAAAATGTTGAAATGCCTGTAAAATATGTTATCGAAATGTTCTGCGACCGAGTTGCCGCAAGCAAAATCTACAACGGCAAAAATTACACGGACGGCGCTCCGTTTACATATTTTTGCAGAATCAGAGGCAAACACCGTATGCACCCCAACACCGAGGCTTTGCTTGAAAAATTATTGGTTATGCTGAGAGATGAGGGTGAAGAAAAGACCTTTGCATATATAAGAAGTTTGAAAAAGTGATTGTTTGTGCGAATCCTCCCGTCTGAAATATAGTCGCAATGCGTTGTACATAAATGTACTGCCTTTTGCTCGTTATTTCAGACAGCGCTTTGCTCCCTTTATCCGCCACAGGCGGCGGTCACAAGGCTACCCCTACAGAATTGCACAAACAAAAAACTATCTACACGAATAGGGTACGGCGGCTCGCCGTAAGGAGTGATAATATGAAAACCGACAGGGTTATAACTGCTATGATTGAATATTTTGGAAGTGACAAGAAAAGAATTTACCATTTTCTCAAGGTTTATTCATTCGCAAAGACAATCGGTGAAAGTGAAAATCTTTTGCCCGACGATCAGGAGCTTCTTGAAATCTCCGCAATCGTTCACGACATCGGCATAAAGGTGAGCGAAGAAAAGTACAATTCGTCTGCAGGAAAGTATCAGGAACTTGAAGGTCCTCACGAGGCTGAAAAGTTGCTTGCTGCTCTTGGCTACGAAAAACCATTTATTGACAAAGTTTGTTACCTTGTGGGAAACCATCACACCTATGGAAATATTGATACTTTGCCGTACCGAATTTTGGTTGAGGCAGACTTCCTTGTGAACCTTTATGAGGACGATTCAAGCCGCAGTGCAGCAGAGCAGGCATATGACAAAATATTCCGCACAAATACAGGAAAAAATCTGCTGAAAATAATGTTCCTCATACCCTAAAATTGTACTCATTTACTATAGTGCTTTGAGTGTGAAAAAGTGGTGTAAAAAGTATCTCAAAATGCTTGACAACGCCCTTAAAAAGTGTTATTTTAATGGTGTTGGTTATATGATTATAAAAGTGAATAAATGACAGAATACAAGGATGTATGACGATTTTTTCAAGGAGCTGACCTTACCGGGCGTCTGCTTGGAATTGAGTCGGCATTTTTTTGTGTCATATACAAAATTCAGTATTAATTATCATTATCGGAGGTTTTACAGTAATGAGAGAAGAATGGACAAATTTTGCAGGTGGCAAATGGGAGTCCGACATTGATGTCAGAGACTTCATTCAGAAAAACTACACACCTTATGACGGCGACCAGTCTTTCCTTGAAGGTCCTACAGAAGCTACAGACAAGCTCTGGGGCGAGCTCAAGGAACTCCAGAAGGAAGAAAGAGCCAAGGGCGGCGTTCTTGATATGGAAACTGAGGTTGTAAGCGGCATCACAGCTTACGGCGCTGCATATCTTGATAAAGACCTTGAAAAGGTTGTAGGTCTTCAGACAGACAAGCCTCTCAAGCGTGCATTTATGCCTTACGGCGGTATCAAAATGGCTGAGCAGTCATGCCAGATGTATGGCTACACTCCAAGCCCTAAACTCCACGAAATCTTTACAAAATATCACAAGACTCACAACCAGGGTGTATTCGATATCTATACTCCCGAGATGAAGCTTGCCCGTCACAACAAGATTCTTACAGGTCTTCCCGACACATACGGCAGAGGCAGAATCGTCGGTGACTACAGAAGAGTTGCTCTTTACGGTATTGACCGTCTTATCGAAGGCAAGAAAGAGGATTTTGCAGAAACAAACCGTCAGGGTATGAGAAGAGGCGACTTCCAGCTTCGTGAAGAAATCGCCGATCAGATTCGTGCTCTTAACGATATGAAGGAAATGGCACTTTCTTACGGCTTTGATATTTCACAGCCTGCTAAGAACGCTGCAGAGGCAGTTCAGTGGCTCTACTTTGGCTATCTTGCTGCTATCAAGACTCAGAACGGTGCTGCAATGAGCGTTGGTCGTGTATCAACATTCCTCGACATCTACATTGAGCGTGACCTTGAGAACGGTACACTTACAGAATCACAGGCTCAGGAACTCGTTGACCACTTTGTTATGAAGTGCCGTATGGTTAAGTTTGCAAGAATTGAGTCTTACAACCAGCTCTTCTCGGGCGACCCTGTATGGGCTACACTCGAAGTTGCAGGTCTTGGCATTGACGGCCGTTCAATGGTTACAAAGAACGACTACCGTTTCCTCCACACACTTGAGAATATGGGACCTTCACCTGAGCCAAACCTCACAGTTCTTTATTCTTCAAGACTTCCCGAGAACTTCAAGAAGTATGCTGCTCATATTTCAGTTACAACAAGCTCAATTCAGTACGAGAATGATGATGTAATGCGTCCTGTATGGGGCGATGATTACTCAATCTGCTGCTGCGTATCCGCAACACAGACAGGTAAGGAAATCCAGTTCTTCGGCGCAAGAGCTAACCTTGCTAAGTGCCTTCTTTACGCTATCAACGGCGGTATTGATGAAAAGACAAAGATGCAGGTTGGTCCTGAATATACACCTATCACATCAGAGTACCTTGATTATGACGAAGTTATCAAGAAGTATGACACAATGATGGATTGGCTTGCTCACCTCTATGTAGGCACACTTAACATGATTCACTACATGCATGATAAGTACTACTATGAGGCAGCAGAAATGGCTCTTATCGATACAGATGTAAGAAGAACATTTGCAACAGGTATTGCAGGCTTCTCACATGTTGTTGACTCACTCAGCGCTATTAAGTACGCTAAGGTTAAGGTTATCCGTGACGAGGACGGCATTGCTGTTGACTTTGAAACAGAGGGCGACTTCCCAAGATACGGTAACAATGACGAGAGAGCAGATAAGATTGCCGTTGATCTTCTCAAGACATTCATGGCTAAGCTCAAGTATTGCCACACATACAGAGATTCAGAGCCTACAACTTCTATCCTTACAATCACATCAAATGTTGTTTACGGTAAGGCTACAGGTTCACTTCCTGACGGCAGAAAAGCAGGCGAGCCGCTTTCACCGGGTGCTAACCCAAGCTACGGTGCAGAGCAGAACGGTCTTCTTGCTTCACTTAACTCTGTTGCTAAGCTTCCTTACGAGTACGCTCTTGACGGTATTTCAAATACTCAGACAATCAACCCGGGTGCTCTCGGACACAACGACGACGAGCGTGTTGACAATCTCGTAAATGTTATGGACGGCTACTTTGATCAGGGCGCACACCACCTCAATGTAAATGTATTCGGTACAGAAAAACTCATTGACGCTATGGAGCATCCTGAGAAGGAAGAGTATGCTAACTTCACAATCCGTGTATCGGGTTATGCTGTTAAGTTCATCGACCTTACAAGAGAGCAGCAGCTGGATGTTATTGCCAGAACCTGCCACGACAGAATGTAATGTCGGACAACGCTGTTAAAGGCTTTGTACACTCAATAGAAACTTTTGGCTCTGTTGACGGTCCGGGCGTGAGATTTGTGATTTTTCTGAGCGGCTGCGCAATGCGTTGCCAGTTCTGCCACAATCCCGACACATGGAAACACGATGAAAACACCGTGGAATACACCGCCGACGAGTTGCTTAATAAAGCGCTTGCATACCGCCCCTATTGGAAAAATAAGGGCGGTATCACAGTAAGCGGAGGTGAGCCGCTTTTACAGATTGACTTTTTGCTTGATTTGTTCAAGAAGGCTAAAAAGCAGGGTGTTAATACCTGTATTGACACAAGCGCCAACCCGTTTACAACCAAAGAGCCGTTCTATTCAAAGTGGAAAGAGCTAATGGAATATACGGATTTGCTGTTGCTTGATATAAAGCATATTGACAACGAACAGCACAAAATCCTTACAGGACAGCCAAACACCAATATTCTTGAAATGGCAAGACAGCTTTCCGATATGGGCAAGCCCGTATGGATAAGACATGTTCTTGTGCCTGAAAGAAATGATAAGGACGAGTATCTTTTCAGACTTGCCGACTTTATCCGTTCGCTCAGGAATGTTGAAAGAGTTGAAGTTCTTCCGTATCACACACTCGGTGTGTACAAGTGGAAAGCACTCGGTTATGACTATCCTCTCGAGGGCATTAATCCCCCGACAAAAGAGCGTGTTAAGAATGCGGAAATGATTCTTAACGGCGAAAAAACAAGAGATTAATTTCTTATATAACAACGGCAGTACCGATTTTTTTGGTACTGCCGTTTTTGTTTTGATTTTTATTTGTTATTCTGCTTTTGTTGTTTTTTCTTCAGCAAAATTGATGAATCAAAGGTGTATTCAAAGATTTTTAAGCTGTCCTTGTTGAAAAATCGTCACAGTCGGAAGAACCGACTGCTACTCAGGAACAGACTGTTCAGACTGCTCCGACGGGTGAGCCTGCAACTGTCGGTACAACCTCTGTAAATCCGACTTCGGCAACAGGCGGTGCCGCAACATCGGACAGTACTCCTTCACAGCCTGATAAAAACGGCGGTGTTCAGACAGGAGTGACAGCAACGGCTGTTATGATGCTTGTTGTAATTTCGGGCGGAGTGCTTTTTGCCCTTGCAGAGCGTAAAAAGAGAATATAACACACTGACAGCCATTTGTGCAAAGATTATCAGTTGACTATTGAAAAATTTGTAAAAATGATATAAAATAACAATAAGTAGAAAAATACGGTTTTTCCGCTGATTTATATTAATACTGAAAGAGGTGCCGGAATGGATAAAAACAAAAAATTATTCTACACAATCATCGGTGCAATCTCTGCACTTGCGGCTGCCACAGCAGCATTTCTTGCTTTAAAAAAGCACAGATGTGCAGAAGAGAAGCTTATTGAGGAAATTGACGATATTGTTTCCGAAAAAGAGCCTGAGGAGGCTGCAAAGGAAGAACCGCAGGCAAAAGTTACAGCCGATGAGCTTGCTGAGGAAGAATAAGCAATAAGTTGTTGCACCCAATTCGGGTAGCAGTATTTGCATGTGCGAAAGTTAAATACCCGTGCGGTGCTTTCAATTAAGAATTGAAGGTTGAAACCGGAAAATGATGTCGGAGGTGTGACATCGCAGGCTATTCAAGAAAACAGTTTAAAAAGAAAATGCATCAGATGCCCGAAAAGGTCTGATGCATTTTTGATTTGGCTGTTTTGTCACAGCCCCATCGAAATTGCTCTTGACGCAGACTTTTTTGTTACAAAACAATTGTTGTAAAAATTAAATACGATAGTATTATTATCAGTTACTTCTGAACTGTGGAATATGGATTAGACAATATCCACAATAATCTGACAATGAATTTGTATATAATAGCAAACTTACCGTTAATTTGCACATATTTTAGGGCAAAAAATTTTCGTTAAAAGAATAACAGATTCATTGCCTGAACAACTTAAATGTGCTATAATTTAAGTGTCCTCGGAAATTTTGTACTGTTAAAGTTTCCGAAGCTAGAAGTATTGCCACAAAACTGTGGCGAACGGTAATTTTATTTTATTAAAGGAGCAGCAAGTATGAAAAAAATTCAGAAAAAGCTTTCTGTGGTTCTTGCGGTAATGATGGTGCTGTGCATGTTCACAGCTCTGCCTTTCTCAGCAAGTGCTGCCGAAACAAGCGAAGAAACAAGTGCAGGCAACAAGATCAATGTTACATCAAATGTGACAGATCCTGTTTCGTATGATTACAATGCACAGACAGAGCAGGTTGTTGTTACTTACCTTCTCAAGGCAGATCACATGATCGTTGATACACAGAGCAGCCTTACATACGACAGCAAGGTTCTCAAGCTTGCATCAACAACAACAAATACAAAGAATAAGGTTTTCCCTGTATTCCAGAGCAGCATCGTTTGGAATCCAAGCCTTACAAATCAGGTTCTCTTCAACTGCTCAAGCCTTAATCTTTTCAACTTCAAGTCAGAGAATGTTTATTGCACATTTACATTTGATGTTGTAGGCAGCGGTGACACAACAGTAAATCTCAATGTTGATTATCTTACAGGTACAGAGGCTGACACATATGATGAGCTCTTCGAAAGCGATAAGAAGGACATCGATTATATTTACAATAGTGCTAACAAAGTAGCAGGTGCTGCATTTACTGCAAATGCAGTTCTCGTTCAGGGCGAAGAGCCAACAACAGCTCCTCAGCCGACAACAGCAACACAGCCTACAACTGTAACACAGCCCACAACAGCTACACAGCCAACAACAGCTCCCGCAACAAAGCCGACACAGCCACAGAGCGGAGTAAGTGTAACAGGAGATATCGCACTCCCGCTTGCAGATGACGGCAACGGTATTTATACAGGCTCAACTGAACTTGAAGCAGGTTCATACGCATTCAAGATGAGTGTAAACGGAGTTGCATTCGGTAACGGTTCAACATTCACAGATAAAACAACAAACGCAAAATACAATTCAAAGTGGACAAGTTCTACAACACTTAAGGCTACAGGCGGTAAGTACACATTTAAGTTTAATACTGCAAAGAATACCCTTACAATTGAATATCTTGCACCTTCAAAGGCTTCAATAGTCGGCGATATCAACCTTGATCTTCAGGCAACAAAGGATGCAAATGTTTATTCGGCATCAGTTAAGCTTAACAAGGGCAACTATGAATTCAGAGTAATGAATCAGGGTGTTCGTTATTGTTGCGGTTACACATACAAGGACTTAACAGTCGGAAGCCAGTACAACTCAAAGTGGTCGAGTGCGTCAACGCTTGCAGCATCAGGCGGTACATATACATTCAGCTATGATATTGATACAAACAAGCTTACAATATCATATCTTCCTTCAGGAGCAGAAGTAAGTGTAGTAGGTAACTTTACACTTGCCCTTGCAAAGACAGGTAAAGAGAATGTATATTCAGGTACAAAGACACTTAAGGCAGGAAAATATCAGATAAAGATGAATAACTACGGCAAGCTCTGCGGAACATCAGCGGTAGTAAAGGATGCAACACCGGGTCTTGTATTCAATCCAAAGTGGAGCAAGTACACAACATTTGTAGCAACAGGCGGAACATACACATTCACATACAACACAGCAACAAATACACTTGTAGTGACAGCAGATAAGGGAGATATTCCGGTAAAGGTAACAGGAGATATCAACCTTTCACTCAAGAAGAGCGATACAAATGTATTTACAGGTTCGGTAAAGCTTAAAAAGGGTGACTACTCGTTTAAGATGAATGTTAACGGTACAGATTTCTGCAACGGTACAACAATCAGAAATGCAACAACAGGTACTATTAAGTATAACTCAAAGTATACAAGTGCATCAACACTTGTAGCAGTTGGCGGTACTTACACATTTGCTTATAATACACTTACAAATCAGCTTTCTGTGAAGTATTCTAAGTAAATCGGCTTAGCATCAACAGAATATAATTTCAAGCACTCCGCACATCAGTGTGGGGTGCTTTTTTTGCTCAATATCAATAGTTAGTTGGGGTAACCCGAAAAAACGGAATCTGCTCTTCTTGAGAAACAAATTTACCGAATGCAGGAATATCCTTAATTACCTGTTCTCGATAATCGTGAATTTTATCAGTGTGTTTTTCACACACAGGATATTCGTGCATTTTTAGTTCAAGCTTGCAGTAAATATGAATGGTGCTGTCAATTTCTTCGATGTTTTAAATTAAAATGTTTTGCAATGCCAAGAGTTTTTCTGTAAAATATCTTTAGAGCATATTTTTCCTCCGTTTCAGGTTTTTAAGCAATTCCATTTTAACGGATTTTGGTAAAATATGCTCTGCTTTTTTTACTTTTCATTTGTAGGCTTTTTTCTACCCAAACTTTTATTATAGAGCCTTCTTTTATTGGTGGCTGCAATTTGCAGCCGCCTTTTTAGATGAAATAAATAATATTGCAAAAATCAGTAAAATAAAACGCATACTCAGTGTAAATTGCACCGTGTGGTGACCCCAAAAAGTTAGATTTGAAAGCGTAGTGGCTTTTAGCTGCTACGCTTTTGTTATGCAACTAAGGCATTAATCCTGTACTCAACCGGACTTAACCAGCCGAGTTTCTGTTTGATTCTCGTGTTGTTGTAGTAATCAATATATTTGATAATTGCTTGTTTAAGCTCTTCATAGCTGTAATAAACTTTTCCATAATATATTTCTTGCTTTAATATTCCAAAGAAATTTTCCATAACAGAGTTATCGTGACAATTTCCTTTTCTTGACATACTCTGAAATATTCTGTTTTCTTTCAGCTTTTGTGAATATGCTTTCATCTGATAAGCCCATCCTCTGTCAGAGTGAAAAGTCCTGCGATATGAACAGTCATTAGTGATAGTAATAGCTTCATCTAATGCACTCATAATGTTCTCGGCAGATGGCTTTTGAGATATGCCAAAACTCAGAATTTCTCCGTTAAACATATCCATAAATGGATCAAAATAGAGCTTTTTGATTATCATTCTGCCCTTGCTGTCAACCTCATAATACTTAAATTCACTTGTATCTGTTGTGATTTTCTGATGCGGTACACTTGTGTTAAATCTACGGTTAATCCTGTTTGGAGCAATCTTTCCTACTTTACCTTTGTGTGAACTGTATTTTCTGCTTTTATGAGTAAACGAGGTTACTTGCAGGTTCAATTTCTGAACAATTCTTTGAACTTTTTTCTTGTTTACAAAAATATTTCTGTTTCGCAATTCTCCCCAAATTCTGCGATAACCATAGTCTTTATGCACTTTTCGTATATCAAGAATTTCTTTTTCTAATTTTTCATCCGGGTTCTCTCGCTCAAATCTATTTTGCCAATACATATATGTTGACTTTGGAAAACCTGTTACGGCAAGAATATCTTTTAGCCTGAATTCTCCTCGGAGACTGTGTATTATTCTTGCCTGTTTTTCGGAGGTTTTTCTTCCTCCAAACGCAATCTCCTCAGCTCTTTTAAATACGCATTTTCAATCCTTAATCTTAAATTCTCATCTTCAAGCTGTTTCAGATATTCTGATTCAGCTTTTTCTTTTCCTGTGTTAGGTATTATCTTTTTTGGTTTAGACACTTTGGGTTTCCGTCCTTTTCTCTTTGGTCGTAACGCATCAGGTCCAACTGCACGGTAATCGGTTACCCATTTTGCTATCATTGGTGGATTATTGATACCTAAACTCAATGCAAGTTCTCGATACGATACTTCCGTTGTTAAGTATAATTCTACCACATGCATCTTAAATTCAAAAGAGTAATTTTTCTTTTCTCTTGATCGCATTAATCCTTTGTTTCCAAATTCTTTGTATGCTGAGATCCAATCTCGTAATATTGTTTGACTCGGTATCCCATTTTCTTTACATAAACTTTTATATCCTCCTTTTCCATTTATGTAGTCCATTACTACCTTCTTCTTGAATTCATAACTGTATTTTGACATAAAAATACCGACCTCCAAAGTTAGATTTTTTAGGTCTAACTTTTGGGGGTCGGGTCATAAACTCAAGAGCTTTTTCTTTGTTGTCGGAATTATTGCTAATAAAAATTGCATCGGTTATAACACCCGTGGACTCACCGTCTTTATTCGGTGTATTCAAAATTATAGGCTCGTCATTATCATTTTCAATGTCTGCAATTTCATCATATAACGCAAATAATTCAATCTGACCGTTCGATGATAACATTGGCACTATGTTATCTTCATTTTTCTCATTACTGCTGTATAGTTCTTTTAGTGAGGTGACAGACTTTCTAAAGTCATCGCTATCGAAATCATATTTTTGAGAATAGAAGTCAACATTTTCATCTATTAAATTAAGAAAAACATTTTTATAATCCTCAACGCCGGAAAACAGAGCTTGATTATTATCATCATTATTAATATTTCCGCTCAATTCTTTGATGTTACCGTATGTTAAATCCGGTTGTTCGTTGTCTAAATATTTTGA
>ENA-UEQP01002089-UEQP01002089.1-human-gut-metagenome-genome-assembly--contig:-NODE-2089-length-16024-cov-4.125102_pt1 | contig 16024 bp, 10 predicted proteins | sample MGYA00242951_ERZ507951 | MGnify/ENA primary metagenome ERZ507951 (study PRJEB26167, sample SAMN06115539) | human gut metagenome | host: Homo sapiens | place: China:Shanxi | collected 2015-11-18...
ACAATATATCATGAATATAAATAGAAATAATTATGAGAAATATTTCATCGACTACTTAGAAGGTACTCTTTCTAAGGATGATATTCATGATTTACGGGTATTTCTTTTGTTTAATCAAGATCTGGCGGAATTATTGGATGACATAGCAAAAATAAAATTAACCGCTCCCTCGGTCCGATATACCCGTAAAGAAAACCTCAAAAAAGATGAACTCCATGCATGTAAAGATTATTATGCGATCGCTATTGCTGAGAATTCGCTCAGCACACAAGATATTTCAGACATTAAGCACTCTTCCCGTAAACAAGAAATAACAAAACAGGCAGAAGTATACCGTCAACTGAAACTAACACCGGACACGAAAATACGTTATACCCGAAAATCCAAGCTTTACCATTCGGCTTACCGGCAATTAGGGTACAAATATAGTTCGATTGCTGCTATTCTCCTTTTGATACTGACCATCGCTATAACAGTCCTGAAGTCCGATGATATTCACCCCCAGGCAACCGAAATAACCATGGTCCTTCCGCCTGCGATCGAGATTCCTGCTATAGATCGGGTTCTATTTATAAAAGAGCAATCTTTGCCCCCGCTTCCTTGTCCAAAGCCGGTTATTCCGGTACAACCGACAAGAATCCCGGTAATGACCATCCAGGAATTACCCATTTGTGGAATAACTCCTACTTCGGTTCAGGAAGCGGCAAAAATCCGGATGAGTTCTCCTGCTTTTAATTCTTCGGAACTTATTTTAACAGAAAATGCGATAGCCTGGAAGCCTTCGGAAAGTAAATTTTTAAGTAACAACCTCTTTTCTTCTATGATCAATACAGGAAAAATGATTGCAGAAAAATTGAAAAACAATATCGGTAAGGAGTAACAAATATCCCCCTTAATCCGTCACATTCGAAATAACACATAAATAATTAAAAATAACAATCATGAAAATTCTACTCGCTATCATTTTGATTTTTCCAATTTTCAATATCGTAGCACAAAATCCGGTTCAACCGAAGGATTCTACTGTAGGAAAAGACGAATTGATCATCATTTCACCGGAAAAAAAAGTCCATTCCGATACCTCTGAATTAATGATTATTAGAGACAGTAGTCAAAAACACAAGGAAGCAAATATTTCCGAATTATTTATCATAGGCCGTAATGCCTATAAACGGGGACATATCTGTAAAAACGACCAATACCCGCCATTCGAAGGACATTGGAGTGGATTCTATTATGGTTTCGTCAATTTCGGTAATACCGACTATTCGATGTACGAAGGCACAGCATATGAAGAATACGGAGAATTTATGGAATTGGATTGGAGTCATTCTTTTGCAATGCAATTCAATGTCTTTAAACACAGTATCAATCTGGTACATCGAAATAACTTCGGTATTGTATGGGGGGCCGGGTTTGAATATCAGCGGCTACGGTTCGAAAATAATTATAGTTCCGTAACCTGGGCCGATCATCAACTTATTCCGATCGACTTACACGAAAATGATAAAATTGCCAGTGTTAAACGTAGTAGTTTTAAAACTTTCTACCTGACCATCCCTTTAATGCTTGAACTTCAACTGCCTGCGGCTAAAAGAAACCGATTCTATATTTCCGGAGGTATTATGGGAGGGGTAAGATTACATTCGAAAACAAAAGTCGTTTATAAAGATAGCAGCGGGGATAAACACAAAAAGAAAGAAAAAAATAATTTCAATATGGTCCCCTTCAAAGCCGATCTCGTCGGAAGAGTGGGCTATAAACGCCTGAGCCTTTGGGGAAGCTACACGCTGACCAATATGTTCAAATCCGATAAAGGCCCGGAACTGCATGCTTATACGGTAGGCATCGGTGTTACCTTTTAGCAAACGATAAAAAGTTTCCGGGAATACAGCAGTCAAATTATTGGCCGGCTGCTGTCACCTGGAAACTTGAAAACACAAACTATTCGTTCATCACCTTTGTTTGCCGGTCGATGGAAGCTTGGTGAATCGCTTTGAAAACTTTTTCTAAAAACTCATTATCCAGTCCCGTCTCAGCTCCTTTGACAAACACCTTTTCCAGGATTTTATCCCAACGTCCGGGTTGCAGAATAGTAATATTATTTTGCTTTTTATATTTTCCGATTTCGTCGGATACCTTCATCCGCCGGGTCAATAGCTCCAATATATCGTTATCGATATCATCGATCTGCGCCCGCAATTCATCTATGTTTTCCTTGTATTCTATGTTTTCCGAATCTATATCCCGGATAATCAGTTTTCCTAAAATTTCCCGAAGAGAAGTCGGTGTGACTTGCTGTGCAGCATCACTCAAAGCTATTTCAGGACAAATATGGGATTCGATGATCAGTCCGTCGAACCCCAAATCCATCGCTTGCTGGGAAACTTCCTGAATATATTCCCGTTTACCTGAAATATGGCTTGGGTCACAAATCATCAACATATCGGGAAAACGCCGTTTTATCTCGATAGGTAATTGCCACTGAGGAACATTGCGGTACTTGGATTTTACATAAGCAGAAAAACCCCGATGAATCACACCGATTTTTTTCAGTCCTGCCATATTTAAGCGTTCCAAAGCACCGATCCAGAGTTCGACATCCGGATTGACAGGATTTTTCACTAAAACCGGAATATCGGTACCTTTTAAAGCGTCGGCTATTTCCTGCATAGCAAAAGGATTGGCAGAAGTACGTGCCCCGATCCACAACATATCCACGCCGGCTTTCAGAGCTTCGTACACATGTTTGACATTAGCTACTTCCGTAGAAATTTTCATTCCTAACTCACGCTGCACCCGCTTCATCCAGACTAATCCTTCGGAACCGACTCCCTCGAAACAATTCGGACGGGTACGGGGTTTCCAGATCCCTGCCCTCAAAACTTCCACTCCGGCGGCCTTCAAACCTTTGGCTGTTTCAAAAACCTGTTGTTCACTCTCCGCACTGCAAGGTCCTGCAATAATAATAGGCTTAGTGGTATCTGTAAATAATCTCCAGTCCTCTACTTTTACCAAATCTAATTTTGTCGCTGTCATATATTTCTTTTTTATAAATTCAAATCAGTATTCTTACCGGATGATCCTTTTTATTTTATTAGCCTTATGGATCAAGTCCTTCACTCCTTTTTCATCATAATCTGCAATATGTTTTTTAAATTCCTGCAATTTTTCGATATAGGTATCTAAAACAGTCAATATATTCTCTTTATTCTGAGAGAATATCGGAGCCCACATGTCTGCATTACTTTTAGCCAATCGTACCGTCGATGAAAAACCACCGGAAGCCAGGTCAAAGATATTCTTTTCATTCTTTTCTTTTTCCAAAACAGTCAACGCAAGTGCAAAAGAAGTGATATGGGAAATATGGGAAATATAAGCCGTATGCATGTCATGATGTGCGGCCCGCATATATATCACCCTCATATTGAGGCAATCATACATTTGCTTGACCAGTTCGACGGCTTGCATATCCGAATCTTCAGCATTGCAAATAATGCCTGCCCGTCCGTCGAATAATCCGGGCAAAGCAGCCCAGGGACCCGAATATTCTGTCCCTGCCATGGGATGAGCAGCGACAAAATTCTTCCGGTTCGGATGATAACGAACCATATCGTTGATTTTTTCTTTCGTCGAACAGACATCGGTCACTACCTGACGGTCCACCTTATCCAGTATATCCGGGATCATCCGGATAGCTATACTTACCGGCACAGCTACGACAATCATATCGCTCATAGCAATACATTCTTCATAACTGACGATTTCGTCGACCAATCCCAATTCCTTCGCAGCCGAAGCATGCAAAGCATCCGCTTCAACCCCGACAACACGATCGGCAAAACCCCGGTTTTTCAAATCTACTGCCATAGAACCACCGATCAATCCAACTCCTATTATTCCAACTTGCATATCAACATTTCTTTTTATCCGACATTTACAACTGCTTCAACACCACGAACCATGTTTAAAATGACTCACATGTAAAACCCGGCGAATCCGTCCGGCAGCTTCACGTAATACCTCTTGTTTCGCACACAATGAAATCCGGATATAACGTTCGCCGTTACTTCCAAAAATAAAACCGGGAGTAATAAATACATGCGCTTTTTGCAAAATCATATCCGACAATTTTTCCCCACTCTCTTCCCGGTCATCGATCTTTCCCCACAAAAACATACCTCCGCTATGTTTATCGTATCTCACACCCAACAGATCGAAAATTTCTCCGGCCAATTTCTGTCTTTCCCGGTATTCTGCATTCAATTGTGCATACCAATCGTCTTTTTGGGATAAAGCTTTCACAGCTGCCAATTGGAGCGGTTTGAACATACCCGAATCCATATTGCTTTTCACTTTCAACACCTGGGAAATGACATCTGCATCTCCGGCAATCATCCCGATTCTCCAACCCGACATATGATGTGCTTTACTCAGTGAGTTCAGTTCCACACAGCAGGTTTTCGCCCCATCGATACTCAAAATACTCAGTTGTTCATCATTTAATATAAAACTATAGGGATTATCATTACAGATCAAAATCCGGTGTTTCAAGCCAAACTCTACCAACCTTTCGTATAATGCCATCGTAGCTTTTGCTCCGGTAGGCATATTCGGATAATTTGTCCACATCATTTTTACCCTGGAAAGATCCTTGTTTTCCAACTGTTCAAAATCGGGCATCCATCCGGTTTCTTCCTTCAAATCATAAAGCACGATCCCGGCTTCTGCCAGTAAAGAAGTCGAGGAATAAGTGGGATATCCGGGATTAGGTACAAGCACTTGATCCCCTTTATTCAAAAAAGCCAGAGACAATAACAAAATTCCTTCTTTAGAACCGGCCAAAGGTTGAATCTCCGTATCCGGATTCAAATCTACCCGATAATATTTCTTATACCAGGTAGCAAATCCTTCACGCAGTTCTTTTATTCCTTTATAACTTTGATAAGCGTGATTACCTGGATGCTGAGCCTCTTTGATCAAAGTCAGGATAGCTTCCTCGGGTGGCATCCGGTCAGGGGCACCGATTCCCAGATTAATCACTTCGGCTCCTTGTCGGTTCATCAAATCAATCTCTTGTAATTTTTTTGAAAAATAGTATTCACTGACACTATTCGTTCTGTTTGCCGGTTTAATTATCATCGTTTACGATTTTTGATTTACAACTTATATACTTTCTAATCAACAATAACTTTTATATTCCCCCATCACTGTCAGTTCATCGACCAATGGTCTTACAGCATTCATCGCTTCCAGATAATGTCCGTAATCATCGAATTTCAGATCCACATAAAAAAAATACTGCCATTCCTTCCCCGGTATAGGCAAGGATTGTATTTTCGTCAGGTTAAGGTCATAAAAGGCAAATATGGAAAGTACCTGCGATAACCGACCTGTCTTATGAGGCAACGTAAAGCAAATCGAGGATTTATCGATATCTTTCTCTGATACGGTAATATGGTCGTCCAGGATCAGAAAACGGGTGAAATTTTGCTTATGAGTCTCTATACTAGCCTGAAGAATCTCCAAACCGAATAATTCTGCAGCCAATTCAGAAGCAATCGCACCGATCCGTCTTTGTCCGTTCCGCATTATATCGGCAGCACTTTTGGCTGTATCTTCCGATTCTACCAAACGGATATGTGGATATGATTTAAAAAATTCACGGGTCTGGGCTATAGCCATATAATGTGAATGCACTTCAGTAATCTCTTCTATAGTCTGCCCGGGCAAAGCCATCAGGTTTTGCTGAATCCGAAGGAATACCTCCCCTTTCACTTTGCGGGAATGTTTATGCAACAAAGAATAATTCGGTAATAATCCTCCTGCCACGGTATTCTCGATAGCCATGATAGCTCCCGAAGCTTTTCCCTGATCCAAAGCAACAAACAAATCTTCAAAACTAAGACATTCACACACACCGATCTCATTTCCATAAAACAACCGGGCAGCTTGCTCGTGAAAACATCCGTGTACTCCTTGAATTGCAATTTTCGTCATTTTCCGTCACTTTTAATTCGTATATCGGTCAATAAAAAACCCCGGACATTATGCCGGGGTTTATATTATTCCATTATTATTTTCAGGACAAAATACACAGCCTCCGGCTACTCTTCATAAAATAAAAGTAGAAGTAAAAATAAAACCGGCTGCTAAATCGAAAATACGTCGCCATCTTTGTCCAAATAAAAAAGCCCTGAGTGATCAGGGCTTACTTTAATCCTATTTTTTAATCATTACACGGAAGCCCTTTACTCTCTGCTAAAAAAGTAAAAATAAAAATAATATGCATTCCAAAATGATTTCATCGCTCTGTTTTTGTTTTGTGACGACAAATATACAAACAAATCTATTTCTTGCAAATGTATCCCATTTATTTTTCAGAGAATCTCTCTTTTTAGTACAAATACGATTCTCAATGTTTAGAATATAACATATAAAAGCCTCCCTCCGATATACTTACTGATGAGCTTTTTTTTCTAACTTTGTCCGTATAAATTTTAATCCTATATTCATGTCAGATCCTAAGACCTTATTCCTACTAGACGCCTATGCACTGATATACCGGTCGTATTATGCTTTTATCAATAATCCCCGGATTACCACCACAGGAATAAACACCTCCGCCACCTTTGGTTTTTGTAATTTTCTGATCGAATTATTAGAATTAGAAAAACCGACTCATATCGCAGTGATTTTCGATCCCGAAGGTCCCACTTTCCGGCACGAAATGTACACACCTTATAAAGCACAACGTCCCCCGATGCCGGAAGATCTGAGAAAATCCATTCCTTATATAAAAAAAATTATCGCAGGTCTGGGTATTTCTTGTCTGGATGCGCCGGGTTACGAAGCCGACGATTTTATCGGTACCCTGGCCAAAAGAGCGGAGAAAGAAGGTTATACCGTTTATATGATCACGCCGGATAAAGATTATGCCCAGCTGGTCAGTGAAAAAGTCTTTATGTATAAACCCGGACGTTCAGGAAATAAATCGGAAGTCTGGGGTATTCCCGAAGTATTGGATCACTTCGGGATCGAACGGGTGGATCAGGTCATCGATATTTTAGGATTGATGGGAGATACAGCGGACAATGTTCCGGGATGTTCCGGAATCGGCCCTAAAAGCGCTGCTACCCTGGTCTATAAATATGGAGATATCGACGGAATATATGCCCATATCGATGAACTCAAAGGCAAACAACGGCAGAATCTGCTCGATTGCCAGCCAACCGTCCATTTGTCACGTACCCTGGTCACTATTTGTACCGAAGTTCCTACCGATATCACTCCCGAAGATCTTGAGAAGAAACATATCGATGTAAAAACTCTGGATCCTATTTTTAAAGAACTGGAACTCTTTTCATTGGTAAAACGGGTATTGAATACAGATATAGAAGAAGATACCTCAGAGAAATTGTCGGACATCAAAGTCAGTTATACCGACCATTCCCAAGATCCGGCTTCTTTACTGCAAAAACTGGAAGAAGCAGATCTTTATGCTTTATATGTTGTTTTTAAAAACGGGACTCTGTATAATTCCTGGCCGACTCATCTGTGCTTCTCGACAAAACTTCACGAAGTAAGTTATATCAATCTGCCTAATGACAAAAACAAGGCATTGGAAATCATACTCCAATTCCAGGCCATTTTTGAAAACGAAAATAAAATTTTAATATCAGCCGATGTAAAAAACGATATCATTTGGTTGAAAAGAGCAGGTATCAAACTCAAAAATGATATTTTCGACATTAAAATAGCCCATTATGTACTCCATCCGGACATATCACACGACTTAGGCCGGGTTGCTTTGGAATACCTCAATTATAAGCTCTCGGGAAGTAAAAAAGAAGATCAGCAACTCACGCTCCAGTTCGATGAAGAAGCAGGGACGGAAGATAACGATTTTGCAGAGAAAACCGATGTTATCTTCCAGCTTCGTGAAAAACTCTGTGACGATCTGCAACAGACCGGCTTACTGGCACTCTATAACGACATCGAAATGCCACTGGTTTTTGTACTCGCCGACATGGAATATGAAGGAGTAAGCATCGATTGTAACGAACTTCAGACCATTTCAAACGAACTAAAAGAACGGATCGATATCATTGAAAAAGAAATCTATGAATTAGCTCATCAGGAATTCAATATCAGTTCCCCTAAGCAATTGGGTGAAGTACTCTTCGATAAACTGAAAATCGACAGTAATCACAAAAAGACAAAATCCGGTCAATACAGTACTTCAGAACAAGTGCTTGTAAAATTAGAAGACGAATATCCCATTATCAATAAAATACTGGATTACCGGGGATTAAAAAAACTTTTGACGACATATGCAGAAGCACTTCCCAGTTTTATCGACCCGGGGACAGGAAAAATACACACTCATTTCAATCAGGCAGAAGCGGCAACCGGTCGTTTAAGCAGCCTGAACCCGAATCTGCAAAATATCCCTATCCGCACAGAAGAAGGCCGGAAAATCCGTAAGGCTTTCGTTACCGGTAATGACGACTATTTGTTTTTCTCAGCCGACTATTCCCAGGTCGAATTACGGTTGATGGCTCATTTAAGTCAGGATAAAGAATTGATTCATGCTTTCAATCACGGTATAGATGTACATACCGCTACAGCTTCAAAAATTTATCATGTCACCTTAGAGGAAGTAACTCCTGAAATGCGCCGCCGGGCTAAAACAGCTAATTTCGGTATCATATACGGTATATCTGCCTGGGGCTTGGCCGAAAGACTCCACATCAGCCGCAAAGAAGGCAAAGAATTGATCGACGGTTATTTCGATCTTTATCCAGGCGTGAAAAAATACATGGAAGAATCCGTCGAAAAAGCCAGAAAAAAAGAATTTGTCGAAACAATTATGGGCCGCAGACGTTATCTCCGGGACATAAACTCCCGGAATGCCGTAGTCAGAGGGATGGCGGAACGAAATGCCATCAATGCTCCGATACAGGGATCGGCTGCCGATATTATAAAAATGGCTATGATCTGTATCCAAAAACGCATTCAGGAAGAAGGATTGATGTCCAGAATGATCATTCAAGTTCATGACGAACTCAATTTCAAATGCCATAAATCCGAACAATATCTCCTGAAAAGCCTGGTGACGAATTGTATGGAGCATGTAATAAAACTCTCTGTGCCTCTAACGGTTAGTACAGGATTCGGAAACAATTGGTATGAAGCACATTGACCTGTAAAAAAACTTGTTTCAATTTAATAAATGTAAATTAATCCCGATTTTTTTATATTATTGCAATAAATTTCAATCAAACCAATATGCGAGTATTTATTAAAAATAGAATCCTGTTCTATTTTATATTTTTCATATATACTCCGGCTAGCTTCGCTCAGGATTATTCCTTTTCTCAATTTTGGGAGAATCGGATTTATTATAATCCTTCCTTCGTTGGTTTGAATGAAGGTGAATTCAACGGACAATTGACCTATCGGAAACTCTGGCCCAAATTTCCGGGTAATTTTTCAACGATTTTTTTTTCCGCCGATTTAAAAACATACAATAATTATGGATTCGGATTATCCGTTATTTCAAGTGATGAAGGGGGTGGTTTTATAAAATCGAACAGTATCGGACTATCCTACTCCTGGAGAGGGTATTTCAACAAAGAAAAAAATATCTACTTTCAATTAGGAGTGAAAGGTTCTTATTATGACGAAAGGCTGAATCCGAACAAATACATTTATTCCGGGAATCTTCATGAAATATACGGTAACATTCTACCGTTACCGGCTTTGGACATTGTCAATGAAAAACAAAATTATTGGGATTTCAGTACAGGTTTTATGATCTATGTTCCCTGGGAACGTCATTACCGTGAATTTATGCATAATTTCATCGGATTTTCCGTCAATCATTTCACCCGCCCTAAAGACAATTTTATCGAAGAAAATGCCCGGATTCCGATCAAACTGAGTTTACAATGGAATAGTTTTATCAGAACCTCCCTTTATAGCCTCGACAAAAAAAGTAGTTTATATGTTTGTCCGGGATTATTATATGAAAACCGAGGAGATCGATTATTATCTTCCTCCTCATTCGATAACTTTATCGTCGGTTCGGATATCACCACCGATCCCTTATTCGGTGGAGTATGGTATAGTTCTCAGCTCCTGAACAGCGATAAAGAAAATTATAAAGCGATCATTTTCAAACTTGGACTCAAGTTGAATTCTGCCAATAAAAAATTTGAATATCGTCTGGCTTATTCCTACGATATGTCTCTTGGAAATTTAGTAAAATCAACAGAAGGATCCCATGAAATCAGTTTCAACATCACCTACAGATTCAATGCCAAATACCGATATAACATATTTTCATTCTGAACAAGATAGCCTGTCTATTCTACCATTACATCAAACTGAAACAGACACATTTGAAATCTATATGCCTGCTGGTCGATTTTTACCTTCGACACAGTTGGAACACAATAAAGATCTGTTCGGAAACGTACTATTCACAGTCGGTTTCCTGATTATTTTTGCATTTGTAAGATTAAGAGGTAAAGATCTGTTTTACAATCTATTGAATACATTATTGAAAAGGAAGAAAGCTGAAATTATTTTGAATGAAGGAATATCTTCCAATCTGATCTGTTATATTCTATCCTTATGTTTGTCCTTCTCCATCATTTCTATCGGTATCGTCTATATCATCGAAGGAAATTTTATCAATTTATTTACATTATATCTTTTCATCGGCTTATTTCTTTATCATTTTCTTCTTCTCTTGATTGTCCGGTTATTCGGATGGACTTTTAACGCTAAAAATATGGCCGACGAAGTCATCGTAAATTTATGGACTTACAATATTTTGTCAGGACTTTTGATTTCACCTTTTGTAATTGCAATCTTTTTCGTGAAATCTTTTGCTGTTATTCCTCTATTAAAGATAGTTATATTCGGTGCAATTTTACTTATGATTGTTAAAATTATAAGATGGATTGAAATATTAATCACGCATAGGGTTTCAATTTTGTATATGATTTTGTACCTTTGTGCCCTCGAAATCATGCCACTTCTTGTGCTTTACAAGATGGTAGAATAACATCAGGGTATTAATTTAAAACTTTACTGCTTTGAAGATAAAAAAGATACTCGTATCGCAACCGCAACCAACTACAGAAAAATCTCCCTATTCTGAACTAGCGGAAAAATACGGTTTAAAACTGGAATTTCGTCCTTTTATTAAGGTTGAAGGAGTTACAGCTAAAGAATTCAGACAGGAACGGATCAATATTCTTGATCACACTGCTATTATTTTTACCAGCCGTACAGCTATAGATCACTTTTTCAGAATCTGCGGAGAGTTAAGAATAACGGTACCGGACACGATGAAATATTTTTGTATTTCGGAAGCAACGGCTTTTTATTTACAAAAATACATCGTCTACCGTAAAAGAAAAATTTTCTATGGGGATAAGAAAGTGGATGATATGACTAAAATTTTACTGAAACATAAAACAGAAAATTTTCTTGTACCTCTTTCCGATATCCACAAAGAAAATATTCCCGGATTACTGGATCAGTTGAATCTGAAATACACGAAAGCTATTCTTTATAAAACGGTTTCCAGCGATCTGAGCGATATCAAAAATTTGAAAGAATACGATATCATAGCTTTTTATACCCCATCCGGTATAAAATCTTTATTCCAGAATTTCCCGGACTTCGTTCAGGATACCACAGTTATAGCAGCTTTCGGACCTGCAACTGCAGTTGCAGTCGAAGAAGCAGGATTACGGCTGGATATAAAAGCTCCGACACCCCAATGTCCTTCCATGACAATGGCTATCGAAGAGTTTATAAAGCGTTATAACAAAGAAAACAAAACAAAATAATCCAAAAATGAAGCTAATCACAAAAAGTTTGACTTTTTGTGATTAGCTTCCCTATAAGTTACCAACCTGCATTTATGTACTCACTCAGCAAAGCCGAACGTCTATGTAGTAAAATTCTTTTCGAAGAACTATTGACTTCTGAGATCAGCTTTGTAAAATACCCGTTCCGGGTCGTACTCAAAGATTCGTCTATACCCGGAGAATATCCTGCCAGGATAGCGATCAGCGTGAGTAAAAAGAAATTTAAAAGGGCTGTTAAACGTAACCGGGTAAAACGGCTGACCCGTGAAGCTTACCGTTTAAACAAACCCGAATTCTATCAGCATATAATCCCCGGACATACAGTAGATATTCTATTTATCTACCTCGATCAGAATCTTCCGGTTTTTTCTAAAACCGAAAAGGCCATAAAAAGTGTACTGAAGAAGATTCCATCTTTACTATCCTCTGTTTCCTGATCCCGGTAAAACGATCGTATGACACTTATTAAATGCATAATCAGTCACTTATTACTTTTACCGATTCGGTTTTATCAATACTGTATCTCCCCTCTAAAGCCACCCACCTGCCGTTTTGTACCCACTTGCTCCCAGTATGCGATCGAAGCTATCCGAAAACACGGACCTTTTAAGGGATTATGGCTGGCTATAAAAAGACTACTCCGCTGTCATCCCTGGGGAGGCAGCGGCTATGATCCTGTGCCTTAAAAAATAACAATCCATCTTAAGGATTTGCTAATTTTCAATTTACCATTTTCAATTATCAATTATATATCGTATTTTCGTTAATTAAAAATCAGGTGTTGTATCACAAACAAAAATTTAAAATATAAATGAAAACAAAAAGAATTCTACTTGTTGGCATAGCATTCATCTCGATCACTCTCGGATTGACCGCACTGAGAAACGATGATAAAAGCTTTGAAATCAGTAAGCAGCTGAATATTTATGCCACTCTGTTCAGAGACGTAAATATGTTTTATGTCGATGAAGTCAATCCCGGTGACCTGGTCACTACAGGAATAAAAGCCATGTTAAAATCTTTGGATCCATATACTGTTTATTATCCGGAATCCGAAATGGAAGATGTAAAACTGATGACTACCGGAGAATATGCCGGTATCGGTTCCGTCATCAGTAAAAAAGGAGATCAGGTCATTATCCGGGAGCCTTATAAAGATTCTCCTGCAGATAAAGCCGGATTACTTCCCGGAGATATCATCCTGGCTATCGACGGAATTTCGGTGAAAGGTAAAAATACGGAAGAGGTAAGTACTTTATTAAAAGGACAACCGGGAAAAGAAATCACCATAAAAGTTCAGCGTGAATTTGAGACTAAACCACTAGAAAAGAAAGCTATACGAGAAAAAATCCAACTACCGAGCGTCCCTTATTCCGGTATGGTTAACGATACGACCGGATATATCTATCTAACCAGTTTTACCGATAAATCTGCTGCAGATGTCCGTTCGGCAATTATCTCACTAAAGAACAAAGGAGCCTCTTCTTTAATTCTGGATCTAAGAGGAAATTCAGGAGGTCTTCTGGATCAAGCCGTTGAAATAGTGAATTTCTTCGTTCCGAAAAATTCCAAAATAGTCGACACCAAAGGGAAAGTAAAACAATGGGATAAAGAATATACAGCCAAAAATAATCCCATCGTACCCGATATGCCTTTAGTAGTATTGATCGACCGGGGTTCAGCATCGGCCTCTGAAATCGTATCAGGTGCTCTTCAGGATCTCGATAGAGCTGTTCTAATAGGCGAACGTTCCTACGGAAAGGGATTGGTTCAAACAGTCCGCGATCTGGCCTACAATACGAAATTAAAAGTTACCACCGCAAAATATTATATTCCTAGCGGAAGGTGTATTCAGGCCTTGGATTATTCCCACCGGAACCCTGACGGAAGTGTCGGAAAAGTGCCCGATTCTTTGATTTCAGAATTTAAAACCCAATCCGGAAGAAAAGTGTATGACGGTGGCGGAATCAGTCCGGATATTAAAATTACTCCGGAAGATTATGCAAGAATCACTCAAGAACTTGTTTTACAAGATCTAACATTTGATTTTATCAATAGTTATGCCCTTCGGCACCCCAATATTGCCCCTATCAATGAATTTAAAATTACAGATGAAATATACAACGAATTCAAAACCTATCTGAAAGAAAAGAAATTCAGTTATGAAACCGAATCACAACAGATATTGAATAAATTGATCGAAGCAGCCAAAGCCGAAAAGTATTATGACACCGCCAAAGAACAAATTGCCGCTTTGGAAAATGATTTCACCCATTCTATCGACCGCGATATGGACCTCTTTAAAGATGAGATCACTTCGTTTTTAACAGAACAATTCATTCAACGTTACTATTATCTGCAAGGGGTAATAGAATATAAAGTCCAGCATGATCAAGAAGTAGCTAAAGCGGTTGAAGTATTAAACGATAAAGAAGTATACCCTGAAACCTGTCAAATAACTAAATAAAAGGCTGTTTATAGAAAATTTTTCTATTTTTTGTGACTGCCTTAAAGACCGATTGGCGAATCTAAAGTTTACAACTTATATTTACGATCGGAACTACAGATTCGCCAATCAGTATTAAAACAATACATATTAAGCTTTAAAGCAGCTGATTTACCTCGGCACTCTTTCGGATAAACTCTTATTATTCGGTTTCTTGATGAAAATACTCATGAATAAGTTGTGCTTTCTTCTTCCCGATCACCTTAGCCAGTTCTTCAATAGACTTTTGTTTGATATTACTAACTGACTTAAACTCATGCAATAATATAGTTTCAGTTGCTTCTCCGATACCCTTAATATCACCTAATATACTGTTAATCTGTGATTTTTCTCTCAATTTACGATGAAATGTAATACCAAATCGATGGGCTTCGTCCCGGATATGCATCAACGTTTTTAAAGCCATCGAATTTTTAGCCAACAGATAAGGATCCTTATCTTCAGGAAAATAAATTTCTTCCATTTGTTTTGCCAATCCTAAAATCGGTACTTTCCCATATAGATCTAATTTTTTCAAACTATTTACAGCCGAATGTAACTGTCCTTTTCCTCCATCGATCACGATCAGATCCGGTAATTCCAGACCTTCATCCAATACTCTTTTATATCTCCGGAAAATAATTTCTTCCATAGAAGCAAAATCGTCCGCCCCGACGACTGTTTTCACGTGGAACTTTCGATATTCTTTTTTAGCCGGTTTACCATCGATAAAAACTACACAGGAAGCCACCGGATTAGTCCCTTGAATATTCGAATTATCGAAACACTCCATACGATGTGGTAATGTAGGCAGTTTTAGTTCCCTCTGCCGTTCTCTATCCAATCTAAAATAGGATACATTTCTTTCGGACAAATCCAATAATTGTTTCTTGTCACCTCGTTGAGGTATCACATATTGCACTCCTTCCAATTGAACATCCGGATAAAAAGGAATAATAATTTCTTTCGAATTACTATTCACCAATTGGCGGATCTCATAGATAGCGAAAGCAAGCAAAGCTTCCTTATCTTCTTCGATCTTCTTTTCTAATTCAACTGTATGTACTTGTATAACAGCACCATGAACAATTCTCAAAAAATTAACATAAGCATATTTCTCATCTTCCAAATAAGAAAAAACATCTGTATCGTGAATCGTAGTACGGACAATAGTCGATTTAGATTGATAATTTTTAATGGCTTCAAGTGCTTCTTTCATTCGATTGGCCTCCTCAAAATGCAGTGATTCCGCATACGAATTCATCTTCCTGGTCATAACCTGAATGACAGAAGACAAATTACCTTTCAAAATATTCCTCACCTGGCTGATAAATTCATCGTATTCTTCTTCCTGTATTTTACCAATACAAGGCCCGAGACAATTACCGATATGATATTCCAAACAAACTTTAAAACGGTTGTTATAGACAGCCTTCGTATTTAATGCAAGCTTACAAGTCCGTAATTTGAATAAAGATTTAATTAAAGAAATCAGTACATGGGCAAATTTTCCCGAAGTATAAGGACCGAAATATTCCGATCCGTCGTGTACAAAACGGCGGGTAAGAAACACCCGGGGATAAGGTTCTTTCTTAATACAAATCCAGGGATAAGATTTATCGTCTTTCAATAAAATATTATAACGCGG
>ENA-UEQP01002094-UEQP01002094.1-human-gut-metagenome-genome-assembly--contig:-NODE-2094-length-15999-cov-3.393858_pt1 | contig 15999 bp, 8 predicted proteins | sample MGYA00242951_ERZ507951 | MGnify/ENA primary metagenome ERZ507951 (study PRJEB26167, sample SAMN06115539) | human gut metagenome | host: Homo sapiens | place: China:Shanxi | collected 2015-11-18...
TAATAAACGAATGGCTGGATTTTTTTTTCAGCCTCGGAGGCATCAAAAGGGTGAGGAGATAGCAGTGCTGGTGTTGTTTCCTGCCTATGTAACGGTCGTTCCCTACCTATGAAACTACTGTTTCCTGCCCATGAAACGGGAGTACCATGCCAGTGGAACTCTTGTGCCAATAAAATGTAACAGGCTTGGCACTGCGTTCTGGCTTATCATCCGGAAAAGGAATTCTGCTTGGCGAAGGTTGAGTTGTAATAAATGTTTTAAACGAAAATAAACGCTAATTAGGCAACCTTTTGAGAAAAAGGTTGCCTAATTCTATTTGTGAAACGAACAAATCCCCTATATTTGCAGAGTGTGTACGCACACCTCTTTGAACCATGTAAAAAATAACAGGTAACAAATGGCTTATTCTAACTATTATGCGGCTTCTGGGCTTTTCCATGGATCTATGTCGTCGGTAATGGGAACGCAGTTTGACATCTTGATGGTCGGCAGTGATCCCCGCCTTCTTGGTACGGTCTGGGAAAAGGTCGAATCGGAAGTGCAGCGATTAGATAAAATGCTGAACCGGTTCGATCCGGAGAGTGAGGTTTCATTTGTTAACCGGGAAGCCGGGCACTACCCGGTGACGGTGGGGGAAGAGCTTTGGAATATATTGTTGAACTGCAAGCGTTACAATGAGCTGACGGAAGGATATTTCGATATAACTTTGCAGGGATTCGACCAGGTATTGCTGACGGAAGAAGATAAAAGCATTTTTTTCTTTTCTGAATCTTTACACATTGATCTCGGCGGGTACGGGAAAGGATATGCGCTTGCTAAAATACGGGAACTGTTGGAAGAAAACGGGATTGGTAAGGCGCTTGTCAATTTCGGAAATAGTTCGGTTCTGGCGGTCGGTACGCATCCGTGCGGCGAATATTGGCCGGTGGGTCTTGACAATCCGTTTACGAAAGAGCGGATTGCCGATTTGAAGTTGAGTGATAGTTCGTTATCGATATCGGGAAATATGCCTTCCCATCCGCGCCATATCGTGAACCCGCATACGGGAACATTCGTGGAGGATAAGAAAATGGTGTCGGTGGTGGCGAAAGATCCGGTGGTGGCGGAGATTCTGACAACTGCCTTTATGATCTGCGGCGACGAGCGTGTTCCGGTAATCGCGTCTCAATTTGATATTTATGAAAAACATGTATATAAGTTATGAAAAATGATGAGAATTCAGTCAATTTAAGCCGGCGGGACTTCTTCAAGGAGTTGGGAATGATTGGTGGAGGCGGTGTGCTGCTTTCCGCGTTTCCCTGGTTGCAGTCCTGTAGTGCTGACGATAAGGTGCAGATCGCAAAGGAAAAGGTGCGGATCGGATTTATCGGTACAGGTTCGCGCGGACAGTACCATTTGAATAACCTGAAGACGATTCCGTATGCCGATGTGGTTGCCTTGTGTGATAATTATCCTCCCCACCTGAAAGAGGCTTCGGCTCTCTATCCGAAAGCCAAGACATATGACGATTACCGGAAGCTTTTGGATGATAGAAATATACAAGCCGTCATGATTGCTACTCCGCTATACGAACATGCGCATATCACAATAGACGCCTTACATGCCGGAAAGCATGTTTTCTGCGAGAAATCGATGGCGATGACGTGTGCTGACTGTCTGGATATGTATAATGTGTTTAAGGAATCCGGCAAGGTGATGTTTATCGGCCAGCAGCGCTTGTATGATCCGAAATATATAAAGGCGATGGAAATGATCCATGCCGGCTTGTTGGGAGAGATAAATTCGATACGGGCGTATTGGTTCCGTAATAACGACTGGCGCCGTCCGGTCCCTTCTCCCGATTTGGAACGTAAGATCAACTGGCGTTTATATAAGGAATATTCATGCGGCTTGGTAACAGAATTGGCAACCCATCAGTTGCAGGTTGGAAACTGGGCGCTCCGGATGCTTCCCGAAAAGGTGGCCGGCATGGGAGATATCGTCTATTGGAAGGATGGTCGCGAAGTGTATGACAGTATCAATTTGATTTATCATTATCCGAATGGTGTGAAGATGACCTATGAGTCGATGATTGCCAACAAGTTTTATGGCCTTGAAGAAGAGATTATGGGAAGCAAGGGCACGATGGAACCGGAAAAAGGTAAATATTATTTTGAAGATGTCGAACCTGCTCCTGGTATCATGCAGTTGATCAACCAGATCGAACATAAGATCTTCGACAATGTTTCATTTGCCGGCCCGAGTTGGGTTCCTGAAACTGCATCGGTAAACAAGGGACATCTGATCATGGACAATGTCACAACGATCAGCGGACAGTCGTCGGTAGGAGCTGCTGGCGACGGTTCTATCGAGTTGGTTACTGCTTTCTGCGAAGCGGCTATTACTGGAAAACCGGCTCCTAACCTGGTGGAAGAAGCTTACTATTCCTCTGTTTTGGGTTTGTTGGGCTTGCAGGCGATTGATGAAGGACGGGTGATTACTTTCCCGGATGAATATAAAATACCGTATCTAAATTTTGCATGATTATGAAAGAGATCGTATTATCTGTAAAGAGACAAAAAACGGAAATCAAGATATTCTGTGTCTGTATCGCGCTCGCTTATCTGATGAACATTATCTCAATCATAGCATACGGTACAAGCTGGTCCGAGCTTTGGACACAATCGTTGTGGATGCTACTCATTACGTGTGGCTTTTACGGATTGTCGGTTGTACTCCGTTTGCTGTATTATGGACTGAGCCAGTTGAGAAAGTGATTGTTGCTTTTCTTTAGAAAGAGAAGTAACCAAAGAATTTAATATCGTTCTATTGTTTTTTCATCAGGAGAAAGTGATAGAACGATTTTTATATGTTTTTGATTGATTTCTTATCATGTTTTTCTGTCATAATCCTTTCCTTTGCCCAATAAATCTGATAAGCATGAAAAAGACGATTTTATTTTTCTCAATTCTGTTGGCGTCGTGTGCAGGTAAGCAGACGCAAGAGATCCGGACAATGGAACGTTTGTCCACTGCATCTCATAATGATTACTATGTAAGTAACCGGGCTCCGTTGCAACCGTTGCAATTTATTAAGCTGCCCGTCGGAAGTATCGAGCCAGAAGGCTGGATCAGGCGACAGATCGAATTACAGAAGGATGGACTTTGTGGTCATTTGGGGGAGATTAGTGCCTGGCTGCAAAAGGAAAACAATGCCTGGTTGAAAAACGGAGGTGAATGGGGGTGGGAAGAAGTGCCCTACTGGTTGCGAGGGTATGGTAATATGGCGTATGCCTTGAGAGACGAAACTTTGTTGAAGGAAACGAAATTCTGGATAGAGGCCATCTTGTCAAGTCAGCGGGCGGATGGTAATTTCGGGCCGGTGCATTTGAATAACGGCAAGCAGGATTTTTGGCCGAACATGATCGTCCTTTGGATCATGCAATCTTATCATGAATATACGAACGATAACCGGGTGATTGACTTCATGACCCGCTATTGTCATTATCTGCAAACGGTTCCCGATGACGCTTTCCTGTCGAGTTATTGGGAAAATAGCCGCGGGGGGGATAATCTTTGGAGTGTGGTTTGGCTGTATAACCGCACGGGTGACGAGTCACTTCTTCCGTTGGCCGAAAAGATTCACAGGAATACGGCGGATTGGACAAAATCGACTCAGCTTCCTAACTGGCACAATGTGAATGTCGCCCAGTGTTTTCGCGAACCTGCCACTTATTTTCTGTTTACAAAAGATTCGGCGATGTTGGCTGCCAGCTATAATGTCCAGAGTTTGGTACGCCGTGCTTTCGGCCAAGTTCCTGGTGGAATGTTTGGGTCGGATGAGAATGCCCGTATCGGTTTCTTCGATCCTCGACAGGGTACGGAGACTTGTGGTTTTGTGGAGCAGATGGCTTCCGACGAGATCATGCTTTTGATCAGTGGCGATCCTTATTGGGCAGATCACCTCGAAGATGTCGCGTTCAACAGTTATCCGGCTTCTTTGATGCCTGATTACCGGGCGCTTCGTTATCTGACTTGTCCGAATATGGCGATCAGCGATTCTCGCAATCATCATCCGGGATTGGATAATTCCGGTCCGTTCTTGGCCATGAACCCGTTCAGCAGTCGTTGCTGTCAGCACAATCATGGTTTCGGCTGGCCTTATTATGTCGAACATTTGGTGTTGGCGACGCCGGATAACGGGGTAGCCGCCGTTTTATACAATTCTTGTAAGGCAAATGTAAAGGTGGGCGATGGAACGGAAATCACCTTACGTGAACAGACGAATTATCCGTTTGAGGAAATGACACGTTTTACGGTTGGAACGTCCGAAAACGTATCTTTCCCCTTCTATCTCCGCATCCCGTCCTGGTGTAAAAATGCATCTGTCTTGATCAACGGAAAAAAACAGCAAACAAAGCTTGCTCCTGGAACATACGCTTGTATCGAACGGGAATGGAAAGATGGCGATGAGGTAGTCCTGAACCTTCCGATGGAATATGCCGTTCGTCAGTGGCAGGTAAATAAGAATAGTGTCAGTGTCGATTACGGTCCGCTAACCCTGTCCTTGAAAATAGAGGAAGAATACAAGCAAATGCCCAGCACCGAGACCGCTGTTTGGGATTCCAAATGGCAGGAAGGAGCGGATGCCTCCGCATGGCCGACATTCGAGATTCTGCCTGCAAGCCCGTGGAATTATGCCTTGAGAGTCCAGTCACCTATCACGTTGCAACGCAGAAACTGGCCGTCGGACAACAATCCTTTCACTCTCTCTTCCGTCCCGATGGAATTTAAGGCTCAGGGACGTTTGGTGCCGGAGTGGAAAATTGACGAATACGGATTATGCGGAGTCCTTCCATACGAAAACGCCCGCAAGTCCGACTGCCTGGATGAAATCACCTTGGTCCCTATGGGAGCGGCAAGGTTGAGGATTTCTGCTTTCCCAGTGGCAGAGCGGTGAGAATTAAAAAATAATGATCGGTCTCTATTTTTAATTCTCAATTTTTAAGTGCTTCATATATTCTGATGGAGTCTTTCCGTACTGCTTCTGGAAGCAGGTGGAGAAGTAGGCAGGTGACGAAAAGCCGACTTGGAAAGCGATCTCACTGATGCGGTTCTCTCCGTTCTGCATCAGCAGGATCGCCTTCTTTAAGCGGGCAATGCGGATGAAGTCGTTAGGAGAAAGACCGGACAGACCCTTAACTTTGCGGTAGAGGCTGGAAGTGCTCATTCCCATCGTATCGGCAAGCATCTCAACGGAGAGTGCTTCATTGCTGAGGTGCTCTTCCAAATAATCGTTCAGTTTGCGAAGGAAAATATCATCCACCTGCGAAACGGCGAGAGAGGCTACCGGGGCGAACGGCTTCTCCAAATAGGTTTTGTTCAGTAGCTTACGGCTTTTCAAAAGGTTGCCCACTTGGGCCGTCAGCAGTTCGATGGAGAACGGTTTCTCCATATAGGCATCGGCTCCAGCGTCCAGCCCCTTCAGGCGTGATTGCAGGTTGTGTTGTGCTGTCAGCAGGATAAACGGGATATGGCTGACATTGACATCGTTTTTCATTTCGTTGCAAAGTTCGAAGCCGTCCATGATCGGCATCATGACATCGCTGATGATTAGGTTGACCGTGTTTTTACGGACCAGATCAAGAGCTACTTTCCCGTTTTCCGCTTCTAGCACTTGATATGTTTCCGCCAGTTCGCGGGCGATGAAATGGCGCATATCATTTTGGTCTTCGACAATTAGGATAACCGATTTGCCCGTTTCGGCCAATGTGACTATTTCCGCTTTCTCTTTTCCAGCAGTGGTCTGTAAACTGTCTTCCTGCTGTTCTGGGAGCATCAGGACAAACTGGTTCAAGCCGTCTGGTGTTTGTCGATAGAACAGTCTGCCGCAGTGGAATTCGGTCAAAGAGTGGGCCAGCGACAAACCGATACCGCTTCCTTGCTGGTTTTCTGTCTCTTTGAGGCGGTAGAACGGATTGAATATATTTTCGATTTCACTGTCGGGTATCAGATGCCCGTCGTTGGTGACGAGCAGGGTGAACATGCGCTCTTCACCTGAAGGTGGGAGTAATTCGAGCGATATCCGGCTGTCCGAGTACTTCAGTGCATTGCTGACCAGGTTGCTAACGATCTTCGAGAATGCTTCCCGGTCCAGACAGGCCTCGAAAGGTAGATCCGGCAGCTTGACTGTGAAATTCTTGTTTCCCTGTTCGAAAGCCGGACGGAACGGATGCAGGATCGTTTCCAGCCAGAGGACGACATCGGTCTTAACATAGTTCAGTTTGAACCCGCGGCTTTCCGTCTTGCGGAAGTCCAATAGTTGGTTACTGAGGTCTAACAGCCGCCCAGTGTTTTTCTCGATGATCCGTAGATTCTCCTGTGTGGCGGGCGTTCCATCCCCTGAACGAAGGATTTTTTCCAGCGGGGCTTTTATCAGGGTAAGAGGTGTCCGTATTTCATGCGTGATAAAGGTAAAGAACTGTATTTTTGCATTATAAAGTTCTTTTTCCTTCTTACTTTCGAATATTTCACGGTTGATGCGGTGTTTTTCTTCCAGTTTGGCTTTTTTATAGTTATACCAGAGTACGATCAGCAGGCATAAGATCGTGAAATAAATGAGTAATGCCCATCCGGTAGCCCAGAATGGCGGTGTCACCGTGATCCGAAGAGTTGTCTCGTTATCTTGCCAAACCCCGCTGCTATTGGTCGATTTTACCCGGAAAACATAGTCGCCGGGTGACAGGTTGGCAAAGGTCACGTCTTTATTCTGCTTCATATAGATCCAGTCTTTGTCACTCCCTTCCAAACGGTAGGCATACTGGATCGCGTCCGGAGATGTATAGCTCAATGCCACATACGAAAGGGTAAAAGTGGAGCGGTTATGCGGAAGTTTCAATTCTCCGTTTTTCATAATCTGGTTGACATTATATTTAGGGGCACCGATGCGGTCGTCCTGCACATCTATGCGAGTGATACATACCGACGGTGAATAAACATCCTCTTTGAAATCGCGCGGATTAAAGGCGATCATTCCGTTTATCGTTCCCATATACATGGTCCCATCCGGCATCTTGTAGGCAGAACAATAGTTGAATTGTGTTTCGGGCAGGCCATCCGTGTACGAGAAAGTCTTCATCACATATGTTTCCGGGTTAAAACGAACCAGCCCGTTGGCCGTTGCAATCCAGAAAAGATGTTCGTCGTCTTCTAAAATACGGTGTACGATATTGCTGGGCAGTCCGTTTTCAACCGTGATGCGGTTGAATGAATCCGATATCTCGTTGTAGAGGGAGAAACCATAGGTCGTTGCCACCCAAATCCGTTTTTTCGAATCTTCGAATATGGATGTCACGTTGTTGTCGCCGATGGTCTGTGACCGCTCGCGGTTGGATGTATAGTGCGCTAACTTCTTGTCGGTTTTAGAATAGCGATAAGCGCCGGAGGTGGTCGCAACCCAGATATCCCCTTTGCTGTCTTTGTAGATTTGACGTACCATCGACTTAATCTCTGTCCCCCAGGGAGTGAAACATTCTTCTTTTTTATGGAAGAGGACAAGCCCTTCGGAGGTCCCGATCAGGATTTCGTCTTCGGAGAGTTTGCAAAAGCAGAGTATGAAGTCTGCCGGAAGCAGGTTGTCGGTATTGTTCCGGGTATATCGTTTGATGATTTTCCCGGAAGGGATGTCCAGAAGGTCGATTCCGGTGTTGAATGTCCCTACCCACAACCGGCTGCCGTCGGCAAGCAGGCCGTGGATATTGGTTGCCGAAAGCGGGTGGACTGGGTTGGTACGGGAGAAGTTCGTGATCTTGCCGGTAGTCGGGTTATAGCGGTTGATCCCGTTATCTTCCGTTCCTAACCAGAGGTTGCCGTATCGGTCCGGACAGATTTCACGTACGGCATTTCCCGGCATTCCCGGATGGGTTTTCCCTCCGATAAAATATTTAAACGGGACATATTCTTTGGGCAGGTAGTTGATTCCTCCGAAAAAGGTGGTAACCCATATCCCTCCTTCACGGTCTTTTGTGATCGAATAGGCTGCATTGTCGGAGATCGTATATTCGTTTGTCAACGATTTTTGCAGGTGCGTGATGCTCCGGTCTGCCATATTCAGGATGTAGACACCGGACTCGGATGCGATCCAGTACGTATTCTCACTACACTGCTTGATGTCGCGAACCTGTATATCTGGGATGACTGTTTCCGTTTTCCGGTTGTGCCGGTCGTAAAACTTGAGTCCTGCCCGGTCTGTCCCGACCAGTATTCCCCAATCCGGCACGAGGCAAAGCTTGGTGAGGTTGATCGGATTTTCTTTTTCTTTTTCAGTCAGTATCGGGATACGGGCGAATTTGTCTGCCTCCGGTTTGTAGAAAAACAGGTCGCTGCGTCCGGCGAGGATCGGCTCGCTCTCTTCGTTCATCGTGATGTCTATCATGCTTATCTGCTCCCCTTCGGGGTAGAAATGCGGACTGCTTTCGCCTGAAAGGGCATAGCGGGCGATCCGGTTGTAGCTCATCAGCCACAAATTCCCTTTTTTATCTTCTCTGATTTGTTGGAAATATTCTGGGGCGTTGTTGCTGTCGGAAAAGGTCAGGGGATGGAAAGCATCTGTTTGATAGTCGTAATAGCAGGTGTGGGAATAGGTGCAGACCCATATCCTACCGGTCGAATCTTCGAAAAGGCTGATGATCCTGTCGTTCGGCAGACTTTCTGGCTCGTACGAGTTGTAGCGGTATATCCGGAACTGATGTCCGTCGAAACGGTTCAATCCGTCGTCCGTCCCGAACCACATGAATCCTTTTTTATCCTGTAGGGCACAATAAACCGTGTTGTGCGACAATCCTTGTTTATTGGTATAGTGACGGAAATACAAGTCGTGTGCCTTGCCAGGATAGGGAAGGAATAGTAAAAGCAAGCCTATTATGGTAGTCAGGAAAAGTTTCATACAAAGTCGTCGTTCATCTTTTGTGTGCTGCAAAAGTAAGCAAAAAAACGCTATTTAAGAGGCATTTGTGCGATATTTGATTGATATTTGAAAACTTCTGATTGATCCTTGAAAGAGGTTTTGATGGCCCGGAAATATCTTTGTACCAAAATTTCAGACAAAGGAATTTTAAGCTCTTATGAATGTTGTGTTTTATTAATATATAAGGAATAATGAAGAGAACCTCTCTGATGCTATTGGTTTGCTGCTTTTGGATACTGAACGTATCCTGCGGTTCGGGCAATTTGTTTCAGCCAGATAAGAAGAATGCCTTGCGTGCTCCTTCTTATCCACTGATAACGATTGATCCTTACACCAGTATCTGGTCGTTTACGGACCGGCTGAATGAGGATGTGACTCGTCATTGGACAGGGAAGGAACAGGGACTGTTAGGTATCATTGTAGTTGATGGGGTTTCTTATCGTTTTATGGGAAAAGAAGCACCGGAGAAGGAAACTCCGGTGCGTTTTGAAAAGGCTGCGGTTCAACAGTCGGTGAATGTTCTTCCGACACAAACTTATTATACATTCAAATGTGGTCCGGTTTGTTTGGATCTAGTTTTTACGTCTCCTCTTTTGTTAGAAGACTTGGATCGTATGTCCACACCTGTTAACTACATATCCTGGCAGGTTCGTGCTATGGATGAAAAGGCACATGAAACCCGCCTGACGATAGAAGCTTCTCCTTCTTTGGCCGTTCATTCGAACGATCAGGCCGTAACAGTAGCATTTGAAGAGGAAAATGGCATTTCGTATCTAAAAGTAGGAACCGTCGAACAGTCTGTACTGGCCCGTAAAGGAGATGATGTCCGTATCGATTGGGGATATTTCTACCTGGCAGCCCAGACAGAAAAACAAATGGAGATGGATGTGAGCGACCGGCAACAACTTGTTTACAGTTGCGATATGGGAATGGTGTCCGATTCCCCCCAGTCCGGTTATCTGATGGTTGGGTATGATGATTTGTATTCGATCCAGTATTTCAAGGATAATCGTATGGGGTATTGGAAGCATAACGGTAAGAAAAATATCCGGCAGGCATTTGAAGAATCAGCGAAGGAATATCGTTCGGTTATGGAGCGCTGCCGTAATTTCGACACTCGTCTGATGGAAGACGCGGAAAAAGCCGGTGGAAAAGAATATGCAGAACTTTGTGCCATTGCTTACCGCCAGGCGGTGGCGGCCCACAAACTTATAGAAGATAAAGACGGGAATCTGTTGTTTCTTTCCAAGGAGAATTTTAGCAATGGTTCGATCGGTACGGTTGATGTGACGTATCCGTCTGCCCCCTTGTTCTTACTTTATAATCCGGAATTATTGAAAGGAATGCTGAATCCGATTTTCCATTACAGCGAAAGCGGACGATGGAACAAGCCTTTTGCCGCCCATGATGTCGGAACCTATCCTCATGCCAACGGGCAGACATATCCTTTCGATATGCCGGTCGAAGAATGTGGGAATATGTTGATTCTGACAACTGCCATCGCTCTGCGCGAAGGTAATGCGGATTATGCTCGTGAACATTGGAAGACGTTGGGTGTTTGGGCTAATTATTTGCTGAAAGAGGGACTTGATCCGGAAAATCAGTTGTGTACGGATGATTTTGCCGGACACCTGGCCCATAATGCCAACCTTTCGATAAAGGCGATCATAGGGATTGCCGGATATGGAAAGTTGGCCGAGATGTTGGGAGATAAGGAACAGGCTGTCAGGTATGTTTCAGCCGCTCGCGAGATGGCAGAGAAATGGGAGCGGATGGCTGATGATGGAGATCATTACCGGCTGACATTCGACCGGGAAAATACTTGGAGCCAGAAGTATAATCTGGTTTGGGATAGAGTTTTGGGCTTGCATATCTTTCCGGACAGGATCGCCCGGAAGGAGGTCGCTTTCTATTTGAGTCGGCAACAGCCGTTCGGCCTTCCGCTTGACAGCCGCAAGACCTATACCAAGATTGATTGGATTTTATGGACAGCGTGCTTGGCAGATACGCAGGAGGATTTCTCCCGTTTGTTATCACCCGCCTATAAATATGTGAATGAAACCGAACCTCGCGTACCCCTGACCGACTGGTATGAGGCTACCGACGGTCGGTCCATCAACATGCGTGCCCGTTCGGTAGTGGGGGGCTTTTTTATGAAGATGCTGGAAAAGCAGATGTATAAACCCTCTTTTCGTCCTGAGCCGGCGGAAGAACCAGTGGTGGAAGCCAAGAGCACTTATCGGAATCCGGTGATCGATTACAGCTTGCCTGATCCGACCATCATCAAAGCGGATGATGGCTATTTCTACTTGTATGCAACCGAAGATATCCGCAATACGCCGATCCATCGTTCACGCAACTTGGTGGACTGGGAGGAGATCGGAACGGCTTTCACGGAAGAAACACGTCCGACCTTCGAGCCGAAAGGAGGCTTATGGGCACCGGATATCAATTATATTAACGGACAATATGTATTGTATTATTCCATGTCCGTCTGGGGAGGCGAATGGACCTGCGGGATCGGTGCCGCTACGTCCGACAAGCCAGAAGGACCGTTCGTAGACAAGGGACCGCTGTTCCGAAGCAAGACAATTCAAGTTCAAAATTCAATAGACCAATTTTTCATGGAGGATAACGGGAAAAAATACCTGTTTTGGGGTAGTTTCCGCGGTATCTATGGGATAGAGCTGTCGGGAGACGGCCTATCTGTTCGGGACGGAGCCAAAAAGGAACAGGTTGCCGGAACCGCCTACGAAGGTACTTACATCCATAAAAGAGGCGATTATTATTATCTGTTTGCCTCGATAGGGAGTTGTTGTGAGGGATTGAAAAGTACCTATACTACAGTTGTAGGCCGTTCTGACAGCCTGTTCGGCCCGTACACCGACAAACAGGGACGACCGATGATGGAAAATCATCACGAAGTTCTGATTCATGGAAATGATGCTTTTGTCGGTACAGGGCATAACTCGGAAATCGTTACGGACGACCGTGGGAACGACTGGGTTCTCTATCATGCCGTGAGCCGTGAACATCCTACCGGACGAGTCCTGATGTTGGATCGGATCCGTTGGAGAGATGGCTGGCCGGAAGTTGAAGGGGCAAGTCCTTCTTTAGAAGCGGAAGCACCGGAGTTTATTAATTGAAAATTATAATCATTTACAAATCATAAATCATAAATCATGAAAAAGACCTTATTTGTATGTTGTGCATTGGCACTGACATTGGGTGCACAGGCTCAATGGAAACCGGTAGGAGATAAGATCAAGACACCGTGGTCGGAACAGGTAAATCCGGCGAATGTCCTTCCTGAATATCCCCGTCCTCAGTTGGAACGTGGCGATTGGCAAAATCTGAACGGGGAATGGGAATATGCCATCAAACCGGTTGGCGATGTAGAACCGGCAACATTCGATGGTAAGATTTTGGTTCCTTTTGCTGTCGAATCCTCTCTGTCTGGCGTACAGAAAGAAGTTGGCGAAAACAGCGAATTATGGTATAAGCGTACTTTTTCCGTTCCTTCAGCCTGGAAAAATAAGGACATCATGTTAAATTTCGGTGCGGTGGATTGGAAAGCGGACGTGTTTGTAAACGACATCCTGATCGGTTCTCATAAAGGCGGTTTCACTCCGTTCTCCTTCAACATCACTCCGTATCTGACAGGAAAGAACAACCAGAAGCTGGTTGTCCGTGTATGGGACCCGAGTGATAAGGGATATCAACCGCGCGGAAAACAAACTTCCCGTCCGGAAGGTATTTGGTACACACCAGTAACCGGTATCTGGCAGACAGTATGGTTGGAACCGGTAGCTGCTGCCCATGTGACTTCTGTAAAGTCTATTCCCAATATTGATAATAACACGTTGAATGTGACGGTCGGAACTTCCTGCGACTGCAATTCCGGTATCGTAACCGTGAAGGTGTTGGACAAAGGACAGGTTGTGGCTACGGCCAAAGGTGTTCAAGGAAAGGAATTGCGTTTGTCCGTACAAAACCCGACACTTTGGAGCCCGTCCAATCCTTATTTGTATGATATGACGGTTTCTTTGTCGAAAGACGGAAAGGTGCTGGATGAAGTAAAATCATATACGGCTTTCCGTAAGATTTCTTCCAAACGCGATGCTGCCGGCATTATGCGCATGCAGTTGAATAATCAGGATTTATTCCAGTTCGGCCCGCTGGACCAGGGATGGTGGCCTGACGGACTTTATACGGCTCCAACAGATGAAGCATTGTTGTTCGACATCAAGAAAACAAAAGACTGGGGCTTCAATATGATCCGTAAGCACGTGAAAGTGGAACCGGCACGCTGGTATTATCATTGCGATAAGGAAGGTATCTTGGTATGGCAGGATATGCCGAGCGGCGATCATGGCTCTTATATTTGGGATCACCATGTGTATAACGGTGGAAAAGACAATGAACGTACACCTGAATCCAAGGCCAACTATTACCGTGAATGGAAAGAGATCATGGACCTTTGCATATCCAATCCTTCCGTAGTCGTTTGGGTTCCTTTCAACGAAGCATGGGGACAGTTTGAAACGGAAAAAGCGGCTGAATGGACAAAGACTTACGATCCTTCCCGTCTGGTGAACCCGGCAAGCGGCGGTAATCATCGTCCTTGTGGTGATATCTTGGATTTGCATAACTATCCGGCTCCCGATATGTTCCTGTTCGATCCGAAACGTGTGAATGTGTTGGGTGAATACGGTGGAATCGGCCTTCCGGTAGAAAACCATTTGTGGTGGAACAAACGCAACTGGGGATATGTGCAGTTTAAGAACAGCGACGAAGTGACGGCTGAATATGTCAAATACGCCAATATCCTGAAAGATTATGTGAAACGTGGTTTCTCTGCCGCTGTCTATACGCAGACAACTGATGTGGAAGGTGAAGTGAACGGTCTGATGACATACGACCGCAAAGTGATCAAGATCGACGAAGCTGCTGTAAAGAAAGCCAATCAGTCAGTTATTAACGAATTAAAGTAAAAGCATGAAACGGATTAGCATAGCTTTTTTATCTCTTTTTCTGTGCGTGGCCTCTGTCTGGTCTATGCCTCGTCCCGAATATCCCCGTCCGCAGTTCGAGCGGGCGGGTTGGGTCAACCTGAATGGGGAATGGACCTGCTCGTTTGATTTCGGCGGTTCAGGAATGGAACGCGAGTTCTATAAATCGAAAGGTTTTGACAAGAAGATCACTGTTCCCTTCTGCCCAGAAAGTAAATTGTCCGGTATTGGATATACGGACTTTATCAATCATTTCTGGTATCAGCGTCCGATCACGATCCCGCAGGAATGGAACGGAAAGAACATTCTGCTTAATTTCGGTGCGGTCTACTATAAATCGGAAGTCTATATCGACGGAGTTCTGGCTAACCGCCATTTCGGTGGGACTTCCTCGTTTGCCGTGGATATTACTTCTCTGGTAAAGCCAGGCCAGACACATAGTCTGGTTGTTTATGTGGAGAGCGACGTCCGTGGGGCCAAACAAGCAGCCGGCAAACAGAATCTGCAATACGCCTCTTATGGCTGCAACTACACCCGTACGACCGGTATCTGGCAGACGGTCTGGATGGAAGCGGTCCATCCGGAAGGATTGCAATCGGTTCAGCTTCTGACGGATATCGACCAGCAGCAATTGGTGGTCCGTCCTCGTTTCTATAAGGAAGCAGGTGGAAAATTGCAGGTGACATTGAAAGACAACGGCAAGGTGGTTGCCAGCCGGACGGTTTCGGCAAGCTCTCTGTCTTCTGTGGTCCTTCCGGTCAAGAAGATGAAGACCTGGAGTCCGGAAAGTCCTTTCCTCTACGATCTGGAGTACAAAGTATTGGATAAGAATGGAAATATAATTGATGAGGTCAATGGTTATGCCGGTATGCGCAAAGTGCATATCGAAGGCAATAAGATTTATCTGAACAATAAGCCTTACTACCAGCGCCTGGTGCTCGACCAAGGTTTCTATCCCGACGGCATCTGGACGGCTCCGAGTGACGAGGCGTTGAAACGGGATATCGAACTCTCTATGGAGGCAGGTTTCAATGGAGCACGCCTGCATCAGAAGGTTTTCGAAGAACGTTTCTATTATTGGGCGGATAAGATGGGTTATCTGACTTGGGGGGAAGCTTCCAGCTGGGGGATGGATTGTAACGATACGGAAACGGCTCGTAATTTCATTACCGAATGGAGTGAGATTGTGCAGCGCGACCGTAACCATCCGTCACTCCTGATCTGGACGCCGACCAACGAGGAGTTCTGGCCCGACCGTGTGCAATATCCGCGTTTGATGCACGACCTCTACAACCTGACGAAAATGATCGATCCGACGCGTCCTTTCCATGGGGCAAGCGGTGGAACGCATATCGCAACCGATATCTGGACCGTTCATAATTACGAACAGGACCCCGCCAAGTTGAAGGAGAAACTGTATAACGGTGGCAAACTGATGGAAGCTCCGAAATGGGAAATTCATCTGATGCCGATGAATATCGGTTACAACGGCCTGAAATATACCGACCAGTATGCTTTCCCGGAATACAAGAAGGACATGCCTTACTTGGTGGATGAGTTTGGCGGTATCAAATGGAATCCGTCGCAGCAGATGGAGAGCGCCCAGAATACATCCTGGGGATATGGCGAACCGCCTCGTTCCCTGGAAGGGTTCTATGCTCGTCTGGAAGGTCAGGTGGATGCTGTGCTATCTCTCTCAAATGATATTTGGGGCTATTGCTATACGCAGCTTACGGATGTGGAACAGGAGCAAAACGGTATTTATTATTACGACCGTACTCCTAAGTTCGACATGAAGCGTATCCACGCCATTTTCAGTAAGACACCAGAATCAAAATAATAACGGACTAAAAATCAATTAGGGGGCAGGGAATATCCTTGTCCCCTAATTTTTTTGTGCCTATTCGGAGCGTTGTTTCTCAAAGTGGTAGGGAAAACGCAAAATGATCCTATCCGGACTCTGCCCGTTCTCAAGAAGCAACTGATCCGGAACATACCATAAACTATCTCGGAAGTCATAGTAAACTAATTCAAGGCATATAGC
>ENA-UEQP01002095-UEQP01002095.1-human-gut-metagenome-genome-assembly--contig:-NODE-2095-length-15988-cov-2.984916_pt1 | contig 15988 bp, 9 predicted proteins | sample MGYA00242951_ERZ507951 | MGnify/ENA primary metagenome ERZ507951 (study PRJEB26167, sample SAMN06115539) | human gut metagenome | host: Homo sapiens | place: China:Shanxi | collected 2015-11-18...
AGACGAAGGGGGTGCGGATGACCGAACGCTGCAATTCGGAGGTGGACCCGTGGTCGTGGCTTTGCTCGGGGGCCTCCTCGCCGGTCAGCACCTCGATCGGGGGCAGGCCCTTCGATTCGGGGGTGTCGTGGAGCAGGAAGACGATCACCAGCACGCCCAGCACCCCGGCCAGGGACGATCCGACGAATCCCCACTGCCAGCCGAAGATGCCGACGACGGCCCCGACGAAGAGGAACGAGAGGAACTCGCCGAGGTTGTGGCTGGCGCTGAAGAACCCGTAATAGGTGCCGCGCTTGCTCAAAGGATACCAGCGCGACAGGGCGATGATCGCCGGGGGTGCACCCATCGACTGCGACCATCCGTTGACGCCCCACATCACGGCGAAGGCCACGAAGAGCGTCATGTTGCCGACCATGCCCCCGCCGTTGGCGAAGCCCAGCGCCCCGACCAGCAGGTTGGCGACGGCCGAGACGCACAGTCCCGCGGCCATGAAACGCTTGATGTTGCTGTGGTCGGAGAGGAATCCGTTGACGAATTTGCCGATGGCATAGGCGAACAGCAGCGCCGAGCCGATGATGCCCAGCTGCGTGGCGTCGAGCGCCCCGCTCTCGAGGATCGGCTTCTTGACCACGTTGAGGCTCGTGCGGCAGACGTAATAGAGGCTGTAACCGACCGTGCCGGCGATGAAGCTCTGGAAACGCAGCTTCTTGTAGAGTTTCATGCGCGCCGCGTTGTCGCCCGTGAACGGCGCCGAAGACGCGCTTTTGCGAAAGAAAGAGAGTATGTTCATTCGTTTGTTCGGGAATAGTTTCAGGTTACGGTGAATTTTACTTGGTGAAGGCCAGCTCGACCTTCACAGGGAAGTGGTCGGACGGCGTGCGGGCGCGGAACGGTTTCGCGCTGCCCGCGGGTTCCTCCGAGCGGTAGGTATCCGTGAGGATGCCGTAGCGCAGCACCCGGAAGCCGGACGTCACGAAGACGTAGTCGATGTGGCGGAAGGTCTTGCGGTCGGGGTCGAAGCCGTTCTCCGTGCCGGTCCAGGCGTATTTGATCTCCGCCAGGTCGAACGTGTCGTACAACAGCCCCGAGTCGTGGAGCACGGCGTAGCTCTCGCTCGTCTCGCCGACGTTGAAATCGCCCGTGAGCACGGCGCGTTCGCCGCGGCACATCGTGCGGATCTTGTCGAGCGCCAACCGGCAGCTCTCGGACTGCGCACGCTCGCCTTTGTGGTCGGTGTGCAGCGTGAAGAACCAGAAACGCTCCTTGGTTTGGCGGTCGAGGAAACGCCCCCAGCAGCAGATGCGGACATACTTGGCGTCCCAGCCCCTGTTCGGGCGCGAGGGCTCCTCGGCGAGCCAGAAATGGCCCGAGTCGAGCAGTTCGAAACGCTCACGCTTGTAAAACACGACGGAGTATTCGCCCGCCTCGGCGCCGTCGTCACGCCCGACGCCCGTGTAGCCGTAACCAGGCAGCGACCCTAAAAGGTCCTCCAGCTGGCTGTGGAACACCTCCTGGGCCCCGAAAATATCGAAATCATGGAAGCGGATGAGCGACGCGATCACCGGCAGGCGTTGTTGCCAGCCGTCGCCCCGGGCGTCGTCGCCGGCGTTGAGCTGACGCACGTTGTAAGTTCCCGCCGAAAGGGTCTGCGCAGCGGCGGGGAGCACCGTCGCGGCTGCAACGGCGCAAAAGAGAATAAAAAGTTTCTTCATATCGTTTTTCAGTTTGTCGTTCGTTTCACTCCGAATCCGCCCAGTATCCCTTGAACTGCGGCGAGCGGCGGAACCAGCGGATAGAAATCGAAATGTGTTTTTCGACCGTACGCTGCGCAATGTGCAGCGTCTCGGCAATCTCACGGTTGGTAAGCCCGTCGATGCGGCTCATGCGGAAGCTGCGCGCGGTCTGGGGCGGAAGGCGGTCGCACAGCACCTCCTCGACGAGCAGCGTGGCCAGCGGCGAGTCGTTAGGGGCGTCGAGGAAGTCCCGCATGGCGAGCGTCTCCCACGCCCGGGTCTCCTGCAATCTGTTGAGGTCGATGCTGTTGTAAAGGATCTTGTTCTGCCGCAGCCAGTTCAGGCACTCGTTGTGAGCCATCGAGAAAAGGTAGGCCGGGACCTTGGACCGGTCGAGGCAGGGCCGCCGCTTGAGGAACTTGTAAAAAATCTCCTGGATGATGTCGTCCGCAAGGTCCCTGCGGTCCGTCACGCCGTTGACATAGGCGCACAACCGCGGATAAAGAGCTGTGAACACCTCTTTTACCTCCCGTTCGGTATATCCGAAATATGTGGTTCCGGAGTAAAACATCCAATCTTACAGGTTCCGACCCGCCGGGCCTCCGGCTAAAGGCCGGGTCCGGAGCGGTTTACGGCGACAGTATCCAAAATCATACCTTACCAGCTTACGCGTTCCACATAAGTCGTCCCGAAACGATCGGTCACACGGACCTCGCCCGCCTTTACGCCCGGTTCCGGCCTGATCCGGAACATGTGGAACGACTTGGCCGGCTGACAGTATTTCCGGGTGGTCTTGTTGGTCACCGTGGCATAGAGGTCCACGTAATCGGGGTCGAACTCCTCGCATGGCTCCATTTCACCCGCCTTGACGCCGTCGACCCACCATTCGACAGGCCCCCAGGCATCGTCCCAGGTCCAGACGTTGGCCAGCACGTAGTCGCTTCCGGTCCGCACGGGCGAATAGAGGCGCATCTGGTGGTTGCGGTCCTTGCCGCAGGAGTGGTAATACCACGACACATCGCCGCCGTCGACATCGACGATCATGTAGCCCTGGGGCGTGCCGTCGTTGTTGAGGTGCTTGTTCAGACGCAGCGAACCGGTCGAACGCGTGACGGTAACGGCCGTCAGGTTGTCGATCTTCATCTGCTCCGAACGGTTGTAGTTGTAGATATATGTGTGGTGGTTGTGCCCGGCCCACGAATAGACATTCTTGAACTTGAGCAGTTCGTCGCGGTAAACCGGGTAGTTCTTGTTGCGGGTCGAGAAGCTGCTGTGCTTCTTGAACATCTGCGAATGGGCGCAGATCATAATCGTCTTGTCCTTCGGCACGTAGCTCAAATCCTGCCTGAGCCAGTGGGCGATCTCGTCGCTCAGGCCCAGTTCGTAGGACTTCGTGGCGTCGTCGCGCCCGTAGAGGATGTTGTCCACGAAGACGTAGTGCATGTCGCCGATGTTGGCCGAATAGCAGGTCGGACCGAGATACATTTCGAAATAGACCGTCCCCAGCGAATCGCTCAGGATCGTCGTCTGGTCGTGGTCGTGGTTGCCGATGACGTTGAAGGTCGTCGTGTTCACCCGCCCGGTGTTGTCGATATAGGCGTTGTAGACGTTCATGTCGTTGTAAACCAGGTCGCCGAGGTTGATGCCGTAGCACGGGGTGGTGATCGTACTGCGCATGCGGATCATATCGGGAATGACCACCGACCGGTAGGCCTCGGCCGATCCGTCGACGCCGTAGTTCTTGATCTGGGGGTCGCCCTGCACCAGCAGCGTGTGGTGCACGGCGGGAACCAGGCGCGGTTCGAGCACGAAATCGGCCTTCACCTCCTTCTGGAAGCGGTCGATGCGCCTGAAGAACTGCGGACAGCCGTGGCGCGCCGGAATTTCGTACTCGGCCGGAACCGACACGAACACGAAGCGGCGCAGTTCGAGGTCGCTCGTCAGCGCATAACGCCCGTCGGCGTCGGTCTGCGTACAGTTAAACCCGTCGCTCACCACGACGCCCTCGATGGGCAGTCCGCCGGTCGAGGTCACACGGCCCGTCACATTCGGAACCTGGGCATAGGCGGCGCAGCAGAGGAGCGTCGCCCAGGCATATAAGATCAAACGTTTCATAGCTTCACTTTTTTAGTTGTTTCCGTCCCAGTAATAGCAACTCGCACGGTCCACGACCGCCTTGTTTTTCACGACGTTGCGCCCGGTGATGAACTGGTCGAAGTTTTCGGGCACAGCCTTCGGAGCCGCATCGCGGCCCTGCGCCGCCGTGCCCACGCCTCCGCCGACGCCGCACGACGCGACACGGTCGCTCTCGGTGCGGCCTTCGCCGAGGATCGACCCGGCCAGTCCGAACATACCCTTGACCACGCCGCCGTTGCGGCAGGATTCGATGCGGGAGTTCCCGCCGTTCCACGTCGTCGCGGCGATGCCGCCCGCCTGACCTTTCGATCCGGCGAGCACGTCGCCCCGGTTGGTGCATCCCCGGACGGAACCGTTTTCGAACGCCGCGACGATGCCGCCCAGCAGCGCCCCGCCCCCTTCGACAGAACCGAGATTCTCGTTGCCGGCGAAATCGCAGTAGCTGGCGAACCCGCAGATGCCGCCCGCACGTCCCGATTCGGAGCGTACCCGGCCCGTGTTCACGCAGTCGCGCACGTCGGCGCTCACCGCCTCATTGCCGTTGATGAAGCCCACGATGCCGGCCGCCTGGATGCCGCGCGCGCTGTTGCGCGTGTTCTCGCCCAGTCCGCAGGAGACGTCGCTCTCGTTGCGGCAGTCGCGGACCGAAGCGGCGTAGACGGCGTCCCTCTTGGCATAGATGTCGCCCACGATGCCCCCGGCGGTCGAACGGCGGTCGACGCTCGTGCCGTCGAAACGGACGGCGCCCTTGTTGCGGCAGTGCGAAACGACGACGGGACGCCCCGACAGCCCGACGATGCCCCCGACCGAAGCCTGATAGGTGCTGGTCGAGGTCACGGGCGCGAAATTGTCGCAGTCGCCGACGGTCAGCGACTCGTGGGCCGATCCGCAGATGCCGGCCGTGAGGCTGTACGCATGGCCGCGCGTGGTGACCGAGCCGAAATTGTCGCAGCACATCACGTCGCCCTTGGCCATGCCGCAGATGCCGCCCGCCATCTCCTGACAGTAGCGGTCGCTGCCCTCCTCGACGCCGCGCGCCGCGGAGACGATCTCCCCGCGGTTGATGCAGAACTTGGTCTTCACGCGCATGTTGTAGCCCACGATGCCGCCGATGTGCGAAACGATGAACGCGCCCGAATAGCCGACGCGCCCGGTGTTCTCGCACCAGGCCACGAAAGCCCCCGGCAGCGAACGCCCGAGGCTTCCGCCCAGCACGCCGCCCAGGTACATCCGCGGCTCGGCCGCCGGGGCCAGCGACGGGCAGCTGCCCGAAGAGGAGATGTCGCCGCCGTTCTTGCAGCGGATGACGACGTATTTGTTCATGCCGCAGACGCCGCCCACGTAGTTGTCGCGGAGCGACCGCGCCGAGCGGTGCGCAATCGAACCGTAATTCTCGCAGCGTTCCAGAGTGCCGTGGTTCACGTCGGCAACAAAGCCCGCATAGAGCGCGTCGTCGCCATCGTCCGACACCTTCATCGAACAGCTCTCGGCAATCACGAGGTTGCGCACGACGCTGCCTTCGGCGACGAGCCGGAACAGCCCGCCGTCGGTCTTCCAGTTGAGGATCGCGTGGCCCTCGCCGTCGAAGACGCCTTCGAAATTCCCGATCCGCGCAAACCGCTTTACCTTACCCATGTCGATGTCGGCTTTCAGGTGCACTTCGCCGCGCTCGTCCTGCCAGGCGGCGATATCGCCGCCCGCATTGACGGCCTCGGCAAAGGCCGCGAGTTCCGCGGCGGAGGAGATGCCGCCCGCCGCTGCCGCCAAAGTTACCGCCGCGGCAAGAAGGGTCAATAACAATTTCTTCATAATCCGGTTAAATTTTCAGGTTCGTTACCATGTTACGGTGGCCGTATAGTGTTCTCCGAAACGGTCCGTCGTCTCGACGGTCGCCTGCGCCACCCCCGCCGTGGGCAGGATGCGGAACATGTGCGAGGTCCGGAAAGGCTCGAACGTCGCCGTGGTCTGGACCGAGTTGTAATAGTCGGCCATCCGGACGAAAGCCCCGTCGTAAACGGTCACACGCTTCATTTCGGCGCCGCTTTTGCCGCTGTCCGTATAGCGGACGGCCCCCCAGCGGGCGTCGTGGTTCCAGACATTGGCGTAGACGTATCCGTCGCTGTACCAGACACCGGGAGCGTAAACACGGATCTGGTGGCTGCGATCCAGCCCCGAAGGTACGTCATTTTCATAAGAATAAGGCTTATAGTACCAACTGACCGCCTCCCCGTCGACCTCCACGACCATATAGCCCCGCGGCGTTCCGTCGCTCGACATGCTTTCGTTGAGCCACAGCGCCCCGGTCGAACGGGCCAGGATGTGCGATTCGACGTTGGGAAACTTCGGCGCCGGCTCCTCGGCCGAATAGGCGTAGTTGAAATTGATGTGCGAGTGGCCCGCCCAGGAGTGCACGCAGCGGTACTGCGCCAGGCGCGAGGCGTAGTCCGGCCCGTGCCTGTCCCGGTCGGCAGGCTCGGAGTCGGGCTTGCGGAACATCGAACCGTGGGCGCAGAGCATGACGGTCCTGTCCTTGTCGACGTACTTCAGGTCGTTGCACAGCCAGCTGTACGCCTCGTCCGAAAGCCCGTCGCTGTAAGCCCCGACGTTGTTCGGATCGAGCGTGTTGTTCTTCATAACGATGTTGTCGAGGAAGATGAAGTGCAGTTCGCCCAGTTCGACCGAATAGCAGGTCGGACCGAGGTACTCCTCGAACTTCTTCACCGCTTCGCGGTCGGTAGCCGCGTTCTGCACGTGGTCGTGGTTGCCGATGACGCTGAACACCGGGAAATCGAAATCCGCAATTCCGGCGCAATAGGTCGGATAGAGCGACATGTCGTTGTGAACCAGATCGCCCAGCGAAATGCCGTAAACCGGACGGTCGGTGATCGACGCGGCCGTCTCCCGAAGATCGCGGCACATATCTTCGTACATGTCGATCGAATGAAACGCGAAATTGTCGTAGCGCGCACTGCGCGAACGGATCTGCGGATCGGCCGTCATCAGGACCGTGTAACGCGAAGCCGCCTTCCGGCGGGCCTGCAACGTGAAGTCGGCCTCGAATTCGGTCGCCCCCTCCGGAATGCGCCGCCAGAACTGCGGAATGCCGTTCTTCACGGGGATTTCGTATGCCGCGGGAATGGTCACCTGCACGAAGCGCCGTTTCGAAAGGTCGCTTTCGAGCGCATAATACCCCGACTCGTCGGTCAGCGTCGTCAACAGTCCGTCGCTCACGACCACGCCTTCGACAGGCAGGCCCCGCTGGTCGACGACCGTTCCGGTGACGGTCGCATTCCCGCCGTTCGGACCGGTTCCGCCCGGCGCGTCGTCACCGCCGCAGGCGACCGGCAGCCATCCGACAAAAAGCGCAAATATCAGTTTTCTCACCATGCGTCGCATCTCTAAAAACGGGGACGGAACGGAGGCTTCCGCCCCGTCCCCGACCCACTAACCGTTTATTTTCCGTCCCAAAGCGAGTTGCCCGAACCGGTGAAGTTCGTGTCGCTGCATATGTTTTCGAGTTTCATCTCGAAGGTATGGGCGTCGTCCGCGCCCTTGAGCTGTCCGCCGAACCCGCAGTTTTCGATCACAGCCCCCTTCACCGAAACACCGGCGATGCCGCCGCTGGTCAGGACCTTGTACTCGGGTTTTGCCGTGCTGCCGTAAATCTTGGGGTAGACGACCCCGTAATGCTTGCTGCCGCGGACTGCGGAGTTCTCGCCCAGGTCCCCGACGATGCCGCCGGCCTTGACCGTCACCGCATCGCCCGTACCGTCGGCAAACACCAGCGCCTTGTTCAGGCAGCCCTCGATCTGCGCATTGAGCACCTGTCCCGCTATACCGCCCGTAACGCCGTTGCGGTTGGAGGTCGGGAAACTGCTCGTGTTCGTGCAGTCCCTGATCCCGACGCCGTCGGCATAGGCCACCACGCCGCCGCCGATGCCGCGGTAAATCGGAATCAGCCCCGAGTTGGAGCACGACGAGATGACGTTGGGTTCGCCCAGGGTAGAGGCCGCGCCCACGATGCCGCCCGTGCAGTTCGTCCGTTTGGCGCTTTCCGCGGCATCGAAGTCGATGTTGTTGTTATAATAGTCATTGTTGACCTCGCCGCTGTTGGTGCAACCGGAAACCGAAGCCGCCGACTCATAGATGTAGCCGACGATACCGCCCACATAGGCGGGCATGCCGTTGCTGCGTACCGTCGTGCGCTCCTGCTTGACGAGGGCCAGGTTCTTCGACCCGGCGACCGACGCTTCCGCATAGGTCTTGCCGATTTCGCCGAGCAGGCCGGAAATACCGCCCGCACAGCGCACTTTCCAGGCGATGGTTCCTCCCGCGGCAGGACTGGCGGACACCGTGACGGCGCCCGAGTTGACCGTATTGGAGACCTTGCCGAGCTGCTGTCCGACCACACCGCCCACGGCAACGATGTCCTCGGTGCTATACTCCATCTGTTCGATCGTGACGGCGCCCGAGTTGGTCGTATCGCCGTTGCCGGTGAGCGTTCCGTCAATGCGCAGCTGGCCCGCGATGCCGCCGACATAGGCGTAACGGGGGCCGAAATACTTCTCTTTCAGCGCGCCGTTCACCCCGTCGGGGTTTCCGGGAACCGAAACCGCAGCCACATTGACCACGTCCGACACAACCCCGTCGGCCGAACCGACGATGCCGCCCATGATGACGAACTTGCAGATCGCCGTGGCGGTCAGATTGCCGCGGTTCTTCGAGCCGGTGAGCGCACCGACCGACTTGCCGGCCACGCCGCCCGCATAGGCATAGCGGCAGGCGTCGCCCAGACGGTTGGCGGAGATCGAAAGGGGCTGTTTGTTGGTGCAGCCCGTCACGGAGCCGTCGGCCCAGCCGACGATGCCGCCGGTGTAGCTCATGTAGCCGGCCGTAATTTGCAGGGCGATCGTCTTGCCGCCCTCGGTGGTGCAGTTCTCGACGGCGCCGCCGGCCCAGCCGACCACGCCGCCCGTGTAGATGCCTGCCGTGTTGACCTTGGGCGTTGCGCCCGAAGAGGAGATGCCGCCCTCGTTGGTACAGCCCGTCACGACAGCCCCGGCCTCCGTTTCGGCCACCACGCCGCCGACCGAGATCTTGCTGCCGACGACATTGCCGCTCAAGGTGACGAACGCCGTATTGGCGCAGTTCTCGACACGTCCGGCGGCGCCGACGAGACCCGCAACGCCGGCAACGCCGCACGCACCGTCCACCGTGGCGGCGGCATCCAGCGTCACGGCCGCCATATTGCGGCAGTTTTTGAGCGTTCCGTTGCAGACGCCGGCGAACGCCGCCGCATAAACGTCCTTCGCAACATTTTTCACCGTGACTTTCGACGTGGCGTCGATCGTCAGATCGCGAATTTCCGACCCCTCGGCCAGGTGGCCGAAGAAGGGCTGCGCCGCGTTCCAGTTCAGAATCAGATGCCCGTTGCCGGCAACGACGCCGTCGAACGGACGCTCGGCCGTACCGACGGCCGTCCACGCGACATCCTTCATGTCGACGTCGCCCAGCACCTCGACGGTCCTGCCGTCTTCGCCCGACGTCCAGTCGGAAATGTCGCCCCCGGCGTTGAACGCCTCGGCGAACATCTTCAGGCCTGCGCCCGAAACGATGCCGCCCGCGGGATAGAACGCCTGCCTGATGGCAGGCAGAGCGGTCTGCGCCTCGATGTCCTTGATCGAGAACTCGATCACTCCCTCGCGCTCGGTCTTCGTATCGCTGGGGTTCTCCGCAACGGAGAAGGTATAGGTCGTCCGTTCGCCGTCCGGCTCCGCCGCATAGGTCACCCATGCCGGGCAGGTCACGCCGACGACCGCCTCGGCGGGAGCCACCACATCGAATTTCACCTCGCCTTTGGCCGCGAGATCAAGCTTGCCGTCGGTGTCGAACGGCATATCCGCTCCGAATTGATAAACGGCATATTCGGTGCTGTAACCCACTCCGTCGGTCGGCTCGAGGGTCAGCGTGCCGTAGCGCCCCGCAGCGTCCGTGTTGGCGTCGCAGCGGATGCGGAGCGTCGAGGTGGTCATGCCTTCGGCATCCGGCTCGGAGGTCTCGACGACCTCGCCGTGAATCCACTCCGAATCCACCGGCTCCCATTTCGAAAGGGTTTTGACCACGACCTCGATGGCCTCGGCGTCGTTCGGGGCCACCACGGAATAGACCTTGTCGAGGATGAAGATGTTGCCCGACTGATCGACCGTCATCCGGCAGGTGAAAGCGCCCGCCGAAAGGGTCACCACAGCGTCGCGCGACTTGAAGTCTTCGTTGGCGGTCACCTCGACGGTGAATTCGCCGCTGCCCACGTGCGTCGTCTCTTCGTCGACGACACACCATTCGCTGTCGGAAGTCACCGTCCAGTGCACGCTCTCCACGTTGAGCGCCACGGCCACGGTTTTGGTCTGGCTCGAACTGGTCATGCCCCGGGCGGCGTCCCACGTCGGGGTCAGCACGACTTCCAGTTTATCGGGATACGCCGACGTTCCCTCGTCGGACGAACAGGCTGCGAAAACGGCCGTCGCCGCTGCAAATATCAGAAAAATGTATTTTTTCATGTCGTTGGTCTCCTTTTATTTGCGTTTGTTGGTATGATCGGCCCACCAAACGTTCGTGGTCATGTTGTTCGTGCCTCCGAGCCAGCCGTTCACCGCCTCGAAATAGTTGTCCCGGTTGCGGAACTCCTCGTCCGAAGGATAGCGCAAGCGCGTGGGCAGGATGCCGTCGTTGGCGGCCAACGCCTTGACAGGCATTTCGGGATAACCCGTGCGGCGGTAGTCGCACCACGACTCGATGCCGACCAGGAAATTCGAAATCCACTTCTGGGTCATAATCCGTTCGAGCACCTCCTCGCCGTCGAGCGCGTCGATCGACACCTTCGGATTGGAAAGGAACGGCGTAAGGTCCGCCGATGCATCGTCGGTCCACTCGCAGACAGCCTCGGAAACGGCCTTCACGTAGTACTCCTTCGGGGTTCCGGGAATCCAGCCGCGGTAGGCGGCCTCGGCCCAGATGAACCAGAGTTCCGAGTAGTTCATCAGCGCGAAATGGTCGCGGTCCTGAATCACGTTACGCCGGTAGTGGCCCGCCGTGTCGTAATAACCCATCAACTCGTTGTATGTCACCTGCGTCGGCACGCCCACGAGTTTGTCGAAATAGAAATTCGCGCGCGGGTCCTTCAATCCTGCCGACGAGTCGTACATCTCGTCCATCAGCCGTTCGCAGATCATGTTGGCGTTCCAGAGTCCGGCGCGGACGTTGTGGAACGGCGTGTACTGCGCGTTGACATTGGCGTCGAACTTCACGTTGGCGGCGTCCTCACGGCTCTCGAAGACGGGATAGACCGACGGATAGGAGAAAATCTCGTTGAGCTTCGACACGGCGTCGAGACGCTCGCCGGCCGGATCGCTCTCGTCCTTGAGCGCGGCGCGCATCAGCAGGCGGACGTAAAGCGAGTTGCCGAACTTGCGCCACCGGGCGACCTTTCCGTCGTACATGTAGTCCTCCAGGGCGTCGAAATCCTTGCCTTCGGCCAGCAGTTCGTTGGCCAGTTCGAGTTTTTCGAACATGTCGCGGTAAATCTCCTTCTGGCTGTCGTAGGCCGGGTAGAACTTGCCTTCGGTATACCCCTTGCCGGCCTCGAAATAGGGCGCGTCGCCGAAGGCGTCGGTGATGTGCGAAAGAGTCAGCACCTTGAGGATGCAGGCGATGGCCAGCCCCGTCTTGTCATTGTCCTTCTCGGCCTGCACGCGCATGGTCTCGGCATTGCCGGCCCAGCGGTAGATGTTCTGCCAGAAGTAGTTGATGATCGAGTTGTTGAAACGGTAGTTGTAGATGCGCTCGGCCGAGGTCTGCGCCTGCACGGTGTACTGCATGAGCTGCGAGTTGACGTCGAACGAACGTTCCAGCAGCGCATATTCGAGACCGAAGGTGATCGGCTGCACGTAGCTCGTGGCATTGGTGGTCTGCAACGCATTCTTGTTCACGTTCATCTCGTCGAAATTGTCGCAGCCCGACAGGGCGAGCGCGCCGAACGAGAAGAGTGCTGTCAGTTTTATAATCGTGTTTTTCATTTTTCGGGTCCTCCAGGGTTAGAAAGTGATCTTGATACTGCCGCCGATGGCGCGGGTTCCGGGCATCTGGGCGATTTCGAAGCCGGGAACGACCGACGAACCGCGCATGAAGGCGCCTTCGGGGTCCCAGCCCGGGAATTCGGACCAGCAGAAGAGGTCGCGTCCGTAGACCGACAGCACGAGACCCTTGATGAAACCGGTCCTGGCCAGCAGTTTCTTCGGGAATTCGTAGTCGAGGCGCAGTTCGCGCAGTTTGAGGAACTGCGTGCTGACGAAGTTCTGCTCGGCGTTCTGGAACGCGTAGGCCAGACCGTAGTATTCGGTGATGTCGGCTGTCTTGTGCGTGTTCTTCACGTAGTTGCCGTCGGGCAGCAGGTTGACGCCGTCGAGCACCAGTCCGTCGTAACGTCCCGGAAGCGAGATCGTTCCCTTACCGCGCGAACCCAGCAGGGCGTTGGAGTAGGAGTAGACGTGTCCGCCGAACTGACCGTCGAAAGCCACCGAAAGGGTCAGACCGTTCCACTTGACGCTCGTGCCGAAGCCGCCCTTCCAGTCGGGCATGCACTCGCCGATGCGCTGCAAATCGTCGGAATACTGCGGATAGCCGTTTTCGTCGATCACCAGCTGGCCGCTGACGTCGGTCAGCGAACCGTCCTTGCCCACGATGAACGAACCCTCCGGAGCGCGTTTGTAACCCAGGCCGTACATCGTCGAGAGCGACTGTCCCTCGTAGGCCGTCATGTAGGCGTGCGACGAGTAGGAAGCCACGATCCACGAATCGACGCCGTCGCCCAGTTCGAGCACGCGGTTGCGGTTGAGCGCCCAGTTGACATAGGCTTTCCACTGCACCTTCTTGGTCTTCACGAGCGTGCCGTTAGCCGAGACCTCCCAGCCCCAGTTGCGGATGCGGCCCGTATTGCTGTAACGGTTCCCGACGCCCGAAGCCTGGCTCACGGGCATGCTCACGATCTGATTCTTCGACTCGCTGTCGTAGTAGGCGATGTCGAGGTTCAGACGGCTGCGGAACAGCCGGATGTCGGCGCCCACCTCCCACGAGCTGACGATCTCGGGCTTGAGGTTGAGGTCGGCCGCCGTGCGGGGAATCTGGAAATTGCCGGCGAAATCCGACGCCGTGAGGTAATTCGACGTGCGGTAGGGCTTCGTGTCGTTACCCACCTGTGCGAAGCTGCCGCGCAGTTTCACCAGATTGACGATGTCGCGCGCCGTGCCGAAGTCGATCAGTTCGTTGAGCAGCACGCTGGCCGAAACCGACGGATAGAAATAGGAGTTGTTGTCGCTGGGCAACGTCGACGACCAGTCGTTGCGCCCCGTGATGTCGAGGTATACGGCGTCGCGCCACGAGAGCGAAACCAGTCCGTAGATGCTGTTGGTCTGACGCTCGTAGGAGTAATTGTTCGTCTTGATGCGGTTGACCGAGTTGGCCAGCGAATAGACGCCCGGCTGCTTGAGCTGCTCGGCGGTCTTGTCGGTCTGCACGAACGAGCGGTTGATGATGCTTCCGCCCAGGTTGGCCGTGATGTTGAAGCCCGCGCCGAGCTTGCGGTCGTACTTCAGCAGGAAGTCGGTCGAGAGTTGCAGCGAGGTGAGTTCCGTCTCGCCGTACATGCCGTATTTCTGCGAATAGGAGCTTTTCGGATGACGGGTCGTGCGCAGGTCGCGCGAGAAGTCGATGCCTCCGCGGAGCATCAGGTCGAGTCCCTTGTAAAGATGGAGGTTCAGCGCCGTGTTGCCGTACATGCGGTCGCGGTCAAGCGTGTTGATCTGCTCGTAGGCCACGAAATAGGGGTTGTTCTTACCGCCCGAAAGGTCGGCGTCCTGCTGGACACCTTCCTGACCGGGATACCAGTACTGCCTGGCCCAGTTCATGTCGATGTTGGGCGCCATGCACCACAGCGAATACATGATCGAGCTGGAACCGTAACCCATCACGGGCAGGTTGTCGTCGTCCTTGCGGTAGTAGGTCAGCGACGTGTTCATCGAGAGCCACTTGTTGACCTTGTTGCTGCTCTTGAGCGAAATCGACTGCTTGGACCACGGCGAGTTGGGAACGATCGACTCGCTGCGGTAATCGGTCACCGAGAACCGGATCGAGTTGTTCTTGTTGATCTTGCCCGAAACCGACAGCGTGTTGGTCGCCGTCCATCCGTTCTGGAAGAAATTCTTGAACCAGTTGCCGTAGCTGACGAACGGCGTCTTGATGCGCGCGCCGTTTTCGTCGACGCCGATGCCGCGGTTCACGTCATAGTACTGATAGTAGAGCGTCCCGTCCATCTTGGGTCCCCACGACGACACGTCGAGCGTGCTCATGCCCTCGCCGTCGACCGGATCGCCGTAGTGAAACCCGTCGTTGCCCTTCGACGAACCCTGTCCGTAAACGTACTGGAAATCGGGCGAGGAGTTGATCTGATCGACGACGAAATTCGACGTGAAGGTCACCGAAACGGCACCGTCCTGCCCCTCGCCGGATTTCGTCGTGATGATGATGGCGCCGTTGGCGGCCTCCGAACCGTAGAGGGCGGTCGCCGCGGGACCTTTCAGCACCGTGATGTTCTCGATGTCCTCGGGGTTGACATCGCCCGTACCGTTGCCATAGTCGATCGAATAGGCGGTGGACTCGCCCCCGGCCGCCGAGGTGTTGAACATCGGCACGCCGTCGATCACGAACAGCGCCCCGTTGTTGTTGAGGTCGATCGACGACTCGCCGCGCAGCGTCACGCGCATCGAACCGCCGCCGCCCGTGTTGGCTTTGGCCACGGAGAGGCCCGCCACCTGGCCCGAAAGGCCCGACATCCAGTTGGACGACGAGGCCGACGACGAAAAGACGTCGCCCTTGACCTTCGTGGCGGCATAACCCAGCGACTTCTCCTCGCGCTTCATGCCCAGCGCCGTCACGACCACGTCGTCGATGGCCTGCGCCGTGCTGACCAGATTCACGTCGATCGTCGTCTTGCTGCCGACGTAGACATCCTGCGTCTTGAAGCCCAGGAAACTGAACGACAGCTGGTCGCTGGGACGCGCCTTGATGCGGTATGAACCGTCGCTTTCGGTGACGGCTCCTACGAGCGAACCCTTGACGATCACGCTGACGCCCGCGACGGGCTGTCCGGCATCGTCCCGGACGACGCCCTGAACCAGCGCCGGAGCGGACGGGGAGGCGCTACCCTGCCGCCGGGGGGGGCCGGACGGTCCGCGCCGGCAGCCTGCCCGCCGACGTCCGAAACGGTCCCGGCAGCCTGCGCCTGCGCAGCCGATTTGCCGGCATTCCTGCGTTTGATCAGGATTTTATCCTCCCGGAACTCATAGGTGAGATCGCTTCCGGCGAAAATCTTCGCCAGCACGTCGGGAACCGGAGCCTGCTTCACGGAGAGCGTCACCGGAGCGGCCTTGCCCACCAACTCGTTGTTGAAGAAGAACGTGTAGTAGGTCTGGGCCTCGATCTTCTTCAGGACCGTGGCCAGCGGCGCCCGCTCGACGGAAAGCGTTACGGTCGCGGGTTTCTCCCCGGCTCCGGAGGCGTGGGCGACGCCCGCAACCGCCAGAAACATCGCTGCAAGACCGCACGCCAGCCAGCGTCGCAGCATCGTACGGCAACCTTCGAATTTGTTAAAATTGCTCATTCATTCAATTGTTTAGGTAGTTTGATAATCCGTCTGTTATTTTCGTTTCGCCCGGGAGAGGAAATACTCCCCGTCGATGTTGGTGATGGAGAGCTTCACCGGCGAGGTCGCGGAAATCATCCGCAGAGCCTCCGGCAGCGTCTCCCGGTCCACCATGCCCGTATATTGCAGGTTGGCGATCTCGTCGTGAATATTGATCTTCACCTGATAATAGCGCGAAAGTTTGTTGGCCACGTCCTTGAGCGGATGTCCCGAAAAGATCAGCCGCCCCTCGATCCAGCCGATCGAATCGTCGACGTGCACCGCCCGCTTGGTGATCGTATTGGCCGTCGCGTCGATCTGCAACTCCTCGTTGGGGTCGAGGATGATGACGTCCTTCCGGGCCTGCGCCTGCAAACACCCCGTATGG